>Ga0073920_1000011_pt1 | contig 43988 bp, 49 predicted proteins | sample GWRWT4_2Sept14_2_FD_70953 | JGI IMG/M metagenome (GOLD analysis project Ga0073920, IMG submission 70953) | Sand microcosm microbial communities from a hyporheic zone in Columbia River, Washington, USA - GW-RW T4_23-Sept-14 | ecosystem: Engineered > Artificial ecosystem > Sand microcosm >...
CCCCGCTCAGCGATAATCCCATCATCATGCTCTCGGCAGTGCCCGGAACATGACCGGCCCAAGCTGACGCCGGAAAACGCGGGGGACGACCCCAGCTACACCACCCCGTGGGACACCATCATCGGCGGGTTCCGCTACGCAGCAGAAATAGAGTATCCCAGTCGCGGAACGTGAACGTTGACTTGGCCTATGCCCGGCACATTTCGAGTGACCGTAAGGCTGTACAGCGTCGAGCCTGCAAAAATCCCGACGATCGGGTCGCGGCCATAGTCGGTGGCTGCCAGCCTGATGGTCTTGCCTTTCATATTAACGTCCTCAGGCAGGGTACCGATCTCAATTGGCGTGGCAGTAGTCGCAATCTCGATTGCCTCTGCCGGCGTAAGCGAAGTGCGTCTGCCGTGGCCGATTGAACTGACGCGGCTATACCACGGGTCAAAACCGTCAAGGTCGTCAAACCGGTCTGCAAGTCCGGGAGCAAAGGTGCGGACGAACCAGAAATTGTAGTAGGCTGCGGCATCGGCGAGGCATGGATCTGCGCCTGCGAGAAAGGCGCGGCCATCGCCAAGCTGCTGCGCAAGCAGCGCTGCGTGCGCTTTGATCTGGGTGATGGCATTGGGCGCGAGCGCTTTCATGGCCGCAATATTGAATGGCTGACCGCTTAGAGCTTCCCGATCCTTTATGAACGCCGGATCGACGCTTTCACCGATTGTGCCGAAAATGGCTTGGACGGCTGACTGGAAAAGTGCCTTGTCGCACCACTGCTCAACCGCGCTCGCCAAACCTTGGCTGCCCGTCGGAAAGAGTGGTCGCTGCGGAACGCGCTGTTCGATTTCGCGGACTATAAGTTGGCTGTCGCAATAGATATCCGCGCCGATCTGCATGACTGGAATGCGGCGATACCCGCCGGTTAAGGGCACAAGATCGGGCTTCGGCATGATGACCGGTTGGTCGACTGCACGCCAGTCAAGATCCTTGATGCCAAGACAGATCCGGACCTTCTCGGAAAAGGGCGAGGTATCGTATTGGTGGAGAATGATCTCAGACATCAATTGCGGCTCCTGTTGGATGTCCCGGCCGATCAAGACTTGCAGTTCGAGGCAAAGAACCAAGTTGGAGTTACTGGATCAATGCAAGTCCGTCCACTTGTCACCAAGGTAGCCGCCCCCTCCGATCAGTAGTGAGCGGTTCGGGCGCAGGTGTGAAGGCCGACCACGTCCAAAGGCTCAAACGAAATATTTTCCTGCGCGCTGCATCCGGCAGGCAATCGCCCCCGTATCTCCTCCTGCAAACACGCAAACAGGGAGTACAGATCATGCGACGAAAGGACGGTCAGCGGCTTTGCCTTCGCCTCGTTATGGCTCTAGCGGCGATATCGCCAGCCGAAGCGATGGCAGAAGAGACAAGCGCCACCGAGAACACCGAAGCGGCTGGAGCTTCGCAGTCGGAAAATGACTCTGCCAGCATAACGGATGATGCGACTGCGGAACGCTCATTCCTTGATGGCGGTGGGCGCCTGCTGCTGACCGGCGGAGTCTCGACGATCGAAGGTGCTGGCGGCGGCGGCCTGGTGCCCTGGGCACTGATCGGCGGCTATGGCACCCGCGACGAGATCGGAGTGCAGGCTTTTGCCACCGGGGTCGACAGCCAGGATTTCACCCTCGCATCCTATGGCGGGGCTGTTAATCTATACAACCGGGTCGAGCTGTCGATCGCACGGCAGAACTTCAACCTACGCGAAGTGGGTAACGCCCTAGGTCTGGGCAATCGCTACACCATCAGCCAGACCATCATCGGCGCAAAGGTTCGCCTGTTTGGCAACGCCGTGCTCGATCAGGATACAATCCTGCCGCAGGTCGCGGTCGGCGCGCAGTATAAGATCAACGATAACGCGCTGGTGGTCGGGACCGTGCTTGGCCTCAAGCGCAAGAACGTCGATTTCTATGCCTCGGCAACCAAGGTCATCCTCTCGCAGAGTCTGCTGCTCAACGGAACGGTGCGCCTGACCCGGGCGAACCAATACGGCATTCTCGGTTTCGGCGGACTGGGTGGGCAGGACCAGGGCTACAAGGCGCAGTTCGAGGGATCGGCCGCGCTGCTGTTGAGCCGAAAGTTCGCGGTCGGCGGGGAATACCGCACGAAGTCGAACCGGCTTGAAGGTGCACTGGGCGGGTCAACCTTCCGCGAAGAGGACGCCTGGGACCTGTTCGCAGCCTACGCTCCCAGCCGGAATGTCTCGATCACTGTGGCCTATGCCAGGCTCGGCCAGATCGCGCTGCGCCGGCAGAACGCCGCTTATGTCTCGCTTCAGATCGGGTACTGACCCCAAGCCAGGGAATACATTCTATGCGAATAACTGCACTTGCACTGCTGCTGACGGCACTGACCGTTCCGCTACCAGCCTTTGCCGCCCCGGCGGAACCCGCCGTTTCGGATCCCTCTATCAAGCCCAAGGCGCCGACCTTGCCGGTCATCACAGACAACGAGAGCCTTTATCAGACCTTCGGCGGGCGCGATGGTCTGGTGCAGATCATGGATGACGTGATGGTGCGTTGGCTTGCCAATCCGCGCACACGGCCATTCTTTGCAGGGGCCGACCAGGCGAAGGTCAAAAGCCATCTGGTCGAACAGTTCTGCGTAATCATGGCTGGCCCGTGCACTTACACAGGTCGGACCATGGCGGAATCCCATATGGGCATGAACGTTAACGAAGGCAGCTTCTATGCCCTCGTAGAGGAACTGCAGAAGACCCTCAATGCCAGGGATATCCCGTTCCGCGCGCAGAACCGTCTAATTGCGGCACTGGCGCCGATGCACCGCGACATCATCGGAAAGTGATCCCATGCTAGCCCGGTTTCTACTCCCCTTCCCGTTGATCGGGCTAGCATTGGTGGAGCCTGCAGGGGCCTCTTCGCCTCCCGGGGCCCCTGCAGTCGACGCCGCAAAGATTTACAAGGCGCGGTGTGGTTCATGTCATGAACTCGATCAAAATCGCACCGGGCCAAAGCACCGCGGCGTCGTTGGCCGCAAGAGCGGGACGGTGCCAGGCTATAACTATTCCCCGGCTCTCAAAGCTGCTGGCATCGTCTGGAGCCGCGAGACGCTCGACAAGTGGCTGCAAGGACCCCGCAAGGTGGTGCCGGGCACCCGGATGATCGTGTCAGTGCCAGACCCGGCCGCACGCAAGGCGATAATCGGTCATCTCGAAACTGCGCGCTGACCATGGCGGCAGGAACGGTCAACGCACTCTGGCTGGTGCTGGCGGTCGCGATTACGTGTCTTGTAGCCTGCGCTGAGGTTGTCTAACTCGCTGTCATGCTTGATCCCGATCCCTTCGCGGCCAATCGCGCCAGGCTGGTGGTAGCGCTGTCCCGCACCGCAGGTGGAGATCGGTCTGCGCTGCGCGAGGTTTATGACCTTACCGCCGGCAAATTGTTTGGCATTTGCCTGCGAATCTGTCGCGATCGGGAAGCAGCAGAGGACGTCCTGCAGGACGTTTACCTCAAGATCTGGAACCGTGCGGGACGCTTTGATGCCGGGCGCGCCAGTCCGATTACCTGGCTTAGCGCAATTGCCCGCAATGCTTCGATCGACTGGGTCCGCGCCAATGCCACGTCCGGTACGGCTGGTGCCCCCGAGCTCACCGACTGGCAATCCGCAGCCACCAGCGAGGAGCTCGGAGCGTTTGAAACACTTGAAGCCGCGCAAACTCGAAAGCGGCTGGAGCGTTGCCTCGATCAGCTTGGCCCACAGCAGGGCGGCGCCATCCGGGCGGCGTTCCTTGAAGGCTTCACGCACAGAGAACTGGCAGCCCGCCTGTCCGTGCCGCTCGGTACCATGAAAAGCCTGGTCCGGCGCGGGCTGCTGCATCTGCGGGAGTGCCTGGGCGATGCGTAACGGTCTTACCCCAGAACAAGATGCAACTGCCGCGGAGCTGGCGCTGGGGGTGCTCGAAGGCGAGGAGCGCGCTGAGGCCCAGCGGCTTTGCCTCGCCGATCCAGCCTTTGCCGCTGCAGTCGAAGATTGGCGGCTGCAGCTTGGCGTCCTGCATGAAACGGTTGCGGATGAGCCGCCCCCCTCTGGGGTCTGGTCAGCTATTGATGCGCGGCTCGAGATGGCTAATAGCGCGGAAACAGTTAGCAAGTTGCGCTTTTGGCGGCGTTCAGCCTGGGCCAGTAGCGCAGTTGCGGCCGCGCTTGCGGCCGCCCTCTTGTTTCCCGGTACGCCCGATGTGCGCACTGTCGTGCTGCCGCCAGCACAGTCGGCCATTGCGCAATTGAACGGAGAAGCCGGGGCAATCCTGGCTGCAAGCTACACGCCCCAGGCAGGCCAGTTGCAGATCCGCCCAGTCGACCTACCGGACAGCAAGCTCTCGCCCGAACTGTGGCTGATCCCGGCCGATGGCGTGCCCCGCTCGCTTGGCCTGATCGGGACCACCGGCACAACCAAAATCGATGTGCCGCTGGCCTTGCGGGCCTATCTGACCGATGGGGCCGTCCTGGCCGTTTCGCTCGAACGGGCTGAGACCGCGCCGCACAAGGCCCCAACCAGCACGCCGATCGCCGTAGGGAAAATTTCGACTATTTAGCCAGCGGGTGCATCCAAGCTGCCGATTGCTCCGTAACTTGCTGTGCATCCGCCCCGGATGCGCAGCTGGGAGCTTCAGATATGTCGATGAAATATGCGCGCCTTGCGATCGCGCTGGCTGCGGCCACCGTGCTGAGCACGGGCGCTGCGGCAAAAAAGGCTAATCCAGAGGTTGGCGGTGCCGCGATGTATCCGACGCGCACGATCGTTGAAAATGCCGTCAATTCCAAGGACCACACCACGCTAGTCGCCGCAGTCAAGGCGGCGGGCCTAGTCGAAACGCTTTCAAGCCCTGGTCCCTTCACGGTCTTCGCACCAACCAATGCCGCCTTCGCGAAGTTGCCCGCGGGCACGGTCGAGACTTTGGTGAAGACCGAGAACAAGGCAAACCTCACCACCATCCTGACCTATCACGTCGTCCCCGGCCGGATCACCGCCCAGGATATCGCAACCGCAGCCAAGCGCGGCGGCGGCAAGGCCACCTTTGTAACGGCCAGTGGCGGCAAGCTCACGTTCTGGAAGAAGGGCATGGGCTGGCAGGTCCAGGACGCCAAAGGCAACTATGCGAACATCACCATCGCCAACGTGATGCAATCGAATGGCGTGATTCACGTCATCGATACGGTCTTGCTGCCGTGAACTGCGGCCGGGTCGGCGGTCCCGGCTGCACCTACCGAATTCTGACTTGATACTTGAATGGAGGTTTACATGCGTAAACTACTCGCGCCGCTGGCGTGCGCGCTTGCCTTGCCCGCTCCTGCCCTGGCGCAGGATAACTTCGATGGTTTCTATGCCGGGGCTTCTGCCGGCTACACCACTTTGCAGGGCCGCGACGAGACCATCTCGTTTGACCGCGGCTCGAACGGCACCTTTGGCGAGATGGTAACCACTGCGACTGGCGCCAACGCTTTCTCGCCCGGCTTCTGCAGCGGCGCAGCAACCTCACCGCAGAATGCCGATTGCCGCAAGGACTCGAATGGCGGATCATACCACTTCCGGCTCGGCTACGACCGGCAGATGGGCGGACTAGTGGTCGGTCTCGTCGGCGAAATCGGCAAGTCAAACCTGCGCGACAGTGTCTCAGCCTTCAGCACCACCCCGGCCTTCTACACCATGACCCGCGAAGTCGATCTTGACGCCGCGCTCCGCCTGCGCCTGGGCACTACGCTCGGTCAAAAGACGCTGGCCTACGTGACCGGCGGCGGCGCCTATGCCAAGCTCGACCACACATTCACCACCAGCAATACTGCAAATGCGTTCGCGGTGCTGGGCGATGACCATGTGTGGGGCTGGCAGGCCGGAACCGGATTGGAGCGCCGCATCGGCAAGAACTTCTCGATCGGTGCTGAATACCTCTACAGCCGTTATAGCGACACCGATGCGTTGGTGCGGGTTTCCCAGGGGACGGCTGGGGCAACCAATCCCTTCGTGCTTGCCGGCGGCGTCGACTTCAAGCGCGCCAGTGACAGGTTCGACCATCATGCCTTCCGAATGGTGGCAAACTACCGGTTCTAATCCCGTGCCAGCCTGCAGCCAGAGACCGTAAGGCTTTCAAAAGACCCCCTGCCACCTCGGAACGCGGCGTCAGGCGCGCGTTGGAGTCTGGTGGGGGGCAGTGCGCCTGCGGTGGCGGGGGCTGCATCATTCCAGCGGCGGTCTGATCCTGTAAGCCTTCCTCGTGCCAAGGCTGTTATGCTTGGATCGGGTATCGACCGTGGCAAGAACGGCACCAGCGCATAATTGCTGGAATGGCAGCTTAATGCCATTGTCGTCTCCAAAGCAGCCGTTCCGGATCGTCCAACAGAGCCGACATTCGGCTCGCGTATCCGCAGAAACCTTCTCGTTTCTGCTGTAGGGCAGTCATTCCAAAAGCGACCCTGGAAATGGCCACCCGCTTTCATCGACATTCCATTGGACTTCGCCAGCACCGCAAGCATTGGTGCTGACAGTGAATCGCGGCTTGGGGGCTGGCGAAGCCCTGACCAGCATAACTGGCGGGGCCTTGGGTGGTGGGAGCAGCGACGATCGCTGCTCCGATCAGGAGAACTACCCATGACGAACCATGACACCACCAAGGCGGCAGCGAAGTCCCAGCGCAAGATGGCCCGCGAACCCAAAGCCAGTCTGGCAGTAGAGCCTTCGCCCAAACGCTCCAGCAAATCCGCGGGGGTCCTCGCCATGCTGGAGAGGCCCCAGGGCGCGACCCTTGACCAGCTTGTCGCGACGACCGGCTGGCTGCCGCACACCACTCGCGCAGCGCTGACTGGACTCAAGAAGAGGGGCCACGTGATCACTAGCGACAAGCCGGCCGGCGGCGCACGCACTTACCGAGTAGGCGCCGGAGTGGAGGCCGCCCAATGACTTTCGAGGAGCGCATCGCAGGGATCGAGGCGATGTCAGCGCGGGAGCGCAAAGCCGAGTGGCAGCTCCGTCGGGGCTCAATCGCTCCGCCAGCGCTTGGCTCGGGCCTTCTGGCCCGGGCCCTCGCCCACAGGGTCCAGGAGACGGCGCTTGGGGCGATGAGCAAATCGGACCTCAAGCGGGTTCAGGCCGCTGGCAGCTCCAGCAAGGTCGAGGCGGCGTCGGGCGCGGTGAAGCCCGGAACCTGGCTGTCGCGCACCTGGCACGGTGAGGTGCACCAAGTGATCGTGCTTGAGAATGGGTTCGAGTACCGCGGGGAGCGTTTCTTCTCGCTCTCGGAAATCGCCAAGCGGATCACGGGTGCACATTGGTCCGGGCCGCGCTTCTTTGGCTTAAGCAGCCCTCGGTTGGGCAAACTTGGCGTTAGCACCGATGGCCGCTAGCACTCCGCGACGCCTGCGCTGCGCGATCTACACCCGCAAGTCGACCGAGGAGGGCCTCGACCAAGCCTTCAACAGCCTCGATGCCCAACGCGAGGCTTGCGCCGCCTACATCCTCTCGCAGCGCCATGAGGGCTGGCAGCTTGTGCCTGATTTGTACGACGACGGCGGCTTCACTGGCGGCAATATGGACCGCGCTGGGCTCAAGCAACTGCTTGCCGATGTTCGAGAGGGCCGGGTTAACGTTGTGGTGGTCTACAAGGTTGACCGCCTGACCCGCAGCCTCGCGGACTTTGCCAAGATCGTAGATGTGCTCGATGTTGCTGGGGCATCATTCGTCAGCGTGACCCAGGCTTTCAACACCACCAGCTCGATGGGGCGGCTGACGCTCAATGTCCTGCTGTCCTTTGCCCAGTTCGAGCGCGAGGTGATTGCCGAGCGGATCCGCGACAAGGTCGCCGCCTCCAAGGCACGCGGCATGTGGATGGGCGGCAACCTGCCGCTGGGCTATACTGCGGTCGACAAGAAGCTGGTTCCAGTTCCGGACGAGGCCGAAACTGTCCGCAAGATCATGCGGCAGTACCTCGAAAGCGCCAATGTGCTCGCCCTTGCTGACTCGCTTCGGCGTCAGGGCGTTGTCAGCAAACGGCGGAAAGGACGCGGCGGCACCCCCTTAACCCGTGGCGCGTTCCATCACCTGCTGTCCAACCGGACTTATGTTGGCGAGGTCGTCCATCGCGGCAAAATCTATCCTGGTGAGCATGAGGCAATTGTCGATCGCACGCTGTTTGATACTGTGCAGGCCAGGCTGGCAGCGCGGACCAATGCCCCACTAGAGCCTGGCCGGCGCGGCACTGTCAGTCTGCTTGCAGGCTTGATCCGGGATGAGTTCGGGAGGCCGATGTCGCCGATCCACACCCACAACCATGGCAAGCGCTATCGCTACTATGCCTCGCACAAGGGCGATGGCTCCAAAGAGCCAGCTCTGCGGCTCCCGGCAGGTGACCTCGATCATACAGTTCGCACCGAGATGCGATCATTTCTGGCCGATGCGCAGCGGGTCAGCAAGCTCAATGTCGATCCGGCGCAGCATGCCAACCTGATCGCGTCTTTCAGCGCTCTGGCTGGCAACCTTGATGGCATGGCGGTTGTCGAGCTACACAAGTTGCTGCATCAGGCGCAGCTTCGGGTAACGGTGACTCGCGAGGCGGTGAGAGCGGAGTTCGACCTGGCATCGCTTGCGGCATGGGTGGGTGTCGATCTCGACGAGCACCGCACCATTGCATTGTCTATTGCGACTTCCCGGGCCACCTGGGGTCATGAGCCGCGGCTTAGGCTTGATCCTCCGGCGGGCGCACCAGCCAATGATCCTCATCTCGTCCAGCTGATCGCGCGTGGGTTTGCAGCCCGCGATCAACTTCTCGCCATGACGGAAGACGACGTTCGCGACATGCCGACCACCCAATTAAGGCATCTCGAGCGCATCGCCCGGCTCGCTTACCTCGCACCAGACATCATCAAGACCATCCTCGATGGCCGTCAGCCGCGTCAGGTCACAGCCCGCGTTCTCTCCCGACTTGGCGCTCTGCCCCTCGCCTGGTCCGACCAGCGCAAGATGCTGGGCTTCAGCTCCAACTGACCTCAACACACTTTTAGGACGCGAAATTAGCGCCAGAGAACTTGCCGCCAATTCTCGTTCCAGCGTCTCTCCAGAGAGTCTCGGCGGCCTAAAAGTTCCGAACACGGCCGAGCAAACTCACGGAAAAGCCCGGCAATTCTGCGAGGCTTGCAGGGCATTGGGAAAGTCTCGCCAGGTGACGGACTGAATGGTGAGCCCTGCTGGGTTCGAACCAGCGACCTACTGATTAAAAGTCAGTTGCTCTACCGACTGAGCTAAGGGCCCCTGCCGTGCGTGCCGACGGGTGGCGCTCACCTAGGCATGGGGCGGGGGCGGGTCAAGCGGGCCTTGAGGTGGCGCAGCGAAAGATTGCTGAGCGGGTCGCGCCAGTCCGCTGCAAGGGCCAGCGCCGGGGTGAGCACGAAGTCACGGGTGCGAAAGGCGGCGTGCGGCACGGTCAGCCCCGGCGAGGACCAGGCCCCGCCGCTCCACAACACCAGATCGAGATCGAGCACGCGCGCGGACCAGCGCTGCCCGCCGCTGCGACGGCCGAACTGGTGTTCGATGTCTTTCAGCATTTCCAGCAGCTCATCCGGCAGCAGGTCGGTCGCGATCAGTGCGGCACCGTTGGCATAGCGGCGCAGCGAAGGTCCAAGCGGCGCGCTCGCCATGATCGGTGCGACGGCTTCAACCATCAGGCCAGTCGCGGCCATTGCCGCCAGCGCGGCGTGCAGCACCTGCCGCGGGCTTCCGCGGCGATGGTGGCGCTGATTGGAGCCGAGCGCGATCAGATAGCGCTGGCGCAAGGTTCAGATGTCCTCGGCAATCCGGCCGTAAAGCTGCGGGCGGCGATCGCGGAAGAAGCCCATGCCGGCGCGGTGCTTGGCGGCCTGGGCCAGGTCGAGCTGGTGGATCAGCACGCCGCTTTCATCCGCGCCGAACTGCTCAACCAGATCGCCCCATTCGTCGGCAATGAAGGAGTGGCCATAGAAGCGCTGCCCGTCTTCGGTCCCGATCCGGTTGGCGGCGACCACCGGCATGCAGTTCGACACGGCATGGCCCTGCATCGCGCGGCGCCACATCCGGCTGGTATCCAGATCTGCGTCGTAAGGCTCGCTGCCGATCGCGGTCGGGTAGAACAGCACTTCGGCGCCGAGCAGCGCCATCACGCGGGCGGTTTCGGGGTACCACTGGTCCCAGCAGATCCCGACGCCCAGCTTGTGACCAAAGGCATTCCAGACCTTGAACCCGTCATTGCCGGGGCGGAAATAGTACTTTTCCTCATAGCCCGGGCCATCGGGGATGTGGCTTTTGCGGTAAGTCCCCTGGATCGCCCCATCGGGATCGATCCAGGCCATGGTGTTGTAATAGTGGTGCCCGTCGCGTTCAAAGAAGCTGGTCGGGATCGCCACCTTCAGCTTGGCGGCGAGTGCCTGCATGGCGATCACCGAGGGGTGCTCGGCGGTCGGCCGGGCGAGCGCGAACAGCGCCTCATCCTCGACCTTGCAGAAATAGGGGCCGGAAAACAGCTCGGGCGGCAGGATCACCTGTGCGCCCTGCGCAGCCGCCTGTTCGACCAACGCGGCGACGGCGGCGATGTTTGCGGCCTCATCGGACGAGCCGAGCGGCAGCTGGAGGGCGGCGACAGTGAGCGTGCTCATGTCGCCGCCCCTAGCATTCGTCGCGCTTGCGGGAAAGCAGCGCCAACAATTACGCCCGCTTGCGGAAAAGCAGAGTCATCCGGTCGGTCTCGCCGATGGCTTGCAGGCGCGCCTTGTCCGCGTCCTTGGCGCCGCGCATGCTGGGAGGCAGGGTCCAGACGCCGTCGGGCCAGTTGGCCGGGTCCTTCTTGTTGGCATTGGCCTCGCTCTTGCCCACGTAAGTGAAGCCGTTCACTTCCATGAACTTGATCACGTCGGCCTCACGCAGGTAGCCCTTGCTGCCATCGGTATAGGCATAGGGCGCATCGGCCTTAGCGCGGTGCTGTTCGATCCCGATCATGCCATCGGGCTTGAGCAGGTCGCGCATCGCCTTGATCTCACGGTCGGCGATGTTCCAGCGCTGCAGGTTATGCATCATCCGCATCACCAGGATCCGGTCGAAGGTGCCCTTTTCGGCTTCGGGCAGCTTTTCGAGCGTCATGGCGGCAAAGCGCTCGGCCGGGAGGCCTGAGGCGGCGGCGACATCAGCCGGATACTTGGCCGCGCCATCGCGGATGCCCTTCTGCGCGGCTTCGCCGAAGGCGCCCGAGGTAGGATCGAAATAGAGCCCGACCAGCTTGCCCTTGGGGCCGAGGTAAAGGCCCAGAAGGCGCGAGTACCACTCACCACCCGGGGCATATTCGCCGACCTTCATGTCAGGTGCGACCTGGAAGAATTCGAGCGTTTCGGCCGGGCGGCGATACTGATCGCGGGCCTTGTCCTTGTCACGCAGCGGGCTGGCGACGGCGGCGGCGATCTCGGCCTTCATGACTTTGGTCGGGGCCGGCTTGGACTGGGCCAGGGCGGCGGTGGCGGGAACAGCGAGAGCGAAAGCTGAAAGCAGCAGAACGATACGGCGCATCGGGAAAATCCTCTCCGGGGAAAAACTGCGGGAAAGGTAGGGCACTAAGGCCAGATGACAAGCCGGTCCTTCGTTCCTATCTCCCACCAGCAGAAGAAAGGTTAGATTCCATGGCTGAGGCAATTTTCGCGGGCGGGTGTTTCTGGTGCACCGAGGCGGTGTTCCGTTCGATCGCCGGGGTTTCCGCAGTGGAGAGCGGCTATATAGGCGGAACCGTGCCGCACCCGACCTACAAGGCGGTCTGTGCTGGCACGACTGGTCATGCCGAGGCGATCAAGCTGACCTTCGACGAAGCGGTGCTGTCCTTCGCCGACCTGCTCGATATTCACATGGGCACCCACGATCCGACCCAGCTCAATCGCCAGGGCAACGACATCGGTACCCAGTACCGCAGCGCCCTCTTCCCGCTCGACGAGGCGCAACGCGCCGAGTGCGAAGCCGGGATCGCCCGCTGGAATGATGCTCATCCCGGCCAGCAAGCCGTAACCACGATCGAGGGTCCGGCCGAATGGTATCCGGCCGAGGACTATCACCAGGAATACTGGCTGGGCGAAGGCCAGCGGAACCCCTATTGCCTGGCAGTGATCCCGCCCAAGCTGGCCAAGCTGCAGACGGGCTTTGCGGAGAAGCTGAAGGGCTAATTGCCTTTCACGGTCTTGGCTGCCTTGACCTTGCCGGCCAGATCCTCGGGATAGAAATAGACCGGGCGGAGCTTGCCGGCGGCATAGCGCACCGCCTGGTCATTGAAATGCGGGGAGGCCGGATCACCGCTTTGGCCGCCGACCATCACCGCTTGCGCTTTGACTCGGGGACCAAATTCGACCGCAGCCACGAAGCTGTTGCCATGAAAACCGTAGTAGCGCCGGGTTCCGGCATAGCGCTCGCCCCGGAACGAGGCGAGCGAGCCCCAGTTGGCCGAAACAAAGGGGATCGCTGTGCTGGGCTTCGCATCGTCGAAGGTCTGCACGATCGCCCCGTCGTTGCGCTGGAACCGGTTGATCTCGGCCCACGGCACGCGCCAGCTGCCGAAATCGGCTTTGAGCCGGGCCAGCGCCTCATCCAGCGCGGCCAGCCTGTCCGCATCGCTGGCGCGGGTCGCGATCCAGTCCTCCACCTCGATCCGCTCGGCGCTCGCTGCCGCCGCGCTGCGCGCCCACAGCGCGTCGCCCCAGAACACGGCGAGACTGGTTTCGACCGAATCCAGTCCCCACCGGCAGTCCCAGCCCGCCAGTAGCGCGACCGCGTCGCCCCGAGCGGGATCGGGTGAGCGGGCGTGTGCTGCAACCAGCGTCGGGATCAGCTGGGCAAAGCTTGGCAGCCAGGGATCATAGGCGGCGTCCACCAGACGATCGAGCGTGAACTGCTGGGTGGCCGAGAGCACCCGGATCGCGTGCGGGGTCCTGGGTTCCAGGCCAAAGGTATCGAGGTAGCGCGGATAGTCGGACTGCCGGGGGCTATCGGAACCCGCGGCCCACCAGGGCCCATCGTTGACGTTCATGGCCCAGCCGCCCGCCGGGTTCACAACTGCGGGCAGCTCGCTTAGCGCATGCAGGCCCTGCCAGTCTGTCGCCGGATCGTTGCCATCGACCGGACGGGTATAGTCAAAGCGATTGTCCCGGCGCGGCATGAATTGCGGCATGAGGAATGCCACCTCGCCCTTGCTGCTCGCAAACAAGGTATTGTTGCTGGAATTAGCCTTGCGGACCGCCACTTTCTGGAACCCGGCCAGGTCGCTGACCTTCGTGCGCAGGAAGCTTTGTTCAAGCGCCGCCACGGGCCGGTGCATCAGCGCCTGGGCAATCCACTTGCCGCCCTCGCTGCGCACGACCGGGCCATGATGCGTGGCATAAGTGGTAAACGTGCGCGTACCAAGGCTTCCATCGGGCTTGCGGTAAGCCAGGGTAATCGGCTTCACCGCAACGCGGCGCTGCTGCTTGCCAAAGCGATAGGTGAATGCGCCGCCGAGCCGCTGGCTTACTGCGAGAGCGAATTCATCGACGTTGTCGACCCCGCTGGAGGTGTGCATCCACCCGGCGTTCTGATTGAAGCCCTGGTAAATGAAGAATTGCCCCCAGGTAGCCGCACCATAGGCGTTGAGCCCCTGGCCGCTGGTCACTTGCTGTTCGGAGCGAAAGAAGAAACTGGTGTGCGGATTGATCAGGAGCAACGCATGGCCACTGGCGCTGCGCGCGGGGGCGATGACAAAACCGTTCGAACCCAGCGGCTCGTTCTGCACCAGCCCGCGTTCCTCGGCAGTCAGGGCCACGGCTTGCCCCGTATAGAAGGCCTCAAGCTGGCTTAGCGAGACGCGCTCGATATCGCCGCCAACCGACCCTTCGGAGAATGACAATGCCATCCACGGTTCGAACCGGGTAATGACCTTGGGCTTCACCGCCGGATGATCTACAAGATACTGGTTGAGCCCCGCTGCCCAGGCATCCATCAACAGCTTCAGCCACCGCGGGCTGCGGTTGTAATCGGCCTTGAGCGCTGCGGGATCGATCCACAGCCGCTGCCGCAAGTCCTGCCAGATCAGTGCTTCCCCCTCAGCCTCGGCGCGGCGGCCCAAGCTGGTGAGATAGTTCATCTCGATCCGGTTGAAGTCATCCTCGGCCTGGGCATAGATCATCCCGAACACCGCATCGGCGTCAGTCCGCCCCGAGATGTGGGCGACCCCCCAATCGTCGCGCTTGATTTCGGCCTGGTAGGGTGCGGCAAGTGCCGGGCTGCAAAGCAGGGTAGCCAAAGTGCAGAAGGTTGCGAGGCGGCGCACAGATGACTCTCCCCCGGTTTGGTCGCACCAAGCCTAGGCCAGCATCAATCCTTGCGCCAGCGGGCGATGAAGAATCCGTCGACACCGCCGGCTTCGGCCAGCATCGCCGGATCGGTGCGCATGGTGCCATCGGCGCTTGGCGCAAGACCGGCAGGGAGTTCATCGCTACGGATCGGATCGGGCGTCAGCGTCACCGTCGCCGCCTGATCCTCGCCCTCGGCGCGCTCGAGCGAGCAGGTCGCATAGACCAGCTGCCCGCCCGGCTTGACCCACCGCTGGGCGCGCTCGACTAGCGCGGCCTGCAATTCGGCCAGTTCGGCGATCTGGCGCGGGCCGATCCGGTGCAGCACATCGGGGTGGCGGCGGCAGGTGCCGGTGGCGGTGCAGGGTGCGTCGAGCAGCACGGCATCAAACGGCGCTTCGGGCTCCCATTGCAAGGCATCGGCCTGAACCAGCGTGGCGGCCTGGCCGGTGCGGGTCAGGTTTTCCTGCATCCGCTGGAGCCGCTTGGCCCCGGCATCGAGCGCGGTCACCTGCCAGCCGGCGGCGGCGAGCTGCATGGTCTTGCCGCCTGGCGCGGCGCAAAGGTCCAGCACGCGGCGTCCTTCGCCAGCGCCGAGCAGGCGGGCAGGCAGGCTGGCGGCGAGATCCTGGACCCACCAGGCGCCATCTTTGAAGCCTTCCAGCCGCTCAACCGCCGTGCCACGCGCCAGCCGGACATGGCCCGGCAGCAGGCTGGTCCCGCCCAGCTGTTCGCACCAGTCCGCAGTGGCGGCGGGATCACGCAGGGTCAGGTCGAGCGGCGGCGGAACCGCCAGCCCGGCGGCAATGGCAGCGGCACGGTCACCCCAGCGCTCCAGCACTGCCGCCGGCAGGGTCGGTGCTTGGGGCAGAGCGACGGCGCGCTTGACCAGGGTCGAGAAGACCCCGTGCGCGAGCCGCCGCGGCCCGCCGGCCAGCAACGGCAGACCCGTGGCGATTACCGCGTGTGGCGGCGTCTCCAGCCGCAGCCAGCCGGCCAGCATCAGCCGCAACGCCATGCGCGGCTTGGCGTCTTCCGGCAGAACCTGCTGGGTGGCGCTATCGATCAGGGCATCGAGATCAACCAGCCAGCGCAGGGCTTCGCCGGCCAGCGCGCGGGCCAAGGCGCGATCGGCATCGTTGCGCACGCCCTGAAGCGCGGGCTGGGCCGCCTGATCGAGCGTTTCGCCGCGCCGCAGGACGGCATCGAGCAGCTTGAGCGCAGCCTTGCGCGCCGGGAGGCCGGGAATATCCATTGCTGAGGCCCCTAGACGCAGCCGCCCGCAATAGCCAGATAGGGGCCATGACCAAGCGAGCCACCGAGCGTCCGAAGACTTTCGTCAAGCCAGCGCACTGGAGCGACGCGCCTGCGCCCAAGCCCGAGGCAGCCAAGCCCGGCGAGGACCCGGACGGACTTTCGCCGACCCGCTATGGCGATTGGGAGCGTAACGGGATCGCGGTCGATTTCTGATCGCGCCGCCGAATTGCCGATTTCTGCAATCGGCAACCTGCCGCAAACTGCCGTCCGCAAGCCGCCGCAAACTTGCGCTTAAGCTTCTCGCGCCTACATAGGTGCGACGAAAGGATGCAATGCGCATGAACGACGATCAGCCGAGCGGCAATCCGTGGATCAAGACCATGCTGGTGTGGGGCGGGATTTTTCTCGCCTTGTTGCTGGTGGTGACCATGCTGGGCTCGCGCGGTGACGCGCCCGGCCCGCAGATCGGCTATTCCGATTTCCGCACCCGCGTGGCCGAAGGCTCGGTCGACAGCGTCCAGATCAGCGAGACCAAGATCAGCGGCAAGTTCAAGAATGGCGGCACCTTCTCGACCGTCCCCGTTCCCAACGACACGACGCTGCAGCCGCTGCTGCAGACCAATAACGTCAAGTACGAAGGCAAGCCGACCGAGGAAGGCAACCTGCTGATCTATATCCTGGTCCAGACTCTGCCCTTCCTGCTGATCCTGGGCATCGCCTTCTTCGCGCTGCGCCAGGTCCAGAAGGGCGGCGGCGGCGGGGCGATGGGCTTTGGCAAGTCCAAGGCCAAGCTGCTGACCGAACGCCAGGGCCGCGTGACCTTTGCCGACGTGGCCGGGATCGACGAAGCCCGCGAAGAGTTGGAAGAGATCGTCGAGTTCCTGCGCGATCCGCAGCGCTTCTCCAAGCTCGGCGGCCAGATCCCCAAGGGCGCGCTGCTGGTCGGCTCGCCCGGTACTGGCAAGACCCTGTTGGCCCGCGCCATCGCGGGTGAGGCCGGCGTGCCGTTCTTCACCATTTCGGGTTCGGACTTCGTTGAAATGTTCGTCGGCGTCGGCGCCAGCCGCGTCCGCGATATGTTTGAGCAAGCCAAGAAGAACGCGCCCTGCATCGTCTTCATCGACGAAATCGACGCGGTCGGCCGCCACCGCGGCCATGGCCTGGGCAATTCGAACGACGAGCGCGAGCAGACGCTGAACCAGCTGCTGGTCGAGATGGACGGGTTTGAGGCCAACGAAGGTATCATCATCATCGCCGCGACCAACCGGCCAGATGTGCTCGATCCTGCGCTGCTGCGCCCGGGCCGCTTCGACCGCCAGGTCGTCGTGCCGGTGCCCGATGTCGATGGCCGCGAGCAGATCCTGGCCGTCCACATGAAGAAGGTGCCGCTGGCACCCGACGTCAACCCGCGCACGATTGCGCGCGGCACGCCTGGCTTCTCGGGCGCCGATCTCGCCAACCTGGTCAACGAAGCTGCGCTCCTCGCCGCGCGCCGCAACAAGCGGCTGGTCGCGATGCAGGAGTTCGAAGACGCCAAGGACAAGGTCATGATGGGCGCCGAGCGCCGCTCGATGGTGATGACCGAGGACGAAAAGCGGATGACCGCCTATCATGAAGCCGGCCATGCGATCGTCTCGGTCAAGGAAGCCGCCTCCGATCCGATCCACAAGGCGACGATCATCCCGCGCGGCCGCGCGCTGGGCATGGTGATGCGTCTGCCGGAGCGTGACAGCTATTCCTATCACCGCGACAAGATGCACGCGAACCTCTCGGTCGCGATGGGCGGCCGCGTCGCCGAAGAGCTGATCTTCGGGCACGACAAGGTCAGCTCGGGCGCCAGCTCGGACATCCAGTATGCCACCAGCCTGGCCCGCAACATGGTCACCCAGTGGGGCATGTCGGACAAGCTGGGCCCGCTGCAGTACGAGGAAACCCAGGAGGGTTATCTCGGGTACGGCGGCAGCCAGCGGACCTTCCGCTCGGGCAAGACCAACGAGCTGATCGATACCGAGATCAAGACCCTGGTCGAAGGCGCGCACAGCCGTGCAACCGACATCCTCAAGACCCACGAGGACAAGCTGCACCTGCTCGCCAATGCCCTGCTGGAGTATGAAACGCTGACCGGCGATGAAATCAACCAGCTGATGGACAGCGGCAAGCTGGACCGGCCCGACCGGCCGAGCGGCCCGGCCTCGCCCACCCCGGTCAAGGGTTCGGCGATCCCCAAAGCCGGCAAGCGCTTCTCGGGCGGCGACGCTGCAGCCCAGGGGGCCTGACGCAATTGGTGGTGGTGGCCGGTTCTAGACCGCCACCATCAGCGTCATGATCGTTGCAAACAGCGTCAGCACGGTGAAGGCAAAACCGCTGAGGAACCAGGTGCGCCACCAGGCGCCGAACCGTGACACGCCATAGGCATCGCGCAACTGGCGATACATGTGGAACGGCGCATAGAAGATCAACGCACCGACTACGAATCCGGCCCCGCCCTGCACCGCCAGCACCGAAATCGTCGCCAGCAGCAGCAGCATGAAGCTGAGCGAATAGGTCACAAAGACCACGTGATCGTAAAGGTAGAACCGCCGGCTGAACGGGAACAGCAGCCATAGGAACGGCACCGATAGCGGGATCAGCAGCCACGAATACTTGTAGGCGCTGTTCTGCAGCTTGTAGACGGTCAGTTCGGGGTTTTCTCGGGCGTGCGACCAGGCGCGGTTGACGGCATCGGCTACCGACTGTTCGGTCTGCTTGTCGGCCGAGGCGATCTTGACCGGCAGCTTGCCGTCCTTGGCGGACTGGATAACGGTCACGGCATTGCGAGCACCATCGCGCGCCTTTTCCAGCGCGGCGACATCACCACCCTTGCCAGCCTTGGCATCAGCGAGCAGCGCTTCGGCTTCAGCCAGATTCTTTTTCGCTTCAGTCTCGGCATCGCCCAAGCCATCAACGATGCTTTTGCTTGGTCCCTGGTTGTTGAAGGCGATCGGACTGCCGAGCAGGTTGAACACCGCAAAGGTCAGGAACACCACAAACAGGAACAGCGCGATCGGGCTGACATAGCTGGCGCGCCGTCCGTCGACATATTCGCGGGTGAGTCGGCCCGGTCGCCAGGCCAGCATCGGCAGGGTGCGCCAGATCTTGCCTTCGAAGTGGAACACACCGTGGAGCAGGTCATGGAAGAAGGCGCCCAGCGTCTTGTGGACATGGGCGGCCTGCCCGCACCCGTGGCAATGGCTGCCGATCAGCGCGGTGCCGCAGTTGAGGCAGGCCTGTTCGTGGGTGTGGCCATCGTCTCTGGCCTCGCCATGCCTGGGCTCGACCGCGCGGGAGGTCAGTGCGCCCTGGGCCAGATCGCCGATAAAATCCGTGCCGCTCATCGGTTTCTCCCCACCAAGGCCTTGTTCATGGTCTTGTCAGCCGCGCGCGGTCAAGCCATGCATTGCAAAACGAATTCCCGGAGATCCTGATGCACCGCCCGATCCTTGCTTCTACCTTGCTTGCCCTGCTGCTCGCCGCTCCGGTGGCCGCCAATACCGGCGAAATGTCGGTCGCCACCTTCCTGTCCAAGGCCGATGCGCTGCGCGCCAAGGGGCTGATGGCGCTTGGCTCACCCGACATGAAGCTGCTGCGGGCCGAAGGGCAGGCCGCCGGCATGGCCTATGGCGTGCGGCTGCAGCAGGAACGCGCCGCCGGCAAGCCTAGCTCCTGCCCGCCCAAGGGCGCGCGGCCCGGCTCGAACGAGGTGCTGTCGCACCTGCGCACTTACCCGGCCGAAAAGCGCGGTTCGATCAACATGAAAGCGGCGATGGCCGATTACTTCATCAAGAACTATCCCTGCCGCTGATCGCCCAAAAGCGAACGGCCCGCCTCCGGTTACGGAAGCGGGCCGCTTGAACGCTACGATCAGGCCAGCAATCAGCCGTCGTAATCGCCGCCCAGCGAGGTGTTGCGGACCGGTGCGGCAGCAGTGATCCGCAGCGCTTCGGCCGACTGGCTGAGCGAGCCGATGTCATCGACCTCGTCATCGTCTTCCGGCAGGACCCGCTGGAGCGAGCTGACGACGGTTTCCTTGAGCAGGTCGGGGCGAACCGTCTGTTCGGCGATTTCGCGCAGGGCGACAACCGGGTTCTTGTCACGGTCACGGTCGATGGTCAGTTCAGCCCCGCCCGAGATCTCGCGGGCGCGCTGGGCGGCCATCAACACCAGGTCGAAACGGTTCGGGATCTTGTCGACGCAATCTTCAACGGTAACGCGCGCCATCGGGCACTCCAGTTCAATGAAATCCGGGGAATGACCGCTGTTAGGCCCCGCGCGATTCGCAAGTCAAGAAAAAAACGTATAACTCGTTGTATTTAAACATTTATTCGTATGACTCATAACCGCGCGAATCGGACGCCAGATTGCCGAACTTGGTGAACTCGCTCTGGAAGTGCAGATAGACGTTGCCGGTCGAACCGTGGCGCTGCTTGGAAATGATGACAGTCGCCTTGTTTACCACTTCCTCATGGCGCTCTTCCCATCTGCGGTACTTTTCAACCGAGTCTGACGAGCTGGTTTCGGTCGGCTCATCAGGCTTCGAGGCGTTGTGATAATATTCCTCGCGGTAGATGAACCAGACCATGTCGGCATCCTGCTCGATCGAGCCGGATTCGCGCAGGTCGGACAGCTGCGGGCGCTTGTCTTCCCGGCTTTCGACCGCGCGGCTGAGCTGCGAGAGGGCGATCACCGGCACCGCCAGTTCCTTGGCCAAAGTCTTCAGCCCGCGGCTGATTTCCGATATTTCATTGACGCGGTTGTCGCTGGCGCGACCGGAACCTTGGAGTAGCTGCAGGTAATCGATCACCACCAGACCGATATCGTGCTTACGCTTCATGCGCCGGGCGCGGGTGCGCAGCGCGGCGATCGACAGCGCCGGCGTATCGTCGATATAGAGCGGCAGTTCCGACAGGCGCTGGCTGGCGAAGGAGATCCGCTGGAAGTCCTCGCGGCTGATCTTGCCCATGCGCAGCCGTTCGCTGCTGATCTCGGCCTGTTCGGCCAGGATACGCGTGGCGAGCTGGTCTGCGCTCATTTCCAGGCTGAAGAAGGCAACCGGCGCACCGACCGATTGCTTGGGGTCGATCCCGTCAGCCAGATCGCGCAGGTACCGTTCCGCGCAGTTGAAGGCGATATTGGTGACCAGCGAGGTTTTCCCCATCGCCGGGCGGCCAGCCAGGATGATCAGATCGCTGTCGTGCAGGCCGCCAACCTTGGCATTGAGATCGTCCAGCCCGGTGGTCCGGCCCGAAATATGCCCGCCCGAATTGAGTGCCTTTTCAATCTGGGTGATCGCGGCCAGGCTGGACATCCGGAATGGCTGGGCCTCGCTGCCGACCGAGGCCCCTTCGGCGACGCGATAGAGCGCGGCTTCGGCCCGCGCGACCTGTTCCAGCGGCTCGACGCTTTCGGAGGTATCGAGCGCATCGTTGACCAGGGTCCGGCCGACCGAGACCAGTTCGCGCAGCAGCGCCAGGTCATAGATCTGCTCGGCCAGCTCGCGCGGGGCGAGCAGGCCCTGGCCGTCAGAAGTCAGCCGCGCCAGATAGGATGCGCCGCCCAGTTCCTTCAGCGCCTCGTCCGCCTCGAAATAAGGCTTGAGCGTCACCGGGGTAACCACTGCCTTGCGATCGAGCAGTTGCAGGATCCGGTCATAGATCCGCACATGCGCCGGCTCAAAGAAGTGGTCCGGCCGCAGCGGCGTGACCATTTCCTCGATCACCCGGTTGTCGATCAGCGCTGCGCCGAGGAAGGCTGCTTCGGCTTCGACATTGGCGGGCAGCGCGCGGGCAGCCATTTCATCGGGGCGGGGAAAGGGGATCGGTTCGGCCATGGGACGCGTTCAATGCGCTGGCACCGGGTTTTGCGCAAGCACGTGCAGAGTTTGCGGCAGAGCCTTTTCATCCACAGCCTGTGGAGACTTGCCCCGCCATTTCGCATCTGCGAAAAGCTGCCCGCCATGGGGGACGCACGGATCAGCCATATCGAACTCGACGAAGCCACGATCCTGTGGCGCAATGCCGATATCGAACAGGAACGCCGGATCGCGATCTTCGACTTGATCGAAGAAAACACCTTCAAGCCGCTGCGTGCGTGGGGGGCCGGGCACCAAGGCCCCTACCGCCTGCACCTGGCCGTTGCCGATGGCCGGCTGGCACTACAGATCGCCGATGAAGGCGGGCAGGCGCTCGAATCGCTGATCCTTGGGCTGGGCCGGTTCCGCCGCCCCATCCGCGACTATTTCGCGATCTGCGATTCCTATTACCAGGCGATCCGCAAGGCCACTGCCGCCGAGATCGAGACCATCGACATGGCCCGCCGCGGCGTTCACAATGAAGCGGCGGAACTGCTGCTGGAGCGGCTGGAGGGCAAGGTCGAAACCGATTTCGCCACGGCCCGGCGGCTGTTCACCCTGATCTGCGTGCTGCATATCAGGGGCTAGCGAGTAAAAGGGGTCGGCGGGTCACATGGCAAGAAAGAAGAACAGCCGGCTGCGGCTGCGCCTGATTGGCGTGCTGCTGCTGGTGCTGCTGGCCGGCGGCGGCTGGGCCTGGTGGCACCTGACCGGCTGGACCCCGCCGCGCGCCGAATTCCCGGTTCAGGGCATCGAAGTGGGCGGCGAGGACGGGCCGGTCGACTGGACAGCGCTGAAGACGATCGGCGCGGATTTCGTCTATCTCGATGCCTCGGCCAGTGCCTTTGCCCGCGATCCCAAGTTCGTCGACAACCTCGAAGGCGCCAAGGCAGCCGGGCTGCAATGGGGCGCGGTCCACCGCTATGACCCCTGCCAGCCGGCCGACAAACAGGCCGCCAACTTCGTCACCGTGGTCCCGCGTGATAATGCGATGCTGCCGGCCGCCGTCTGGCTCGACCAATTGGCCGACGACTGCCCAATCAAGGTCAGCGATGCGGCGGTGGAAAGCGAGCTCACCACCTTTCTCAACCAGATCGAGACCCACACCGGCAAGGCCGCGCTGCTCAAGATCTCCCGCAGTTTCGAGCGGCGCTACCAGATCGCCGCCCGGGTCGATCGCAATGTCTGGCTGGAGCAGCTGCGCTTTCAGCCCGACTATGCCGGCCGGCCCTGGGCGCTGTGGACGGCGAACGACCGGCTCTCGGTCCCCGCGCTGGACGGCGGGGTACGCTGGGTGGTGGTGCAGCCCTGACCCGGCTATAGCCCCGCCATGACCCACGACCGCGACACCCTGATCGCCGCCGCCAAGGCTGCCCAGACCCAGGCCTATGCGCCCTATTCGAACTTCCATGTCGGCGCGGCGCTGGGCTTTGCCGATGGCGCGGTGGTGACCGGCGCCAATGCCGAGAACGCGAGCTATGGCCTGGCGCTCTGCGCGGAAACCAATGCCGTCGCCAAGGCGATGAACGAAGGCCGGCGGGGCGGGCTGGAAGCCGTCGCGGTAATCGGCGGGATGCACGGCCAGCCGGGGCCGACCGTCACCCCCTGCGGCCGCTGCCGCCAGGTCCTCAACGAACTGGCCCAGCTGGGTAAGACCGACCCGGTGATCTGGTGCGCGGGTGACGGCGAAGTGCTGGAACTCAGGCTCTCAGCCCTGCTGCCGCACGCCTTTGGCCCGGCCAACCTGGGCTAAGCGTCAAGCCACTCCAGCAGCGCCGCCATGCAGTCCCGGCCGAGCTGGGCCGAGCGTTCAGGCGACCAGCCCTGCGCCGGATCGGGCAGGTCGTCGTTGTCCTTGAACGGCATCTCCAGCGTCATCGAGACCGCGCCGAAGCGTTCGGCCAGCTGGTTGGTGCTCATCGCCAGGTTCGCCCGGCCGGGGCCCGAAACCGGATAGCCAAGCCGGGTCTGGAAATCGGGTGTGCGCCGGTCAAGGATCGTCTTGAACCGGTCAAACCCGCCCTGCTGCGCCGGATTGGCCGAAGGGATGCCTTCGAACCCGGCGAGAAATACGGCGGGAATCGCCTCGTCGCCGTGGACGTCCATCGCAAAGTCGACGCCGGTTGCATCCATTGCATTGCGGATCGCCAGGACCTCGGGCGATTGCTCAGGCGTCGGGTTGTTCCATTCGCGGTTGAGGTTCACCCCCAGCGAATTGGTCCGCAGGTTGCCGCGCACCGAGCCATCGGGGTTGGCATTGGGGACGACATGGAAGGTGCAACGCTGGCGCAGCGCGCGGCCCACCGGATCGGCCGGGTCGGTCAGGCAATCGAGCGCGCCTTCGATCCACCATTCGGCCATCGATTCGCCCGGATGCTGGCGGGCATAGAGCCAAACCTGCTTGGGCCCCGTGCCGAAATCGAGGCAGTCGATGCTGCGGCCGTCATGGCTTCGGCCCAGCACCCGGTGCGAGACACCCTCGGCCAATGCTGACCCCGCGATCAGGTCCTGATGCCGCTCCCACGAATAGGGCGCGAAATAGGCGAACCAGGCAAGGTCGCCGGCCGGCTGATAGCGGATCGTCAGCGTGCCGCCGTCCTCATCCGGGTCATAGCTGCTGGCGGCGCGGCCCCAGTATTCGCGGTCTTCGCTGACCGCGGCGTTAAAGCCGGGCCAGCCGCCGGGATAGGCTGAGGCGTTGAGGCCGGTGATCTTCAGCTCCAGCGCCCGCCCGCCGGCATTGCCGACGCGGAAATGGAACCATTGGAAGAAGTCCGAATTGGTATCCTTGCGGATCGTCAGGCGCGCGGTTGCACGAGAGGTGGAGAGGACTTCGATATTGCCGCTGTCAAAGGCGGCGTCGATCTGGATGTCGGATGCGGTCATTTGACCGCGATAGTCTCACCCGATTGTCCGGGAAAGCCCTTGAACAAGGCTTCCGCCATCTTTGCAGCGCCCAGCGAGGTGGCCGCGAGTGGCGAACCGGTGCGGACGGTGAAGTTCGCCCGCCCTTCCCACAGCGCGGCACCGCTCGCCCGGTCGCGGATAATCACGCCCAGATCCGTGCGAACCTGCTCTGACGGGCGCGGCGAAAGATTGATGCCGATGCCCACGCCAAGCCCGGAACCGTAAGAGCCGGTCGATCCGCCGACCCCGACGCTGACCGGGCTGCCCGACCGGTCTGGCCGGAAGCTTTCGCGCGACAGCCGCAGCTGGGCGACCTGGCCGCTCGCCGTGCCCGCCGGAACGGCCGAATAGCCCAGCAGCCCCAGCTGCCGCTCAACCGCCGCTTGGTAGGCCTTCCATTCCAGCGAGGAGCCATCGTGCCCGGGCGCCGGCTCGACCGCGATCGTGCCCTTGCCCAGGGTCGAGATATCAGGCGTGTGGAACCGGGTCACCTCGACCGGGCCGGTCGGCGCGACACAGCCGGTCAGGGCCAGGCTGAGGATCATGGCGGGGAGTAGTAGGCGCTTCATCTGACGACCCTTTCGTGCGGCCAGTGTGAATTCGTTCCCGCCCAGAGGCAAGCACCTAACGCGCGGCTAGCGGTTCGCCGGTGCGCGTGGGGAAACCATCGAACAGCGCGGCGGCCAATCTGGTTGCAATTGCCTGGTCGCCCCAGCGGCTATCGCCTTCGCGGGTCAATATCTCGGCCCGGCCCTCCCACAGCACCTGTCCGCTGGCGCGATCGCGGATGCGGGTGTCAAGCCGGGTCGAAATCAGCGCCCCGCGCGGCTTGGAACCATCGTAGCGCAGCGCGCCGCCAAAGAATGTGCCGCGGTTGGAAACGCCGACCTCCATCTCGCCGCTGAGCGGCTTGCCCTTTTGCTCGGCGGGTTCCGCCTCGCTGCGGACCAGCCGTACTTCGGCGATCTGGCCGCCGGTGGCGGAGCCGAGCGTGTCATAGCCCGCCCCGGCCAGCTGGCTCTCCACCGCCGCTTCAAAAGTCGCATCGGTCCGGCTATCAGGCATCGCGCCCTCGCCTGCCGGCCTGACGACCGCAATCGCGCCGTGGCCGAGCGCCAGGGCAGCATCGCCTTCGGCGCGGAATCGGGCGACATCGACCTTTCCTTCGCGCGCGGCACTGGCGCGCCGTAAAGAGCGTTCGGCATAGCGGCTCTCGCCCCAGCGCGGCTCACCCCAGCCCGGCCCACTGGGTCCGGTTCGCTGGGCCAGCAGCGTGGTTCCGGTTCCCGCCAGGGCCAGCGACAGGGCTGCGGCGGCGAGCGATAGGCGAGTGTGCGGCATAGAAATCCTTGGCAGACAAGCGGGCTGCCCCCCACTCGCTTTCGCGTGGACAACATTGCGCGGGGCTGAATACGATTGAACCGACGCGGCGGTTAACCACTTGATCGCGCAGCTATGCTAGGGCGTTCCACAATGTCGCAGAAACTCCCCGTCCTCGTCACCGGCGGTGCCGGTTACATCGGCAGCCATGCCGTCCTCGCGCTCAAGGATGCCGGCTGGCCGGTGACCGTGATCGACAACCTGACAACTGGCTTCCGCTTCGCAGTGCCTGATGGTGTCCCGCTCTACGAAGGCGATATCGCGGATGCCGATCTGCTCGCACAGATCTTTGCCGAGCAAGGGATCCAGGCGGTGATGCATTTCGCTGGATCGATCATAGTGCCCGAATCGGTTGAGAATCCGCTGATGTATTATTCGAACAACACGGCCAAGAGCCGCGCGCTGATCGAGGCGGCGGTCCGGGCCGGGGTGCCGCACTTCATCTTCAGCTCAACCGCCGCGACCTATGGCGTGCCGGAAGTTTCGCCAGTTGATGAGGACAGCCCGCGGCTCCCGATCAATCCCTATGGCATGTCCAAGTTGATGACCGAGATCATGCTGGGCGACGTGGCAAAGGCTCACCCGCTCAACTTCTGCGCGCTGCGTTACTTCAACGTTGCCGGGGCCGACCCGCAGGCTCGCACTGGGCAGTCCACTGCAGGGGCCACGCACCTGATCAAGGTCGCGGTCGAGGCGGCGCTGGGCAAGCGCGAGCGGGTGGAGGTGTTCGGGACCGACTTTGCCACGCCCGACGGCACGGGGGTGCGCGACTATATCCATGTCTCGGACCTCGCCAATGCGCACGTCCTCGCGCTCGAGGCGCTGATCGAGCAGCCGGGCCGCTCGCTGACGATGAATTGCGGCTATGGCCAGGGCTATTCGGTGCTCGAAGTGCTCGACGCGGTCGACCGGGTAACCAACCGTCAGATCGAGCGAGTGCTCTCCCCGCGCCGGGCCGGCGATCCCGATTCGCTGATTTCGGACAATGCCCGGATCAAGGCGACCCTGCCGTGGGTGCCCAAATACGCCGATCTCGACACGATCGTCGAACATGCGCTGGCCTGGGAGCGCAAGCTTGGCGAAATCCGCGGCGGATAGCCTTTCGCTCCCCTTGGCCTGTTCTCCTGGCTGTGCCAGCAATGCTGCACGACACGGACAGGGGAGAATTCACGATGATCAGGAAAGCCCTTTTGGGCGGCGCGGCCGTGGCCGCCATGCTGGCTGCGGGTTCCGCACCGCTGCGGGCCGATGCCAGCGACAGCCAAGTCGCGGCGGTCATCGATGAAGGCCTGAACCGCAGTGAAGCGATGGTCACCGCCTCGCAGCTGATGGACGGGATCGGCCCGCGCCTGACCAATTCCCAGAACTATCGCCGCGCCGCCGATTGGGCGATTGCCCGCATGGCCGCACTGGGTCTGCAGAACGTCCACCGCGAAGGCTTCGATTTCGGCCTTGGCTGGAACGTCGAAAGCTACCGCGCGACGATGATCACCCCGCGCCGGATCGATATGACCGCGATTCCTGTGGCCTGGTCGCCGCCGACCGAAGGCGTGCTCAAGGCACCCGTGGTGATCGCGCCGATGAGCAAGGTCGAGCACTTCGCCGCCTGGAAAGGCAAGCTGGCCGGCAAGGTGGTGATGATCAGCCTGCCGGGCACCAGCAGCGAATCGACCAAGCCACCTTTCCAGCGCTTCGACGATAAGCAGATCGCCGAATACGATCGCTATGACCTGCCCAGCTTCGATCCCGGCGCAGCCGATCGCCGGGCCAAGCGCACCCAGTTCCCGCTCGAGCTGAGCCGCTTCCTCAAGGCCGAGGGCGCTGTGGCGATGGTCCGGATCAGCTACCGCGACGGCAAGCTGGTCCACGGTGAGGGCTACAACTTCCGCCCCGGCGATACGCTGGCGCTGCCAGCCTTCGAAGTGGCGGCCGAAGACTATCGCCGCCTCGCTCGCCTGGCCGCGACCGGCCCGGCGCCCGAAGTGGAACTGCAACTGGCGGCTCGATTCGATGACAGCACGCTCCAGGCCGAGAACCTGTTCGGGGAGATCCCCGGCAGCGATCCCAAGGCCGGCTATGTCATGGCCGGGGCGCACTTCGACAGCTGGATCGCGGGCGACGGTGCTGCCGATAACGGCGCGGGCAGCGTGGTCGTGCTCGAAGCCGCGCGGATCCTGCAGCGGCTGGGCATGAAGCCGCGCCGCACGATCCGCTTTGCCCTTTGGTCCGGTGAGGAGCAGGGCCTGCTGGGCAGCCGCGCCTATATCGAACGCTATCTGGCGACCCGCCCGGTCGACCCGAAGCTGACCGGGATCGCCGCCTACTCTGCCTGGTCACAGGCCTGGCCGATTACACCCAAGCCCGGCTATGCCGAGCTGAAGGCTTATTTCAATCTCGACAACGGCGGCGGCAAGGTGCGGGGCATCTATGCCGAGAACAACATTGCGGCCGAAGCCATGCTCAAGAAGTGGCTCACCCCGTTCGAAGGCATGGGCGCCGGCAAGGTGGTGACCAGCAAGACCGGCGGGACCGATCACGTCTACCTTCAGGCGATCGGCCTGCCAGGCTATCAGTTCATCCAGGACCCGCTCGACTATGACAGCCGGGTCCACCACACCAGCCTCGACACGCTCGATCACCTGCGCGGCGACGATCTGCGTCAGGCAGCGACGATCATGGCGGCGATGCTGCTGCAGGCCGCCAACAGCGACAAGGACCTGCCGCGCATGCCCTTGCCCTCCAAGCCGGCGGCGACGGACCCGTTCAAGGTCCGCGATCCCGACGAATGAGGCGAAAAAGGCGACTCATTGCTTGACTTCGCCCCCCTTCGCCCATAACGGCGCCACTTCAATTTCAGGCGGCACTGAGCCGCTCCGAGGACATCATGAAGATTCGCAACAGCCTCAAGTCGCTCAAGGACCGCCACCGGGACAACCGCGTGATCCGTCGTCGTGGCCGGACCTATGTGATCAACAAGACCAACCGCCGCTTCAAGGCGCGCCAGGGCTAAGCTCTGCGTGGCAGGGTGATCGCCCTGCGCTGAAGTCTGATCGGCCCGCTTCCTTCCAGGGATGCGGGCCGAAGCCGTTTTGATCGTCAGGGAATTGCAGATGAGCCAGCGAATCGAAGCCGTGGTGTTCGATATTGGCAATGTTCTGGTGCGCTGGGATCGCCGCCTGCCCTATGTCGACCACTTCGACGATCCGGCCGAGCTTGACTGGTTCATGGAGGAAGTGATCCCGCTGGCCTGGCATGCGGAGCATGACGCCGGTAGGCCGGCTGCGGAACTGGTGGCGGAACGTTCGGCCCTGTTCCCCGCCTATGCCCCCCATATCCATGACTGGTTCGCCCGGTTCAACGAATCGATCCCGGGACCAGTCCCCGGCAGCCCTGAACTGGTCGAGCAACTGCACGCCAGTGGGGTGCCGCTTTACGCGATCACCAATTTCGGCGCCGATACCTGGGCCGGTTTCCAACCGACCTTCCCGCTGCTTAAGCGGTTCGGTGACATCGTGGTTTCCGGTGTCGAGAAGCTGGCCAAACCCGATCCGGCGATCTACGCGCTGGCCGCGCAGCGCTTTGGCCGCGATCCCGCCACCATGCTGTTCATCGACGACAGCCTGCCAAACGTGATCTCCGCCCGCGAATGCGGCTGGCACGCGCACCACTTCACCTCGGCTGAGCTGCTGGCGGACGAACTGCTGGACCGCAGCCTCATTTGATCCAAAAAAGAGGGCCCCCGTCTTGCGACGGAGGCCCAGCTATTGGGGGGCTGTAAGGAATGCCTGCCGGCAAGCGCCCGGAGTGGGTGGGCGCTGGCCGGGGTAATGCGTCAGGCGGCCGCGTTACAACGCGCGAGCTTGTCGGCGTCGAATTCGCCCTTGGGGGTGGCGAACTTGGTAACCTGACCAAAGGCCTTCACGACCCGGGTGCAGGTGTTGATCGGAGCAGCGCCGTCGATGCGGCCGCTGCATTCGGTACCCGCGCAGGTCCAGTTCACGCCATTGACGACCTTGGCAGCTTCGGCAGCCGGAGCGGCGAGGGTTGCGCTGTAGCGCGTGGCGGTCTGGGCCTGGGCAGTGCTGGTGGTCGCGGCAAAGCTGGCGATGGTGCCGACAACGGCAAGGCCGGCGGCAATCAGGGTGCGCGAAAACGGGTTGAGGGTGGCAGTCATGGTTCTTCCCCTATGCATTTTTGGTTCGACACGTTTCTGTCTGCACGCAGGGATCGAAAGGGTCCTGGGAGGGAGACACCGATTTGCGTTGCGAATCACTACCTATCGCGATAGGTTTTCAGTTGCAACTAGAAACTGTGCAGCGCAGCAAAGATTTTCTTGTCGGCATACGAGCCAGTTTTGGGTTAGGGTGCCGACCCAGGGACAAAGGGGATGACAACGATGGGCAACCTTCGTGAGCCGCTCGACGAGATCAATAACTGTGGCCTGCCCGCCGCGCTTGAGGTGATGGGTGAGCGCTGGTCATTTATGATCCTGCGCGCCGCTTTCAATGGACTGCATCACTTCGAGGAATTTCTCGGCGCGCTGGGGATTGCCCGCAACATCCTGTCAAACCGCCTCGCCCGGCTGGTCGAACACGGCATCATGAAACGCCAGGCCCTGCCCGACGATCGCCGTAAGATCGAATACCGCCTGACCGAAAAGGGGCTGGACCTGCTGCCCGCCATGCTGGCGCTGCGCCAGTGGGGTGAGAAGTATGGCGCTGGCGTCCCATCGAACCCGGTACTGTGCGACGCGCGCGATGGCATGCCGATCCAGCCGATCGCGATTCGCGCGCAGGATGGCCGGATGCTGAGCCCGATTGAGCTCGAATGGCTCGACCAGGCCGACGTGAACTGGTCGAAGGACGAGGCCGAGCGAAAGCTCCGCGCGCTCTAACTTCGCCCGACCACCCTCCGATAGCTGAGCGCCTCTGCCACATGGATGCGCCCGATCCCTTCGCTGCCGGCCAGATCGGCAACGGTCCGCGCCACGCGCAGCATCCGGGTATAGCCGCGCGCCGATAGCCGCATCGCCTCGGCCGCCTGCAGCAGCAGCTTGCGTCCAGCCTCGTCCGGGGTGGCGTGGGCTTCCAGCAGATCGCCATCAAGCTGGGCGTTGCTGGTCTTGCCAGTGCCGTCCAGCCGTTCAACCTGTACCGCCCGCGCCGCCGCGACCCGCGCTGCCACTTCGGCGCTGCCCTCGGCCGGCGGCGGAAGCGCCAGATCGGCGGCACTGACCGGATCGACTTCGACATGCAGGTCAATCCGGTCGAGCAAGGGGCCCGAGACCTTGGCCTGATAATCGGCCCCGCAGCGCGGTGCGCGGCTGCAGCCCAGCGCCGGATCGCCCAGATAGCCGCACCGGCATGGGTTCATCGCCGCAATCAGCTGGACGCGCGCCGGATAGGTAACATGCGCATTGGCCCGCGCGACATCGACTGAACCGGTCTCCAGCGGCTGACGCAGCGAATCGAGCACGGCGCGCTGGAATTCGGGGAGCTCATCCAGGAACAGCACACCCAGGTGCGCCAGGCTGACCTCACCCGGCCGCACGCGCAGACCGCCGCCGGTCAGCGCCGCCATCGAGGCCGAGTGGTGGGGCGAGCGGAACGGGCGCGTACGACTGATCCGCCCTTCCTCCAGCGTGCCGGCGACCGAGGCGACCATCGAGACCTCCAGCGCCTCGGCCGGGCTCAGCGGCGGCAGGATGCCCGGCAGGCATGCCGCCATCAGGCTTTTGCCTGCACCTGGCGGGCCGATCATCAGCAGGTTGTGACCACCGGCTGCGGCAATCTCCAGCGCGCGCTTGGCGACTTCCTGGCCCTTGACCTGCTTCAGGTCCGGGCCGCGGGCCGGCGCCTCTACCTCGCCGGGCACCGGCTCGGGCAACCGCGCGGTGCCCTTAAGGTGATTGAGCAGGCTGATCAGATCGGGCGCAGCGACGATCGGGATGCCGCTGGCCCAACGCGCCTCCCCGCCCTGCGCCGCCGGGCAGATCAGCCCCTTGTCCGCCCCCGAGGCATGGAGCGCGGCCAGCAGCACGCCCGGCGTCGGGACGATCCGCCCATCGAGCGCCAGTTCGCCGACCGCTACGAAGTCCGCAATCTGTTCGGCGTCGGTTACGCCCATTGCCGCCAGCAGCGCCAGCGCGATCGGCAGGTCATAGTGCGAGCCTTCCTTGGGCAGGTCAGCCGGGGAGAGGTTGATCGTGATTCGCTTGGGCGGCAGCGCCAGGCCCATAGCGGCGAGGGCCGCGTGGACCCGCTCACGGCTTTCATTCACCGCCTTGTCGGGCAGGCCAACCAGATTGAAGCGCGGCAGGCCGGGCGCGATCTGGCACTGCACCTCAACGGCGCGCGCCTCGAGCCCGAGATAGGCAACTGTCTGGACCAGCGCGACCAAGCACACCCCCTGTTACAAACACTTAGGTGATGCCCCGGAGCCGCCGCGCTGTCGAGGAAAAGCCGCTCCGCTCCGGTGGTTACCCGAACTTAACCGATTGCCTTGGCAAAGTTGCAAGACCGCGCGCGCGATGAGGGGGCATGATCCTGCGCCGCCTCGCCCTGTTCCTCGCCTTGCTCGCCGCCGCGGTGCAGCCGCTGCGCGCCGAGGAAGTGACCGTGGTCGAGACGGTGACCGAAGAAGTGATCATCGAACCAGCCGGGTCCGAACGTTTTGTCGGTCCGCTCCAGGCCCAGACGCCCAAGGGGATCGCCGCTTTCGGTCCGTTCCGCGTGCTTGACGCGACCCGCGCCGCGCTGGTCGACGTGACCGATAGCGCCAGCCCGGTCCAGTTTGCCGCCATGGTAAAGGCCTATCCCGGCATCTCGCTGATCGAGATGATCGAGTGCCCTGGCACCGAGGACGACCGCGCCAACCTGCGGCTGGGCCGGATGATCCGTGCTCGCGGAATGGCCACGCTGGTTCCGGCCGGCGGTTCGGTTCGTTCAGGCGGCGTCGAGCTCTTCCTGGCCGGATCGCGGCGGATTGCCGATCCGGCAGCCGAATTTGCAGTCCATTCCTGGGCCGACGAGGATGGCCGCGAGGCGCGCGACTATCCGGCGGATGCACCCGAGAATCGCGCCTACCTCGATTACTACCGCGAGATGGGCATGGCCCCGGCGCAGGCCCAGGCGTTCTACGCCATGACCAACTCCGTCCCGTTCAGCGATGCCAAGTGGCTTAGCGGCGCGGAAATGGCGCGCTGGGTCAGCCTGAACTGAGCGCGAATCCCTTGACTCACGCCCCAGCGCGCTTTAACGGCCCGCCCCTGTAATGCGGTCGCCCACGCGGCGGCCCTTTTTGTTCGATTTTTCGAGGTTATCATGAAGCGCACCTTCCAGCCCAGCAACCTTGTCCGCGCTCGCCGTCACGGCTTCCGCGCCCGCACGGCCACTGTCGGCGGCCGCAAGGTGCTTGCCGCCCGCCGCGCGCGTGGCCGCAAGAAGCTCTCTGCCTGAGCGAATCACTGCCAATGTCCGTCCTTACGCGGCGGGCTGATTTTTTGGCTGCCAACCGGGGCTTGCGCATAGCACGCCCCGGTTTCGTGCTTTTAGCGCGCCCGAACGATGGCCAGGGCCTGCGCTATGGCATTACCGTTACCAAGAAGATCGGCAATGCGGTGGTCCGCAACCGCATGAAGCGCCGCTTCCGCGAACTGCTGCGCGAGGCGCTGCCGGTGGCCGGGCTACCCGATCACGATCACGTGCTGATCGGCCGCGAAGGCGGGGTAGAGCGGGATTTCACCTTGCTGCAGCAGGAACTGGCCGCCGCCCTAACCCGTGCGGCCGAAGGCAAGGGCGATCCGCCCCGCAAGCGCAAGTGAAACGCCTGCTCATCCTCATCGCCCGCGGCTGGCAACTCGGCCCTTCGCGGATCCTGCCGCCCTCGTGCCGTTACGCCCCGTCCTGCTCGGAATATGCGATTCAGGCGGTCGAGAAATATGGCGCGATTAAGGGTGGCTGGCTGGCGGCTAAGCGGCTAATGCGCTGCCACCCGTGGGGCGGGCATGGTTATGACCCGGTGCCTTGAACTGCGCCGCATCGCTCGCCACCTGAACCTGACTGAATACGACTAGGGGCCTTTCCTTGGAAAACCAGAACCAGCGCAACCTGATCCTGGCCGTAGTGCTGAGCGCACTGCTGCTGTTCGGCTGGGATGCGGGCGTCCGCTATTTCTATCCCAATGCCGGCAAGTCTAAGCCGGTGGCCAGCGCGAGTGAAAGCCCTGCGGCCAGCTCAAGCGGCGCGGTCAAGCCAACCCGCGAAGGCGGGCTGACCAGCGCCGCCGACATCGCCGAGGAAGCCCGCGACATCAAGACGATCCTGGCCACGCCGGGCCGCATTCCGATTGCCGCGCCCGGCCTGACCGGTTCGCTCAATCCGGTGGGCGGCGTGGTCGATGACCTCGTCACCGTCCGCCACACTGCCGCGCTCGACCCGAAGAGCGGCCCGCAGCGGATCTTCTCGCCCGCCGGCACCCCGGCCCAGCATTTCGCCCAGTTCGGCTGGCTTGGCGTAGCCGGCCAGGTGCCGGGCCCGCAGACCGTCTGGACCGCGCCCGCCGGCGCCAAACTGACCCCGCAGACGCCGGTGACGCTGAGCTGGACCAACCCGACCGGCGCAACCTTCAACCTGACCTACAAGATCGACGGCGACTATATGCTGACGGTCGAGCAGGGTGTGACCAATGCCGGCACTGCGCCGCTGACGCTGGAGCCTGTCGCCCAGCTCAACCGCACCAGCAAAACCGCCGCGCTTGACAGCTTCAACGTCCACGCCGGCCCCTTCGGCGCCTTTGACGAGGTGGTCGATTTCGGCACCGACTATGATGACATCGCCGAGACCGGAAAGATTACCAAGGACGGCCGGACCGACTGGGTCGGGTTTACCGACGTCTACTGGATGTCGACTCTGATCCCTGAGAACAAGGCCCCAGCCAGCGCCGATTTCCGCACCCCTGGCAACCAGATCTTTCTGGCCAACCTGTTCTATCCCGAAGGCAACGTTGCTCCGGGCCAAAGCCTGAAGCGCACTACAAAGCTGTTCGCCGGTGCCAAGGAAATGAAGGTGCTTGACCGCTATGAGGCAGACGGCATCGCCAAGTTCAGCCTGGCGATCGACTGGGGCTGGTTCCGCTGGTTCGAACGCCCGCTGTTCATGCTGCTCGACGCGCTGTTCCGCTCGGTCAACAATTTCGGCGTCGCGATCATCCTGCTAACGCTGATCGTCCGCGGGGTGATGTTCCCGATCGCGCAGAAGCAGTTCGCCTCCATGGCGGCAATGCGCGCGATCCAGCCAAAGATGAAGGCGCTGCAGGAACGCTACAAGGACGACAAGCCCAAGCAGCAGGAGGAGATCATGGCGCTCTACAAGAAGGAAGGCGTCAACCCGCTCGCGGGCTGTCTGCCGATCTTCCTGCAGATCCCGGTGTTCTTCGCGCTCTACAAGGTGCTGATCCTGGCAGTCGAAATGCGCCACCAGCCCTTCGCACTCTGGATCAAGGACTTGTCCGCGCCCGATCCGCTGCACGTGCTCAACCTGTTCGGCCTGCTGCCGTTCGAGGTGCCAGGCTTCCTGGGCATTGGCGTGCTGGCGATCCTGCTGGGTGTCACCATGTGGCTGCAGTTCAAGCTCCAGCCGGCGCAGATGGACCCGGTCCAGCAGCAGGTCTTCGCGATCATGCCGTGGCTGATGATGTTCATCATGGCGCCCTTCGCGGCCGGCCTGCTGATCTACTGGATCACCTCGAACGTGCTGACCATTGCCCAGCAGAGCTACCTCTACTCCAAGCACCCGCAGTTGAAGGAACAGGCCACCAAGGACGCGGCCGATGCCAAGCGGGCGCGCGAGCAGGCAAAGGCCAAGTAAGGCGATGGATCAGATCGACGACCCCGTGGAACGGGCGCGCCGCCTGTTTGCGGGGCGTGTCGAGTTCCTGAAGTCCGCGCCGGGGCTGCAGTTCCTGCCCGATCCGGACGTGCCGGAAATCGCCTTCGCCGGGCGCTCCAACGTCGGCAAGAGCTCGCTGCTCAATGCCCTGACCGGCCGCAAGGCGCTGGCCCGCACCTCGGTCACGCCAGGGCGCACGCAGGAGCTCAATTTCTTCGACATCGGCGATCCGCTACTCTTCCGACTGGTTGACATGCCGGGCTACGGCTTTGCCAAGGCCCCGCTCAAGGTGGTCCAGCAATGGAAGCAGCTGGTCCGCGATTTCCTGCGCGGGCGGGTGGTGCTCAAGCGCACCCTGCTGCTGATCGACAGCCGCCACGGCCCCAAGCCGGTCGATATCGACATGATGAAGATGCTCGACGAATCGGCTGCCAGTTACCGGATCGTCCTGACCAAGGCGGACAAGATCAAGGCCAGCGAACTGGCGGCGGTGACCGCCGCGACCCAGGCCGAGGCACGCAAGCATTCCGCTGCCTATCCGGTGGTCCATGTCACCAGCAGCGAAAAGGGCATGGGCATCGCCGAACTGCGCGGCGCGATCCTCGAAGACGCGCTACTCTGACGCCTGCGGCGCCTTGCGGAGCAAGCGGAGCACCGCAAAGATCAGGATCCCAACCCCGGCCAGCAGCGACAGCCACAGCGCCGCCTTGCGTCCATCCAGCAGGCCGGTTTGTTTCGGCGCAATCTCGACCGTCGCCACCGGACCGGCTTCGATAGCGGCGAGCAGGAGCTTGGCGGGATCACCGCGCCCCGCAATGTCCTCCACTGCCAGGAACACGCCTTCGGCGTTTTCCAGTCCGGCAGCGAGGCGATAGGGCGGCTTGCCGCTGAACCGCGCGACCAGTTCGACGGGCGCGTAAAGCAGCTCCACTTTGGGGGGCGCAACAAACCCGGGAGTGCGTTTGTCAGCCAGAATCCGCACATCCGTCCCGCCCAGACTTTGCGGCCCGAACGCATCGCTGAGCGGTAGCTGTGCAGCGGCCTTGCCCCGCAAGGTTGCCGTGCCGGACGGCTGCCATGGATCTTCCGTCCCGAACCGCGTGGCATAGCTAAGCAGCACCAGCCCCTCTCCGCCCGCGAGCTGGAGCCGCAGTGCCATCGGCGCTTCGCCGGACGGGAGCGCGAGTTGCAGTTCGTGCGGATTGACCAGGCTGGCACCTTTCGCCGCAACGACCATGGGCGGGAGCGCCTGGGCACCGCGCGTCAACACCCTGGCAGCGCGGATCGCGACGCCCTCGGTGTCACCCCAGGTTACCCGCAGGTACCGATCCTTGAGCGCGACATCGCCGAGCGGGATCCGCGCCGGAGCAGCAACGTCCGAACCCTGCGCGCGAAACACGGTGTATTCCCGCAGGACGTCCCAGCTCGCCAGATCGGCGCTGACGGCGATGGTCAGCTGGACCAACTTCTTCTCGGGAAAGTCGATGTCGAGCGACAGTGCGCTGACCGGATCGGCCACGCCGCGCGTATCGAGCAGGGCGGCAACCGGACGCTCCGGTCCGGCGGCACCCGCCAGCGGCACCACCCGTGCAACCTTATCCGCGCCGATCGTCAGCGCAACGCCCGCGGCGCTCGGCGGAGCTTGTCCGAGCACCACGTAAGCCGGAACGGTCTCTGCTCCGGTCGTGGCATTAGCAGGCCACAACAGGGCAATCGGGAGGGAGCGGCCAGTGCTGTCGAACAGCCGCAGGTCGGAGTTGTTTGAATTGCGCAGCGCGAGCAGCGCCTGCACCGGCACGGCAATCCGCTGCTCGGGCGCGCCTGCTGCCGGCGTGACGGCGAAGCTTGCCGCATAGCTGGCCGGCTTGGCGGGATCGCCCGGAGCTTCCTTTGCGCAGGCCCCGAGCAGAGCGACGGCGGCCAAAGCGGTCAGCGCGTGACGGATCATGGCCTGGTCTCCTCCTTGCGCGGCGGGAGCGGGACGAAATAGCCGATCACCAGCATCAGGATGCCCACCGCGATGAAGGTAACGATCCGCTGCCAGCCTTCGGCGCTCGACATGTCGACCAGCAGCAGCTTGGCGACAACCAGCGCAAGCAGGGCCGCCCCCACCAGCCAGAGGGTCCGCAGCGCGCGGCGCTGGGCGAAGACCATCAGCGCCATGGCCAGCAGGGTCCAGAGGATCGAAATCCCGGTCTGGACCACCCCGCTGGCGGCGAGCGAAGCCGGATCCCAGCCCACCCCCAGCCAGTGATGCGCGGTACGCAGCCACACCGCGTTGATCGCGGCGAAGCCTAGCAGCGCTGCCAGAGCGGGGGCCAGCGGGCCGCGCAGCATGTCTGCGCCATCGGGCGCTGGCGTCATCGCACTGGCCATGCGGTGCCACAGCGCCAGCGCAGCGAGCGCCAGCAGCACGGAGAGGTCCACCGGGTTGAGCAGCGGGATGTAAGGCAAGGGCGCGGTCACCCCTTCGGCCGCAACGGCAGTCATCAGCGCGCCGCCATAGACCAGCAGCACCAGCGGCACGGCGGCGGTCCAGGCATAGGCGATGATCCGCCCGGCCAGCGGCCAGCGCTGTGCCAGTGCCTTGCCCGCCTGGGCCGCCTCACCGATCCGGGTGAGCAGCAACAGCACCAGCGTGGCCGCGACCAGGAAGGCGACGCCGGCCCACGACGTGTTCCACAGGTCCGCCCGCGCGATGCCTAGGAACAGGGTATTGGCCAGCACCCCGGTCAGCAGCCAGACCGTGCCCGCATGGATCCAGTCCTGCGCAAAACCATGCACCTCGCCTTGGGCACCAACCGGCAGGGCATCGCGGGTGCGGACGATATCGATGTGCAGCGCCAGCGCCGCCAGCCAGGGCAGTACGTCCGGCCAGTCGAACACGTGGTTCCCGGCGGCGGCCTGGACCAGCAGCGTGACCGACAGCAGCGGCAGGCTGAACAATGCCGGCCAGCCGGCCACGGCCCAGTCGAGCCGCTTTGCAACCTTGAGCGACAGCCACATCGCCGCCGTCACAGCCAGCGCGACCAGCAACTGCTGCATCTCGCCTGGGAAGACCGGGACCGGTCCCAGTTCGGTGGTGACGGCCGGCAGTTGCCGCGTCACCTCGCGCACCAGCGCGACGCAGGCGAAGGTAAAGCCAGCGAGGTAAAGCCGCTGCTCAAACCGCGCTTCGTATGGGGCGAAGCTCTTCGCCCAGGACGAGCCGCTGTGTTCGAGCGGACGGCGCAGCCACCAGGCGATGGCCAGCAGCGGCCCGGCAATCAGCAGCGGGCCGATGAAGCCGGTGTTGAGCAGCGGCAGCGCGGAAATGTTCGGCTCGATCGTCACCAGCATCAGCATGGCCGCGACGCCGACCAGACCGATCCCGAAGGCGCGCGGCATCCAGCGCGCCTGCCGCATGCCGACCCAGAAAGCGCCCGCCCCCTCGAGCGCCCAGGCCGCGCCGGCCCAGCGCACTTCGAGCGCCAGCGGAATGGCCAGCGTGACAAAGCCCACCCCGATCGCGATCAGGCATTCGCCCAGCAGCCGCGTTTCGGGCCGGGGCGTGCGCCAGACCCAGGCCGCCAGCGCGACATAGACCGCGCCAAAGGCCAGCGCCGCCCAGGCCTCACCATAGGGCAGGTCCGCGACCAGCTGGGTCTGGAACCCGAACCCGACGATTGCCGTGCCAAACAGCAGGGTCGAATCCGCCGCCAGGCCGAACCGCCCCGGCGTGTTGTGGGCATAGAGCAGCGCGGTCAGCAGATAGATCGCCACCGTGGCGGCGAGGAACAGCTGACAGATCCAGAACTGTTCCGGCCCATAACGCGCCGCCGCCCAGGCCCCGCCGATGATGAAAGTCGCGAAGAAGCCGAGTAGGTTAAGCTCGCGCCATGATTTCCACCGCGCGATAAACAGGATCGCGACGTTGAGGATCGTGCCGTAGGTAAACAATGGCAACGGCGTGGGGCTTTCCCCGCCCAGCAGCACCGGCACGGCAAAGCCGCCAGCGAAGGACGCCAGCGCCATCAGCTTCGAATCCTGCAGCAGCGCCAGTGCGCAGCCGAGCGCCGCAATCACGATCATCAGCGCAAAGGCGGCGAGCGGGGGCAGCACTTCGAACACCCGTGCCGCGGCAAAGACCGTGAGGTAAAGCACGCCCACCCCGGCGCCTTGCAGCGCCAGACCGAATTCGGGCCGCTGGACCCGGCGGTTGAAACCGACCCCCAGCAACGCCGCGCCGACCGCCCCGACCGTCGCGAGCCGCAGTTCGATCGGGAACAGCCCGGCGTTGGCGGCATAATTTGCCAGGAAGCTGAGGCCGACGAACAGGATGACCAGTCCGACCCGGACAATCGTGTTGCCGCCGAGCAGCCAATTGCGGGCAGCGGCAAAGCCGCGTTCGATCAGGTCCGGCTCAGGCGGCTCATAACTGCGCGTCGGCAGTTCAATTGTCTCGGCCATTGCTCGCTCGGGCAGCGGCTGGCTGACGGCTGGCGGCGGGGCAACCGTGCGGGCCGCAGCGCGAACCCGGGGAACGCTGGCAGCGGGAGCCTCACGGACTGGCTCAGGCGCGGGCGGCGCAGCACCGCGGGCATCCAGCTCGGCCGCAACCCGGCGGGCAACGATCTCGTCCAGTTCTGCATCAAGCACGTCGCGGTAAGTGTCGCGGGCCAGGCGGCGAACCGCGCTTTCGGCCCAAACCCCCGCGAGCAGACCCAGCAGCGCCCCCGACACCAGTCCGAACTCGCTGAACCCGGCAAAGCCGAATAGCCCGCCGAATACCGCACCCCACAGCTTCATTGCCTGCTCCCATCCCGCATCCCGGCATAAAGCCATATCCGGGCGGTCAGGTCACGCGGCATTGTCAGGCGGCAAACATTTGCCCCAGATCGGCAAAAGCCTTGATTTCGATCGCATTGCCGCTGGGATCGCGGAAGAACATGGTCGATTGCTCGCCGGTCTCGCCCTTGAAGCGGGTGTAGGGCTCAATCTCGAACTTCACGCCCGCGCCGCGCATCCGAGCGGCCAGCGCGTCGAAGTCTTCCAGCGTCAACACCACGCCGAAATGCGGCACTGGCACGCCGTGGCCATCGACATGGTTGCGCGCCGCATCGCGCCCGGCGTTGTCCGGGGCAAGGTGGGCGACCAGCTGGTGGCCAAAGAAATCGAAATCGACCCACTCAGCGGACGAACGGCCCTCGGGGCAGCCCAGCACCTGCCCATAAAAGGCCCGGGCGGCGGCCAGATCGTGGACCGGAAAGGCAAGATGGAAGGGGCGCAGACTCATGAAGGCTCCTCGGTCATAACCGCCCCGACATGGGCCGCGCCGCGCGCCGCGGCAAGTGCTTCCTGGCGGTGGCGTTCGCGGTAGCCGGCCCGTTGCTCATCAGTCCGCTCGGCAAAGCAGGCGGGGCAGCTCACCCCTTCCTCGTACTCCGGCGCGGCCTGTTGCTCGGCACTGGCCGGGCGGCGGCAGGCGTGGCACAGCGCGTAACTGCCCGGGACCAGGCCATGCCCCACGCTGACTCGCTGGTCGAAGACGAAGCACTCGCCTTGCCACAGGCTCGCTTCCGCCGGCACTTCTTCGAGGTACTGCAGGATCCCGCCTTGCAGGTGAAAGACCTCTTCCACCCCTTCAGCCTTGAGGAAGGCGGTCGACTTCTCGCAGCGGATCCCCCCCGTGCAGAACATCGCGACCTTGGGGGTCTGGCCCTGCCCCAGCAGCTCCTCGCGCCGGGCGCGGAACCATTCGGGAAAGTCCCTAAAGCTGGTGGTCTGCGGATCGATCGCCCGCCGAAAGGTGCCGATCGCCACTTCATAGTCGTTGCGGGTATCGATCACGATCGTGTCCGGATCGGCGATCAGCGCGTTCCAGTCAGCCGGGGCGACATAGGTGCCAACCGAGGCGAGCGGATCGATATCGGGCTGGCCCATAGTCACGATCTCACGCTTCAGCCGCACCTTCATCCGGTGGAACGGCATGGCCGGTGCACGTGAGAATTTGACCGCAAGGTTGGCGCAGCCCGGCAGGCCCCGGATGTGGTCCAGCACTGCGGCAATCCCTTCGTCGCTCCCAGCAATCGTGCCATTGAGCCCTTCATGCGCGAGCAGCAGCGTTCCCTTCACGCCGTGCGCGCGGCAGCAGTCCAGCAGCGGCGCTTGCAGGGCCGCATGATCGGCAAAGGGCGTGAACTTGTAGAGCGCCGCGACGCAGATCGGCAGGCTGGCGGGTTTCATGGTGCGGCCCTAATCGTTCAGCCTCGACAGCGTCAAGCTGAACGGCTAGCGCTGCCGCCCATGAAGCTGATCATCGGCAACAAGAACTACTCCAGCTGGTCGCTGCGCGGCTGGCTGGCGGTCAAGCAGTCCGGCCTGGCGTTCGAGGAGATCCAGGTCCCGCTCTATGGCGAGGACTGGGATCACCAGAAGAAGGAGCGGGACGAGATTGCGCCCTCCTCCGGCAAGGTTCCGGTGCTGTGGGACGGCGATGCCGTAGTCTGGGACAGTCTGGCGATCGTTGAATACCTGGCTGACCGGGTCGGGCGTGAGCGGTTCTGGCCCAAGGCCGACGATGCCCGTGCCATGGCCCGTTCGATGGTGGCCGAGATGCATTCGGGCTATGCCGCGCTACGCCGCCAGTGCCCGATGAACATTCGCCGCCAGGTCCAGGGCTGGGAGATCGACGAGGAAGCTCGCGGCGATATTGTCCGCATCCTGACCTTGTGGGCCGAGGCCCGGGCGCGGTTCGGGCGCGGCGGGCCGTTCCTGTTCGGCACCTTCAGCGCCGCCGACGTCTTCTATGCGCCGATCGTCAGCCGCTTCCTGACCTATGGGATAGCTGTTCCGGGCTTTGCCCAGGCCTATATGGAAGCGGTCTGGGAACACGAATGGCTGCAGGCCTGGGTCGCCGCCGCCGAAGAAGAAGACTGGGTGATCGAGCAATGGGAAATTCCGGGCCGCGGCGGAAAAGCAAAGTGATGCGGTGGGTTGCAATTGTGCTGGCCGCGCTGGCGGCCCTTGCCGCACGCCCGGCCTTTGCCTGGGGCGAGTTCGGCCACCATTCGACCGCCAGCATCGCCTGGGCCAATGTCTCGCCCGAAACCCGCAAGGCGGTGCGTGATCTGTTGCGCTCGGAAAAGGGATTGGGCACGCCATATTGCCGCGTGCGTAGCCTGGAAGAGGCCAGCTATTGGCCCGATTGCATCCGCCGCGAGGGCTGGCGCTGGGGCTATTCTTTCGCCTGGCACTATCAGACCATGAACGTCTGCCGCCCCTATGACCCGCGCGCCAATTGCTCGGGCGGGAACTGCGTCACTGGCCAGATCGAACGCAACTGCCGGGTGCTCGCCGACAAGACCCTGCCGGCCGCCCAACGGCTTGAGGCCTTGGCCTGGCTGACGCACTTTGTCGGCGATCTGCACATGCCGCTCCATTCGGGCGACAACAACGATCTCGGCGGCAACCAGGTGGCGGCCAAGTATGGGATCGCCCCTGGCCGCAACCTGCATTCGGTGTGGGATGGGCCGATGGCGGAGCGCGGGATCACCAGCGCCGTTCCCCCGCTGATCCGCCGCTACACGGCCGACGAACGCGCCGCGCTCGACACTGGCGACGTGGCGGACTGGGGCCGCGAAAGCTGGGAGCTGGCGCGCGGGCTGGTCTATGCCAAGGCCTTCGATCGCGATCCCTGCGCCGGCGGCGAAGCGCCGAAGGAAGTCGTCTGGACCAACGAGGATATCGAATCCAGCTTGCCGACCTTGCGTCAGCGGATCAGCCAGGCCGGACTGCGCCTCGCCCGCCTGCTGGATGGAGCCCTGGCGCGCTAAAACTCAGAGCCGTCCTTGCGGCGGAAGCCTATCCCCTCGAAGAGATGCATGTCGATATCGGGATAGTGGCAATCGCTGGCGGCAGCCTTGCCGATTGCCATCAGAACGCAGGGTTCGCCTGTGCGGTTCTGCAGCACGTGGCCATTCCCGTCGCCTTTCGGAAAGGCGGCGATGTCGCCCGGCCGCATCACGGTCTCGCCGGTGTCGTCGACCAGCACCGCCTCGCCCGCCAGCATGACCACGAGTTCGTCCTCACCCTCATGCCAGTGGCGCTGGCCGGACCAGGCACCTGGTGCAAGCACGACATGGCTCACCCCGAAATCTGCCAGCCCAGCCACCGGCGCCAGACGCCGATACCAGCGACCCTGGACCTTGTCGGTATACTCAGGCGCATAGCCGGTGGCGTTCGTCTGGGGGATGCTGTCGAGATCGAGCTTTGGCATGGTCGCGCTCCGGCTTGCAGGCCGAGTGCATACACCATATGCCGCTCGTGAAC
>Ga0073920_1000012_pt1 | contig 41756 bp, 38 predicted proteins | sample GWRWT4_2Sept14_2_FD_70953 | JGI IMG/M metagenome (GOLD analysis project Ga0073920, IMG submission 70953) | Sand microcosm microbial communities from a hyporheic zone in Columbia River, Washington, USA - GW-RW T4_23-Sept-14 | ecosystem: Engineered > Artificial ecosystem > Sand microcosm >...
CGGGATCTGCCCGGTCATTTCGGTCCAGGGCGGGGCGCGCAAGGATGCCGAATGGCGCGTCCTGCGCACTGTCTGCCAGGCTTTCCAGGGCGAGGGCGCAGCGGCCATGGCCCAGCTCGACCGGATGCAGGGCGGCAAGGTCTGGCCCGAGATCGACATGCTGCTGGCGCAGAAATACGCCGGGGCCGCCGGCAAGGCGCGCCGGGCGGTGACGATCGAGTGGGACGGGGTCAGCGAAATGAACCCCTGGCGCTATGCCTTCACCATTGCCACCGGGCTGGAGCCGCCGGCTGCGCTGATGCGGGGTGCCCCTGATCGCTATGCCTATTCTGCTGCGATTGCGCCAATGGTGCCGCTGACCAGCCGCGCCGCCGGGGCGGACAAGGCCGCCGCTGCCGGGATCTTGTCCAGCGCGGCGATGGTCGATCTCTACAGCCAGATCTACGCCCAGGAAGACATCACCGGCGAATGGGCCGACCGCGCGGGGGTGCTACGCACGGCCTATACCGGCGATGCCCCGGCTGACCGGATGGCGGCGATTGCGCAGTTGTGGGACAGCGCCGGCGATGCCCGGGTGCGCTATTCGCGGCTGGTGCTGACCGCCTATGCCGCCGCGCGCATGCCGGTGGAGGATGCCTTTGCCGACCAGTCGGCCGATCTGGTCGCGGCGATGCTGGCGGCGGGGCTGGATGGCAATGCGCTGCGCTGGGGTAGCCAAGCCGATGTCGGCTCGCTGACCTGGGCCCAGCTAGCGCTGGCCGCCCCCAATCGCGGCAACCCGATCGATTTGGGCGCGCTGGATTCATTCTATTCGAATGATGACAGCGATAATTATCGCAAATCGCGCTTCCTGCTCGCGGGCCTCGCCGGGCTAGGCCGGGTCAATCAGACGACAGCGGCGGACTTTGCGTCAAAGCTGGAGATTGACCTCAATCGCCAGACCCGTTGGACCCGGCTGATTGTTCAGGCAGCGGATGTGAACAACCCCGCGCTGGTCTGCTTCCTGGCGGGCGTGGGCATGCAGGGCGATGGCTGGGACAAGATGACCAGCGTCCACCTTTACCACATCGTCTCGGCGCTCAACCGGGTTGGCCTTTCGGCCGAGGCCCGGATGATCGCGGCCGAAGCGGTGGCGCGGGGCTAGGCCGCTGTCGGCGGCAATCGACGCATTCCTGGCCATGCTGGCAGCAGAGCGCGGAGCTGCGGCCAACACCCTGGCGGCCTATCGCCGCGATCTTGAAAGTGCCGAGGCGCTGGTCGGGTCGCTGACCGGAGTGGACCGCGACGACCTGGCCAAGCTCGCCAAGGCCTGGGCCGATCTGGCCCCGTCGAGCCTCGCCCGCAAATGCTCGGCCCTGCGGCAGTGCTTCGGCTTCCTGGTTGATGAAGGCTGGCGCGGCGATGATCCGTCACCGGCCCTGCCGCGCCCGCGCACGCGGCGGCCCTTGCCGCGGATCCTGGGTCACAAGGATGTCGAAGCGCTGTTCACTGTGGCCGAGGCCGAAGCGGCGGGGGACCGGCCCGAGGCGGTGCGACTGCTCACCCTGCTTGAGCTGCTCTATGGTTCGGGCCTGCGGGCGAGCGAACTGGTTTCCCTGCCGCTCAGCGCCGTGCCGCGCGATGCACCGTTCCTGACGATTACCGGCAAGGGCGGGCAGCAGCGGATGGTGCCAGTCAGCGGCCGGGCGCGCCAGGCGCTGTCGCGCTGGCTGGCCTTGCGCGGCGACAAGGGGCGGCTGCTGTTTCCTTCGACTGGCAAGAGCGGACATTTGACCCGGGTGCGCCTTTTCCAGCTACTGCGCGGTCTGGCCGCGCGGGCGGGGCTCGATCCGGAACGGGTCAGCCCGCACGTGCTGCGCCACGCCTTTGCCACGCACCTGCTGGAGGGCGGGGCGGATCTGCGCGTGCTGCAGACGCTGCTGGGCCATGCCGATATCGCGACCACCCAGATTTACACCCACGTCGATTCCGCGCGGCTGGTCGAACTGGTCAACGCGCGGCATCCTCTTGCCCATCGCCGCCCGGCGGGCTAGCGCGGGGGCATGATTTCCTATCTCGAGTTCGAAAAGCCGGTTGCGACGCTTGAAGCGCGGATTGCCGAGCTGCGCGCCGCGGCCGAAGGCGGCGATGTGGATATCGCCGCGGAAATCCGCCGGCTTGAGATGAAGAGCGCGGACCTGCTGGCCAGCACCTATGCCGCGCTGACGCCCTGGCAGAAGACCCAGGTCGCCCGCCACCCGATGCGCCCGCATTTTCGGGATTTCATCGCCGGGGCCTTCACCGATTTCGTGCCGCTGGGCGGGGACCGCTGCTATGGCGAGGATCACGCCATCATCGGCGGGCTGGCCAAGCTGGGTGAGCGGCGCGTGGTGGTGATCGGGCACGAAAAGGGCCACGACACCCAAAGCCGGATCAAGCACAATTTCGGCATGGGCAAGCCTGAAGGCTATCGCAAGGCGATCCGGCTGATGGAACTGGCCAGCCGGTTCGGCCTGCCGGTTGTCACGCTGGTCGACACCTCGGGCGCCTTTCCGGGGGTCGAGGCCGAGGAACGCGGCCAGGCCGAGGCGATTGCCCGCTCCACTGAGGCTTGCCTGGCGCTGGAAGTGCCGATGGTGGCGGTGATCGTGGGTGAAGGCGGCTCGGGCGGGGCGGTGGCGCTGGCCAGCGCCGAACGCGTGCTGATGTTCGAACACGCGGTATATTCGGTGATCAGCCCCGAAGGCTGCGCCTCAATCCTGTGGCGCACATCGGAAAAGGCCGCCGATGCGGCAGAAGCGATGAAGGTTACCGCGCAGCACCTGCTGGAGCTGGGCGTGATCGACCGGATCGTCAAGGAACCCGTCGGCGGGGCGCACCGCGATCCGCAACTCGCGATCCAGTCGCTGGCCAAGGTGATCGACGAAGAGCTCGATGCGCTGGGCAAGCACAGCCCCGCCAAGCTGCGCGCGCTGCGCGAGGAACGCTTCCTGCGGATCGGCGAAGGCTGACGTGCGCCGGGGCGGAATGCCCCCTGGCAAACTTTTATTGTTCCAATTCCGTTCATCCGGTCTAGCAATAGTAGCTGGTCAACTGGAACGGGACGCTTATCATGCCTAGCAAATTCAGACACATCGCACTGGCCACGGCTGGCTGTGCGACAATCGTGACTGCCGCTGCGTATGGCGGCGGGACCGCCAGTGCGCAGGCCGTTGCCAAGCCCGCGCCGGTTCAGGCGATCAGCGCCAAGGACAAGGCTGAAGGGGCCAAGGCCCACCCGCAGCTGCTGGAGGAATTCGGCGGGGCGGAGACCGGGCCGCAGGCCGTCTATGTCGAAACCATCGGCAAGAACATCGCTGTGCAATCAGGCCTCAGCAATGCGCGCGGGGACTTTACGGTTACCCTGCTCAATTCGCCGGTGAATAACGCCTTCGCGATTCCCGGCGGTTATATCTACACCACCCGGCAACTGGTCGCGCTGATGAACAACGAGGCCGAGCTGGCCGGGGTGCTGGGGCACGAGGTGGGACACGTGGCTGCCCGCCACGCCAACAAGCGCCAGAGCGCGGCCACCAAGAACACCATTCTGGGCGTGCTGGGTTCGGTCCTGGCCGGCGCGGTGCTGGGCAATAACCAGATCGGGCAGGCGTTGCAGCGGACCTTGCTGCAGGGCTCGCAGCTGCTGACGCTGCGCTATTCGCGCGGGCAGGAGACCGAGAGCGACAATCTGGGCATCGATTACCTGCGCAAGGCGGGTTACGATCCGCGCGCGATGGGCACGGTGCTGCAATCGCTGGCCAACCAGAATGCACTCGATGCGCGGCTGACTGGATCGACCAGCCAGGTTCCGGCCTGGGCTTCGACTCACCCCGATCCGGCCTCGCGTGTCCGCAGCGCGCTGGCGCGGGCCGGTAGCAATGCCAGTGGTGTCACCAATCGCGACACCTTCCTGACCCGGATTGCCGGGATGACCTATGGCGATGATCCCAAGCAGGGCATGGTCGAAGGCCGCCGCTTTACTCACCCCGAGCTCAAGCTGGCCTATGAGGCACCGGCCGGGTTCTACATGATGAATGGCACCCGCGCGGTGGCGATCAATGGCCAGTCAGGACGGGGGCAGTTCACCACCGGGCCGTTCTCGGGCGACCTTGATGCCTATGTGCGCGGCGCGTTCGGCGCGCTGACCGAGCAGGGCCAGCAGCAGATCGATCCCGGCCAGATCAGCCGCACCACGGTCAATGGTCTGCCGGCCGCCTATGCCACGGCGCGGGTCAAAAATGGTGAGAGCACGGTCGACGTAACGGTCTTCGCCTACCAGCTGGGCCCGGATCAGGCCTATCACTTCGTCACGATCACCCAGGCCGGCGGGGCCGCGGTGTTCGATTCGATGTACCGTTCGATGCGGCGGATCTCGGCGGCGGAAGCGGCGGCGATCAAGCCGCGCAAGCTGGCGGTGGTAACCGTGCGGGCGGGCGATACGGTCAAGTCGCTGTCCAGCCGCATGGCCTATACCGATGCGCCGCTCGACCGGTTCCTGGTGCTCAATGGCCTGAGTGCGACCAGCCAGGTCGTCGCGGGGCAGAAGGTCAAGCTGATTACCAACTGAGCCTTTGTTCTGCACAAACGAAAAGGGGCGGCAGGTTTCCCTGCCGCCCCAATTCTTTGGCCTTGCGGCCTAGGTCGATCAACCAGCGGCCGAAGCGTTGGCGGTCGACATGCTGCCCTTGGCAGTGTTGAAGGTGGTCTTCAGTTCGTTGCCCAGACCCTGCATGGCAGTGATCGCGGCAACGGCGATGAGAGCGGCGATGAGGCCGTATTCGATCGCGGTGGCACCAGCTTCGTCACGGAACAGCTTGTTGATGAACTTCATGATTAGTCTCCTGTAGCAGTCTAAGTACCCGGCTCTTTCCCTGTCACCCGGATCGAGCGATCCCCGAGTTAGGTGATAAGTCTTGCGAAATGTTTAACCGCCGGACGTTGCTCGGTTGGATGCACCAACCTTGCTATGGACAGTTTTCCAGACATCCATGTTGGCGTTTGCAAAGCCTTGCAGTGCCGAAAACATGGCAATCACGACCAGTCCGACGATCAGCCCCATCTCAACGGCAGACGTCCCCCGTTCGTCACGGATCAGGTTTATGAGGAATTGTTTCTTCATCGTTCCCTCTCCGCAATTGGTGCGGGTAAGGGTTGAAATCGCATTACATTCCTAATGATTGATTGAGATCGGACCTTAACGTGCAAAATATTCCGACAACCATAGCCGTCGTGGCGGCGGCCCTGATCGCTGCGGATGGCCGGATTCTGCTGCATCAGCGCAAGCTGGGCGGGGCGCTGGGGGGCCTCTGGGAATTTCCCGGCGGTAAGGTTGAACCCGGGGAAAACCCTGATTCGGCGCTGGTTCGTGAACTGGGCGAGGAGCTGGGCGTGGTGGTCGATCCCGCGGACCTGGCCTACCTCGCCCGCGCCAGCGAGCCCGGCAACCCGCATGTCATCCTGCTTTACACTTGCCGCCGCTGGCGCGGGGAGCCGGTCTGCCTGACCGGAGAGGGAATTGCCTGGGTCGCCCCGGCAGACCTGCTGACACACGCCATGCCGCCGCTCGATGTTCCATTGGCCGAGGCACTGATTTCGTCGATTTAGCCGCTTGCCAAGCGCGAGTGACCTGCCTATGTGCGCCCTTCCAACGCGCCCGTAGCTCAGCTGGATAGAGCATCAGACTACGAATCTGAGGGTCGGACGTTCGAATCGTTCCGGGCGCGCCATTACCAAAAGAGGCTCACCGCAAGGTGGGCCTCTTTTGGTAATGGCGGGTCACGGCCCGCTGCGAATTTCGGAGTCGTAGCGCCGCAGGCGCGAAGACGACCGAGCCGCAGGCGAGGACAATCGTTCCGGGCGCCTCGCGGTCAACACCACCACCCCACACGGTTTTTGCTGCCCAGCCCCGCTTCAACAGCTATGAGGTCCTGTGGCCGACGAACCGACAGACTTAACGCAGGCGGGCCAGTCCCCTTCGGTCTGGCGCTATGCCCGGGCCAGCCGGGTCCATGTGGTGGTCGATGCCGCGCCCTATTTCGCGCTGATGCAGCAGGCCTTCATGCGCGCCCGCCAGCGGATCATGATGATCGGCTGGGATTTCGACACCCGGCTCCTGCTGGGGCAGGGGCGGCGCTGGTGGAACCGGCCGGCCAAGCTATCGCAGCCGGCGCGGCTCGGGCCGTTTATGCTGTGGCTGTGCAAGCGTACCCGGGGCCTTGAAGTGCGCGTGCTGAAATGGAATTTCGGCGCGCTCAAATTCGTCTTCCGCGGCTCGATGATCCTCGATCTGTGGCGCTGGTGGCGCAGCCCTTCGATCGATTTCAAGTTCGATTCGGCTCACCCGCTGGGGTGCAGCCATCACCAGAAGATCGTGGTGATCGACGATCGCTTCGCGGTCTGCGGCGGAATCGACATGACCGCCGGGCGCTGGGACACGCCTGAGCACAAGGAACATGACCAGCGCCGCCGCCTGCCCTTTTCGCTGCGGCTGTACGGCCCGTGGCACGATCTGACGTTGATGGTCGAGGGCGATGCCGCCCGAGCGCTCGGTGATCTGGGGCGCGAGCGCTGGGTCCAGGCTGGCGCGTCGCCGCTGGAGCCCTGCGCGCCGCAAGTGACCAGCCCCTGGCCCTCGACGCTGAAGGCCGATTTCAACGATGTCGAAGTGGGCATTGCGCGGACCCGGTCAGAATGGAACGGCGTGAGTGAAGTGCGCGAGATCGAGGCGCTGTTCCTGGAACACATCGCGCGCGCGCGAAAGTTCATCTACGCCGAAAGCCAGTACTTTGCCTCGCGCACCATCGCGGAAGCGGTCGCCCGGCGTGTGACCGAGCCCGATCCGCCCGAAATCGTCCTGATCAATCCCTTGTCGGCCGAAGGCTGGCTGGAAGTGGTGGCCATGGATGGGGCCCGGGTGCAACTGGCCCAGGCCATCGCCGAACGCGATCACTTAGACCGCTTCCGCATCTTCGTGCCCCGCAACGCTGCCGGCACCCCGATTTATGTCCATTCCAAGATGATGATCGTCGATGACGAGGTGCTGCGGATCGGCTCGGCCAACATGAACAACCGCTCGCTTGGGCTCGATAGCGAATGCGACATGTTCATCGATGCCGCCCGGCCGGGCAACGGCCATGCCAAGGCCGGAATCACCAAGCTGCGCCAGGCCTTGCTGGCCGAGCATCTGGGCCTGCCGCGCCGCGCGGTGGAGGAGGCGCTGGAGCGCGATCCATCAATGTTCGCGCTGATCGAGAATGCCCCGCGCCAGGGCAAGTACCTTGAGCCTTTTGCCTTGCGTCCCTTGAGCGAAACGGAGAGAGCGGTGGCGGACAACGCCCTGCTTGATCCGGAACGGCCCGAAGAACTGTTCGAACCGTTCAGCAAGCGCCGGGGGCTGTTTCGCCGTGGTGGCTTCCTGCGCCGCCCGCGACTGGAGGTTTGACGATGGGATGCGATCACGACCACGGGCTGGACGAGAATGGCAAGCTGCCGGTGCCGCTCGAAGTGCAAGAGGCGATCCGCACCCTGATCCGCTGGTCGGGTGACGATCCGCAGCGTGAAGGCCTGCTCGACACGCCCGCGCGCGTCGCGCGCGCGTGGAAAGAGTATTGCGAGGGCTATAATGAGGATCCGGCCTATCACCTCTCGCGCCAGTTCGCGGAAGTCGGCGGATACAACGAGCTGGTGCTGCTGAAGGACATCCCGTTCCAGTCACACTGCGAACACCATATGGCGCCGATCACCGGCAAGGCGGCGATCGCCTATATGCCCAAGCACAGCGTAGTCGGCATTTCCAAGTTGGCGCGGGTGCTCCACGCCTATGCCCGCCGCCTGCAGATCCAGGAGCGACTGACGGCCGAAGTGGCGCAGTGTATCTGGGACAACCTTCAGCCGCATGGCGTCGCCGTGGTGATCGAGGCGCAGCACGGCTGCATGACCGGGCGCGGCGTGCGCACTCCGGGTGTCGGCATGGTCACCAGCCGCCTGATGGGCTGCTTCCTGGATGACAACCGCAGCCGCAAGGAAGTGCTCAGCCTGATGGGCTATTGATATGGCCGATCTGGTCCCGGTAATGACCATTGCCGAGCTGTCGGACTTCTTCGTCCAGGCCTTTCCTGTCGGCGATCATGACCGGCTCGGGCGGATCGACCGGATTGAGCCCGGCTTCGTGCGGTTGGCGCTGGAGCCGGAAACCAGCAACCTTCGCCCCGGCGGGATCGTTTCCGGGCCGACACAGATGGGACTGGTTGACCGCGCGGCCTATGCGGTGATCCTGGCGCATATCGGCCCGGTCGCCATGGCGGTGACCAGCAACCTCAACATGAGTTTCCTGCGCGCGGTAAAACAGCAGACGGTGTGGTGCGATGCAGCGTTGCTCAAGCTCGGCAAGCGGCTGGCGACGGTCGATTGCCGGCTGTGGCAAGACGATCCGGCCTATATTGTCGGGCAGGCCGTCGTGACTTACGCGATCCCGGGTTGAATTAGACTGGCCACCCGAAACGACGGCCTGCCAGCTGCATCAGCCAGTACCCCAGCCAGCCGGTCAGCACGAAAGCGCCCAGGGCCAGCGGGAAGGCCACGCCCTTGCGTAGCACGGTGGCGATCACGACGAAGGCCGGGAGCGAAGCCAGCACATAGAGTGTCGAGGAAAGGGCAAAGTCGGCGATCCGGGCGCCGTCACCCGTGTCACGCCACAGCCAGATCATGGCCAGGGTCGATACCAGCGGCAGGCTGGCGATCAGCCCGCCCCAGCCGGGGCTGCGGCGGGCCAGTTCGGAGGCAGCGGCGATCAGCGCGCCCGAAAGCAACGCCTTGATCGCCAGCTGCCCCCAATCCATCGGCTTAGAGGTTCTCGAGCATGTATTCGGCCGAGCTCACCCTGAACTCGCCCGGGGCTTCGACATGGAGCTGCTCAACCACGCCGTCGTTCACGACCATGGCGAAGCGCTGGCCGCGCAGGCCCAGGCCAAAGCCCGAACCGTCCATGGTCAGGCCCACGGCCTTGGCGAAATCGGCATTGCCATCGGCCAGCATGGTGATGTCAGACGAGCCCGAGGCCTTGTTCCAGGCACCCATCACGAAGGGATCGTTGACCGCGGTGCCGACGATTTCGTCGATGCCCTTGGCCTTCAGTTCGTCAGCCTTCTCGACGAAGCCCGGCAGGTGCTTGGCCGAGCAAGTCGGGGTGAAGGCGCCGGGGACGGAGAACAGCGCCACGCGCTTGCCCTTGAAATAGTCGGCCGATTGGACGGCTTCGGGGCCGTTTTCGGTCGCCTTGACCAGCTTCACGTCGGGCAGCTTGTCGCCAACAGCAATCGTCATCATCGTTCTCCTGTCTGGAAGGGAAATCTTGCTTGCCGGATATAGTCCGCGCTGGCCGCAGGGCAACGGGCGGTTATGCTTAATTTTGCTTTACCGCGCCGCTTTAAGAACCGGTAAAGGAGTCGGCGCAGTCTTCTGGTGCGGGAACAGGGTCCCGCCGGGAGACTGGACGATGGGGATCGCAAAAGGAATCGCAGCGGCTGCGGCCGTAGTTGGCATGCTGGCATCGGCGCCGGCGCAGGCCAACCCGGCCACGGATGCCGAGAAGCTGCGGCGGTTGGACATCATGCTGATGGTCACGGGGCTGCGCTGTCGCAACACGGCGGACAATTTCCAGCCGGACTACCAGCGCTTCACCACCAAGCACATTCTGGCGCTGAATGGCGCGGCGCGCCAGTTGCAATGGCAGCTGTCGGCCCGGGTCGGTCCGGCCCAGGCTGCCCGCGCGCTCGACAAGCTCAGCGTGACCATGGCCAACACCTATGGCCAGGGGCATCCCTGGCTGAGCTGCGCCGAATTGAAGGTGGCCGCCCGCAGCCTGGCTCAGGCCGAAGGACCGGCCGTGCTGGCCGAAGCGGCGGACCAGCTGCTGGCCAGCAACGGCTCGGCCCGGTTCGCCTGGGCGCGTTGAGCCGCTCACAAAACATATAAAGCAATCTTTATATTTGCCTCTGGCGAGGCAAGCGGCTAAGGGCGGCGTCATGATTGGCGCTGCCTTTGGCCGTTCTGGCCGGGCGCCCTGACTTTCAGGAGAAGACCCTTGGCTACTGCTGCCCTGACCCATGACTATGCCATCGCCGACATCGGCCTGGCCGATTTTGGCCGCGCCGAAATCCGCATTGCCGAAACCGAAATGCCCGGCCTGATGGCACTGCGCTCGGAATTCGGCGCTTCGCAGCCGCTCAAGGGCGCGCGGATCACCGGTTCGCTGCACATGACGATCCAGACCGCGGTGCTGATCGAAACCCTGACCGCGCTGGGTGCCGAAGTCCGCTGGGCGACCTGCAACATCTACTCCACCCAGGATCACGCCGCCGCCGCGATCGCCGCCGCTGGCATCCCGGTCTATGCGATCAAGGGTGAAAGCCTGGCCGATTACTGGGACTATGTCGGCTCGATCTTCGATTGGGACGATGGCACCGGCCGCACCGCCAACATGATCCTGGATGATGGCGGCGATGCCACCATGTTCGCGCTGTGGGGCGCCCGGGTCGAAGCGGGCGAAGACCTGTTCGAACCCAGCAACGCCGAAGAAATCGAATTCGTCCGCGCGCTCAAGGCCTTCCTCAAGAAGAAGCCGGGCTACCTCACCATGTCGGTCGCGCACATCAAGGGCGTGTCGGAAGAGACCACCACCGGCGTCCACCGCCTGTACCAGATCGCCAAGGACGGCAAGCTGCCGTTCCCCGCGATCAACGTGAACGATTCGGTCACCAAGTCGAAGTTCGACAACCTTTATGGCTGCAAGGAATCGCTGGTCGACGCGATCCGCCGCGCTACCGACGTGATGCTGGCCGGCAAGGTCGCTTGCGTCGCCGGCTTCGGCGATGTCGGCAAGGGCTCGGCCGCCTCGCTGCGCCAGGGCGGCGCCCGCGTGATGGTCACCGAAATCGATCCGATCTGCGCGCTGCAGGCCGCCATGGAAGGCTATGAAGTCGTCACCATGGAAGAAGCGATCAAGCGCTGCGACATCTTCGTCACCGCCACCGGCAACGAGGACGTGATCACCGCCGATCACATGAAGGCGATGAAGCCGATGTCGATCGTCTGCAACATCGGCCACTTCGACAGCGAGATCCAGATCGCTGCGCTCGACAACTACAACTGGACCGAAGTGAAGCCGGGCACCGACCTGGTCGAATTCCCCGATGGCAAGCAGATCATCATCCTCGCCAAGGGCCGCCTGGTGAACCTGGGCTGCGCCACCGGCCACCCCAGCTTCGTGATGTCGGCCAGCTTCACCAACCAGACGCTGGCGCAGATCGAGCTGTTCACCCGCAACGATCAGTACAAGAACGAAGTCTACGTGCTGCCCAAGCACCTCGACGAAAAGGTTGCCGCGCTGCACCTGGAAAAGCTGGGCGTACAGCTGACCAAGCTCAGCGACAAGCAGGCCAAGTACATCGGCGTGCCGGAAGCGGGTCCGTTCAAGCCGGATCACTACCGCTATTAAGAAATCCAGCTCCTCCCCGTTTTTCCGTCAGGACAAATGGGGAGGTGGCAGACGCCGAAGGCGGCTGACGGAGGGGTATCGACGCCAGCGTCCAAACCCCTCCGTCTCGTCCTACGGACGATCCACCTCCCCATTTGTGGCATTCGCCAAAAATGGAGAGGAACTCGGCCCGGCGGCGCTTGCCATTGCGCGCCCTCGCGCATAGCTGGAAGCCATGACGCTTTCCCCGACCGCCCTTGTGCTGATCGGGCTGCTGCTATCGGCCTGGACCGTGGCGGCGGCCTGGGCAGTGCTGGCGGCGCGCGGGCGGGAAAAGCGGGCCGAGAGCGGCCAGCGCCAGGCCAAGCGGCTGGCGCGGATGGTCGATGAAAGCCCGGCCATTCCCCTGCTGGTCCGCGCCGATGGCCGGATCGAGGCGCCGCAGCGGCTGGCCAACTGGCTGGGGCTGGAGGCCGTGCCGCAGTTCCTGACCGAGCTGGACGGCGGCCGGATCGACGGCGGCGGCGGCGGGCTTACCGCCGAACAGCTGACCGAACTGACCGAAGCCGTGCGGCGCTGCCAGCGCACTGCCAATCCGTTCCGGCTGGTGGTGACGCCCAAGGGCTCGAAACGCAGCCTGGCCTTGCGCGGGCACCTGGCTGATCCCTCGATCTCGCCCGGCGGGGCGGCGCTGGTCTGGGTGTTCGACTTTTCCGACAGCGAGAGCGAGCTGGTCCAGCTGCGCGATGCCGCGCGCCGCGCCCACGATGATTTTGCGGCGCTGGTCGGGCTGATCGAAGCCGCGCCGATGCCGATGTGGTTCCGCGGCCCCGATGGCGAGCTGCGGCTGGTCAATTCCGCCTATGTCGAAGCCGTCGCCGGCGAGGACGCGCGCCAGGTCGTGGCTGACGGGGTGGAGCTGGTCGAGAATATCGACGGCCTGACCGCCAAGCAGGTCGCGCTCCAGGCCGCTGGCAAGCACCTGCCGATCGAACGGATCGTGCCGGCCACCATCGGCGGCCAGCGCCGCTCGCTGCGCGTTTCCGACTTGCCGCTCGGGCAGGAAGGCATTGCCGGCTATGCCGTCGATATCGAGGACATGGAGCAGCTCGGCCGCGATTTCCGCGCTTTCCGCGAGGCCCAGCGGGCGATGCTCGATCAGCTTTCGGCTGGGGTAGCGCAGTTCGATGCGCGCCGCCAGCTGACCTTTGCCAACCAGCCGTTCCTGCGCATTTTCGGACTCAAGCCTGCGGTCCTGATCGATCCCGCGCCGTTCGAGCGGCTGCTCGATCTGGCCCGCGATGGCGGCAAGGTGCCCGAAGCGCGCGACTTCCCGGCCTGGCGCCGCGAGAAGGCCGGGTGGTTCCTCGCCAGCACGGCGCAGGAAGAGGCCTGGTCGCTGTCAGACGGCACGCACTTGCGCGTGGTTGCCCAGCCGTTGCCCGATGGCGGACTGCTGCTGATTGCCGAGGACCGGACCGAGCAACTCCGGCTTTCGGCCAACCGCGACACCCTGCTGCGCACCCGCACCGCGACTTTCGACAGCCTGTTCGAATCGCTCGCGGTCTTCGCGCCGGATGGCAAGCTCCAGCTGTGGAACCGCCGCTTTGCCGCCGATTGGGGGCTCGACGATACGATCCTCGACAGTCATCCCCGGATCGAGACGCTGCTCGAACGCATCGCCATGCGGCTCAAGAAGCCGGAGCGGGCCAAGCAGGTGGGCGATGTCGTCCGTGCCGCCACGCTTGACCGCCGCCAGACCGGCGGGCGCGCCGTGCTGGCCGATGGGCGCACGCTGGAATTCGCGGGCGTGCCGCTGCCCGACGGCAATGGCCTGCTGACCGTGCTCGACATCACTGACAGCCAGAAGGCCGAGGAAGCGCTGAAACAGCGCGCCGCCGCGCTCGAAGAGGCCGATGCGCTCAAGACCCGCTTCCTCGCCAACATGAGCTATGAGTTCCGCACGCCGCTGACCTCGATCGGCGGCTTTGCCGAACTGCTCGAAGCGGGGCTGGGCGGCGAGCTGTCGGCACAAGGCCACGAATATGTCGGCGCGATCCTCGCCTCGGTTGGGCGGCTCGGCGAACAGATCGAGTCTGTGCTCGACCTGTCGCAAAGCGAAGCCGGGATGCTGCCCTTGGTCAGCGAAGAGATCGAACTCTATCCGCTGGTGACCAAGCTGGTCGAGGACCGCGCCGTCCGCATCCGCGAGGCGGGGCTGGCGCTGGACCTGCGCGGGGACAAGGGCGTGGGCCGGATTACCGGCGATGCCCGGCGGCTGGCCCGCGCGATCGGCCATGTGCTCGACAATGCCATTGCCGCGACGCCGAACGGCGGGCGGCTACTGGTTGAGCTCTCGGGTCGCAAGGGCCGGGCGCGCATCGTCATCTCGGACAACGGGCCGGGCATGGACGCCACCACGCTGGCCCGGGCGCTTGAAGGGATCAAGCTGTCGGCTGACGGCAAGGCGATCGAGCGCCGCCAGGGCCTGGGCCTGCCGCTCGCCCGCCGCCTGGTCGAGGCTCATGGCGGGACGCTGGAACTGCTGTCCGAACCGGGGCAGGGCACCGCCGCGATCATCGAACTGCCGTGAGGATCCCGCTGCCGGATCTGGCCGCAACCGAAGCGCTCGGCGCGCGGATTGCCGCCGTGCTCCAGCCGGGTGACGTGGTCGCGCTGTCGGGCGGCCTGGGTGCCGGCAAGACCACGCTGGCCCGTGCAATCATTGCCGCGCTGGGGCATGTCGGTGAGGTGCCGTCGCCCAGCTTTGCGATCATCGAGACTTATGATCCGCCCAGCGTGCGCTTGCCGCTGGTCCATGCCGATTTCTACCGCTTGAACCGGCCCGAAGAGGCCGAGGAAATCGGACTCGACGATTACCGCGAGGGCGCAGCACTGATTGCCGAATGGCCCGACCATGCCGGAGACTTCGCCCATGAACCGGGCTGCCTGTCGATCACAATCGAAACTGCGGAAACGGAGCGGACTGCGATTGTCGAGCCTGGGGCCAATTGGCTAGGGCGTGCGGGATGGATGTGAATTTTCCCGAAGGGCTTGAAGCATTTCTGGCCAGTGCCGGCTGGGGTGATGCGGTGATCGAGCCGCTCGCCGGCGATGCCTCGTTCCGCCGCTATTTCCGCATCCGCAAGGGTGAGCGCAGCGCCATGCTGATGGACGCGCCGCCGCCGAACGAGGATCCGGCGCCCTTCCTGCGCGCTGCCAAATGGCTCGATGCCAACGGCCTGCGCGCGCCGCGGATCCTGGCCGAGGATGCCTCGCGCGGGCTGGTCCTGCTTGAAGACTTCGGCGAAGTGCGGATGCGCGAGTATCTGGATCAGTGGCCTGATGACGAGCGCGAGGTCTATCAGGCAGCGATCGATGCGCTGGTCGAACTGCACCGGATGCCGCCGGGGCCGTTCGTCGATTATTCGCTCGCCGAATACCAGCGCGAGGCCAAGCTGTTCGTGGACTGGTACTGCCCGGCGCAGAACCTCTATATCGACGGGGCGGGCTATAGCGCGGCCTGGGAGGCGGTGCTCGGTCCGCTGCTGCCGCGCCAGCGACCCGGCGTGGTGGTGCTGCGGGATTACCATGCCGAAAACATCATGCTGCTTGGCGCGCTGCACGATCAGGGCCTGCTCGATTTCCAGGACGCACTGGTTGGCCATCCGGCCTATGACCTGGTCTCGCTGCTGCAGGACGCGCGGCGCGACGTCTCGCCCGAGCTCGAAGCAGCAATGTTCGACTATTACGTGAGCAAGGCAGATCCAGGCACTGATTTTGCAGCGGATTATGCGCGGCTGGGCGCGCAGCGGAACGCCAAGATCGTCGGTATTTTCGTGCGGCTGTGGAAGCGTGACGGCAAGCCGCGCTACCTCGATTACATCCCGAGGGTCTGGGCCCTGCTGGAGCGTGACCTGGCCCATCCGGCGCTGGAGCCGGTGGCGCGCTGGTTCGATGCCAATGTGCCAGCCGAATTGCGCGCCAGCGGCGGGGGCAGCTGGCAGCCGTGACCGCCATCCCCGGCACCGCGATGATCATGGCCGCGGGCAAGGGCACGCGGATGATGCCGCTCACCGCGACGAAGCCCAAGCCGCTGGTCGAGGTGGCGGGCGAAACGCTGCTCGATCACGTGCTGGACCTCCTGGCCGATGCCGGGGTCGGGCGGATCGTGGTCAACGTCCACTACCTGCCCGAGCAGATCGAAGCGCATCTCGCGCGCGAAGACCGGTTCCACGTCACCATTTCGGACGAACGCGAGCTGCTGCGCGATACCGGCGGCGGGCTGGTTCAGGCGCTGCCACTGATCCCTGACGATCCGTTCTTCTGCATCAACGCCGATAACTGGTTCACCTGGGACGGCACCAATCCGCTGATCCGGCTGGCAGAGGTCTGGGATCCGGCAAAGATGGACGTCCTGATGCTGCTCGTCCCGCATGAGCGCGCCAACAACACCAAAGGGATCGGCGATTTCGATCTGGATGCGGATGGGCGAATTTCCCGCGACGGACCCAAGCGACCACGCGGCCACGATTGGACCGGGGTGCAGCTGATCGCGAAGCACCTGGTTATCGATCCGCCCGCCAAGGTGTTCTCCACCAACGTGTTCTGGGACATAGCCATTGCCGCCGGGCGCTGCTTTGGCCTGTTCCATCAAGGCGAATGGTTCGATGTTGGCTATCCCGAAGCGATCAGCCTGACCGAAGCCGCGCTGGCCAACGCCGCGGCCGCCGATGGCTGAGCGGACTGGCCCCAACGTCTATTCGATCGCTGCGCACCGCGGCTTTGCCGATGCCTTGGTGGCCGGGCTGATCCCTCGGTATTCCGAAGCCGAACTGGGGCTCGCCCGCCTGACCCTGCTGCTCCCCAGCCGCCGCGCTGAGCGGATTGTGACCGAGGCTTTCGTGCGCCTCTCCGGTGGCGGGCTGCTGCTGCCGCGCATGGCAGTTGTGGGCGATCTTGACCTCGACGAAACGCTGGGACCGCTGCTCGATCCGCTGGGGGCCGGGAGCAGCGTCCCGCCTGCGGCCGATCCCGTGCGGCGCTGGCTGCGGCTGGCCGAACTGCTGCGGGCCGAACTCGGCAAAGACGTGCCCAAGGCTCCGGGCCTCCTGCGCCTAGCCTTTGAGACGGCGCGGACGATGGACCGGCTGGCGATCGAGGGGATCGAACTGGGCGATCTGCTGCAGGAACGGGTTGCCGGGATCGTCGGCGATCTGGCCAAGCACTGGCAGGATTCGACCCGTCATTTCGCTCGCGTCCAGGCGCATTGGCTGGCCGAACTGGCGGCGCGCGGTGAGGTCGATCCGCCGGTGCGGCGCAACCTGTTGTTCGATCACGCGGCGCGGCGCTGGCGCGAGGCGCCGCCGGCCCAGCCGATCGTGGCCGCCGGGATTACCAGCGCCTCGCCATCGTTGGCGCGGCTGCTGCGGACCATTGCCGATTTGCCGAACGGGGCGGTGATCCTGCCCGATCTTGACCTCAACCTCGATCAGGCGACCTGGGACGGACTGGGGCTGGCGGGCGTTCCGGCCGAACCCGACGGCGCGCCGTTTGGCGAGCGCGATGCGCTGGCGCACCCGCAGTATCACCTCAAGCTGCTGCTCAATCGGATGGGCATTGCCCGCGCCGAGGTCGATCCCTGGCACCGCGCCGGTCTGGCCGCGGCCCCGCCCGAACGCAGCAAGGCGATCTCCAACCTGTTCCTTCCGCCCGAAGGCTCGGCGCGCTGGGTGGACCTGAAGGCCGAGCAGCGCCGCCTCTCGGGCGTGCGGCTGATGGAAAGCGCCCACCCCGGCGAGGAAGCCCAGGCCATCGCGATCCTGATCCGCGAGGCGCTGGAGCAGCCGGAGCGGCGCGTGGCGCTGGTTACGCCGGACCGGGGGCTGGCGGGCCGGGTGGTCGCGCACCTGCGGCGCTGGAACATCGTCGCGGACGATTCCGCCGGTCAGCCCTTGCCGCAGACCACCGCCGGGCGCGTCCTGCTGCTGCTGGCCGAACTGGCCGCGACCGAGGCCGCGCCGGTGCCGCTGCTGGCGCTGCTGGTCCACCCGCTGGTCGGGGCCGGGGAGGGCCGCGCCGCCTGGCTCGAAAACGCCCGTGCGCTCGATCTGGAACTGCGCGGCCCGCGCCCGAAGCCGGGCTTTGCCCCGGTCGAGGCGGCCATCGCCAAGCTCGCCAAGCGCGGAAAGGGCGAAGCGATTGCCGAGTGGTGGCAGGGCGTGGCGGCGATCCTGTCGCCGGTCCTGGCCCTGCCGGAGGACGCCTCGCTGGCCGAAGCGCTCGATGTGCTGGCCGCAGCGGGCGAAGCGCTGTGCGGTCCGCGCCTCTGGGGTGAGGCCGATGGCCGCGCGCTCGCCGCCTGGCTCGAGGAATTGCGCGATGCCAGCTCGGCAATCGGCACGCGGCTGACCCGCGCTGACCTGCCGCAAGTGCTGCGCGATGCGATGGACCGAGTGCCGGTGCGCCCGCCCTGGGGCGGCCATCCGCGCATCGCGATCTACGGCCTGCTCGAAGCGCGGATGAGCCGGGCCGATCTGGTGATTTGCGCCGGGCTGACCGAAGGGTCCTGGCCGGCCAGTCCCTCACCCGAACCGCTGCTGCCGCCGGCCGTGCTGCGCGCGCTGGGCGTGCCGGCGGGCGAATTCCGCATTGGCCTGGCCGCGCATGACCTGGCCGGGGCGCTCGGCGCGCCCGAAGTGGTGCTGAGCTGGGCCCAGCGCGACGAAAGCGGCCCGGTGATCCCCAGCCGCTTTGTGCTGCGGGTGGAGGCCATGCTGGGTGACCTGGCTGATGGTCACCGGGAAAGCCGCGCGGTCGAACTGGCCCGGGCGATTGATCATGCCCAGCTGCTGCCGCGCTATCCGCAGCCCAAACCCGTGCCGAGCGCCGCGCAGCGCGATGTCGCGCTGGCGGTGACGGCGATCGATCGGCTGCGGGGCGATCCTTACCAGTTCTATGCCCAGGCCATCCTGCGGCTGCGCGCGCTCGATGGGCTCGACGCCGATCCCACCGCCGCCTGGCAGGGCACGGTCGTCCACAACGTGATGGAGCGCTGGCACAAGGCCGGGGGCCGGGCGGGTGAACTGCTGGCGATTGCCGCTGAAGAACTGGCCGAAATGCAGGCCCATCCCGTCACCCGCAGCCTGTGGTGGCCGCGGCTGGAGCGGGCGCTGCAGTGGATCGACGCGCAGATCGCCCGCGACCGGGAGCTGGGGCGCGAGGTGTTGGCGAGCGAGATCAAGGGCAACTTCACGCTCGCCGGGGTGATGATCAAGGGCCGCGCCGACCGGATCGACCGTCGCCCGGACGGCCAGCTGATCGTGGTCGATTACAAGACCGGCGCACCGCCCAAGCCAAAGCAGGTGCAGGAAGGCTTTGCGCTCCAGCTGGGCACGCTCGCGCTGATGGCGGCGGCGGGTGGCTTCGAAGGCATTGCCGGGATGCCGAACGGCTTCGAATACTGGTCCTTCGGCAAGAGCGAGGACAGCGAAACCGGCTTTGGCTATTGCGCCGAGCCGGTGCTGGAAGACAAGAAGAAGACCGGTCTTCAGCGCGACGAATTCCTGACCAAGACGCAGGAATTCCTGCTTGAAGCGATCAACGATTGGATCAAGGGCGACAAGCCCTTCACCGCGCGGCTCAATCCCGACTTGCCGGGCTACAACGATTACGACCAGCTGATGCGGCTGGACGAGTGGCAGGCGCGCGGGGAGGCGGAAGCATGAGCCGCGTCCATCCGCTGACCCATGAGCAACGCCCGGCGGTCGAACCGTCAGAGGTTGTCTGGCTCTCCGCCTCGGCCGGTACAGGCAAGACCCAGGTGCTGTCCGCCCGCGTGCTGCGGCTGCTGCTGGAAGAGGGCGTGCGGCCCGACCAGATCCTGTGCCTGACCTTCACCAAGGCCGGGGCGACCGAAATGGCCGCGCGGATCAATGAGGTGCTGGCGCGTTGGGTGCGGCTCGATGCGACCACGCTGGCCAAGGAATTGCTGGCGATCGGGGCGGACCATGGGCCCGAGACGATCGCCCGCGCCCGCAAGCTGTTTGCCGCCGTGCTCGATTGCCCCGGCGGGGGGCTGCGGATTGATACGATCCACGCCTTCGCGCAGTGGCTGCTCGCCGCCTTCCCGAACGAGGCGGGGCTGCTGCCCGGCGTCAAGGCGATGGAAGACCGCGATCGCGACCTGCTGCTGCGCGAGGTGCTGGCCGAGCTGTTGCTGGTGGCCGAACGCACCAACGATGCGGCCACGCTCAATGCCCTGGCGCAGCTCTCGGTGCGGATGGGGCCGGACAAGGTCCCCGCCTGGCTGCTGCGCTGCGCCGCTGCGCGCGAGGCATGGGAAGGGGCGGGCGGCTGGCAACCGCCGATGAAGGACGGGGTCCACCGCCTACTCGGCCTGCCGGGCGATGCCGGGCCGGACGACCTGCTCGACCTGTGCAGCGACGGGGTGTTCGATACCGATGCGCTCGAGTGTTGCCTGTCGGCCTATGCCGGGTGGAAGACCGCGACCAGCGCCAAGGTCACTCCGCTGATTCGTGACTGGCTGGAAAGCGGCCCGGCGGAGCGGCTGGCGGGGCTGGCGGGCTTGCACAAGGAACTGTTCGGCCAGAAGGGGCAGATCAAGAACCTCAAGTCGCTGGTGCCGCTAGAAAGCAGTTTCGAGGAAGCGGCCTTTGCCGTGTTCGACAGCTCGATGGCGGTGCAGGAACGCCGCGCCTTGCTCGATCTGGTCGATTTCCTGGTCCCGGCGCTCGAAGTCGGGCGCAAGTTCGCGCTGGCCTGGGACGAGGCCAAGGCCCGCGCCGGGTTCATCGATTTCGATGATCAGATCCGCCAGGCCGCCGCCCTGCTGACCCGCAGTGATCTGTCTGACTGGATCCGCTACAAGCTCGACCGCCAGTTCGATCACATCCTGGTCGACGAGGCGCAGGATACCAATGCCGCGCAGTGGCAGATCATCGGCGCGCTGACGGATGAATTCTTCGCCGGCAAGGGCGCGCGCGATGACAAGCTGCGCACGCTGTTCGTGGTCGGCGATTACAAGCAGGCAATCTTCCGCTTCCAGGGCACCAGCCCGGAAAACTTCGCCAAGGCCAAGGCGCGGGTCGACGAAATGATGCGCAAGGCTGCCGTCAATCTCGCCGAGCAGCGCGGCGGCGGGGCAGGTCGCGAGCTGCAGGATCTGGACCTTGGGCAGAGCTTCCGCACAGCGCGGGCGATCCTCGAATTCGTCGACCAGGCGATTGGCGACATTGGCTACGATGGCCTTGGCCTCGACAAGGCGCCGGAACCGCACAAGGGCGAGGACCGGCCCGGCCGCGTCACCCTGTGGCGCGTGATCGGCGGGGAAGGCGGTAATGGCGACGAGGCCGAGGCGGCTGACGAAGGCGCCGAGGGCTGGCTCAGCCGCGGGGATCGCCAGATGGCCGAGCGGATCGCCCAGCAAGTGCGCGACTGGCTTGAGCACGGCTTCCCACTGGTCAAGGAGAAGGACGGGGTAAAGCTGCGCCGCGCCACGGCTGGCGATGTCATGGTGCTGGTGCGCAAGCGCAAGGAACTGGCCGGACTGATCGTCGCGCGGCTCCATGCGGCGGGCGTGGCGGTGGCGGGGGTGGACCGGCTGCGGCTGGCAACGCCGCTGGCCGTGCGCGATCTGATGGCGGCGCTGCGCTTTGCCGTGCAGCCGCATGATGACCTCAACCTGGCCTGTCTGCTGGTCTCACCGCTGCTCGGCTGGAGCCAGGACGATCTGCTGCGCTGGGGCTGGCGGCCCGAAGGGTTCGGGCTCTACGAACACCTGCGCAAGTCGCGCGGGACGCCCGAAGTCGACCGCGTCTGGCACCAGCTGGGCGAGCTGTTGCGGATCGCGGACTATGAACCGCCGCGCGCGCTGCTGCACTGGGTGCTGACCGGGCCGTGGCAGGGCCGCAAGCGCCTGGTCGCGCGGCTGGGGACCGAAGCGAACGACCCGATCGACGAGCTGCTTAACGCCGCCGGGGCCTATGCAGCGAACGAAGTGCCGAGCCTGACCGGCTTTATCCGCTGGTTCGATGCCGGGACCAGCGAGCTGAAGCGCGAGGCCGGCAAGAGCCGCAATGAAGTGCGGGTGATGACCGTCCACGGCTCCAAGGGCCTGCAAGCACCGATCGTGATCCTGGCCGATGCGGCGGACAATCCGGCGCGCGGGCGGGGCAGCCCGGTCGAGCTGGAAGACCCGCTGAGCGGCAAGACGATCCCGCTGCCCGCGCTACCGCAGAGCCAGCAGCTCGGCCGGATTGCCGAGGTGATCGAGGCGAACGCCAAGGCCGAGATGGAGGAGCACTGGCGGCTACTTTACGTCGCCATGACCCGGGCCGAGGAAGCGCTGTTCATCGGCGGGGCGCTGACCGCGCGCGAAAAGGTCCCCCATCCCGATAGCTGGTATGCGCGGCTGGCGGGCCTGTTCGAAGAGGCCGATTGGATCGAGGATGCCCGCTGGGGCGCGACGGTGACTCACGGCGAGGCGCCTGCCATCGCTGCACCACCGAGGCCCGGAGCCGGCGGCGAACTGCCGCTGCTGCCGGCCTGGCTGGAACGCCCGGTTGCCGCCGAGCCGCGCCCGCCGCGTCCGCTGGCGCCGTCATCGCTGGGTGAGGACCTGGCGACGGATCCGCCATTCCCGCCGGGGGCGGGGCAAGCCGCCGTGCGCGGGGTGCTGCTGCACAAGCTGCTTGAGCGTCTGCCTGAATTGCCGGTGGCCGAGCGCAAGGCTGCGGCCGAGGCCTGGCTCGCCAAGAACGGCGGCGATTTCACGGCGCCTGAGCGCGCCGATATGGTCCGCTCGGCACTGGCCGTGTTGGCCGAACCCGCCTGGGCCGAGCTGTTCGCGCCGGGCGGTCTGGCCGAAGTGCCGATCGCCGCAACCGTGGGCGGACAGGTGGTGGTCGGCACGATCGACCGGATGGTGATCCTGCCCGACCGGATCCGCCTGATCGATTTCAAGACCGCGCGCCGTCCGCCCGGAAGCCTCGATGCCGTGCCGGTCGCGATCCTGCGCCAGATGGCGGCCTATGCCGCCGCGCTGGAGGCAGCCTATCCGGGCCGCCGGGTCGAGGCGGCGCTGCTATACACGCAGGCCCCGCGCCTGATCGCGCTGCCGGATGCGCTGCTCAGCGTCCACAAGCAGGCATTGCTGGCGGCGCAGGAAAGCTTTTGAACCGCGGCGATTGCCGAAGCGCGCGCGGCTACCTAGATTGACGAACAACCCTTGAGGAGATGCCCCATGGCCACCAAAGCCGTTACCGATGCCAGCTTCGCTGCCGATGTGCTCAATTCCGACAAGCCCGTGCTGGTCGATTTCTGGGCCGACTGGTGCGGCCCGTGCAAGATGATCGCCCCGGCGCTGGAGGAAATCAGCGACGAACTGGCCGATTCCGTGACCATCGCCAAGGTCGACATCATGGAAAACACCGACGTCGCCGCCCAGTTCGGCGTCCAGTCGATCCCGCTGATGATCCTGTTCAAGGATGGCCAGCCGGTCGCCCAGAAGCTGGGCGCCGCGCCGAAGAGCCAGCTCAAGGGCTGGCTGGAAAGCGTTCTCTAAAGCGCCTGCATCCGCTCCGCCAGCTCGTCCCACAGGGCCGGGCTAGCGGCGCCGATCAGGCTGGGGCGGAGGTGTTCGTCGACCCGGTAGGGTTTACCATCGGGCCGCGCAATCTTTCCCCCGGCTTCGTTGAGCAGCAGCACGCCGGCCGCGTGATCCCAGGCAAGCGTCCGCTCGAAGATCGTGATGTCGTTTTCGCCCAGCACGATGCGGGGATACTGTTCCGCCGCGCAGCGCGGGATATCGACCAGCGTGTAGTGCGGAGCGATGTGGGTCTTGAGAGCCTCGCGCCGGGCCGGGTCGGCAAAGACCAGCGAAATGGCGGCAATCGGCGGGGTCTGGCCGCTGGCGCGGGCGGTGATCCGCTCGCCATCGATCCAGGCGCCCTGGCCCTTTTGCGCGGTGCAGAAGCGGCCGCGCAGCGGATCGTAGATCCATCCGCCGATAGTCTCGCCTGCCTCGGCCAGGGCGACCATGATCCCGAACGGCGGCTTGCCCGCGGCGAAGTTGTTGGTGCCGTCGACCGGATCGATGATCCAACACAGCGCATCGCCCAGCCGCTCCATCAGCGCCGGGTTGGCTTCGCAGGCTTCCTCGCCGACGATGGTCGCTTCGGGCAGGATCTTGGCGAGCCCTTCGGCCAGGATCACCTCGGCCTCGCGGTCGGCAATCGTGACCAGTTCGCCGACCGACTTGTCGATGACTTCGTGGGCTTCAAGCTGCTGATAGCGGGGCATGACCGCACGGTCCGACGCGTCCTTGATGACCGCCAGAACTGCAGCGTCGAGCGCCGCGCTCACGAGCGGTAATCCGCGTTGATCGAGATGTAGCCGTGGGTCAGGTCGCAGGTCCAGACCGTCGCGCGGCCTTCACCTAGGCCCAGGTCGACCTCGATCGAGATGTCCTGCCCCTTGAGGTGCGCGGCGACCGGGGCCTCGTCATAGTCGGCCAGCGGCTGGCCCTCGCGCGCGGCCCAGGTGCCGCCGAAGCCGATCGAGAGCCGGTCGCGGTCGGCGGGTTCGCCGGCCTTGCCGACCGCCATGACCACGCGGCCCCAGTTGGCGTCCTCGCCAGCGATGGCGGTCTTGACCAAGGGCGAGTTGGCAATGGCGAGGCCGACCAGCCTCGCGCTCTCATCGCTCACCGCGCCGCTGACGGTCACGGCGATGAACTTTTGCGCGCCTTCGCCGTCGCGCACGACCAGGTGCGCCATCTGCCGGCAGACGTCCTCCAGCGCGGCGGCAAAGGCATCGGCGCCGGGACTGTCGAATGAAGCCAGCGGGGCGTTACCCGCTGCGCCGGTCGCGAAGGCCAGCACGGTGTCGCTGGTCGAGGTGTCGCTATCAACCGTGATGCAGGAAAAGGTCCGCTGGTTGGCGGCGGAGAGGAGCGCTTGCAGGAACCCCGGCTCGACCGCTGCGTCGGTGAAGACATAGCCCAGCATCGTCGCCATATCGGGCGCGATCATGCCGCTGCCCTTGATGATCGCGCCGAGCGTGACCGTCCGGCCATCGACCACGGCCTGGGCCATGGCGCCCTTGGCGAAGGTGTCGGTCGTGCCGATCGTATTGGCAGCCTCTTCCCAGCCGCAGGGCTGTGCCACCAGCGCGGCTTCGATCCCGGCCTTGGCCTTGTCCTTGGGCAGCGGCACGCCGATCACCCCGGTGGAGGAGACGAAGACCTGCTCCGCCGCGCAATCCAGATGCGCGCTGACCTGGGCCATGATCGCCTCAACCGCCTCGCGCCCGCGATAGCCGGTAAAGGCGTTGGAATTGCCGGCATTGACCACCAGCGCCCGCGCGCGGCCTTGCGCGACATTCTGCCTACCCAGCTCAACCTCGGACGAGCAGCAGACGTTGCGAGTGAAGACCCCGGCCACGGCAGTGCCTTCCGCGAACTCCACGAAAGTCAGGTCGCAGCGGCCCCAGTCCTTGTACCCGGCGCGGGCGACCCGCGGGGTGATGCCGGCAATCGGCGGGATCGCGGGAAAGGGGCGGGCGAGAGGCGAAACGGGGTGGGCCATGGCCGGACCCTTATGGTGCCAGCGCGCAGGGGGCAAGGTGGTCGCGGTTTCGCTTGTCTCGGTGGAGCAGCCTGATATCTCAAACGTATGACTATGTTCGCTATTCTCTTGCTCGCCCAGGCCGCTTCCAGCGCACCTGCCGTCATCTCACCCGCGCCGGTGCCCCCGCCGCCGCCAGGTTTGCCGATCCCGATCGGCGAAGGTGCCTTCAATCCGCGCGCGCCGAAACCGATGAGCTATCCCGGATCCTGGGTCATGACCGCAGACTATCCCACCGATTCTTTGCGGGCGAACGAACAGGGCAGCACTGGCTTTACCGTCACTGTCGACACGCAGGGCCGCGTAAAGGATTGCCGGATCAGCGCTTCCAGCGGCTCTTCTCGGCTCGATGAAACGACTTGCCGGCTGGTCACCCAGCGCGCGCGCTTTACGCCGGCGACTGACAGCAAGGACAACCCGATCGAAGGGACCTATTCCAACCGGGTCCGCTGGGTGCTGCCGGTGATTACGCCGCCCGAACCGGGCCAGGCCGTTACCACCTATACCGTTGAGGCAAATGGTGATGTGACCGGCTGCAAGGTGGTGCTGGAAGGGGCGGCCGCCACTTCGATGACTCGGATGGCGGGCTTCTGCGGCAATACAAAGAAGATGAAGCCCTACCTCGACGCGGACAAGAAGCCGGTCAGCCGTAAGGTAACCCTGACGACAACAGTCGCTGTAGAATAACGCTTACCCGCCCAGCCGCACCAGCGCGGTTGGGGCGGAGGTGGTCCGGGGGGTAACTTTCCATTCCAGCCGCTGGCCGGTGGTGCCCGCCACCGGGCCTTCGTCGGTGTTGTTGGCCAGGATCGTGCCGTCGGTCGTCAGCACTAGCGTGCCGTTCAGTTCGGGCAACTTCAGGCCATCGCCCTTGCCATCCTTGTCGGAGCCGAGCGCCGCGCCCATCGCAGCCAATTGCCCCATGTTGGCCATCGGGTTGCCCTGGCCAGGCTGGCCAAAGGCCGGGGCGTCCATCCGCACGGCCCCGTCGGCGCGCTTGTTCAGCACGACGAAGGCATTGGCCATCGGGAAGCGCTCCATGGTCGGGAACTGGAAATCGTAATCGAGGTGGCCGGAGATGGCGAAATCAACCAAGAACAGCCCGTCACCCTTGTAGACCACCGATTTCCAACCAGCCTGGCGGCGCAGGCGGTCAGCCAGTTCCTCGGCGGCCTTGGGGCTGGAGGGATCGATCCCGCCCAGCATCACCTTCATCATCTCGGCATCGCGCTTGTTCTTGGCTTCATCGGCCTGGCGGTTCTCTTCCCACTCGGCCTTCTGCTTGGCGAGCTCATCCCTAGAGCATTCGCGTTCGTCCGCCTCTGCGTCGTCGGTGTAACAGGGCGCGGCCTTGAACGGCTCGGTATCCTTGGCCTTGCTGCCCAGTTCGGCCAGCTTGCTCAGCCCCAGCAGATAGATCTCGCCGGTGTAGGCATAGCTGAAGCGGCCGTCCTTGCGCAGGTCGATCGCTGAAGTGAAGCTGCCGGGCGAAACGAAACAACCGCCCAGCAGCAGCGTCGCCGCAGCGATGAACGAAGCGGCGAAGCGGCGAGCGGCTGAGGTCATGGCGGTTATTCCTGAGGGCGTACGGTCATCGCATATAGCGCGATGGCTGCGGCATTGGAAACGTTGAGACTTTCGACCGCGCCCGACATCGGCAGGCGGGCGATGGCGTCGCAATGCTGCGTGATGTTGTGACGCATGCCTTCACCTTCGGCGCCCAGCACCAGCGCGACCGGGCCGGCGGGGAGCGCCTCGCCCAGGGTCGCCTTGCCTTCGCCATCAAGGCCAATCCGCCAATAGCCAGCCTCGGCCATTTCCTCGAGCGCGCGGGCTAGGTTGACCACGCGAACCCACGGCACCACTTCCAGCGCGCCCGAGGCGCTCTTGGCCAGGGTGCCGGATTCGGGCGGGGAGTGGCGGTCCTGCGTGACGATGGCGGCGGCGTTAAAGGCCGCGGCGGAGCGCATGATCGCGCCGACGTTGTGTGGATCGGTCACCTGATCGAGTACGATCAGCGGCCGCGCCGGATCGCCCTGCATCACTTCATCCAGGAACACGTCTTCCAGCCCGTCGCATTCCAGCACCAGTCCTTGATGCGGCGCATCGCGGGCTACGAGCCGGGCTAGATCGGCGGCCTGCGCATATTCCACGTTGAAGTCAGCCGGCAGTTCGCCATCCAAGGAGGCAACGCCTTCGCGTGTCGCCCACAGCTTGCGGTGGTTGCGATCCGGGTTTTTGAGCGCGGCCTCAACCGCATGGCGGCCCCAAAGCCGCACGGCCCCGGCGCTCGCCCGGCCCGAACCGCGCCCGCCTTGCATGCGTCCCGCGCGGCCACGAAGGGCGCGGCTGGGCTTGGTGTCACGATTGCGGCTCATGCGGCGAATCCCCTGTTTGATGGTGGCTCACGTTGGCAGCCCAGTAGGGGATGGTGGTGGACAGGGCTAGATTCGAACTAGCGTACGCTTGCGCGGGCAGATTTACAGTCTGCTGCCTTTAACCACTCGGCCACCTGTCCACACCATTTGCCGGTGCCGGGTTACCCCGGATTGTGGCCCCCGAAGGGACCGTCCGGCCGAGAGAGCGCGCCTTTGGACAAGGCGAGCCGTGCTGTCAATGGGCCAATCGACTTGTCGTGTGCCTTCGCGGCGGATAGGAAGCGCCGCCATGAGCGAAATCACCCCAGTGATCTCGGCGACAGGCCTCTACACCCCGCCCGAGACAATCACCAATGACGAGCTGGTCGCCAGCTACAACGCCTATGTGGAACTCCACAATTCCCGCAACGCTGCAGCGATTGCGGCGGGGGAAGTGGAGGAACTGCAGCCCAGCTCGGCCGAGTTCGTCGAAAAGGCCAGCGGAATCAAATCGCGCCATGTGATGAGCAAGGCGCCGACACTGGACCCGGAAACGATGGGGCCGCGCTGGCCGGAGCGTTCGAACGACGAGCTTTCGGTCATGGCCGAAATCGGCGTGAAGGCCGCACTCGATGCGCTGCAGTCGGTCGGGCGCGATCCCAAGGATGTGGACGCCGTGCTCTGCGCTGCTTCCAACATGCAGCGGCCCTATCCGGCCATGGCGATCGAGATCCAGCAGGCCTTGGGGATCGAGGGCTTTGCCTTTGACATGAATGTCGCCTGCTCTTCCGCCACCTTCGGCATCCAGACCGCGGCCGATTTCATCCGTGCCGGCAATGCCCGTTCGGTGCTGGTGGTCAGCCCGGAAATCTGCACCGGCCACAACAACATGAAGAACCGCGACAGCCACTTCATCTTCGGTGACGTGGCGACCGCCGTACTGGTCGAAGCCAAGGATATGGCCCCGGCCAAGCACTGGGAGATCGTCGGGACCCGGCTCAAGACGGTGTTCTCCAACAATATCCGCAACAATTTCGGCTTCCTCAATGCCGCCACGCCCGAAACCATCGGCACGCCGGACAAGCTGTTTGTCCAGGAAGGTCGCAAGGTCTTCAAGGAAGTGGTGCCAATGGTCGCCAGCATGATCGTCGAACATGCCGGCGATCTGGGCATCGATCCGGCCAGCCTGCGCCGCCTGTGGCTGCACCAGGCCAATTCGGGCATGAACCGGCTGATCTCGCAGCGCGTGCTGGGCCACGAAGCCAACGATGATGAGAGCCCGACCGTGCTCGACACCTATGGCAATACCTCGAGCGCGGGCTCGATCATTGCCTTCCATCTTCACAGCAGCGATCTGGCGGCGGGGGACACCGCGCTGATCTGCTCGTTCGGCGCAGGCTATTCTGCTGGCACCGTCTTCGTCCGCAAGGTAGCCTGAGTCATGGCCAACGAAATTCTCGACAACCGCGGACGCGGCGAAGCCACCTGGCAGTGGCCGCGGATCCATCCCGAAGCACACAAGTTTGCCGCCATCGCTGGCGTAGCGAGCATCGCGGCCGCCTTCTTCGCCTGGGAAACGCTGGCCTGGCCGCTGGCCTTCCTGGTGCTGGGCATCTGCGCCTTCTTCCGCGATCCGGTCCGCGTCACCCCGCAGGAGGACCGCTTCATTGTCGCGCCCGCCGATGGCCTGGTCACGCTGATCCAGCAGGTTGAGGCCCCGCGAGAGTTGGTGATGGACGATGGCAGCGGCACCAAGGGGCTGGCCCCGGGCCTGGTGACCCGCATCTCGATCTTCATGTCGGTGTTCGATGTCCACATCAACCGCGCCCCGATCGGCGGCACGGTGCGCCGGGTGGTCTATATGCCCGGCAAGTTCATGAACGCCGATCTCGACAAGGCGAGCGAGGAAAACGAGCGCCAGCATATCCTGATCGAGCGCGGTGACGGGGTGGCGATCGGCTTTACCCAGATCGCCGGTCTGGTCGCGCGGCGGATCGTGCCCTTCGTCAAGCCGGGGGACATGCTGGCGGTTGGCCAGCGGGTTGGCCTGATCCGTTTTGGCAGCCGGGTCGACGTCTATCTGCCGGCCGGGACGGAGCCGCGCGTGCTGCTGGGTCAGAAGATTGTCGCCGGGGAAACCGTCCTGGCCGAACTGGGCCAGACGCTGCTGATCGAGGGTATCAGCCAGTGAGCGATCCCACACTGCCCAAGGGTCTGCCAGGTGGGCTGACATTGCGGGCGATGGTGCCCAATGCCATTACCGCCGCCGCGCTGTGCATGGGGCTGACCGGCATCCGCTTTGCCATCACTGGCGAGTGGGAGAAGGCGATCCTGGCAGTGACCGTTGCCGGGGTGCTCGACGGGATCGACGGGCGCATTGCCCGCCTGCTCAAGGCCCAGTCGCGCTTCGGGGCCGAGCTTGATAGCCTGGCTGACAATGTCTCGTTCGGGGTGGCCCCGGCGCTGATCCTGTTCCTGTGGTCCTTGCAGGACCTGCCGCGGCTTGGCTGGTTCGCGGCGCTGGCCTTCGCGATCGGCTGCGCGCTGCGGCTCGCCCGCTTCAACGCCCGGATCGACATGGCCGATGAGCCGCGCAAGGCGGCTGGTTTCCTCACCGGCGTGCCGGCTCCGGTCGGAGCGGGGCTGGCCATGCTGCCGATGTATCTGTGGATTGCCACCGGCCAACCGGAGTTCCGCAATCCGCTGGTGGTCGGTGCCTGGCTGGTGTTCGTGGGCTTCCTGCTGATCTCAGCCGTGCCAACGTTGACCTGGGGGCGCTTGCGTCCGCGCCGCGCGGTGCGGCTTGAGCTGCTGGCCCTGTTCGGGCTGGTCGGTGCGGCGCTGCTGACAGAACCGTGGTGGACGCTGGTCGGGATCTGCGTGGTCTATCTGGCGCTGATGCCGGTGGGCATGGCGATCTATGGCCGGTTCAAGCGGCAGCGCGCAGCGGCTGGCGATACGGGGCAGGGGCCTTCGGCCTGACCGGCAGGGCGATCACCTGCGCTACCGGCTTCGCGCCGTACTCGATGATCTGAAACCGCACTTCGCGCGTCTGCGGGCAGTCCAGCCATTCCCGCCGCGCGCCCCGCGCAGCCTGCCCATAACGCCGCCAGGTGGTGGCAATGGCGCCCGATGACAGGGCGAGGACTGTGGTGGCCAGGACCAGAAGCGCGATCATCGTGTCGTTCCTTTGCTTCAGGACGGGTATTGTCCTGTGGACTGCCTGTTGATAACCATGTGGAAGAACAGCGACTGTTCCCCGATGAGTCGCAATGTTCCCTTTTTGTTCCAGGCTGTCAAGCGGGTTTTTTGGCGTCTTTGCGCGCCGTGACGCTTTTTGGCTGGATTCTGCGGAAAGCTGCGGCTAATGGCCGCCTCGCTCGATCCGGGGATTCCCTCCGGTGACGGCAAATCCACATGGAAAGCGCACATACCGGTTCCGCAGCGGGTGCTCCGCACGGTCCCAGCTTTCCAGAGGCAGTAAACCGGAAAGGAATTACCTATGGCGGCTCCCGTCGTCACCATGCAGCAATTGATCGAGGCCGGCGCCCACTTCGGCCACCAGACCCACCGCTGGAACCCGCGGATGAAGCCGTACATCTTCGGCGCCCGCAACGGCATCCACATCCTTGACCTGTCGCAGACCGTGCCGCTGATGGCCCGCGCGCTCGACTTCGTTTCGGCGACCGTCCAGGCCGGCGGCAAGGTGCTGTTCGTCGGCACTAAGCGCCAGGCGCAGGAGCCGATCGCCCAGGCCGCCCGCGCTTCGGGTCAGCACTATGTCAACCACCGCTGGCTGGGCGGCATGCTCACCAACTGGAAGACCATCTCGGGCTCGATCAAGCGCTTCAAGGCGCTGGAAGAGCAGCTGTCGGGTGACACCGCTGGTCTGACCAAGAAGGAAGTCCTTCAGCTGACGCGTGAGCGTGACAAGTTCGAACTGTCGCTCGGCGGCATCCGCGACATGGGCGGTATCCCGGACGTGATGTTCGTGATCGACGCCAACAAGGAAGAGCTGGCGATCAAGGAAGCCAACGTCCTGGGTATTCCGGTCGTCGCGATCCTCGATTCGAATGTCTCGCCCGATGGCATCGCTTTCCCGATCCCGGCCAACGATGACGCCAGCCGCGCCATCCGCCTCTACTGCGAAGCCATTGCCGCTGCCGCGACCAAGGGCCGCCGCGAAGGCGTGGTGGATTCGGGCATCGATGTCGGTGCGCTGGAAGAAGCCCCGGTTGAAGAAGCCGTGGTGGAAGTCGCTGCCCCGGTTGAAGCCTCTGCTGAAGCTGCCGCTGAAGAAGCTTCGACCGAAGCCTGAGCCCCTGCGGGCCAGCTTTAGTCACAAACCTGTAGCGTGCCGGGGCCAATGGTCCCGGCCGCCAGTTCCATTCAAGAAGGACCAGTTCAATGGCTTACACCGCCACTGACGTGAAGAACCTGCGCGAGCGCACCGGCGCCGGCATGATGGATTGCAAGAAGGCATTGGACGAAACCGGCGGCGACATGGAAGCCGCGGTTGATCTGCTGCGCGCCAAGGGCCTCGCGGCCGTCGCCAAGAAGTCCAGCCGCACCGCGGCCGAGGGCCTGGTCGGCGTCGCCGTTGTCGGCACCAAGGGCGTTGCGGTCGAGGTCAACTCGGAAACCGACTTCGTCGCCAAGAACGATCAGTTCCAGGACTTCGTGCGCAAGACCACCGAAGCCGCGCTGGGTCTGGGCGCCGACGACGTCGAAGCCCTTAAGGCGGCCGCCTATCCGGGTGGCGGCACCGTGGCCGACACCCTGACCAACAACGTTGCCACCATCGGCGAAAACCAGCAGGTCCGCCGCATGAAGACCGTTTCGGTCAGCAGCGGCCTGGTCGTGCCTTACATGCACAACGCCGCCGCGCCGATGCTCGGCAAGATCGGCGTGCTGGTCGCGCTGGAATCGGAAGCCGGTGCCGACGTGCTCGAGCCGCTGGGCAAGCAGATCGCCATGCACATCGCCGCGGCCTTCCCGCTGGCGCTGAACGCTGATGACCTTGATCAGGACATGATCGCGCGCGAACGCAAGATTGCCGCCGAAAAGGCCGCCGAATCGGGCAAGCCCGCCGAAGTGCAGGCCAAGATGGTCGATGGCGCGGTCGCCAAGTTCGCCAAGGACAACGCGCTGCTCAGCCAGCTGTTCGTCATGGACAACAAGACCCCGGTTGCCCAGGTCGTCGAAGCGGCCGGCAAGGCTGCCGGCACCAAGATCGTGTTGAAGGACTATGTCCGCTTCCAGCTCGGCGAAGGCATCGAGAAGGAAGTCACCGACTTCGCCGCCGAAGTCGCGGCGGCTGCTGGTCTGAACTAAGGCTTCACCCCGGCAACCCCGGGGCTGGCAAAACAGAGAGGGCTCGCCTTCGGGCGGGCCCTTTTTGCGTCTGTGCGGTTGACGCGGGCAGGCCGCGCAAGCCATCAGCGACCGCAAAGCGAAACAGGGAGAAGATACCATGCAGACCCGCCGCCTCGGCAAATCGGCCATCACCGTTACCGACATCTGCATGGGGACCATGACCTTTGGCAGCCAGACGGACGAGGCTGCGGCGCACCGCATTCTTGATCGCTGCTTCGATTTCGGGATCAATTTCTACGACACGGCCGAGGGCTATCCGGTGCCGCCCGACCCCAAGTGGGTGGGGCAGACCGAGGAGATCGTCGGCCGCTGGATGAAGACCAAGCCGCGCGATGCGATCATCATGGCGACCAAGGTCTCCGGCCCCAGCCACGTCTGGTTCCGCAGCCCCAAACGCTCGGGCATGACCGCGCTCGATCGGCGCAACATCATCACCGCGGTGGAAGACAGCCTGCGCAAGCTGCAGACCGACTACATCGATCTCTACCAGACTCACTGGCCCGATCATGACACCTCCTATGACGAGACCATGGAAGTGCTCGATGAGCTGGTGCGTGAGGGGAAAGTGCGGATCACCGGCTGTTCCAACGAGACGTCGTGGGGTCTGATGAAGTCAATCGCCGCTTCGGAGCGGCTCGGCACCGTCCGTTACCAGACGATCCAGAACAATTTCAGCCTCAACAACCGGCGGTTCGAAGATGAGCTGGCGCAGGTCTGCCGCCAGGAAGGGGTCAGCCTGATCCCTTATTCGCCGATCGGGGGCGGGGTGCTGAGCGGCAAGTACCAGGCCGGCGCGCGACCTGACGGTGCGCGATTCTCACGCTATCTCGGGATGGAGGGACGCCAGCAGGTCATGGCCAAGCGCTTCGTCAACGAACGCTCGCTCGCCTCGACCGAGCGCTTCATGGCAATCGCGGCCGAAGCCGGGATCAGCCCGACCACCCTGGCGGTTGCCTGGTCCAAGCAGCATGACTTCGTTGCTTCGACCATCGTTGGCGTCACGCGAGAGGACCAGCTGGAGGATATCTTCGCCGCGGGTGACCTGATCCTGGCCGATGACGTCATGAAGGCGATCGACAAGGTTTCGAAGGAAATCCGTTACCCGATGGGGTGAAGCGGCCAAACGCGGGGGGCTTGTGTCGCCTCCCGGCTTGGCTTTGCGCGGTCCACGGTATAAGGCCGCGCAAACCCCAGTGAGAGCGATGTCCAGCCCCATGTCCCAGCCCCGCTACAAGCGTATCCTCCTGAAACTCTCGGGCGAAGTGCTGATGGGGCAGCAGCAGTTCGGGATCGATCCCGAATTCGTGGCTGAGCTGGCTGCCGAGGTGAAGGCGGCCAAGGAATCGGGCCTGGAAATCTGCCTGGTGATCGGCGGCGGCAATATCTTCCGCGGGATGGCCGGAGCGGCCAAGGGCATGGACCGGGCCCAGGCCGATTACATGGGCATGCTCGCCACGGTGATGAACGCGCTGGCCATGCAGAACGCGCTTGAGCAGCTCGGCGTGCCGACCCGCGTCCAGTCGGCGATCGAGATGGACAAGGTTTGCGAGCCGGTGATCCGCCGTCGCGCCGAGCGGCACCTCGAAAAGGGCCGGGTGGTGATCTTTGCCGCTGGCGTGGGCGCGCCCTATTTCACCACCGATTCCGGCGCCGCGCTGCGTGCTGCCGAAATGAAGTGCGATGCCCTGCTGAAGGGCACTTCGGTTGACGGGATCTATGACAGCGATCCCAAGACCAATCCGGCGGCCAAACGTTACGATACAGTCGATTACGACACGGTCCTGGCCGAAAATCTGAAGGTCATGGATGCCAGCGCCGTGGCGCTGTGTCGTGACAACAACATTCCCATCGTCGTCTTCTCGATCCGCGAACAGGGCAACCTGGCCAAGGTGCTTGCCGGACAGGGGACGCAGACAATCGTGAAGAAGGGTTAGAACCATGGCCAAATACGACAAGGCCGATCTTGAGCGCCGCATGAAGGGCGCGGTCGAAGCACTCCGCAGTGATCTGGGCGGTCTGCGCACTGGACGCGCCAACACTGCGCTACTCGATCCGATCATGGTCGAAGCTTATGGCAACAAGACGCCGCTGAACCAGGTGGCGACGGTTTCCGCGCCCGAGCCGCGGATGCTGTCGGTGCAGGTCTGGGACAAGTCGAACGTGACGCCGGTTGAAAAGGCGATCCGCTCGGCCGGCCTCGGCCTCAACCCGATCAACGATGGCAACAACATCCGCCTGCCGATCCCGGACTTGACCGAGGACCGCCGCAAGGAGCTGGCCAAGCTGGCCCATTCTTATGCCGAGAAGGCCCGCATCGCGATCCGCAACGTCCGCCGCGACGGGATCGACAATCTCAAGACTGACGAAAACAAGAAGGAAATCTCGGAAGATGACCGCAAGCGCGGCGAAACCGAGGTCCAGAAGCTGACCGACGAGATGATCAAGGAAGCCGATGCGGTCGCGGCCCAGAAGGAACAGGAAATCCTGGGCAAGTGATCCTTCGACAAGCTCAGGATGAGCGGGTCGCGCGCCATGACTAAGGCCCGTCACGTCGCCATCATCATGGATGGCAACGGGCGCTGGGCCAAGAAGCGCCACCTGCCGCGCGCCGTCGGGCACCAGCGCGGGGTGGATGCCGTACGCACAGTGGTGCGTGCAGCGCGCGAGATGGGGCTTGAGGCGCTGACGCTCTACGCCTTCAGCACCGAGAACTGGCGCCGCCCGGAAGACGAGATTTCGGCGCTGATGGGGCTGCTCAAGCGCTATATCGTCGCCGATATCGATGAATTCGTGGCCAATAACGTGCGGCTGCGGATCATTGGCGATCACACCGCGCTGCCGGCCGATGTCGTCGCGCTGCTGGATGATGCCCTGGCTCGCACGGCCGGCAACGACGGTACCTCGCTGGTCATCGCGCTGAACTATGGCGCGCAGGACGAGATTGCCCGCGCCGCGACCAAGGCTGCGGCCAAAGGGCCGATCACTCCCGCGTCGATCGAAGCGGAGCTCGATACCGCCGGCCTGCCGCCGCTCGATCTGCTGATCCGCACCTCGGGCGAAGTGCGGCTGTCGAACTTCCTGTTGTGGCAGGCGGCCTATGCCGAAATGTGGTTCACCGAGGTGCTCTGGCCCGATTTCACGCCCGACCACCTGCGCGAGGCACTAGACGAATTCGGCCACCGGGAACGGCGCTATGGCGGACGCTAAGGGCAAGAACGCCGACCTGCCGGTGCGGGTCGCTTCGGCGATCGTCGTCGTCGTGATCGCGCTGACGGCGCTGTGGCTGGGCGGCTGGATCTGGGCCGGGTTCGCCATGGTTGTGGCTGGCGGCGTGCTTTACGAATGGCGCGCACTGGTGCGGGCCATGAACCCATCGCCGCTGCGTGAGACCTTCTGGACGCTCGGCGGGATCCTCTACCTCGCCCCTGCGGCAGCCATGCTGATGCTGATGCGCGAGGGCGAGCGCGGCTTTGCCGACGTGCTGACGCTTATTGCGCTGGTCGCGGCGATCGACATTGGGGCCTATTTCACTGGCCGCGCGATTGGCGGGCCCAAGATCGCCCCGGCGATCAGCCCGTCAAAGACCTGGGCTGGGCTGCTGGGCGGGATCCTGGGCGCGCTGGCGGTGTTGGTGCTCTCGGCCAAGATTAGCAATGCGACGCCGGCCTGGTGGCAGGTGCTGGGCCTTGCTGTGCTGGCCGCGATTGTCGCCCAGGCCGGCGATTTCTTCGAAAGCTGGATGAAACGGCGCGCCGGCGTGAAGGATTCGGGCAAGCTGATCCCCGGCCATGGTGGGCTGTTTGACCGGGTTGATGGGCTGATCGCCGTCAGCTTCCTGGCCGCGCTGCTGGCGGGGCTGAGCGCACTGTAATGCGGCGCATCTCGGTTCTTGGCGCAACCGGCTCGATTGGCGCTTCGACGCTCGATCTGGTGCGGCGCCAGCCGGGGCAGTGGCAGGTCGTGGCCCTGACCGCCAATGGCAATGCGGTCGAGCTGGCCAGGCTGGCGCGTGAGTTTTCGGCCGAAGTGGCAGTGGTCGCCGATGAAGCCGCGCTGCCGGCGCTGCGCGAGGCATTAGCTGGGAGCGGGATTGCTGCCGACGGTGGCGAAGCCGCGCTGGTCGAAGCGGCAGCGCGTCCGGCCGACTTGACCGTGGCGGCGATCGTCGGCTGCGCGGGTCTGGCGCCAACCATGGCGGCGATCGAGCAGGGCCGCAGCGTGGCGCTGGCTAACAAGGAAGCCTTGGTTGCGGCGGGTGAAGTAATGACCGCTGCGGTGGCCCGCCACGGTACCACACTACTGCCGACCGACAGTGAGCATAACGCTATTTTCCAGTGTCTTGTGGGCAATAGTTATGACCATGTCCGCTCGATCACACTGACCGCCAGCGGCGGACCGTTCCGTGATTGGACGCTGGAGCAGCTCAACGCGGCGACCCCGGCGGAAGCGGTCAAGCACCCGAACTGGTCAATGGGCGCGAAGATCAGCGTCGATTCCGCCACGATGTTCAACAAGGGGCTGGAACTGATCGAGGCGCACCATCTGTTCCCGGTCGGGCTCGATAAGCTGAAGATCATTGTCCATCCGCAGTCAGTGATCCACTCGATGGTCGAATACCGCGACGGATCGACCCTGGCCCAGCTTGGCCCGTCCGATATGCGCGTCCCGATCGCCTCGTGCCTAGCCTGGCCAAAGCGGATGGACACGCCGCTCGCCCCGCTCGATCTGGCGGAGATTGGCGAGCTGACTTTCCGCGCGCCCGATGAGGCGCGTTTTCCCGCCACCCGCATTTGCCGCGCGGCGGCCGAAGCGGGTGGGGCGGCCCCGGCGGTGCTCAATGCCGCCAATGAAGTGGCCGTGGCCGCATTCCTTGATGGCAAGCTTGCATTCACCCGGATTGCGGTAATGGTCGAGCAAGTGCTGGCGCGTTATGCTCCGCCGCCACCCGTTTCGCTGGCCGATGTCATGGCCATCGATGCGGCGGCGCGGGCGCAGGCGCGCAGTGTTCTGGAGTTGGTAACACAGTGACCGAATCCCCTTCCGTGTTGATGATGATCGGCGCCTTCCTGCTCGTGCTCGGGCCCTTGGTCGTGCTGCATGAATTGGGCCACTATCTGGTGGGCCGCGCGTTCAAGGTGAAGGCCGATGTCTTTTCGGTCGGCTTCGGGCGGGAACTGGCGGGCTGGACCGACAAGCGCGGCACGCGCTGGCGGCTCGCCGCCTGGCCGCTGGGCGGCTATGTCCAGTTCGCGGGCGACATGAACGCCACTTCGGTGCCCAATCCGGATGCGGCCCTGGCCGCGCCGGAGGAAAAGCGCGGCATGTTCCAGTATGCCGCGCTGTGGCAGCGCGCGTTGATCGTGCTGGCCGGTCCGCTGACCAACTTGCTGGTCGCGATCGGGATCTTCGCGGCCTTCAACATGGCCTATGGCGTGCCGGTCGCTGCGCCCGTGATCGGCGAGTTTTCCAAAGGCTCGGCCGCCCAGGCCGCCGGGTTCAAGGCCGGCGACCGGATCGTCGCGATCGACGGTTCGCGGGTCGAAAGTTTCATGGACATCTCGGAGCGCGTGGCGCTCTACCCGGGCCGGACCGTCACCGTTGCGGCTGAGCGGGGCGGCGTCAGCTTCACCCAGCCGGTCAAGCTTGCCACCGATGTGCAGACCGATCGCTTCGGCAACGAGATCCGCCGCGGCCTGCTCGGCATTCGCCCGGCGGCGATGGAATTCCAGGATGTCGGCCCGATCAGGGCCATGGCCACCGGGTTCGATCAGTCGATGGGAATCATCCGCACGATGGCGGCGGGGCTGGTCCAGATCGTGACCGGTGAGCGCCCGCTCGATGAGCTGGGCGGACCGATCAAGATCGCCAAGTACTCGGGCGAGCAGTTCTCGCTTGGCTGGCTTTCGTTCGTATCCTTCGCCGCGCTGATCTCAATTAATTTGGCATTCATTAACCTGCTGCCAATCCCCACGCTCGACGGCGGGCACCTGGCTATGTACGCGGCAGAAGCTGTCCGTCGTAAACCGCTTGGTGCGCGCAGTCAGGAGTGGGCGTTCCGCACCGGCCTCGCGTTCATGCTGGCCCTGATGCTGTTCGTCACCTTGAATGATATCGCCTCGCTGTCGATCTTCGGCGGTTAGGTGACGGGAAGGGTAAAACTGCGGGCAAAACGCCGGAACTTTGCTTGATCGGCGTGGCCGCATCGGGCAAGGGCGGCGAATTGCCAGCAGCGCGCCCGCGCTATCGCCTGGGGTGGGCGAGGGGCGTTGAGCATCTAGACGGGAACAACCGTGCCGAAGAACCGAATTGCCAGCAATCGTCAGTCGTCCCTTCGCATTGCCGCGGTGCTTCTGGGCACCTCGATCCTGGGCGGCCTCCCGCAGGCCGCGCTGGCTCAGGATGCCGCCGCCGCTGCCGCTCCGGCGCCCGAAGCGCCCGTTGCGATCAGTTCAATCTCCGTGTCCGGCTCGCAGCGACTGGAGCCTGATACCATCCGGTCCTACATCAAGCTGCGGATTGGCCAGGCCTATACCCAACAAGCCGCTGACCAGGCGCTCAAGGACCTCTTCGCGACCGAGCTGTTTTCCGACGTCCAGATCCGCAACGATGGCGGCAACGTGACCATCACGGTCAAGGAAAACCCGGTCATCAACCGCATCATCCTGGAAGGGAACAAGCGGCTGAAGGAGGACAAGATCCTCCCCGAAATCAAGCTGGCCCCGCGCCAGATATTCACCCGGTCCAAGGTCCGCGCTGACGTCGCCCGCATCATCGAGCTCTACAAACGCCAGGGCCGCTTTGCCGCCTCGGTCGAGCCGAAGATGGTGCTGCTTGACCAGAACCGCGTCGATATCGTCTTCGAAATCCAGGAAGGCCCCAAGTCCAAGGTTCGCAAGATCAATATCATCGGCAACGAGATGTTCGACGATGGCGACCTGAAGGACAAGATGGTCACCAAGGAAACCGGGCTGACCAAGATCTTCAGTTCGGGCACCAGTTATGACCCGGACCGGATGGCCTTTGACCAGCAGAAGCTGCGGCAGTTCTACCTGACCAAAGGCTATGCCGATTTCCGGATCGTTTCGGCGGTGGCCGAACTGACGCCGGACAAGAAGGACTTCATCCTGACCTACGTGGTCGAGGAAGGGCAGCGCTACAAGTTCGGCGAGGTCAAGGTCGACAGCCAGCTGCGCGACTTTGACAGTGATCGTCTCGCCAGCCAGCTGCCGATGAAAAAGGGTGACTGGTACGATGCCAAGATGGTGGAAGACACCATCGAAAAGCTAAACGAAACCGCTGGTGCCTTTGGCTACGCCTTCGCCGACGTCCGCCCGAACTATGATCGCAACAAAGACGATCTGTCGATGGGCATCACCTTCCAGATCGCCGAGGCGCCGCGCGTCTACGTCGAGCGAATCGACGTCAACGGCAACACCCTGACCCAGGACAAGGTGCTTCGCCGCGAATTCCGTCTGGCCGAAGGCGACGCGTTCAACTCGCTCCAGGTCAAGCGCTCGACCAGCCGCATCAACTCGCTCGGCTACTTCCAGCAGAAGTTCGAGATTGAGCAGAAGCCCGGCTCGGCGCCTGACCGGATCGTGCTGGAAGCCAATGTCGAGGAAAAGCCGACCGGCGAACTCCAGCTCTCGGCCGGTTATTCCAGCCGTGAAAAGCTGATCTTCCAGGGCTCGGTCCAGCAGCGCAACTTCCGCGGCCGTGGCCAGACCATCGGTCTGTCGCTCAGCTATTCGAACTATTCGAAGAGCGCGGAAGTCAGCTTCACAGAACCTTACCTGTTCGATCGCAACGTCTCGCTGGGCTTCAACGTCTATCGCCGCGATTACAACAGCTTCAACTACCTGAACAACAATCGCAACACGACCTACAAGCAGTCGACCACCGGCTTCCAGCTGCGCGCCGGGGTGCCGTTGACCGAATATGTCTCGGCGGTTGGCAGCTATACCTTCAACATCGACGATGTGACGCTCGACCGGGCCCGGTTCTTCACGGACCGCGTCAATCCGGGCACGCAGGAGTGCGACTCGCTGCTGGCTGGCCGCTATCTGTGCGAGGCGATCGGCAAGCGCACCAGCTCGATCCTTGGCCTTTCGCTGATCTACGATTCGCTCGATAGCCGGATCCGGCCATCGCGCGGGCGCTCTGCCTCGATCACGGCCGAGTTTGCCGGGCTGGGCGGTTCGGTCAAGTATGGCCGGGTCCGCGCCAATGCCGCGCAATACTGGCCGATTTCCAAGGGCTGGATCTTCTCGTTGCGCGGCGAAGGCGGGCTGATCAAGTCGTTCGAGAACCGCGGTGCCGGGGTCGATCCGGTCCGCCTGACCGACCGCTTCTACCTGGGCGAGCCGCAAATGCGCGGCTTTGACATTCGCGGGGTCGGCCCACGCGTGATCCGCCAGTCGATCATCGCCGATGCCAATGGCAACCCGCAGGTCATTACCAATCGCAATTCGGTGATCGATGATGCGCTGGGCGGCCGCTACTACTACCTCGGCCATGCCGAGCTGGAGATCCCGCTTGGCTCGGGCGCCCGCGAACTGGGCCTGCGGCCATCGATCTTCCTCGATGTCGGCTCGGTCTGGGGGGTCAAGCGTCCCTTGCTTCAAAGCAGCCCGTTCCCGAACGGGATCTTCATCCCGGCCCGCGATGCGACGGGCTCTGCACTCTACCAGCAGGTTGATACGGTCACGCAGACCACCAACACCGATGGCTCGAGCACCTGTTCGGTTGCCACCGTTTCGCAGGTTACCACGGCGACCAGCACGATCGTGCTGCCCTGCGTGCCGACCGGCCTGACCGCTGGCGTGAACACTGCGCTGGGCAGCAGCGTTGCCCCGTTCCAGGAGATTTTCCAGGGCAATTCGTGGC
>Ga0073920_1000013_pt1 | contig 41502 bp, 42 predicted proteins | sample GWRWT4_2Sept14_2_FD_70953 | JGI IMG/M metagenome (GOLD analysis project Ga0073920, IMG submission 70953) | Sand microcosm microbial communities from a hyporheic zone in Columbia River, Washington, USA - GW-RW T4_23-Sept-14 | ecosystem: Engineered > Artificial ecosystem > Sand microcosm >...
GGCGTAAGTCGGCAGGAAGGCGATCAGCAGCGTCGATCCGCCCATCAGCATCAGCGAGGCTACCAGCGTGGACTTGCGCCCGATCCGGTCGCCGAAATGGCCAAAGGCGATCGCCCCGACCGGCCGCGCGAAAAAGGCGATGCCAAAGCTCATGAAGCTGAGCATCACTTGCGTGGTCGGATCGCTGGAGGGGAAGAACAGCGGCCCGAAGACCAGCGCCGCCGCGGTCGCATAGATGTAGAAATCGTAGAACTCGACCGCGGTGCCGACGAGGCTGGCGGTAAGGATGCGGGCGTGCTGGCGGATGGGATGCATGGTATGCGGTGCTGCGGGGCAAAGCGGCTGGTGTCAACTGCCGCGAAGCGCTTGCGCCCGGCGGCGATGTTCCCTAGCCGTTCCGCGTGAACCCGCTCTCCGACTCAGCCAAAGATCCCCTGCTTGGCGGGCTCAACGCCCCGCAGCGCGAAGCCGTGCTGGCCACCGAAGGCCCGGTGCTGATGCTGGCCGGGGCCGGCACCGGCAAGACCGCGGCGCTGACCACGCGGCTGGCGCATATCATCCGCAGCCGCCTCGCCTGGCCGAGCGAGATCCTATGCGTCACCTTTACCAACAAGGCCGCGCGCGAGATGAAGGAGCGGGTCGGGCATCTGGTCGGGCCGGCGGTCGAGGGGATGCCCTGGCTCGGCACCTTCCACGCCATCGCCGCCAAGATGCTGCGCCGCCATGCCGAGCTCGCCGGGCTGCAGAACAACTACACGATCATCGATACCGACGATCAACTGCGCGTCCTGAAACAGCTGATCCAGGCCGAAGGGCTGGATGACAAGCGCTGGCCGGCGCGGCAGCTGGCGCAATGTATCGATCGCTGGAAAAACAAGGGTCTGCGCCCCGAAGATCTCGATGCACTTGAGAATGAAAGCTATGCCAACGGCCAGGGCCAGAAGTTCTACCGGCTCTACCAGGACCGGCTGAAGACGCTCAATGCCTGCGATTTCGGCGATCTGCTGCTGCATGTGGTCAACATCCTGCGCAGCTATCCCGAAGTGCTGGAGCAATACCGCCAGCGCTTCAAATACATCATGGTCGACGAGTACCAGGACACCAACCAGATCCAGTACCTGTGGCTGCGCCTGCTGGCCCAGCCGCGCCACAACATCTGCGTGGTGGGCGATGACGACCAGTCGATCTATTCATGGCGCGGCGCAGAAGTTGCCAATATCCTCAAGTTCGAAAAGGATTTTCCGGGCGCGAAGATCATCAAGCTGGAGCAGAACTATCGCTCCACGCCGGATATCCTCGCCGCCGCCTCGGGCCTGATTGACGCCAACAGCCAGCGGCTTGGCAAGACGCTGTGGACCGAGCGCAACGGCGGCGACAAGGTCCGCGTGATCGGCGTCTGGGATGCGCCCGAAGAAGCCCGCCGGGTTGGCGAAGAGATCGAGCGGCTCGAGCGCGAAGGCGCCAGCCTCAACCAGGCAGCCATTCTCGTCCGTGCGCAGTTCCAGACCCGCGAGTTCGAGGACCGCTTCATTGCCATCGGCATGGGCTACAAGATCATCGGCGGCTTCCGCTTTTACGAGCGCGCCGAAATCCGCGATGCCCTCGCCTACCTGCGCCTGATTTCCCAGCCGAGCGACGACCTGGCGTTCGAGCGGATCTACAACACCCCCAAGCGCGGCCTGGGCGACAAGACGCTGGAAAAGCTCCACCGCCACGCCCGGGCGCGCGGCGTGCCGCTGAGTCTGGCGGCGGTCGAGATTGCCGATAGCGACGAGCTGCCGGCGCGGGCGCGCAATACGCTGCTGGGCTTCATGCGCGATGTCGCCCGCTGGCGCGATCTGGCCAAGACCAGCTCCCCGGCCGAACTCGTTCGCACGCTGCTCGATGAAAGCGGCTACACCGCCGCCTTGCAAGCCGAGAAGAGCGCTGAAAGCGCCGGCCGGCTCGAAAACCTCACCGAACTCGCCCGGGCCATGGAGGATTACGAGACGCTCGGCGATTTCCTTGAGCATGTCAGCCTGGTGATGGACAACGAGGCCGCTGACGATGCCGAGAAGGTCACGATCATGACCATGCACGGCGCCAAGGGGCTGGAATTCGACAACGTGTTCCTGCCCGGCTGGGAAGAAGGCGTCTTCCCGAGCCAGCGCTCGCTGGACGAAGGCGGCCTCGCCAGCCTCGAGGAAGAACGCCGCCTCGCCTATGTCGCGATCACGCGGGCGCGGCGGCGCTGCACGATCATCTATGCCGCCAACCGGCGGATCTATGGCCAGTGGACCAGCTCGATCCCCAGCCGCTTCATCGCCGAGCTGCCCGAGGCCCATATCGAGCAGGAAACCACCCTGTCTGGCGGGGCCTCGCTGTGGCGGGCGCAGTGGAGCGAGCGCGACGATCCCTTCGCCCATGTCGCGCGCGACAATGCGGCGCGCGGGGCATCACGCGGTCCCGGCTGGCAGCGCGCCGCCGCCACGGCCTATGATCCCACCCCGCGCCGCCTGCCCGAGGCGACCCGCTCCGCCGCCAGTTTCGCCGCCAAGCCGCGCAGCGATGTGCGTGTCGGCGTGCGGGTGTTCCACGACAAGTTTGGTTACGGCAAGGTGACCCTGCAGGAAGGCAACAAGCTGGAGATCGACTTCGAGACCGCCGGGCCGAAGCGGGTGATCGACAGTTTCGTGAAGCTGGCGGACTGACCCGACCGGGGTCAGGGACGGCGACCGATCCACAAGCCGCGCTGCACGTGCAGCTGGGTCGGGGCAAAGTCCGTGAATTCGCAGACCGGCAAGCCTTCACGCTCGGCAAAAGCCAGCAGCAGCCGCTGCGCTTCGGGGAGGTTGCCGGTGGTCTCGTCCAGTCCCTTGTCGCTGTTGTCGAGATAGATGATGCCGCCGGGGGCCAGATGCTCGATGGCGAAGCGGACACAGTCATCACGGTGGCTGCCATCGATCATGATCAGATCGTAGCGCTGGTCCGGGGCCAGCGCGACATAGGCTGCGCGGTCGGCGGCAAAGCAGTAGTCGACGTTGCCCAGTTTGCCGATCCGCGCCGAAACCAGATCGAACCAGGGGCGGTAATCCTCGATCGAGACAACCGAGCCGGTATGGCGCGAATACCACATGGTCGACATGCCGGAGCCGAATTCCAGCACCTTGCTGCGCGGCGTCAGCACGCGCGCCAGGTCTTTACGGGCATCATAGGAAATCCACGGGAGTTCCTGGCGCCAGCCAAACAGCACCGGCGCCGCGCCGGTCACAACCGCGTGCGGCCCGTTCCGCAGCAATCGGCCCAGCGGCACCAGCGTGCCCAGTTCGTCATGCAGCCGCGTCTTGCGCGTCTCACTGCCGGCGTAAATTTTCCGAAGCGGAGTCATCGGGCCAAGCGAAGCGCGAACGTCGCTGCTGGTCATCTGAATGGCCTTGCTGCTGAAATTGCGGGATAGCTGTCAGTGCCTCAGCCCCACAACGGGGTCAAGCGCGCACCAGCCGAACCGGCAACACGCTCGCATCAGGCCCGATTTACAGCGCCGAAATCCCCAGGAAGCCCGGGATCGGGCCGTTCCATTCGCCCGGCTCACCAGCCGGCTCGCGCTCTTCACGGCGGGGCCATTCCTCGCGGCGCGGCTTTTCGGAGCGGGCGGCGCGCTCGGCGCGCGGCTGCTCTTCGCGGGGGGCTTGCTCCTCGCGCGGGGCCTGCTCCTCTCGGGGAGCCTTGGCTTCGCGGCGGGGCTTTTCCTCACGCGGCCTGTCTTCGCGCGGCGCGCGTTCTTCGCGGGCCTTGCGCTCACGCGGAGCGCGTTCGGGCTTGGCTTCAGCGGGTGCTGCTGTCGCACCGTCGAGCGTGTAGACCGGGATCTTCATGCCGGTCAGCTTCTCGACATTGTCGATCGCTTCGAGGTCTTCGGGCGCAACCAGCGTAAAGGCGCGGCCCGTGGCGCCGGCGCGGCCGGTGCGGCCGATGCGGTGGACGTAATCGTCCGGATGCCAAGGGGTGTCGAAGTTGAAGACGTGGCTCACGCCCTTCACGTCCAGCCCGCGCGCAGCAACGTCGCTGCAGCACAGGATGTTGATCTTGCCGTCCTTGAACTGGTCCAGCGTGGCAATGCGCGAGGACTGATCCATGTCGCCGTGGATTTCGCCCGAGGAAAAGCCATAGCTCTGCAAGCTCTTGTTGAGCTCGCGCACCGTGGTCTTGCGGTTGGCAAAGATCATCGCGGTCGAAACGTTGTCAGTCTTCAGCAGGGTGCGCAGCACGTCGCGCTTGGTCCGGGCCGAAGGCACCAGCACCTTGTGCTGGGCAATGTTGACATTGGTTGAGGCTGGCCGCGCCACTTCGAGCAACTTGGGGTTGGTCAGGAACTTGTCAGCCAGCTTCTTGATCGGCGGCGGCATGGTCGCGCTGAACAGCAGGGTCTGGCGGGTGGTCGGCAGCTTCGAACAGATCGTTTCGATATCCGGGATGAAGCCCATGTCGAGCATCCGGTCCGCCTCGTCGATCACCAGCAAATCGCAGCCGGTAAGCAGGATCTTGCCGCGCTCGAACAGGTCCATCAGCCGGCCCGGGGTGGCGATCAGCACGTCGACGCCTTCGTTCAGCGCCTTGACCTGATCGCCCATCTGCACGCCGCCAATCAGCAGCGCCATCTTGAGATCGTGGTTTACACCGTAAAGGGCGAATTCATCGGCCACCTGAGCGGCGAGTTCGCGGGTCGGCTCCAGAATCAAACTCCGCGGCATCATCGCGCGGCGGCGGCCGTGCGAGAGAATGTCGATCATCGGCAGCACGAAACTGGCGGTCTTGCCGGTGCCGGTCTGGGCGATCGCAATCAGATCGCGCATCATCAGGACAGAAGGAATTGCCTGGGCCTGGATCGGCGTGGGCGTGTCATAGCCCTTGGCCTTCACGGCCTGGACAAGTTCGGGAGAGAGGCCGAGATCGGCGAATGGCATAAGTTGGGAATATCCGGATGAGAACGAGCGGCCCGCCGGTCCTCACGGAACCAGTGTCGCTACTGAGCCGCGCCCTAGGCGCAAACCGGCCCGAAAGTCAAGAAAACTGGCCGCTCAGTCCTCGACCAGCATCATTTCGCGGTAGCCCTGGACCTTGCACTTGGCCCCGCTGCGGGCCAGCAGCTCGTCGCGGTCGACGCAGAGCTGGCCGTCGCTGTGTTGCGAGACAAGGAAGCCGGAGTAGTAATCGCGGCCTTGGCAGGCCTTTTCCAGCGTCGCGCTGACCAGCCGCTGGCCACGCAGGAACAGAACCAGCTTGTTGCCGCCAGCCGACTGGACGCCGAGCACCGAGTTCAAAGGCACACACTTGCCCATCTTGCGTTCGATCACCCGCGGCGCGCCCATGTCGCGGGCTTCGCTGCTGGCCATGGCGGCCAATGGCATTGGCGCCGGGCGCGGACTGATGCGGATAGTAACGCGCTGTTCGATCCGCACCTGCTCGGCCACCGGCAGGCGGAAGCGGTCGCGGAAGACGGGGGCAATTTCCTCACCGCCGTCGCTGATCCGCGAGATCGGATGAGCCGGGATAGAGACCAGCGGCGCCTTGGCCGGTTCGGCCGCGGCCTCATGCGGCAGCGCCGGCTTGTCCTGCGCCGAAACGGCCGCCGCCATGCCGACAGCGCCCGCAGTCAGGGCCAGCGCGGCTTGCGCAAGGAAAAGGGTGGAACGCAGCATTGCCCGGTGAAATAGCCCCTGTGCTTGAACATGCGCTTAACCCGCCTGCCACCCTTGCCGCAAGGGGCTGGAAAGGCCCCCTGCCACATGCGATAGCTACCGGCATGACTGCCGCTGACGAAACGTTCCTGGCTGAGGCTGCCGCGCTACTCGGCCCGCGCGGGCTGACCCGCGATGCCGACCTGGTCACCCCCTGGCTGACCGACTGGCGCGGGCGCTATACTGGCGCGGCCCTCGCCCTGGCCTCACCCGCTTCGACCGAGGAGGTGGCCGGGCTGGTCCGGCTCTGCGCGCGCCACCAGGTGCCGATCGTGCCGCAGGGCGGCAATTCGGGCATGTCGGGCGGGGCGACGCCGGACGACAGCGGCCGGGCGATCCTGCTCTCGCTGCGACGGATGACTGAGATCGGCGCAGTTGACGTGAGCGCGCGCCAGGTCACTTGCCAGGCCGGGGTAGTCCTCCAGAACCTCCACGCTGCCGCCGAGGCCGAAGGGCTGCGCTTTCCGCTGACGCTGGGCGGCAAAGGTTCGGCCACGGTCGGCGGGCTGATTTCGACCAACGCCGGCGGCACGCAAGTGCTGCGCCACGGGGTGATGCGCGCATTGGTGCTGGGGATCGAGGCGGTGCTGCCCGATGGCTCGGTCTATTCTGCCCTCACCCCGCTCAAGAAGGACAACCGCGGGTTTGACCTGAAGCAGTTGTTCATTGGCGCCGAAGGCACGCTGGGGATTGTTACCGGGGCAACACTTAAGCTGGTCCCGGCGCTGGCCGACCGAGTGGTGGCCTGGGTCGGCCTCCCCTCGATCCACGCCGCGCGCGAACTGCTGGTTTACTGCGAGAATGCTGCTGGCAGCTTGCTCGAAGGGTTCGAGGTCATGCCGCAGGCCTGCCTTGAGGCCGTGCTCGATTACCTGCCCGACGCGCGCAATCCGCTGAGCGAGCCCCATGCCTGGCATGCGCTGATCGAACTGGCCGCCGATGCCGAAGCCGCCGGCACTCTGCGCGACCGGGCCGAGGCGCTGCTGGCCGAGGCCTTTGCGCGCGGCCTGGCTGAGGATGCGGTCCTCTCCGCCAATGACACCCAGGCCGAAGCCTTCTGGACGCTGCGCGATTCGGCCTCTCCGGCTGAGCGCGCCAAGGGTCCGGCGATGCAGCACGACATCTCGGTCCCGGTCGCCGCCATGGCCGATTTTGTTGCGACAGCAGCTCCGACAATCGAGGCAGAGTTTCCCGGCACCCAGGCGCTGGGCTTCGGGCACCTGGGCGATGGCAATATCCACTTCCACGTGCTCGCCCCGCCGGGCGTGATCCACGGCGAATGGGCCGAAGGTCAGGGCAAGGCGATCAGCGCCCGCGTCCATGATCTGGTTACTGCCGCGCAGGGCTCGATCAGCGCCGAACATGGCATCGGCCAGATGAAGCGCGACGAGCTGGCCCGGCTGGGCGATCCGGTCGCCATGGCCCTGCTCCGCCAGGTCAAATTGGCGCTTGATCCGCAGGGGTTGATGAACCCGGGCAAGCTGCTTGCGCAAGGCCAGTCAAACCCTTAAAGCCGCGCCTTTCTGCCCGGACACATCCCGTCCCGGGCTGCCAATCGGAGAGAATGCATGGCCAGCGCGCCCAACGCCACCAACCTGCCGCTGTTCTACAAGGACCTGATGCCGCTCAACAGCCAGGATCATGCGAACTACAAGACCCGCAATACCGATCAGGCGACCTGGCTGGTGGGCGCGCACGCCGTGCCGCTGACCGCCGAGGAATTCATCCACGCCGGCCGCAACTATCCGATCGTCTTCGCCGCCGCCGACCAGCCGGTGCCGCTGGCGCTGATGGGCCTCAATGAAGACATCAACCTGTTCGTCGACGAGAACGGCAAGCTGTTTGACCAGAACGTCTACGTGCCGGCCTATGCCCGCCGCTATCCGTTCATGCTGGCCAAGCTGCAGCCCGATTCGGACGAGCTGTCGCTGTGCTTCGACCCGACCAGCGACCTGGTTGGCGATCTGGACGAAGGCAACGCCCTGTTCGACGGCACCGAGCCGAGCGAAACCACCAAGGGCATGCTCGAATTCTGCAAGAGCTTCGAAGAAGCCGGCATTCGCACCCAGCAGTTCGTGGACGAGCTCAACAAGCACGGCCTGCTGATGGACGGCGAAGTTTCGATCCAGCAGGCCGGGTTCGACCAGCCCTTCATCTACCGCGGCTTCCGCATGGTCGATCAGGAAAAGCTGCGCGACCTGCGCGGCGATGTGCTGCGCACCATGAACCAGAACGGCATGCTGGCCTTGATCTTCGCGCACCTGTTCTCGCTCGATCTGATCAGCAACCTGTTCGCCCGCCAGGTTCAGGCCGGCAAGGGTCCGGTCTCGCTCGACGAGCTGCAGGTCGCCGCCGCAAAGGCCTGAATCAAAGCTGCAACGCCGGGGCTTGCATAAGTCCCGGCAGCGGCATATCTTCTTAACCGTCTTGTCGGGCTGCCCTCATGGTCTGGCAAGGCGTGGTGCACTTCGTGCACCTCCTCCCTGAACCTAGGCCACCTCGTGCTTGTCGCGAGGTGGCTTTTTTCTTGGGCCCGCCTATTCTGCGGCTTGCGGCCAGGCGGCGTCAGCGCTCCGGCCCAGTTCGGCCACCTCACCCGCCAGCTGCCGGACCAGCCCGGTGAGCACGTCGACCATCGCCGCAAAGCCTTGCCCCGGCTCGGCGAGTCGCGAGTCGAGGTAGCGCGAGCGGTCGATTTCAAGCTGCACCGCGTGGAGCCCGCTGTCGGGTGCGGCATGACGTTCCAGCACATAGCCCCCGGCATAGGGCCGGTTGTGCGCGGCGGCGCGGCGCTGCCCGGCGAAATAGCCGAAGCAGCTGGCCACCAGCGAACCGTGGCAGGTGGTACCGAAGCGGTCCCCCAGCACGAATTCGGGCGGGGGGTGGCCCTCGCGCAGGCCGAGCGGCGGCATCGAATGGAGATCAATCAGCAAGGCCGCGCCCCAGCGGGCCCGCAGCGCCGCCAGCGAAGCGGCGAGGCAATCATGGTAGGGCGCGTGGATCTGCTCGATCCGGGCGGTCAGGTCGGCCTCGTCATGGCGGTGCTTCCATAGCTCGCCCAGCCCCGGCAGGCGGCGCGGGATCAGGCCGAGGCCGCTGCGCGCGCGCAGGCCCGGGGTATAGCTGCCCACCCCGTCGGGCCGGCCCTGGGCGAACATCTCCCAATCGACATCTTCGGGCGCGCGGTTGAGATCGATCATCGCGCGCGGCGCATGGGCCACCAGCAGCGCCGCGCCGGTCGCGCGCGCCACCGCTTCACCCAGCAGATCGACATAGCGATCCTCCAGCCGCAGCGAGGCATAGCCGGGGTGGCGCATCCGCTCGATCAGGCTGCCGGGGTAGGCCCGGCCGGCATGCGGCACGGCGATCAGGACGGGCACTGGCGAAGGATCGGACTGGCGCAGCGCATAGGCCGGCTGGCCATGGCTGCCCGGAATCTCCCCGCCGGTGACCGCGGACGAATCGAACGGAGCGGGCGCGGCAGGGTCCATGCCCGCAAGCTGGCCCGCCGCGCCGGTCCTGTCAAAGCCCGCGAAGTGCGATGAAGGAAGAATGTTAACGGGTCTGGTGCTAACAGGCGCTTGGTCGTACCGTGGGGACAACAACCGGAAGTGTCGATGATCCGCATTCTCCTTGCCGAAGATGAAGAAGCCATGCGCACCTACCTGGCGCGCGCGCTTCAAAACGCCGGCTATGACGTGGTTTCGGTCGACCGCGGGACCGAGGCGTTGCCGCTGCTGCAAACCCAGCATTTCGATCTGCTGCTTTCGGACATCGTCATGCCCGAAATGGACGGGATTGAACTGGCCCAGCGCTGCGCCGAAATCAGCCCGGCCACCAAGGTGATGTTCATTACCGGCTTTGCCGCCGTTACACTAAAAGCCAACCGCGAGGCCCCGCAGGCCAAGGTGCTGTCCAAGCCCTTCCACTTGCGCGACCTGGTGCTGGAAGTGGAACGGATTTTCGGAAACGCGTCGCAAGCGCTGATCTGATCTGAAATTTGCGCCATCAAGCGGCTTGCATCCCGGATGCAGCCTCGCTAATGGCGCATCCCTGCCCGGGGCGACGGCCCCGGGTGGAACCTTAAATGGTGCGGGCGTATAGCTCAGTGGTAGAGCACTATGTTGACATCGTAGGGGTCGCAAGTTCAATCCTTGCTACGCCCACCATTTGAAAAGGCCCCGGTTTCCCGGGGCCTTTTTCGATTTTAAGCCTGGTGAACGGGCTTATTTGCCCTGCCAGTTCGGCTTGCGCTTTTCGGCAAAGGCGGCGGCGCCTTCGCGGGCATCAGCGCTGACGAAGACCGGGGCGATGTAGCTGGCCTGCTTCTGCCACATCTCTTCATCGCTCCAGCTGTGCGAATCGCGCACGATCGCCTTGGAGGCGATCAGCGCCAGCGGGCCGTTTTCGGCGACGCGGGCGGCGAGTTCGAGCGCGGCGGGGAGCGAGGGGCCTTCGACCACGCGGTTGACGAAGCCCAGCTCATAGGCGCGGGCGGCATCGATGAAATCGCCGGTCAGGGCCAGTTCCATCGCGATCCGCGGCGGGATCTGGCGCGGCAGCTTGATCAGGCCGCCAGCCGCAGCGGCCAGGCCGCGCTTGGCTTCGGGAATGCCGAACTTCGAGGCCGCGCTCGCGACGATCAGGTCGCAGGACAGGGCCAGTTCCATGCCGCCGGCCAGGGCAAAGCCGTCAACCGCGGCGATCACCGGCTTCTTGGGGGTCCATTCGGTCAAACCGCCGAAACCCCGACCTTCGATGCTGGGGCGTTCGCCGCGCAGGAAACCCTTGAGGTCCATCCCTGAGCAGAAGGTGCCGCCTGCCCCGGTCAGCACGGCGCAGCGCAGGTCGTTATCCGCTTCCAGCCGGTCCATCGCCGCGCTGATCCCTTCGGCCTGGGCCTTGTTCATTGCGTTCTTGGCTTCGGGGCGGTTCATGGTGACGATCAGCACGCCATCGCGCACTTCGGTCAGGACTTCCTGGACTTCGCTCATTTTCCTTATCCTCTCGGCAGGTGTTTAACCGGACGATTAAAGCGCCAGAGCCGCAAGGTCCAGCCCTTACTTGCACGGCGCTACGCCTCTGCTAAGGGAGCGCCAGATTTGAGCTAAACACTCCCCAGCGAAAGAACACCGCGCGATGGCCAAGATCAAGGTAACCAACCCTGTCGTCGAGATGGACGGCGATGAGATGACCCGCATCATCTGGCAATGGATCCGTGAACAGCTGATCCTGCCCTACCTCGACATCGACCTGAAGTATTATGACCTGTCGGTCGAGAAGCGCGACGAAACCAACGACCAGATCACCGTCGATGCCGCCAACGCCACCAAGCAGTATGGCGTGGCTGTGAAGTGCGCGACGATCACCCCGGACGAGGCCCGCGTCGAGGAATTCAAGCTCAAGAAGATGTGGAAGAGCCCCAACGGCACGATCCGCAACATCCTGGGCGGCGTGGTGTTCCGCGAACCGATCGTGATCCAGAACGTGCCGCGTCTGATCCCGGGCTGGACCGATCCGATCGTGGTCGGCCGTCACGCCTTCGGTGACCAGTACAAGGCCACCGACACCCTGATCCCCGGCCCCGGCACGCTGCGCCTGGTCTTCGATGGCGACGATGGCCAGACGCTTGACCTTGAAGTGTTCAAGTTCCCGAGCGCCGGCGTCGCCATGGCGATGTACAACCTGGACGATTCGATCCGCGACTTCGCCCGCGCCAGCCTCAATTATGGTCTTAACCTCGGCTGGCCGGTGTACCTCTCGACCAAGAATACCATCCTCAAGGCCTATGACGGCCGCTTCAAGGACCTGTTCCAGGAAGTCTACGAGAACGAAGGCTTCAAGGACAAGTTCGCCGCCGCCGGCATCGTTTACGAACACCGCCTGATTGACGACATGGTCGCCTCGGCGCTCAAGTGGTCGGGCAAGTTCGTCTGGGCCTGCAAGAACTATGATGGCGACGTCCAGTCGGACCAGGTTGCCCAAGGCTTCGGTTCGCTCGGCCTGATGACCTCGGTGCTGATGACCCCCGATGGCAAGACGATCGAAGCCGAAGCCGCCCACGGCACCGTCACCCGCCACTACCGCCAGCACCAGCAGGGCAAGGCGACCAGCACCAACCCGATCGCCAGCATCTTCGCCTGGACCCGCGGCCTGATCTATCGCGGCAAGTTCGACAACACCCCTGACGTGGTGAAGTTTGCCGAAACGCTGGAGCGGATCTGCATCGAAACCGTCGAAAGCGGCAAGATGACCAAGGACCTCGCGATCCTGATCGGCCCGAACCAGCCGTGGCTGACGACGGAAGGCTTCTTCGCGGCAGTCGTCGAGAACCTCGAAACCGAAATGAAGGCCTGGGCCTGATTTTCGCCGCCTGACCGGCAAAAGAGACCAAGCCCCCTGCCCGCAAGGTCAGGGGGCTTTCTTTTGCGCTCGTCATCCCGCTAAAGTCGGCCCATGGCCAGCCCCACCGAATTCGTACCCACCTCGTCACTTGGCGATGCGCTGGTGATCCTGGGCGCTGCCGGGATCGTCATCCCGCTGTTCGCGCGGTTCCGGATCACGCCAGTTGTGGGTTTTATCCTGGCCGGGGTGCTGGTTGGCCCGTTCGGTCTGGGCGGGATGGCCGCGCAGCAGCCGTGGCTGTCCTACATCACGATCAGCGATCCCGGCCGACTGGCCCCGTTCGCCGAATTCGGGATCATCCTGCTGCTGTTCACCATCGGGCTGGAGCTGTCGTTCAAGCGGCTGTGGCAGATGCGCAAGACGATCTTCCGGATCGGCCCGATGGAGCTGTTCGGCGGCGGCGCCCTGATCGCGCTGGTGCTGCTGGCGCTGGGCAATTCGCTGCCGACGGCGCTGGCACTGGGCCTCGCCCTCGCCCTCTCGTCAACCGCGCTGGTCTTGCGGATCGCCGATACGCGCACCCCGGTCGGCCGCGCCGCGCTCGGCACCTTGCTGTTCGAGGATATCGCGCTGGTCCCGATCATCTTCCTGCTCGGCGCGATGGGGCGCGGTGATCAGGCGGCCAATCTGGGCGATTTCCTGCGGACTCTGGGACTGGGCGCGCTGGTGATCGTCGCGCTGCTGGGGATCGGGCGGTTTATCCTGCCGCGCCTGTTCGCTCAGGCCGCTCGCACCAAGAGCCCCGAGCTGTTCCTGGCCGCCAGCCTGCTGGTGGTGATTGTCGCCGCGCTGGTGACGGGGGCGGTCGGGCTGTCACCAATCGTCGGCGCGCTGGTCGCCGGCCTGCTGATCGCCGAGACCGACTACCACACCGAAGTCGAAGCGATCATCGAGCCGTTCAAGGGCCTGGCGCTCGGCATATTCCTGCTGACCGTGGGGATGAGCCTGGACCTGGGCATGGTCTGGGACCGGCTGTGGGAGATCCTGATCGCCTTCACCCTGGTGCTGTCGGCCAAGGCGCTGGTGACCGGGGCGATGCTGCGGCTGAACGGCTATCGCACGGCTACAGCGACCGAGGCGGGGATCCTGCTGGCCAGCCCTTCGGAAACCACCCTGATCGTGCTGACCGCCGCGCTGGCGGTAAACCTGATCAGCGCCGAAGCCGCGCAGTTCTGGCAGATTGTCACCGCGCTGGGCCTGACGGTAACGCCATTGCTGGCGATCTTCGGGCGCTGGCTGGCGCGGCGGGTCGACCGGGCAGGTGCGTTCGCCAGCCACCCCGAAGACAGCGCGTTACATCGCGCACTGATCATCGGCGGCGGCCGGGTCGGCAAGCTGGTGGCCGAAATGCTGACCGCCCATGACAAACCGTACCTGATCATCGATGCCAATGCCGACCAGGTGCGCGAGAACCGGGCCGAAGGCCTGCGCACCGAATATGGCGATGCCGCCCGCAATGATGCCCTGGCGCGCTTCGGTGCTGACCAGGCCAGTGCCGTGATCCTGACGATGGACGAGCCGGTCGCCGTCCAGCGCATGGTCCGTCAGCTGCGCCGCGCCTATCCGAACCTGCCGATCATCGCCCGCGCCCGCGATGCCAGCAACGCGGCCGCGCTCTACCGCGCCGGGGCCAGCCATGCCGTGCCCGAAACGCTGGAGGCCTCGCTGCAGCTGTCGGAGGCCGTGCTGGTCGATATCGGCGTGCCGATGGGCCCGGTGATCGCCTCAATCCACGAAAAGCGCGATGAGTTCCGCGCCCAGATCATGGAAGAAGGCGAACTGGACGAGAAGCCGCAGCTGAAAAGCTCAAGCCTGCGGGAACGGCCGGCGGCTTCCCCCACTCCCAACTCACTCCCCTGAACGGGAGAGGGCTAAGCGGCAGCTCTCTCCCCTTCAGGGGAGAGATACGCAGGCTTGTGAGTGAAACGAACTAGCCGGAGTTGAGCGGGGCTAGCCCGCCAGCACGCCCTTCACCGCCGCAATAGCCTCGGCGGCCTTGTCGCCGTCCGGACCGCCGCCCTGGGCCATGTCGGCGCGGCCGCCGCCGCCCTTGCCGCCCAAAGCTTCGACGCCGGCGCGAACGAGGTCGACCGCACTGACCTTGCCGGTCAGGTCATCGGTGACAGCCGCCGCGATGCTGGCCTTGCCTTCGTTAACCGCGACGACCACCGCCACGCCCGAGCCGAGCCGAGCCTTGGCCTGATCGAGCAGCCCGCGCAGTTCCTTGGGATCGAGCCCATCGAGGACCTGGCCAGAGAATTTCACTCCGCCCACTTCCTCGTCCGCGCTCGTCGCCGCAGCCGAACCGCCGCCCAGTGCCAGCGCCTTCTTGGCTTCGGCCAGTTCGCGCTCCAGCTTGCGGCGCTCATCGAGCAGCGCGGCAACGCGGGCTTCGACATCGTCCGGCGTGGTGCGCAGAACCGATGCCGCGCCCTTCAACGCGTCCTCACGGCCAGCGAGGTAGCGGAAGGCGCCCTCACCGGTCATCGCTTCGATCCGGCGCACGCCAGAGCTGACCGCGCTTTCGCTGACGATCCGGAACAGGCCGATATCGCCGGTGGCGCGCACGTGGGTGCCGCCGCACAGTTCGACCGAGAAGGTCTTGTCAGTGGTGCGGCCCATCGAGAGCACGCGGACCTCGTCGCCATACTTCTCACCGAACAGCGCCATGGCCCCGGCAGCAATGGCATCGTCCGGGCTCATCAGCCGGGTGACCACCGCTTCATTGGCGCGAATCTCGGCGTTCACTTCAGCTTCGATCGCGGCAATGTCCTCAGCCGACAGCGCGGTCGGGTGCGAGAAGTCGAACCGCAGGCGATCGGCCGCAACCAGCGAGCCCTTCTGCGTCACGTGCGCACCAAGGCGGTTGCGCAACGCGGCGTGAGCCAGGTGCGTGGCCGAGTGGTTGGCGCGGATCGCATCGCGGCGAGCGACATCGATGTCGAGCTTGACCACGTCACCGACCTTGACCGTCCCGGCCTGGATGCTGCCGTTGTGGGCATGGAGCCGGCCGAGCGGCTTGGCCGTGTCAGCAACGGCAATGGTCAGGCCGTCAGCTCCGGCAATCGTGCCGCTGTCACCGGTCTGGCCGCCGCTTTCGCCGTAGAACGGGGTCTGGTTGACGATGACGGTTACCGCATCACCGGCGCTGGCGCTGTCCACTTCCTTGCCGTCCTTGACCAGCGCGACGACCTGCGCCTCACCGGTGGTGGCGGTATAGCCGGTAAACTCGGTCGCGCCGACGCGCTCGGCAATGTCGAACCACACTTCGGCATCGGCAGCCTGTCCGCTGCCTTTCCAGGCAGCGCGCGCAGCGGCCTTCTGCTGGGCCATGGCGGCATCGAAGCCGGCGCGGTCCACCCCGATCCCGCGGGCGCGCAGCGCGTCCTCGGTCAGGTCATAGGGGAAGCCGAACGTGTCATAGAGCTTGAAGGCGGTTTCGCCGGGCAGCTCGCCGCCCTCGCCCATGGTGCCGGTCGCTTCGTCAAGCAGCTTGAGCCCGTTGGCGAGGGTACGGCGGAACTGCACTTCCTCACGGCTCAGCGTTTCCTCGATCAGTGGCTGGGCGCGGCCGAGCTCGGGATAGGCAGCGCCCATTTCCTGCACCAGCGAGGCGACCAGGCGGTGCATCAGGGGCTCCTTCGCGCCCAGCAGGTGGGCGTGGCGCATGGCGCGGCGCATGATCCGGCGCAGCACATAGCCGCGGCCTTCGTTGCTGGGCAGCACGCCATCGGCCAGCAGGAAGCTGACTGAGCGCAGGTGATCGGCGATCACGCGGTGGCTGGCGCGTTGTTCGCCCGCAGCTTTCACGCCGGTCAGGCCTTCCGAGGCGGCAATTAGCGCCTTGAACGTATCGGTATCGTAATTGTCGGGGACGCCCTGCATCACCGCCGCAATCCGCTCCAGCCCCATGCCGGTGTCGATGCTCGGCTTCGGCAACTCGCTGACGATCTCGTCGGCGGCCTGCTCATACTGCATGAAGACCAGGTTCCAGACTTCGACGAAACGGTCGCCGTCCTCGTCCGGGCTGCCCGGAGGGCCGCCGAAGATGTGATCGCCGTGATCGTAGAAGATTTCGCTGCACGGCCCGCAGGGACCATCCGAGCCCATCGCCCAGAAATTGTCCTTGGTCGGGATGCGGATGATCCGCTCTTCCGGCAGGCCGGCAATCTTGCGCCACAGGTCAAACGCCTCGTCATCGGTGTGATAGACGGTGGCGGTCAGGCGATCGGGGTTGAGGCCCCATTCCTTGGTCAGCAGGGTCCAGGCGTGGATGATCGCCTGTTCCTTGAAATAGTCACCGAAGCTGAAATTCCCCAGCATTTCGAAGAAGGTATGGTGACGCGCGGTATAGCCGACATTGTCCAGGTCGTTGTGCTTGCCCCCGGCGCGCACGCACTTCTGGCTGGAGGTAGCGCGCGGCGTCGCGCGAGTTTCCAGACCGGTGAAGACGTTCTTGAACGGCACCATCCCCGCGTTGGTGAACATCAGGGTGGGATCGTTGTAGGGAACCAGCGGGGCCGACTGCACCACCTCGTGCCCGTGCGAGCCGAAGTAATCGAGGAAGGAGCGGCGGATGTCATTTGTCGATGTCATAGCGCCTCGCCCCTAGGACAGCCGTGGTTTTGCGGCAAGCAGGAAGGCGCGATCGGATTGATCGGACGCGCTAATCTTTGCGGCCCGAAACGATCCACGCCGCCGCAGCCATCGCGATCAGGTTACCGCTGCGGTAGCGTTCCAGCCAGGTGCGGATTTTGGTCTCGGCGTCCATGAGCGCCGCGCCTTCAAGGCTGCGCAGGTACGGCGCGGCTGGACCGATCCGACGGAACAGGCCCAGCGCATCCTCAACCGGGTCCTCACCCGTGCCGCAGACATAGGCGAAATCGGCGGCTTGGAAGGCAATGTCCTGCCACCCTGCCGCCGCGAGGATGCCATCGACGTGGGCCGTATCGGCAAAGGCAAACGGCCCTGGCGCGCGCGGATCGGGCGATGGCGGCAGGCCGAGCAGCTCGGCCAAGCCGCTGGCCCAGGCATTCTCCGCCGGCGTGCGAAAGCAGGAAAACAGCAGTCGTGCGCCCGGTGCAGCACTGGTGCGGATATTGGCGAAGGCCGCCGGCGGATCGGCGAAGAACATCACCCCGTGGCGCGACACGATCAGGTCCGCCGCAAAGTCCGGATCGCGCCAGGAACCGGCATCCGCCTCGACAAAGCGGGCGTTCGTCAGCTCTGCCCCGCGCGCCTTGGCCGCTTCGATCAGGTCATAGGAGATATCGACCCCCAGCACCTGCGAGCCGGCATGCTGCCGCGCGAGCGCGAGCGACAGCTCCCCCGCCCCGCAGCCGACATCAAGCACTTTCGTCCCGATCAGCGGCGCGGCCCGGCCCAGCAACAGCTCGGTCAACCCGGCAAACGACCGGTCAGTCAGTGCATAGTTCAGTGCCCAGCTGCGCCCGACTTGCGCGCGCCAATCCATTTCCGTTGTCATGACAGCAGGCTAGGACCGCGCCGCGCCGGGTGCAAGACCCGCCTAGCGCAGGTTGCGCGCGGCAGTGGCCGCGACCTCGCGGACTAGCTTGGCGGCCAGGATTGCGGTGCGATCATGATTGTCGAAGCGCGGATTGAGTTCGACCACATCGGCCCCGACGATCCGGGCGGTCTGGGCGTGCAGCACCGCGAGGACGTCGCGCGTCCGCAGCCCACCGGGTTCGGGGTGCGAAACGCCGGGGGCTTCGGAGGGATCAATCCCGTCGAGATCGAGCGACACGTAGAGCGGACCATCCAGCACCGGCACCTTGCCCGGGGCAAAATCAGCGATCGGCACGATCTCCACCCCGAAGCGCTCGGCCTGCTCGCGGCAATGGCGGTTGAGCGTGCGGATCCCGACCTGGACCAGGCGGCGGCAATGGCCCGCCTCGAGAATCCGCGCGAAGGGCGAGGCATGGCTGCGCGGGTTGCCTTCGTAGTCGTCGTAGATATCGGGGTGGGCATCGAAGTGGAGGATGTTGAGCGGGCCGTGCTGCGCCGCAATCGCTTCGACAATCGGGAAGGAGACCGCGTGATCCCCGCCCAGCAGCAGCGGGATGGCGCCAGCTTGCAGGCTTTCGGTGACCGCTGCGCGGATCAGCTCGTCGTCTGCGGGGGTCGCCTCAGTCAGCGGCAGATCGCCGCGGTGCTCAAGCAGGAAGTCATGCCCGATCTCCTGCCCATCTTCCGCCGCCGGATTGCCGCGATCGCTCCACAGCGCGGCGCGGATCGCTCCCGGCGCGGCGGCGGGACCGCGCGAGAAGGAGGAATTGCAGTCAGTCGGTAAGCCGATGAGATGGAAAGTCGGGGTGAGCATGGTGCCTGCGGTCGTCTCAGTCTGGAGTGGCGCTAACTTAGCCAAACGCTTGTTGGCGTCATCCCGGTCCAGAAATCAACCATGACCACCGCTCCTTGTGTTTCGTCAGTCCACCCTGGTTGCCCAGTGGTGGACCGACAAACACGAAATTGGTCCGCCCTGTGCACAAGCTGCACCTGGGCGGACCAGCACAGGCATCAATCCTTCGGAGGCTCAGCTGGCGTCACCGCCGCCGGAGCAGCAGGCGCAGCGGCGTCGGCTGCGGGCGCAGGCGCGGCAACCGGCTCCGCCGCAGGTGCAGGGGCCGCGGCCGGGGCGGCGGCAGCGGCAGGCTTGAGGCCCGCAGCTTCGGCCCCGATGGTCTTGGCGACGTCCAGTTTCACCTTGTCATTGTTCGCTGCGACGGTGCCGGCAACCTTGCCCTTCTTGTCGAGCAATTGCGCGTCGCCCGTTTCGCCGACCGGTACCATCCGGACATTGACCGGATTGGGCGAGAGGTGGTTGGACGCGCCGTTGGTGCCATCAACCACACCGCCGATTATCCCGCCAAGCAGCAGGTTTCCGGCAGTCGAGCCCCCGAGTCGGCTCTGCAGCAGGACATAGGTTGGCTGATAGCCTTCATGGGAGAAATCGGCGCGCTGGTCATACTTGCGCTTGACCTTGATCTTGCACGGGGTGTTGCAGGTTTCGCCGCTGGTCAGGGTCACCTTGGCACCCTTGGCATTGGAATCAAAACTGACCTTCTGCTTGGTGCCACTGACAACAGTAGCGCAAGCGCCGAGCGCAAACGGCAGCATTGCGGCGAATGCCGCGACCTTCATTCGTCCCATAAGTTCCTCCTGTTTGGGAGCCTGAAGCTATGGGAATTGGCCTCGGCGTCAAGCGAGACCCGAGATTAACTTGTTCGAATTCCGAGTTTTGTCACACGCATCTAAAGCAAACACCGGGTGGCGGGCATGAACCGGATATCCAACCAAAACGAAAAGACCGGCGCGGGGCCCGAAAGGCACGCCGCGCCGGTCCTGTTTCGTGGAGGGCACCCTGGGGTATTGGGGGACGGGGTGCCCTCCCCTGGGAAGATTACATGTCGTCGTCCCCGTCGGGACCCGTCATCATCTCCCCGGCAAGACCTTCGGTCTGGCCGCGGATCGCAGCCTCCAGCCGGTCGCAGAGCTCGGGATTTTCCTTGAGGTAGGTTTTGGCATTCTCACGCCCCTGGCCGATCCGGATCGAATCGTAGGAGAACCAGGCGCCCGACTTCTCAACCAGGCCAGCCTTGACGCCGAGGTCGAGGATTTCGCCGATCTTGGAGATGCCTTCGCCATACATGATGTCGAATTCGACCTGCTTGAACGGCGGGGCGACCTTGTTCTTGACCACCTTCACGCGGGTCGCGTTGCCGACGATATCGTCGCGGTCCTTGATCTGGCCGGTGCGGCGGATATCGAGCCGGACCGAAGCGTAGAACTTGAGCGCATTGCCGCCGGTGGTGGTTTCCGGATTGCCGTACATCACGCCGATCTTCATGCGCAGCTGGTTGATGAAGATCACCATGCAGCGCGAGCGGCTGATCGAACCGGTCAGCTTGCGCAGCGACTGGCTCATCAGGCGGGCCTGGAGGCCGACGTGGCTATCGCCCATCTCGCCCTCGATTTCCGCCCGGGGAACCAGCGCGGCGACCGAGTCCACCACCAGCACGTCGATCGCGTTCGAGCGGACCAGAGTATCGACGATCTCCAGCGCCTGCTCACCGGTATCAGGCTGCGAGACGATCAGTTCATCGATGTTGACGCCCAGCTTCTTGGCATAGGCTGGATCAAGCGCGTGTTCGGCGTCGATGAAAGCGGCCGTGCCGCCGCTCTTCTGCGCTTCGGCAATCACGTGCAGAGCCAGGGTGGTCTTGCCCGAGCTTTCGGGCCCGTAAACTTCGATCACGCGGCCGCGCGGCAAGCCGCCGACGCCCAGCGCGATATCAAGGCCAAGCGAACCGGTGGAGATCGATTCGACTTCCATCGCTTCCTTCGAGCCGAGCTTCATCGCGCTACCCTTGCCAAACGCGCGATCGATCTGGGCCAGCGCCGCTTCCAGCGCCTTCTGACGGTCCATCGTTTCCTTGCCTTCCTGAATCAGCTTGAGTTGTGCAGCCATTGTCCGTCCCCTTGCCTAACCAGCCGACCCGTCAGGTCAACTGCGACTCGGTGTACCCAATTTGTTCCATGAGAACAAGAGGGGAACTGGAACAAATTTGGAACGAACATTTTACCCATTAAATACAGCGTTTTGATTCTGTCAAAGCAGAGTGAAGCCTAGAGCCGGAACGCCGCCAGTCGCCGGAAATGCCCCACCGCTTCCATCGCTATCCCAGCGAGGTGCTCCGGCAGGACCGGAACCTCGTCCCCGCCCGGCGCAGCAAAGCCGGTCGAGGCTTCAACGCCGGCATACCAGGCGGGCGCCCAGACCCCGTCGCTGGCGCGCTTGCCGGCGGGCCAGCTGAGCATCGCCGGGTCGAAATCGATCCCCAGCGCGGCGCACAGCGCACCCAGCGTGCGGGCGGGATCGGCCAGCACGTCGGCTGCGTCGATCACCGGGGGCGCGTGGCCAAGCCGCTCCGCCACCGCATCGAACAGCTCGCTCTGCTGGATCACACCGATATCGGCGAGCGTCACCGTCTCACGGCTCTTGACGTAGGAGGCCAGGACGCGGACCGGATCGCGGATCAGGAAGGCGTTGCGGCACTCGGCAATCCACCCGCGCCCGAAGGTGGGCAGCATGTGGTGGGTCATGTGCTTCTGGTACCAGAGCGCGCCGCTGCCCGGTGCTTCACCGACCAGTCGTTCAGCCACTTCGCGCCAGTCCGTCGGCTGCGAGGCCAGCACCGCGTCGCGCATTGGATGGTCCAGCCCGGTCTCTGCCAGGTAAGCGGCATAGAACGGCTCGTCGCTGACCGCGCAGTCGGTGCGGTTCTCAAACGCGCGCATCATCGCGGTCGAGAGGTTCCTCGGGCCCGACCACATGGCAATCCGGATCGTCACAGCAACGGGTGCTCCCTGGCATAGCGGTCCTTGAGCGCGGCGTAGGCGGCCTGGAGCGCCTGGGTGACCGGGCCGGCTCCAGCCGGAAAGCGGGTTCCATCGACCGCCGCGACCGGCGTGATCCCGCCCATCGTGCCGGTGACAAAGGCCTCGTCGGCACCAAGCAGGTCTTGCGGCGGAAAATCCCCGACGCGGATCGGCGCGGCGCCGCCCTGGCACAACGCGATCACATTGGTGCGGGTGATGCCGGGGAAGCAGAACCGGTCCGTGGCGCAGCGCACCTCGCCGTCCTTCACCCAGAACAGGTTGGTGGCATTGCACGAGGCGATCATCCCGTGGGGATCGAGCATCACTGCCTCGTCCGCCCCCTGGTCAATCGCTTCGAGCAGGGCGCGGATGTAGTTCAGCCGGCTGTGCGAATTGAGGTGCATATCGAAGGTTTCGGCGCCGCTGGTGCGGATCGAGCCGATGTGCAGGTTGAGGCCAGTCCCAGCCACGCTCGGCACCTTGAACTCGGCGGTGCAGACCACCGTGGCCTTGCCCAGCGCGTGGCGCGGGTCCTGGTTGATCGAGTGCTTGCGCCCGCGCGTCACCATCAGCCGCAGATGCGCGCCATCTTCCATTCGGTTGGCGACCAGCAGGCGCAGGAGTTCGGCGCGCATCTGATCTGGCGTCAGCCCCACGTCGATCGCGATGGCCCGGGCCCCGGCATAAAGCCGATCGAGATGGGCTTCGAGGAACAACAGCGCGCCCTGGTGCAGGCGCAGCCCTTCCCACACCCCGTCGCCCAGCCCGAAACCGGCATCGAAGATCGAAACACTGGCGTCCTGCAAGGGGACGAGCGCCCCATCGACCAGCGCCAATACGCCGGCATTGCGCGGGTCTTCGGCAAAGTCCTGGCTACCGGCCATCGGTTCCGCTTTCCCTGATCAGGCTCTGGCTGCTGCCAGCACGCCGCCAACCTTGTCGGTCACCTGCTGGACCGTAAACGGCTTGGGCAGGAAGTGGACATCGGCGATGTCGATTTCCTTGCGCAGCTGTTCCTCGGCATAGCCCGACATGAACAGCACCGGCAGGCTGGGATGGCGGGCGCGGATTTCGCGGACCATGGCGGGGCCGTCCATGCCCGGCATGACCACGTCGGAGAGGACCAGATCGAATTCGACCCCCTGCTCGACATAGGCCAGCCCCTCGTCGCCATCGGCAGCTGAAGTGACGGTATAGCCGGCGCGGGTCAGGGCGCGCTCGGCGACTGCGCGGACCATGTCCTCGTCCTCGACCAGCAGGACGCGCCCGCCCCCGGCCCATTGCACGGCCGGTTCGGCGCGCACGGTCTTGGCGGCCAGTTCTTCTGCGGTGGCGTGATGGACCGGCAGATAGACGGTGAACCTGGTGCCCTTGCCCATTTCGCTGTCAGCAAAGATGAACCCGCCCGATTGCTTGACGATGCCGTAGACGGTCGAGAGGCCCAGGCCGGTGCCCTTGCCCTGTTCCTTGGTGGTGAAGAACGGCTCGAAGATCTTGCCGAGGTAATCGGGGGCGATGCCGGTGCCGGTGTCTTCCACCTCCAGTGCGGTGTAATCGGCCTGCGGCATGATCGCACTGCGCATGGCGCGCACATCGGCGGCGGTAACGCGGCGGGTGGCGAGCGTAATCTTGCCCCCGCCGATCTCGCCCTTGGACAGCACGGCATCGCGGGCATTGACCACCAGGTTGACGATCACCTGCTCAAGCTGGCTGGGATCGGCCCGCACTGCGCCCAGATCGCGGTCATGCGTGACGGTCAGCTTCACCTTCTCGCCGATCAGCCGCTTGAGCAAGGTCGATACATCCTGCACCACATCGGGCAGTTGCAGCACTTCAGGGCGCAGCGTCTGCTGGCGGCTGAAGGCCAGCAATTGCCGCGTCAGGCTGGCAGCGCGGTTGGAATTGGCGCGGATCTGCTGGATGTCATCATAGTCGCTGTCACCCGGCGTATGGCGCAGCAGCATCAGATCGCAAGTGCCCAGAATCGCGGTCAGCACATTGTTGAAATCGTGCGCCACGCCGCCCGCGAGCTGGCCAACCGCCTGCATCTTGGTGGCCTGGGCGACCTGACGCTTGAGCCGGGTTTCCTCGCTGGAGTCAGTCAGGCTGAGCAGTACGGCGGCCTCGCCAAGTCCGCGCACCCCGGCCAGGCTCAGCGTCACCGGATCCTCCGGCTGGGTCCGCAGCCGCACCGCCAGGTCGCCCGCAGCGGCGGGGCCTTGCGCAAAGCGGCGGATCGCGTCGGAAATGGCGCCCTTGTCTTCCTGCACCACCAGGTCGGTCGGATAGACCGGCGGCGCCTCGCCCTCGCACCCGGCGGCGCGCATGAAGGCCGGGTTGGCGAAGAGCAGTCGCCCGTCGCGGTCTGCCATGGCTAGGCCGAGCGGCAGGTTGCCGAGCAGTGCTTCGAGATGCGGGACGGCCGCCGTACCTTCGACCGCGCCGCCGCCCAGGCCCACTCCGGCCTCAACCAGCAGCATCAGCGAAGGGGTGGTGGCATAGTCAACCGCGCCCGGCGCATCGGGATCGCGCACCGGCAGGTAATACATGGTCAGCGGATTGCCGCGCCGCCCTTCGCGCGCCCAGCTGACCTGATCGCGCTCATCCTGGCGCAGAAAGGCGGTGAATTCCTGGCCAGTCAGCAGCGCCGCCGGATCGCCCGTGGCGCGCGCGGCAAAGCCAGAGCTGGCAGCGCGGATCTTGCCATCGGGATCGACAATTGCGGCGGCCATTCCGGCGGCGGCGAGCGCGCGGCCCAGCTTGCCATCGAGGTGCGGGACAAGGTCCGCGACCGGATCGGGATTGGCCAGCGGGCTGATCGTCCAGACCAGGTAATCATCCCCGCGGCCGGCACGGCTCGCCTCGGCGCTCCAGCGGCCGCTGCCATTCTCGATGATGTCGGCCCGCCCCTGCCCGTCGCGCCAGCCCGAGCGGCCGGCCTTGGCGAGGCGTTCGAGCGAGGCATTGTCGACCGGCAGGCGCGGCGGGGCGTGGGCCGTGGTGAACCAGGTCTCGAAGGCACGGTTGGCGCAGACCAGCCGGCCGGCGCGGTCAGTGATCGCCACCGCGCAGTCCGGCCGGTCGATCGCGGCGACAGTAACCGACCAGTCCGGCAAGGCATATTCGACCTGTTGCACCGCCGGCGTGGGCCGGGCCAGCACCCAGGTCAGCCCGCCCAGCGCAATCAGTCCGGCGGCAAAGGCGGCGAGCAGCAGCACTTCACCGGTCGCCAGCCAGACCAGGGCCAGGCTGACGGCCAGCGCCGCGCCCACCACCAGCCGCTCACTCCCGCTTGGCAATAGGCGAGAGCCGGGCGCGCTCACGGCTGGAGCGGTTCCTGCTGGCGCCGCTGGGCAATAATCCGTTCCTGCGCGGCGCGGCGCTTGCGGCGGATCCAGCTGGTCCAGGTGAAAGAGGAAACCAGGTAGCCCACCGCCGCGCTGATCGTCGAAACGATGAACAGGCCAAGCAGCATGGCCGGAGCGGCATCGGACAGCAGCCAGCTGGCCCATTCGCCAATCCCCGCCCCGCGCTCATAAAGTCCGTAGAACGTGTCCACGTCCGCATGGAAGCCCAGCTTGTTGCCGAGCCAGATCGAGCCAGCGATGATGAACGGGGTGGTCGCCGGGTTGGACAGGAAGGTCATCAGCGCAGCGAGCGGGATATTGCCGCGGCACGGTACGCACATCAGCGCGGCGCCCAGGATCTGGATCCCCGGAATCAGCGCGAAGATGCCGACCAGCAGGCCGACCGCCACCCCGCGTGGCACCGAGCGACGGGTAAAGCGCCACAGTTCCGGCCGGCGCGCGAAGGGGCCGACCCAGCGGTTGTGCTCAAGGTCTTCGCGGCGGGGCATATTGGCCCGGGCCCAGCGGAAAATACGGGACGAAATGGTAGTCATTTGTGGTCCCGCATAATCCGCGCCTGGTCACGCTTCCAGTCGCGTTCTTTGATCGTCGCGCGCTTGTCCGCCACGTTCTTGCCCTTGGCCAGTGCCAGTTCGACCTTGGCCCGGCCGCGGCCGTTGAAATAGATCGAAAGCGGCACCAGCGTCATGCCTTTGCGTTCAACCGCCCCGGTGAAGCGGGAAATCTCGCGTTCGTGCAGCAGCAGCTTGCGCGGGCGCTTGGGCACGTGGTTGTGGCGGTTGCCGTGGCTGAATTCCGGCACGTTGGAATTGATCAGCCAGACCTCGCCATTCTTGACCTCGGCATAGGCCTCGGCAATCGAGCCTTCGCCGAACCGCAGGCTCTTCACCTCGGTACCCGTCAGCGCGATCCCGGCCTCGGTCGTATCCTCGATAAAGTAATCGAACCGCGCCCGCCGATTTTCGGCGACCACTTTCTTCTTGTCGAATGCTGCGGGGGTCGGGCGGGCCATTATCGGGCCATGTAGGCATGAAGCGGCAAAAAGGAAACCGGTGGATGCTACTAAATCCTCCCTGTCGCGCAGCGATGGGGAGGTGGCAGCGCGTCGCGCTGACGGAGGGGTCATTCGGCGCGGCGGCAAAGCGCCAGAATTGCCTCGGCAGCGTCAGGCACGGACTTCAGCACATCGGCCGCTGGAATGCGGACAATCGTTATGCCTTGACCTGCCAACCATTCATCGCGCTCGTGATCCCGAATTTGCCGCTCCTCGCTGTCATGCGCAGCGCCATCAATCTCGATGCCGAGCTTGGCCGAGGGGCAATAGAAATCCAGCACATATTTACCAACCGGATGCTGGCGCCGGAATTTGACGCCAGCTGGCTGGCCCTTGAGATGCTTCCAAAGAAGGACCTCTGGCAGGCTCATTGCTGCGCGGAGCCGACGACTTTTGGCGTAATCGTGCGCGGGTGGATTGCGGTCCAGTTACCCCTCCGTCAGCCCTGCGGGCTGCCACCTCCCCATTGCTGCGCAACAGGGAGGATTTAGATCAGACCAGGCCGGCATGTTTCAGCGCCGCATCTACCGCGCGGCGGCTTTCGGCGCTGCAGGGGATCAGCGGCAGGCGGACTTCCTCACCCAGCCAGTCGCAAACCCGGCTCAGCGCATATTTGACCGGGCCCGGCGAGGCATCGGTGAACAGCGCCTGGTGGAGCGGGAACAGCCGTTCGTTCAGCGCGTGCGCCGTGGCCATATCGCCCGCCAGGCTGGCCGCCTGGAACTGCGCGCAGAGCCGCGGTGCGACGTTGGCGGTAACCGAGATGCAGCCCACCCCGCCCCCGGCGTTATAGTGCAGCGCCATGTCATCGTTGCCGCAAAGCTGAATGAAGCCCGGCCCCAGCGCGAGGCGGTGGGCGGTCAGCCGGGTCATGTCACCGCTGGCGTCCTTGATGCCGATGATACGCTCTGGAAAACGGCGGGCCAGTTCGGCGACGGTTTCGGGCTTGATGTCGGTCACCGTCCGGCCCGGCACATTATAGAGCACGATCGGCAGATCGACCTGCTCCGCCAGGTAGCTGAAATGCGCGAGCAGCCCGGCCTGGCTGGGCCGGTTGTAATAAGGCGCGACCATCAGCGCGGCATCGGCGCCCAGCGCCTTGGCCTCCTGCATGTGCCACAGCGCGGTCTGGGTATCGTTGCTGCCGCAGCCGGCGATTACGGGCACGCGGCCGGCCGCCGCCTCAACCGTCACGGCGAAGAGGCGGTGCTGCTCATCATTGCTGAGCGTCGGCGCTTCGCCGGTGGTGCCGCAGGGCACCAACGCAGCGGAACCCTCGGCAATCTGCCAGTCCACCAGCCGCCGGAAAGCCGCTTCGTCCACCATACCTGTGGTGAACGGGGTGATCAGCGCCGGAATCGAGCCGGAAAACATGGACTTTACCCTTCCTTTTGGCCCATAGGACCAGCGGCAGCCCATCCCGCGGCAGCCGCTTCGTTCAGCGCCTGATAAGGAGCCTTTGCCGAGAATGTCCAGCATGGTCCGCACGACATTTGCTTTGCTGCTGGCAAGCCTGGCAATTACTCCTTCGATAGCATCGGCGCAGGATGGTGCCGATTGGGACCGCGCGCGCGCCGCCCAGACAGCCTCGCCCGCCAGCCCGATGGCCCAGGCCGTGGCGCGCTGGAAGCTGCTGAACAGTTCCGACCGCTTCCTGTTCGATGACTATGCCAGCTTCCTGCTGAGCTATCCGGGCTTCCCCGAAGAGGCCAAGCTGCGCGGCTATGCCGAACGCGCCTTGGAGCGGGAGAGCCAGCCGGCCCCGCGGATCGCTGCCTTCTTCGCTCGCTATCCCGCCCTGGGAAACGCCGCCCGCGCCCGCCATGCGCTGGCGCTGTTCGAGCTCGGCCGGCCCGAGGCGACCGACCTGGGCCGCGCGGTCTGGCGCGGCGGACCGATGAGCGACCTCAGCGAAGCGTCCCTCTCGGCCCGGCTCGCTTCGATCCTGACCCCGGCAGACCACGATGCGCGGATGGATGCGCTGCTGTGGAACAACAATGCGGCCCAGGCGACCCGGCAGCTGCTCTATGTCTCGCCCACCGCGCGGCCAGTGTTCCTGGCCCGGCTGGGACTGGTCAACGGGCAGGACCCGGCCTCGCAGGGCCTCGATCCCGGCCCCAGCGTGCTGCGCGATGCGGGCTATGTCTATAACCGCGTGCGGATGCTGCGGACGACCGGCCAGCCCGGCGTGGCCGCCTCGGTCCTGGCCACGCGCCCGCCGCTCGCCGCCCCGCCGCGCGATGCCCGGCGCTGGATCGGCGAGCTGCTGGCCGTTGCCCGCCGCAGCGAAGCCGCCAACGCCGTGCGGATTGCCGCCGCGATTGACGAGACTTTCCCGCCCGGCACCGATGTCAGCGCGCAGTCTTTCGCGATCCGCGATGACTATACGTCGCTGATGTGGCTGGGCGGAACCAAGGCGCTCTATGAACTGGGCGATGCCGCCCGCGCTGCGCCGCTGTTCTATCGCTATGGCGCGGCGGCGCGCAGCCCGCAGACCCGCGCCAAGGGCTATTACTGGGCCGGACGCGCTATGGCCCAGGGCGGCAACCTGGCTGAGGCCAACCGCTATTTCGAACTGGCCGCGATCTACCCCGAACAGTTCTATGGCCAGCTCTCGCTTGAGCGGCTTGGCCGGGCGATGCCGGCTTTCAACCAGGTGCCCCGCGCCGTGCCGACCGCGGCGGAACGCGCCGCCTTCGAGGCCCGCCCGCTGACCATGGCCGTGCGCGAAGTGGCGCGTGAGAGTGACTGGCCGACCGGCGTGCGCTTTTTCCGCGAGATCAGCGATCAGGCCCTGACCGAGGCCGATCACGTCATGGTTGCCGATCTGGCGCGTGAGCTGGGCCGGCGCGATCTGGCCGTGATCCTGGCCCAGGCCGCACATACCGATGGCTTTGGCGAATTCCACAAGACCGGCTTTCCACTCATTCCCACCGTGGCCGGATCGAACTGGACCATGGTCCACGCGATCACCCGGCAGGAAAGCCAATTTGCCATGAATGCCGTCAGCCATGCCGGCGCGCGCGGCCTGATGCAGCTGATGCCGGGCACCGCCCGCGAACAGGCCGGCAAGCTGGGCCTGGAATACAGCCCCGAGGCGCTGACCACCGATGCCGGCTACAACATCACGCTGGGCGATGCCTATTTCCGGCGGATGCTGGACTATTACGGCGGCAGCTATCCGCTGGCCGTGGCGGCCTACAATTCCGGCCCCGGCAACGTGAACAAGTTCCTGCGCGCCAATGGCGATCCCCGCAACGGCGGGATCGACTGGATCGACTGGATCGAGCGCATCCCGCTGACCGAGACCCGCGGCTATGTCCAGCACGTGCTGGAAAACGCCGTGGTTTATGAAACGATGAACCCGGAGAAGGCGCGGATCGGCGGACCCAATCCACTCAGCCGGTCTATCGGCAAGCGGACGCCGGGCTAGTCCCCCCTCCCGCTTGCGGGAGGGGCCGGGGGTGGGCCATATGGATCGATGTTCCGCATAGCGATTGCCCCACCCCTAACCCCTCCCGCAGGCGGGAGGGGAACATGAAGCCCGACGGCCCGCCGATTAGCCCGGCCGGGATGGCAGCCCTGCGAGCGCGCTATGACCATCTCCTTGGCACTGAACGCCCGGCCATCGTCGAGATCGTCAGCTGGGCGGCCGGCAACGGAGATCGCAGCGAGAACGGCGATTACCTCTATGGCCGCAAGCGGATGCGCGAGATCGACCGCGAGCTCGCCCACCTGGCGCGGCGGATGAAGAACTGCCGGGTGATCGATTCGGCCCGGCAGGAAGACCAGCAGCGCGCCTGGTTCGGCGCCACGGTCACCATTGCTGATGAAGATGACAACCAGCGCACCCTGACCCTGGTTGGCGATGACGAGCAGGACGCCAGCGCCGGCCTGATCGGCTGGTCCGCCCCGCTCGCCCGGGCGCTGCGCGGCGCAGCGGTGGGCGACTTGCGACGGGTCCACCTGCCCGGCGGCGAGAAGGAATGGGAAGTCCTCTCGATCAGCTACCCGCAGTCCTGCCCCTAACCCTGCCGGTAGCCCTGAATGCCTTGCAAATTGCGGAAAAAGGCCCATATCAGCCCCATCGTGAGCAGACCCCAGGTAAGCGCTCGCGACTGAGAGACTCCTCGCGCTCCCGCTTACAGGCTGAGGAGCTGCCCATGGATCTCAATTCTCAATACTTTCGTCACCAACGCGCCCTGATGCGGGCCGCCGCGTCGGATTGCGCCGGCCAGCGCCGCACCCTGCTGGGTCAGGCTGCCGGTATCGCCCGGTCGATCGCCGGCCATCAGAATGGGCTCGGCGCCTCAGCCTCGACCGGCTGGAGTCTGCTCGCATGAGCCGGGCGATGAACTTCTCGCTCAGCGAAGCCGAAGTGCAGACCGCCTGCGCGGCAGCCAAGATCAAGATCAGTGCGATCGAACCGCTGCCGCAGTCCGGCACCCACGTCGTCTGCCTGACCTCCGAGGGAGCCGACGCCCTGCGCGCCAAGCTGGGCAAGCATCTGATCGAGGGCAAGGTAAAGCGCTTTGCCTTCTACCGGATTCCCAGCTCCTGGTAAGCTGACCGCTTTTCCCGGCGCGCAGTTTCTGCGATGGGGAAGCATGGCCGACGTCATCAATCTGCGCCTTGCCCGCAAGGCCCGCTCCCGCAGCAAGGCGGCGCAGGAGGCGGCGGAGAACCGCGCGCTGCACGGCCAGAGCGGTTCCGAACGGCGGCTGAAGGCGGCCGAGAATGAGCGCCAGGTTCGCCAGCTTGACGCGCACCGGCGGGAGCCGGACTGATGCGCACGACCTATGACAGCGCCACGGTGCGGCTCTATCACCTCGACGGCGCCAGCGAAGGCGGGGCGGCGACCACCCTGCTCTATGGGTCGCTCGCCCAGGCGTTGGAACTCGCCGCCCAGCAGTCCGCCGAGGTTCAGGACGGCCTGTTCATCGCCACCGACAATGATGTCGTCGCTTACCTCGACTTGATGGGTGAGGACTGAGATGCTGCGCCGTGCCGTGCTGGCCCTCGCCCTGCTTTCCGCCCCGGCCCTGGCGCGGGATTCGCTCGGCATGTTCGGCAGCTGGGGTGCATTCCGCGATCCGCAGGCAAGCGGCGGGCCGCGCTGCTATGCCATTGCCATGGCAGCACCATCGACGCTGCAGCGCGATTACCAGCCCTATGCCACGATCGGCACCTGGCCGCGCGCGCAGGTGCGCGGGCAGGTTCACTTCCGGCTGTCGCGCAAGTTGCAGCCGAATACGCCGATCACCCTGATCATGAGCGGGCAGCGCTACCAGCTGGTCGGCGGCGGCGGGGATGCTTGGGCGGCGGACAAGCGGATGGACGCCGCCATCGTTGCCGCTATGCGTTCGGCTGGCGAAATGACGGTGAGCGCGCGCGGTGCGGACGGGCGCGGCTTTACCAATACCTGGTCGCTCGACGGGGCAGCAACGGCGATGGATGCCGCCGCCGTTGGCTGCGCCCGTCTGCGCTAAGCGGCGTTAGAAGCGCACGCCAACGCTGGCGACGACCTGGTGACGATCGGTATCGATCCGGAAGCGGCTTGAATCCGGGGTTCCGCCATTGAAATCGAACTCGGCTTCGCCGTACTTCGAATAGCGGTATTCGATCTTGGCAAAGGCGTTCTCGCTGACCGCCATTTCCACCCCGGCACCGATCCGCCAGCCATCGGTATCGATCCGCTGGTTGAGATTGATCGTCCCGTCGGTGCCGGCCAGGTTATAGCGCGCGTTGGTATAGCCGCCCTTGGCATAGATCAGCGTCTTCTGGCCGACGATGAACCCGGCCCGGCCGCCAACATAGATGTCACGGCCGGTTTCGACCCGGCCCAGATTGAAGGTGTTGGGGATGGTATCGGTATCCGATTTGGCGGTGCTGTCCGTCATTTCGGCTTCGACACCGACCACGAAGTTGTCATCGGCGGCAAAATCGAAGCCGATACCGCCGCCATAGAGCAGGCCGTTGACCGATTGGTCGAGATTGCGGGTCGTTTCATCATCGACCGAACTGCCTGAGCGGCTTGCGTCCCAACCGACAATCGCCTCGACCCGGGGACCGGTGAAAGTGGCCCGGGCATCCTGCGCCAGAGCAGGGGCTGCCGACAAGACAGTGCCGGCAGCGAGTGCTGCGAGGATCTTCTTCATTACTAAATCTCCAACCTGTTGTGCCCAAATCTTGCAGGCACCCGGGAGAAGCCGCCTCCGGCACATTAGTTCCGCCCGGCGGGGCAGGGAGAGCCTTCGGCGCGGTAGCCCCCTTTCTGCCCCGCCTTTGCGCTTTGCGGCCAGGTTCCCTATATCGCGCGCCATGCAGATTCCCGGCCTGATCGATCCCGTCCCAGTCGCGCGCGACATCACCCCGCGCGAGGATGGCCGCGTTGACCTGATCGGGCTGCCGCGCCAGCGCATCGCCGAGCTGTTCGAGGGTGCCGGGCTTGATGCCAAGGCGGCCAAGCTGCGCGCCAAGCAGGTGTTCCACTGGCTCTACCATCGCGGCGTGACCGATTTCGATGGTATGACCGACATCGCCAAGACCATGCGGCCCTGGCTGGCCGAGCGCTTCGTGATCGGCCGCCCGGAGATCGTGCTGAGCCAGCATTCGAGCGACGGCACCCGCAAGTGGCTGCTCAAGACGGCTGACGACCATGAGTATGAGATGGTCTTCATCCCCGATGCCGATCGCGGCACCCTGTGCGTTTCCAGCCAGGTCGGCTGCACGCTCAATTGCCGGTTCTGCCACACCGGGACCATGCGGCTGGTCCGCAATCTGACGCCGGGCGAGATCGTCGGCCAGGTCATGCTGGCCCGCGATGCGCTGGGCGAATGGCCCAAGGCCGGCCAGGCCGACCTTTCGGCGCTGGGCGACGATCTGGTTGACGATGACGGCGGCTATTCCTCTGACGGGCGCCTGCTCACCAACATCGTGATGATGGGCATGGGCGAGCCGCTCTATAACTTCGACAATGTCCGCGATGCGCTCAAGCTGGTGATGGACGGCGATGGCCTCGCGCTCTCCAAGCGCCGCATCACCCTGTCGACCAGCGGCGTCGTGCCGATGATGGCCAAGTGCGGCGAAGAGATCGGGGTGAACCTGGCGGTCTCGCTCCACGCCGTGACCAAGGACATCCGCGACGAGATCGTGCCGATCAACCGCAAGTATGGCCTGGAAGAACTGCTGCAAGCCTGCGCCGACTATCCCGGCGCCAGCAATGCCCGCCGCATCACCTTCGAATACGTGATGCTCAAGGACAAGAATGACAGCGACGAGCACGCGCGCGAGCTGGTCCGCCTGATCAAGCAGTACAAGCTGCCGGCCAAGGTCAACCTGATCCCGTTCAACCCCTGGCCCGGCGCGATCTATGAGTGCTCCACGCCCGAGCGGATCCGGCGCTTCTCCGAAATCGTCTTCGAAGGCGGGATCAGCGCCCCGGTCCGCACCCCGCGCGGGCGCGACATCGATGCCGCCTGCGGCCAGCTCAAGACCACCGCCCAGAAGCTCAGCCGCGCTGAACTGGACCGGCTGGCGGATGAAAAACAGGCTGCGCTCGGCTGATCCCATCGGCTGACCGCGCATTTGCCACGGTTTACCAAGTGGTGAAATCCACGGTTCAGGTTGGGAACTAAAGGCTGTCTCCAGCAGTTTTAACCCGAACAGGAGAACCCCAGATGTTTCGCAAGACCCTGATCGCCGCCACGCTGGCCACGGCCGCCCTGCCCTCGGCCTCGGCCTTTGCCGATCCGCCGCGCTGGGCCCCGGCCCATGGCTATCGCGCCAAGAACGGCGACATCAACTACCGCCGCACAGACAACGGCATCCGCTACTGGCAGGGTGACGACGGCCGCATGTACTGCCGTCGCGGCGATGGCACCGTCGGCCTGCTGGCCGGCGCTGCGGTTGGCGCGCTGCTGGGCCGCGCGATCGACACCCGCGGTGAGCGCGCCACCGGCACGATCCTGGGAGCTGCCGCCGGCGCGCTGATCGGCAACGAGCTGGCCAAGGGCCCGACGCGTTGTCGTTAAGCTGGGCCGCTAAGCCGCACCGCTAACCTGAACTAACCCTTTGCCGAGCGCGGCCGGGTGTGCATAGGGAAGCCCCTATGCTCCCGGCCGTTCTCATAACTGGCGCTGGCAAGCGCATCGGTGCCGTGCTGGCGCGGGCCTTCGGCGCGGCCGGCTGGCATGTGGTGATTCACGTTCACCACTCGCCCGACGCCGCCCATGCCCTCGCCGCCACACTCCCTTCGGCCGAAGTGGTCCAGTGTGACCTGCTCGATGGCGAAGCGGCGCTGGCGATGGTCGCCGATGTCGCCGCCCGGCTGGATGACTGGCGCGTGCTGGTCAACTGCGCCGCCGTGTTCCGCTATGACGATGCCGCCTCGATCGATCCCGCCGTCTTTGCCGAGGCAATCACCGTCAACGCCGAAACCCCCACCCGCATGGCCCAGGCCTTCCTGGCCCAGGCGCGCGCGCAAGGCGGCAAGCGGATGATCCAGTTCCTCGACCAGAAGCTGCTCAACCCCAACCCCGATTTTTTCAGCTATACCATGGCCAAGCAGGCCGTTGCTGCGGGGGTAGCGATGCTGGCGATGGCGCAGGATGATCCCGCCGCGCGGGTTTACGGCCTGGCCCCCGGCGCGATCATGGCCAGCTTTGATCAGCGCGAGGATGAGCATGAGGCAAGCGGACGGCTGAACCTGCTCGAGCGGCTGACCGAGCCGCAGGAACTGGCCGATGCCGCGCTGTTCCTGGCCGAAGGCTGGGCGGCCAGCGGCGAGACGCTCTACATCGATTCCGGACAGCACCTGCTCGCCCAGCCGCGCGACGTGCTGTTCCTCGCGCGGGGCCAATAATGCTCGAAGCCTTCTTCGCGTCGACCGCCGTCGTCGCGCTGGCCGAAATTGGGGACAAGACCATGCTGCTGGCGATCGTGCTGGCCGCCCGCCTGCGCGCGCCCTGGGCGATCCTGGCCGGGATCCTCGTCGCCACTCTCGCCAACCATGCGCTAGCCGCATTGGTCGGCAGCCAGGTCGCGGGCCTGCTCGATGCGCCGTGGTTCCGCATCACCGTCGCGCTCGGCTTCATCGCCATGGCCGCCTGGACTCTGATCCCCGACAAGTTCGATGACGGTGAGGATAGCGTGCGCGCCCGCGGCGGGGCCTTCCTGACCACGCTGGTCGCCTTCTTCCTGGTCGAGATGGGCGACAAGACCCAGATCGCCACCATTGCGCTGGGCGCGCAGTACCATTCGGTGCTGGTCGTCACCGCCGGGACCACGCTGGGGATGATGCTGGCCAACGCGCCGGCAGTGTTCCTGGGCGAAAAGCTGGTCCAGAAGGTCTCGCTCAAACTGACCCGCACGGTCGCCGCGCTGCTGTTCCTGGTGCTCGGCCTGTGGCAGCTTGGCGCAGTGCTCGGCTGGTGGAATTAGCTCGACCGAACTCGATTCAAATCCAGCTCAACGATACCGCATCCATAGCCAGACGATCACCGAAACCGCCCCGCCCACCAGCAGGGCAACCATCATATGCGGCGGCGGCGCAAGCCGCGCGCCATGCAAGATCACCCAGTTTGCGCCAAGCAGCACGGTCGCAATCCAGCCCCAGGTCATTGCCCACAGGTTGGCGTGCAGATCATGCTCATCGGTGCGTGCGAAGTACCAGATTGAAAGGCCAAGCACGATCACTGAAGCGAGGGCGCAAAACCCGATAGCAACAGGCGGCGACATCGCATCCGCTGTTGGCAAGACGCCGGTTGCCTGAGCCAGCAGCAAAATTCCCAGCAAAACCCCGGCGACAGTCGCGACGAGGGTTACCGCCCGGTTGCGGGGCATGTTCTTTTGCTTCTCAGTCATTGTCCGCTCCATCGCTGAAAATCTGTTCAATCGTCATCCCAAACAGCCGTGCCAGCTTGAAGGCGAGCGGCAGCGAAGGATCATACTTGCCTGTTTCGATCGCGTTGATAGCCTGGCGCGATACCTCAACCCGATCACCCAGCTCGGCCTGACTCCAGTTCCGTTCAGCACGCAGCACTTTCAGGCGGTTATTCATCGGCAGTCCTTGCTGATTTATGTCATGTTTTAACGACATTACGTAAGGTATACATGACTTAATGTCATTGATTCGCGACTATGTCAAGCAAACCTGACAAACCCGATCCAGACAGGCAGGTTTGATCCTTTTGCCACTTGCATGTGCCCGGCAAAGGCATAACCTCCCCGCCCATGTGGCTGCTCGACAAGATGCTCCGCGCGCTGATCAAGCAAGGTCAGCTTCGTGTCATCGATCACGATGGCAGCGAGCATCGCTATGGCGATCTCACCGCCGATCCGCTCACCATCCGCCTGACTGACAAGGGCGCGGCGCTGCATATCGCCCGCGATCCCCGGCTTGGCGCGGGCGAGGCCTATACCGACGGGCGGCTGGTGGTGGAGCCGCCGCACGATATTCGCGACATGGTGCTGCTGATCATGGGCAATGCGGCCGGCTCGGGCAGCGGGCTCAAGCCGCCCAGCCCGACCAGGAAGCTGCTCGACCGAGTCGGCTCGCGGCTCGACCAGATCAATTACCGCAGCCGCGCCAGCAAGAACGTGGTCCACCACTATGGCCTGACGCGCGAGTTCTACGAGCTGTTCCTCGATGAGGACCGGATGTACTCGATGGCCTATTACACTGATCCGTCGGGCACGCTGGAGCAGGCCCAGGTCGACAAGAAGGCGCTGATCGCCGCCAAGCTGCACCTGCCGCGCGATGCCCGGCATCTGCGCGTGCTCGATATTGGCTGCGGCTGGGGCGGGTTCGGGCTGTTCCTCAACCGCCACTACGGCTGCGAAGTGCTGGGCGTCAGTCTCGCCCCCGATCAGGTCAAGTTCGCCAACGAACGCGCCGAGGCGGCCGGCGTGGCGGACAAGGTCAAGTTCGAGCTGATCGATTACCGTGACGTTACCGGCACATTTGACCGGATCACCTCGATCGGCATGATCGAACACCTCGGCAAGCCGCATTACGAGGAATATTACGCCAAGACCTTTGGCCTGTTGGCGGACGATGGCGTGATGCTGACCCACACCATCGGCAAACCCGGCATGTCCGGCGCGACCGATGCCTGGGTGCGCAAATACATCTTCCCCGGCCACTACCTGCCCTGCGTCAGCGACCTGGCCCTGGCCCACGAGCAGACCGGCTGGAAGATCGCCGAGATCGAGGAACTGCGGCTGCACTACGCCTGGACCCTGGCCGAATGGTACCGCCGCGCCGTGCTCCACCGCGCCGAGATCGTCGCGATGTTCGACGAACGCTTCTTCCGGATGTGGCAATTCTACCTGGTCGGCGCCGAACAGGGCTTCCGCAACGGCACCATGGTCAACTTCCACGTCCAGGCGACGAAGAAAGCCGGCGTGCTGCCAGTGACGCGGGACTACATCACGGCCGAGGCGGCGCGGCTGTCAGCGGCGGAAGGGACGCCGGTCTGGCATCTGGAGCGGGCGGCGGCGGAGTGAGGGGCGGCTGGCATTGCGCGCCACGCCCCCTTCTCGTCACCCCGGACTTGATCCGGGGTCCAGCTTCATTTCTTGCGGATCAAAATGGGGAATAATGCACCTGTCACCGTAATTCCGGTTCATTTCAGGTTCCCTCGAACAAAATCACGTTTGGTCAAATTCTTGGCTGCTTCTTTATGAAGCCGATTGGCGTCGCCACTATTGTCAAGCATGCCTTTGTGCAGACCGAGCCACCTCAATCGCTTCTCGATCCCCAAGGTCACTGGATCGTCAGTGATCTGCACGGTGAGAGCCTTGAGGCGGTACCCAGGCCCAAGCACCTTGGCGAAATCAACAGGATCGACAGACTCAACACTCATTGGGTCATCAGTGTCGCGAAAGCGAACCATCGTCGGAGTGTCGATTCCTGGCATCGCGTGCGGAGCTTTGGGATTCCAAACTGGATAGACAGACCGGTCTGCGCGGATCAAATCCAGTTCACGCCGCGTCGATGCTACCTGTGCTTCGCGATCGCCCGCATTCGGTTTAGGCTGCTCCGCTTTCCCGGCGGTGGGGATCTTTTTTATCACCCAAGCCGCCCAGTCGACGTCGTCGGCCGATCTAAGCAACACAAACAACGTATCGCCCATTGGAAGATCAACGGCAGCCGCTTCGCCTTTGACTGAGTAGCCTGCACCACCCAGGGGAGGAGAGGTTCGCGACATCGCCCAGGTCACTTCAATGACGCTTGACCCGATACGCAGGCCCTCGGGCGTCTCAACCTCGGCAGTCAAACGATAGCGAATTGGTTCGAAACGCTCATGCGTGAGACCGTCGCATCCGCTCAGCACAACACTAATGCCAGCTGCAAAAAAGCCAATCGCTGCCCGCCGCGCCATCATACAAACCACTCCATCGCGGTGATCACTTCCCTAGGCAAAGCCCTGCCCCCTACTCGTCACCCCGGACTTGATCCGGGGTCCAGCTGTTCTACTTGATGGCCTAGCTTCAATCCACTCCCCCCACGAAAGCGGGACCCCGCATCAAGTGCGGGGTGACGGATGTTGGGTGGCACTAGTCTCAGCCCGCCTGCATTTTCCTACACCCCCGCCGCCTGATATGATCATGGCCGCTCTTTCCAATCGTTGATCCCCGCACCGCCCCGGCAGCCAAGCTGACCGACCGCGCGCGTGCCGCTTTTTTCTTTCGCCACGGACGGATTCCGCGCCAGAATCCGTGAAACACGCTTTATTCCAATCACTTCCCGATGTTGGAAGAAGCGGACTCAGTGTCAACTGTGTCAACCTGAGCGTAACGCTGCCGGCGCGGCGCCGGGGCGCAGGTTCAGTCCGGATAGGCCTCGTTCATCGCCTGCCAGCTCAGCGCCACCAGCTCTTCCAGCACGGCCAGGTCCACATCGGCCAGCTTGTTGATGTAGAGGCAGGACTTGCCGGTCTTGTGCTTGCCCAGCCGGGCGAACAGCGCGTCGGCCCGGGCCTGGTGGTTGCAGTAGTTGCCCATCAGGTAGACCGTCATGGCCGCCTTGCGCGGGCTGAACCCGCCGCGGCACATCGTTCCTTCGCGGCCGCTGTCGTATTTGTAGCTGTAGCTGCCGTAGCCGATGATCGAGGGGCCCCACAGCTTGGGCTCGTGGCCCGTCACCCGGCGGTGGAGCGCGTCGATCACTGCGGCTTCCTCGCGGCGGCGCTCATCCGGCACGGCGGCAATGAAATCCGCCGCGCTGACTTCGGTCGGCTTGGTCTTTAGCTCTGCCTTGGCCACCCGCTTGCCCTCCACCCCCCATTGTCCTACGGGCCGCGTCGAATCCTATCTCTTTTCCAGCGGAAAACCAGCCATGAGCGACATCAAGCGTGTAGTCCTCGCCTATTCGGGTGGCCTCGATACCTCGGTGATCCTGAAGTGGCTGCAGGTGAACTACAATTGCGAGGTCGTGACCTTCACCGCCGACCTCGGCCAGGGCGAAGAGCTGGAACCGGCGCGGGCCAAGGCCAAGTTGATGGGCGTGCCGGACGAGCACATCTATATCGACGACCTGCGCGAGGAGTTCGTCCGCGATTTCGTCTTCCCGATGATGCGCGCCAATGCCCGTTATGAAGGCGACTATCTGCTCGGCACGTCGATCGCGCGGCCGCTGATCTCGAAGCGGCTGGTCGAGATCGCCCATGAGACCGGCGCCGATGCCGTGGCCCACGGGGCGACCGGCAAGGGCAATGACCAGGTCCGCTTCGAACTGTCGGCCTATGCACTCGATCCCAATATCAAGGTGATCGCGCCGTGGCGCGAATGGGACCTGACCAGCCGCACCGCGCTGATCGCCTGGGCCGTAGCGCACCAGATCCCGGTGCCCAAGGACAAGCGCGGCGACAGCCCGTTCTCGACCGACGCCAACCTCCTCCACACCTCGTCGGAGGGCAAGGTGCTCGAAAATCCGTGGGATGAGACCCCGGACTATGTCTATTCGCGCACGGTCAACCCGGAGGACGCGCCCGATGCGCCGGAATACATCACCATCGACTTTGAAAAGGGCGATGGCGTGGCGCTGAATGGCACGGCGATGAGCCCGGCGACGCTGCTGGCGGCGCTCAATGACCTCGGCCGCAAGCACGGCATCGGCCGGCTCGATCTGGTCGAGAACCGCTTCGTCGGCATGAAGAGCCGCGGCATGTACGAGACCCCGGGCGGCGAGATCTATGCCCGCGCGCACCGCGGCATCGAATCGATCACGCTCGATCGCGGCGCGGCGCACCTCAAGGACGAGCTGATGCCGAAGTATGCCGAGCTGATCTATAACGGCTTCTGGTTCGCGCCCGAGCGCGAGATGCTGCAGGCCGCGATCGATCACAGCCAGGCGAAGGTGAGCGGCACGGTCCGGCTGAAGCTCTACAAGGGGATGGCCAACGTGGTCGGCCGCAAGAGCCCCAACTCGCTCTACAGCGAGCGCCACGTGACCTTCGAGGACGATGCCGGCGCTTATGATCAGAAGGACGCGGCGGGCTTTATCAAGCTCAACGCGCTCCGGCTGCGCCTCCTCGCCCAGCGCGATCGATAAAAATCGCGCCCTGATTGGGCGCGACTCGATTCTGTCCACCGCATGCACGGGGTTATCCACCGCCAAACCGGGCACCTGTGGATAAGTCGGTCATTTTCCGCTTGTGCGACTCAGGAATGAGGCGCAGCTTTCAGGTGTCGGGAGGTTAAACCGAACCTGAACTTCCGGTGGGAAACCGCTGAAAGGAATGGGGAAAACCTAACCTCAAGATGCTGGCAGCGATGCCCGCAGCAGTGTCGGAAAACACGCGGGAAAGGCTCTTCGGAGCGGCTCACGCGAACCGCAGATGCAGTGAGCGGCGCGCAGTCAGGAGGCAGCTTCCGAGCAGTCGGAAAGGCGGACGGAAAGCATGGCTTCGGCCAGGCAGACGGAAGGCCGGAACGGCGGGCGGGAAGCGGCTACGGAACCGCCAGGCGATACGGGAAAGGCTTTCGGGCCGGAACCGCCGCCTGACGGGACCGGGACGCCGGAAGCGAATTCGGACGATGAACGCCGGCTCTTAGGAGCCAGCCGGAATGTGCGAGACAGTGTGTGAAGCCAGGCTTCGGCCCGGTGGAACAGGCCCGATGCGACGAGCATCACGATGCAAGAGCACTCACGGTGCGATGGCACGCGAGGTGGTCGAAAACGCATCACCGCGGCTGAACTGTCCAGGACAACCCCGGAAAGGCGATCGCCCAACTCGGCCGGAAGAACAGAAGGCGTAGCGTGGGGCTGGTGGCGACACTGGCCCCATTTGCTTTGGCCTAGCGGATGAAGAGGCTGGCGAGTTCCACATGAGTCGACCAGCGGAACTGGCCGATCGGGCGCAATTCAGCGAGCCGGTAACCGGCTTCGATCAACATCGCGGCGTCCTTGGCCCAGCTGGCCGGGTTGCAGCTGATGTAGACCACCTTGGCCACCGTGCTCTCGGCGATCCGCTCCACCTGCTCGCGCGCACCGGCACGGGGCGGATCGAGCAGGACGGCGGCGAAGCGGTTGAGTTCATCCGGCAGCAGCGGA
>Ga0073920_1000014_pt1 | contig 38745 bp, 31 predicted proteins | sample GWRWT4_2Sept14_2_FD_70953 | JGI IMG/M metagenome (GOLD analysis project Ga0073920, IMG submission 70953) | Sand microcosm microbial communities from a hyporheic zone in Columbia River, Washington, USA - GW-RW T4_23-Sept-14 | ecosystem: Engineered > Artificial ecosystem > Sand microcosm >...
AGAGCGAGGCGCTGCTGCCGCATGTGCTGGCACTGGCCTGGCAGGCGGTCTGCGTGGTGGTCTTCGTGCGGGTCGGAGCGACGCTGTTCCGGCGCTGGGTGATGAAGAGTGGGCCCGCGCAAAGCGCCGGCAAGGGACCCTGGCAAAGACTGGGGGCGCGGCTGTTCTCGCGACGGGCCGTGCGCTGAATCCGGTCCATTCCGGACGCACTATTGACTCTTAGGTAAGTTAGACCAAGTAAGTCTTGAAGGGAAACTGATTGCGCGCGGCGCAGCAGAGAGGATTCGTCATGGCCACCCAGATCGCCGATGCCCCGTTCAAGTACCGCAGCTCGCCCACCGCGACCGAGGCGTTCGACGCCTGGCTGAAGGAATATGGGCAGAACCTGCCGGCCCACACCCATCCGTGGGACGTCTCGCGCTCCGACATCTATGTCGAGGACCGCTGGCAGCCGATCTTTGCGGAGATGCGCGCCAAGGCCCCGGTCAACAAGGTCACCGGCACGCCCTATGGCGACTATTGGAATGTGACCACGGTCAAGACGATCCAGCACGTCGAATCGCTGCCCGAGCTGTTCTCCTCGTCGTGGCAGCATGGCGGGATCACGATCGGCGATCCGCCGGCCGACATCACGCCCGAACATCTTGAGGAACGCCGTCTGCCGATGTTCATCGCGATGGACCGGCCCGAACATACCGGCCAGCGCCGCACCGTCGCCCCGGCCTTCACCCCCGGTGAGATCGACAAGATGGCGGCCGAAGTGCGGATGCGCACCGCCGCTACGCTCGACAGCCTGCCCTGGGGTGAGGAGTTCGACTGGGTCGATAAGGTCTCGATCGAGCTGACCACCGGCATGCTGGCGATCCTGTTCGGCTTCCCCTGGCAGGACCGCCGCCTGCTGACGTTCTGGTCGGACTGGGCGGGCGATGTTGAACTGGGCCTGGCGCGCGAGCTGGCCGATACGCGCCACGAGATCCTGCTTGAAATGGCCAGCTACTTCCAGCGGCTGTGGATGGAGCGGATGGGCGCCGCGCCCGGCCGCGACCTCATCTCGATGATGATCCATTCGGACGCGATGAACCACATGAGCCCGCAGGAGTTCATGGGCAATCTGGTGCTGCTGATCGTTGGCGGCAACGATACCACCCGCAACACCATGTCGGGGATCGTCCAGGGGCTGGACCAGTTCCCAGACCAGCGCGCTATCTTCGAAAACGATCCCTCGGTGATCCCCAACGCGGTGCAGGAATGCATCCGCTATGTCACCCCGCTGGCCCACATGCGCCGCACCGCGATCGAGGATGCCGATCTGTTCGGCAACCAGGTCAAGAAGGGTGACAAGCTGATCCTGTGGTACCTCTCAGCAAACCGTGACGAGACTGTGTTTGTGAACCCGGACCAGCTTGACATCACGCGTGAGAATGCCCGCCGGCACCTTTCGTTCGGCTATGGTATCCACCGCTGCGTTGGGGCCCGTCTGGCCGAACTGCAGCTCAAGATCCTGCTGGAAGAAATGCACGCGCGCCGGATGCGCGTAAACGTGACCGGCAAGGTCGAGCGGGTGCGGGCCAACTTCGTCCACGGCTTCCGCAAGCTCTCCGTTACGCTGAGCAAGTTCTGATGCAGGCGCGGCGGCAATTTCTGGGCTGGCTGGGCGCAGGGGCCGCTGCATCGGCCCTGGCCGCCTGTTCGAACGCCGAGGCCAAGGCCTATCCGGTATCGTTCAGCGATGGCGAATGGAAGAAGCGGCTGACACCGAAGCAGTATTACATCCTGCGCAAGAAGGGCACCGAAGTGCCCGGCACCTCGCCGTTGCTGCACGAAAAGCGCAAGGGCGTGTTCGTCTGTGCGGCGGACGGCAACGTGCTCTATTCGAGCGCGACCAAGTACGACAGCAAGACCGGCTGGCCCAGCTTCTGGGACGTGGTGCCCGGTTCGATCGGCAAGTCGATCGATTTCGAAACCGGCTATCCGCGCACCGAAGTGCACTGCATCAAGTGCGGCGGGCACCTGGGCCATGTCTTCGACGATGGCCCCAAGCCGACCGGCAAGCGGTACTGCATGAACGGCGACGCCCTGGTCTTCCGCCCTACCTGACCGAATAGACCCTGAGCGGTCCGGTCTCGAACCCCGACACTGGCACCAGCCAGGCCGGCGCGCGGTCGTTGGCAATCAGGTTGGCCAGATTATCGGCCCGTGCCTGGCGATAGGTCGGGATTTCGCTGGAACTGAGGCAGGCGATCAGATGGGTCGCGCCAGTGCGGCGGACGATGGCCGCGGCATCGGCCGGATCGCCGGTGAAGGCCGCGATCACGTCGACCATCCGGGTCTGGTTGCGGTGGTAAGGTCCGGCCACCACGGTGTGACTGGTGCGGACCAGGATCTCCGGCCCGCGATCGAGCGGGACGAACAGGTGGCCGCGCGGCAGGCGGGCCAGCGCCGAGTGATCGCACTGCTCCAGCGCCGGGTCACCCGGGGTATAGGCGGCACTGCCGCTGGCCTGGTCGAAGGGCTTGAGCATGGCGCTGCCGAAGGTCGGGGTGCACAGCGCCACCACCGCCAGGGTCGCGGCGATCCGCGGCAGGGCAGCGGGAATGGCGCGGGCGCGCGGCAGCCAGTGGGTCAGCAGCAGCGCAGCAAAGGGAATGGCGAGCAGTTGTGCGGCCAGCCCTTCGCGCATGATCACCAGCGAATAGGCCCCGGCGGCGAGGGCATAGCCCGTCAGCAGATCCCAGCGCTGAGCCTGTTGACGCTGACTGCGCGCCAGCTGCCAGCCGGCGCCGATCACGACGATCGTCCAGACCAGCGTCAGCGCCATCGACAGCGGCTGATGCCAGACCGGGCGGCCTTCGAGCACGGCGGTGTACCACCAGGTCTGCAGCAGCGGATCGAGCTGGCCGAAGGGGTTGGTGGCGCAGGCGCCCAGCCCGCTGAGTGCGGCGGGAATGGCGGCGATTGGAACGAGGCCCAGCCCCAGCAGGCGGCCGCGCTGGCTGGCCTTGCCCAGGAGCAGCGGCAGAACCAGCGCAGCGAGCGTCGCAGCGCCAAAGGCCATCAGGTGCCCCGGACGGAGCACGTCGCAATAGGGTCCGGTCAGTTCCGACAACGGCCGCGTCGCCAGCGAGAGCAGTGTCGCCGCGCCGGTTAGCGCGCCGAGAAACCAGACCAGCGAGCGGTCGCCCGCCAGCGCCCAGCGCAGCCCATAGAGCCCGGCCAGGGCCGCCAGCAGCGGCAGCGCCTCCAGTGAAATCACCGCCCAGGCCGCGCCGATCAGTCCGGCGGCGAGGGCGGCGCGGTGCGAGCCGGTCCGCAGCAGCAGCGCCCCGCAGGCCAGCGCGGCGACTGACTGGGCGGTGTGGTGATCGATCCGCAGCGGGGCGAAATTGCCGGGCAGCAGCGGGAACATCGGGAACAGCACCAGCGTCAGTAGTGCGGCGGCGCGCGGCAGGGCCAGGCTCCAGGCGATATCGCGCAGCGCCAGCAGTGCGGGCAGCAGCCACAGCAGCGGGACCAGCGCCATGGCCCAGAGCTCGGCCAGGCTGCGCGGCAGCACCGTATCGAACAACAGGATCAGCCCGGCCAGCGGCAAGTCGATCAGCCGCGACCAGTGCATCGCCGCGCCATCGGGCGGGCCCATGCGGTATTGCGTCACGTCGAACCAAGCCTGCCCGGCCAGCAGGTCGCGGACTTCGAGCAGCCGCATGTAGTCGTCGGGATCGGGCAGCTGGGTGCCGGTCAGCGGCAGCAGGGCCAGCCGGAATGCCGCCCAGGCCGCCCAGATCACCAGGACCAGGGCCAGGGTGGGCAGACCCTCCTTGGCAAGCAGCGCGCGCAGCATGGCGGCCAGTCTAGCGGAAAACGATGCGACTGCGCAGCAGCCAAGTGGTGGTAAAGCTCACCGCAATCGCCGCGCCCTTGGCGAGGCGCGGGTCGATCCCGGCAGAATCGCCGAGCGCGACGATGAAGGTGGTCAGCACCAACCCGATCAGCGCCGAGCCGACGAATTCGGCCTTCTGCCGCGTCCGCGCCGAACCGCCGGGGGCTGCGCGCAGGGCGAAGACCAGGCGGCTGGAGAGAATCCAATGGACCGCGATGCCAAAGCTGTACCCTGCCGCCCCGGCCAGCGCCGGAGTTACCCCGGCGTGGAGCAGCGCCAGGAAGCAGGCCATATCGCCGGCCAGCGCGACGGCGCTGACCAGCAGATAAGCGAACCACTGGGCCCGCAGCAGCGGCAGGATGGTACGGTTGAGCATAAGGGTGCTGGTCACTTGGCCGGGGTCGCCACGGCCAGTTGCGGCTTGGCCGACTTGGCCTCGCCCTTCCAGCGCAGCATGATGAAAGGCACCCGGTCCGGGGCAAACTGCGAGCGGGTCTTGCGATCGAAGTAAGGCGGCATGTGATCGCCCACGATCAGGATGTCGGTCGCCGGGAAATCGGGCGCGGTGATTTCCTTGACGACCGCGGCGTCAAGCTGGGACCACAGACCGACCTGGCGGCAGATCATCGGGAACTTTTCCGACAGCTCGGGCGAAACCTGGGAGCAGCGATCGACGTTGAGGTTGCTGCCAGTCGGCACCGGCAGGTGCGAATTGACCGTCAGCCAATAGAGGAACTGCGGCTTGGTTGCGGCCTTCAGCTGGGCGGACAGCTGGCGCGGCACGTCGCGGTCGCAGGCCCCGGGGAATACGCCACCGCAATCGCCCGCGCCCTTGGCCAGCAGCTCCGGGCCAAAGGTAAGGTGCTGGAAGCCGATATTGGGATACCAGAACTGGCGGTCGAAGAAATCGCCGGTGAAGCTGTGATAGGCGCGGGTTTCATAGCCCTTGCGCGCCAGTTCGGCTGGCAGGCAAGTGCTGTCCTTGGCATCGACGAGTTCTTGGTAATCGCCCCAGCGCCCGCACAGTTCGCGGATCTCGGCGGCGGTGGTGGAATTGTAATAGGTGGTGCTGCCATAGCTCAGGTCGAACTTGGCCTTGACCTCAGGGGTCTTGTAGCGGGCGAACAGCAGCTTCTGCAGCTCGGCATTGTCTTCGGGCAGGCCCAGCGATTCGACCACGATCACCATCACGTTGCGGCCATCGGCATGGGCGGCGCTGAGCAGGCCCGACTTGCTGCGGGCCGATTCGAACGGCGCGCCGACTTCGGCCAGGCGCTTGTAATGGCCGCGCATGCCAAAGCTCATCCACTTGTCGAACAGCGACAGCGAGATAACGACTGCCCCGGCAATCAGCACGACGCGGATGTCGGCAAAGCTGGCCGGGCGGTGCAGCGCCTTCCAGGCAATCCCGCAGAGCAGAACCACGGCGGAGCCGGCGACGACATATTCGATCGACTGGCTGGGATCGAGCTCCATGAAGAAGCCGACGCTGGACAGCAGCGAACTGATTGCCAGGTTGAACAGCGTGGCGATGAAGCCAAGCAGACTGTAAAGCGAAACCGCAATGAAGGCGAGGTACTGAACCCACCGCACCTGGGTGCGGACGATCAGCCCGATCACGCCGATCATCAGGATCTCGCTGTGGCGCGGCGGCGCGCCGATGATCCACATCAGCATGTAGCCCAGATTGGCCAGCACGACCCAGGCCAGCAGCCAGTTGGCGAGATGGCGCCATTCGTGGTGCGGGATCGGCGGACGCGGCAGCTTACCGGTCTGGGCAGTCAGCGGGGCAGTGGCCATCTTGGCGGCTCCTAGCTTCGATTGCACGGCGGCAATCAGGGCATTCACTGTCAGGCGACCTTGCGCGGGACGGCGCGGACCGAGGCGAGCGCCGCGGCCTGGTCTTCGGTCAATTCGGCGCGGGCCGGGGGCAGCGTCTGCTGGGCACCCTCGTCACCGGCTTCGTGATATTCGGCGTCCTCGTTGACGCACCAGGTGTCGTAGATGCGGCTTCCGGCCACGATGTTCTCGACCGTCAGCATCGCGGTCATCATCGCGTGGTCCTGGTTGTTGTAGCGGTGCATGCCGTTGCGGCCGACCAGGTGCAGGCTCGGCCAGGCGGCCTCCAGCTCGCGGCGCATGGCATCGACGTGCGCGGCATAGTCCTCGTCGTAGACCGGATAGGCCTTTTCCTGGCGGACCACGACGCCGCCGATCACCTGTTCGGCCGAAACCAGGCCAAGCTGGGCCATCTCGCGGGTGGCCAGCGCAACCAGGTCATCGTCGGGCAGCGACCACAGGCCATCGCCTTCGAAGCAGAAGTATTCAAGGCCAACGCAGGCAACGCCCTGGTCCGGGACCATTTCGGGCGACCACGAGCGGAAGTTCTGGATCCGGCCGACCTTCACCTTGCTGTCGTGTATATAGATCCAGTTGTCCGGGAACATGTCCTCGTCAGCGCGGATCTTCAGCGCGACGGTCAGGAAGTCGCGGTACTTGAGCTGCTTGGCGTTGAAGCTGGTGGCCGGCAGCGGGTGCAGGCGGGCGGCCAGTTCGCGCATCGGAGCGGAACTGATCGTGTGGGCCGCGCGGATCACGACATCGCCGACCGGACCGGTCGCGGTCATCCGCCAGCCGCCATTATTGTCGCCCGCCAGCTGCTTGAGGCCGTGGCCCATCAGCACCTGGCCCTTGCCGGTCGCCACGATCTTGTCGCGGGCGGCGTCCCACATCATGCCCGGCCCGAGCCGCGGATAGCGGAAGGTTTCGAGCAAGGTCTTGGTCTGCATCCCGTCGTTGGGTGCCTTGTTGAGCCCGAGGCTGCGCTTGAGGCCATCGACCACCGCGCCCCACAGCGAGAGGCCCTTGATCCGCTGGGCGGCCCAATCGGCGCTCATTTCATCGCAAGGCATGCCCCAGACCTTCTCGGTATAGGTCTTGAAGAAGATCGAATAGAGCCGCCGCCCGAACTGGTTGACGGTCCAGTCTTCGAAGCTTTTCACGTTCTTGTTCGGGAACGCCTTGGCCTTGACGAAGCTGATCATGCACAGGGTCGAACGGACCACGCCCAGGTTCCACAGCGCCTCGAAGGCGCGCAGCGGGTAGGAGTAGAACTTGCCCTCGTAATAGATCCGGCTCATCCGCGGACGCTGGATGAAATCGTCAGGCAAAAGCTCGTTCCACAGGTCAACAACCTGCTGACTTTTTGAGAAAAACCGGTGTCCGCCGATGTCGAAGCGATAGCCTTCATGCTCGACCGTGCGGCTGATCCCACCGACGTAGGTCTTGTCCTTCTCGATGATCGCTACGGTCAGGCCCTGTTTGGTCAGCAGATAGCCGGCGGTGAGGCCAGCCGGACCCGCGCCGATAATCGCGACGTCCACTGCGGTCTCGCGCGGCTGGTGTCCGCTCGCAAAGCTCTGCACCGACATTAAGGCCCCCTTCGTTCTGGCGTCACCCAGACGTGAAGGAAAATGCCTAATCAGTGGTTAACAGGCGGTAGTAAACGTGATGATTGCGAACGATTTTGGAGCTTCGCGACCAAGAGGGCGAGCTCGTCGAGCAGGAAGCCTTCGATGAAGACCAGGCCGTGGGCAGCGCCCTGGCGCCAGCGCACGCGGGCGTGGCGCAGCGGGAACAGGCCGCCGCGCAGTTCGACCGGCTGGCGCAGCGCCAGCGGTTCGTCGGTCGCGATCAGCGCACCGTGCTGCGACAGGTTCAGCAGCCGCGCCGGAAACTCGGCCTGCCGGCTGGCCAGGGTGACCGGATAATTGACCGCCAGCCGCAGTTGGCGCTTGGGGAACTGGCCCGATTCCTCGACCAGCGCGGCGAGATCGATCGGCGGATCGACAAAGCGGAAGCCGGCATGGCGGTCGCGCTCCCACACCGGCTCGATTTCATGGCGCGCGCCGCTGCCCAGCTCCAGCGCAAAGGGGCCTTCGGCGGGCAGCGAATGGAACAGCCGGGCCTTGAGCCCGGTCGCCGAGACGTCGCGCAGGATGCACAGGAACTCGCCGCCCGGGCTGACCAGCTTGGCCGCACGCAGCATCAGCGAAATGCGCGGCGCGGCGCGCAGGTCCGCAGCGGTCCAGTCGTGCAGGTCGGCCTCGGCCATGGCTTGCTCCAGCCCCGGAAAGCGGGGACGGGCCAAGGCTAGGCCGCCATGGTGTGTGGGCGGCTAAGCGGGTTCTCAGGGAATTGCCCTAGGTCGGGCAGCGCTGGTGCGGACGGTGGGACTCGAACCCACACGAGCAAGGCTCAGGGGATTTTAAGTCCCCGGCGTCTACCATATATTGCATTGTAATATAATGATTAATTACCCTGCAATCCAAATTATGCGTTAGTCAAATGCGTTAAACACGGTTCCGCGCATCCGGATATGTGTCTCTTTCAAAGGCCCACAGCCTCATCATGCTCAAACGCGGAGGCCATGCGCGCCACGTCGCGGGCGTTGAGTCCGTGGGACGCGGCGCAGACACGCCACTGCGCGACAGCGGTTTGGACTTCCCGGGCAATCTCTCGGGCGGCGGGCTGCTTCAACCCGCACTGGCGCGACATGCCGAATGCCACATCAAGCGAGGCGGTATCGTCGGCCTCGTCGATGGCGAGGCTCAGGACGCGCGCCTTCACGTCTACCGGCGTCGGGTTCATGTCGTAGGCCGGTGAGAAACTCCTCGCCGAACCCGTCGAGCACAATCTGCCAAAGTAGTGCTAAGGTCCGGACCCTAATCATTCCTGGACGGAAATCAGGGGGTCACGCCACCATGAAACCAGCGGGACATCAGCAGTGTCCGAGATCGCTATAATCATATTCATATAATCATTGCTTTTCGTCCAAGATATGCCGATACTTACCCGGATTTGGGTCCCGGAGTTTGTTTCATGGAGCCGCCGATGCGCCTTGGCGTGTGCTATTATCCAGAGCATTGGCCAGAGGAATTTTGGCAGGACGATGCTTCCCGGATGGCTGAGATGGGCCTTGCGCTGGTCCGCATCGGCGAATTCGCGTGGAGCAGGATCGAGCCCGAACCCGGGGGGTATGATTGGGCATGGCTCGATCGTGCGATCGAGATTCTGCATGGTAAGGGCCTGGGTATTATCATGGGAACGCCCACCGCCACGCCGCCCAAATGGCTGGTCGATTCGATGCCGGACATGATCGCGATCGACGCCCAGGGCCGGCCACGCCGGTTCGGTTCGCGGCGCCATTATTGCTTCTCGCATCAGGGCTATGCCCAGGCAGCTATGAATATCGTGAAGGCGATGGCCGTCCGCTATGGCAACCATCCGGCGATCATCGCCTGGCAGACTGACAATGAATTTGGCTGCCATGATACGGTGGTCAGCCATTCAGAATCAGCCCGGGTCGCATTTCATGACTGGCTGGGCGCGCGGTACCAATCCATCGATGTGCTGAACCGGGCATGGGGTAATGTGTTCTGGAGCATGGAATACCGTGGTTTTCAGGAAATTGACCTGCCCAACCTAACGGTTACCGAGGCCAATCCCGCCCACCTGCTCGATTTCCGCAGGTTTTCATCCGATCAGGTGGTGCGCTTCAACCGCGCACAGGCCGATATCATTCGCCGCGCATCGCCCGGTCGCGACATAGTCCATAATTTCATGGGATTCTTCACGCAGTTTGATCATCACGATGTCGGCCGTGATCTGGATGTGACAACCTGGGATAGCTATCCGCTGGGTTTTCTGGAGCAGTTCTGGTTTTCCGATGCTGAAAAGCTGCGGTATCAGCGCCAAGGTCATCCGGATATTGCGGCATTCCACCACGATCTGTACCGTGGTTGCAGCCACGGCCGCTGGTGGGTGATGGAACAACAGCCGGGGCCTGTGAACTGGGCCCGCTTCAATCCGTCCCCCCTGGCAGGGATGGTGCGGCTCTGGACGCTTGAGGCGATGGCGCACGGGGCAGAGCTGGTCAGCTATTTTCGGTGGCGACAGTTCCCGCAAGCACAAGAGCAGATGCATGCCGGGCTGCTGCGTCCCGACAGCATCGATGATGTGGGCGCACACGAAGTACGGCAGGTTAAAACGGACATGGCCGCAATTGGTGCCGTTGGGCCGGCGCCAAAGTCGGTAGCGCTGCTGTTCGATTACCAATCTGACTGGGTAACCGAAATCCAGCCACAGGGTCAGAATTTCAGCGCGCTGCGGGCTTCATTCGAATTTTATTCGGCAGCGCGGCAGCTTGGGCTCGATATTGATATCGTGCACCCTGAAACCTCGCTGGATGGCTATGCGATGGCATTGGTGCCGTGCCTGCCAATCATTTCGGAAAAGGCGCTGGATAGCCTTGCTGCCTTTACTGGCCCGGTGCTGATCGGTCCGCGAACCGGCAGCAAAACGCAAGACTTTGCAATTCCGCCAGAGCTCCCGCCGGGCGGACTTCAGGCGTTGCTCCCGATCAAAGTTGTGCGGGCTGAATCCTTGCGTCCCGGATCGGTTCAGCTTGGCGAAGGGTTTGCGCTGCGGCATTGGTTTGAGCATGTCGAAAGTGCGCTGACCCCTGAAGAGCGGCTGTGCGATGGGCGGGCGGCCGTTTTTCACAGCGGCAATCTGCGCTATGTTTGCGGCTGGCCCGATGGCGCGCTGCTCGATCGCCTGATTAGCCGCATGGCGGACGAGGCTGCCACCGCTATCATGCGGCTGCCTTCGGATTTGCGCATCCGTCGCGCGGGTGAGCTGTGCTTCGGCTTCAACTATGGGACCGAACCGCTGACAGTGCCGCATGGCGAAAAACTGCAATTCGTGATAGGGGGGCAGCTAATCGCGGCCGCAGGGGTGGCAGTGTGGCGCGGCGTGTGATTGATCCAGCGCCGCGCTGCGGGCGCCACCGTGCGGCTGGATGGGCAAAGTAGGGCAGTTGATGATGGAGCAACGCATTCGCCATGTTGTGATTGTGGGTGGGGGCAGTGCGGGCTGGATTGCGGCCGCACGAATTGCTGCCCGAAACGGCACAGCCAACCTCGATGGGGCGCGGGTCACCCTTGTGGAATCGGCGAGCATCGGGACGATCGGGGTGGGTGAAGGCACATGGCCAACGATGCGCAACACGCTGAAGAAAATCGGCATCTCGGAAACTCAGTTTATCTGCGAATGTGACGGCGCATTCAAACAAGGCGCAAGGTTTGTTGGCTGGACCGACGGCACCCCACAGGATGGCTATTACCATCCGCTAAACCCGCCCCATGCTGCTCCCCAGATCGACCTTTCCGGACACTGGTTGCGCGGTGAGGCCGGCGCCGGGTTGAACTTTGCCGATGCAGTCGATTTTCAATCTGCGCTGTGTGATGCCGGCCGTGCCCCTAAATCCATTACCAGCCCGGAATATGGCGGATTGGCGAATTATGCCTATCACCTCGACGCCGGGAAGTTTGCCAAATTATTGCGCGATTTCAGCGTCGAAAAGCTGGGCGTTCGACACATTGTCGATGATGTGACGACGATAAATCAAAGCGAAAACGGCGATATCGCCAGCATCGATACGAAGCTGAACGGCTGTATTGAAGGCGATTTGTTTATTGATTGTTCGGGCTTCGCGGCGCTGATGATTGAAGGGGTCTACGGCGTTCCCTTCGCCGAATGCTCCGACATATTATTCGCCGACAATGCCCTGGCCTTGCAAGTGCCATATGACCGCGAGGATGCTCCGATTGCGACTCACACCATATCGACGGCGCAAGACGCGGGGTGGATCTGGGACATCGGCCTGCCAACCCGGCGCGGCACCGGCTACGTCTATTCCAGCCGCCATACCAGCCATGACGAAGCCGAGGCCACGCTACGCCGGTATATCGGACCGGGCAGCGATGATCGCCCTGCCCGCCGGATCAGCATCCGCGCCGGCCACCGCCAGACATTTTGGGTAAACAACTGCGTCGCGGTTGGCTTGTCCAATGGCTTTCTCGAGCCGCTCGAAGCTTCGGCGTTGATGCTGATTGAAACGGCAGTCGATTTCATCGCCGATCGGCTGCCTGAAAACCGCAGCGCAATGACGATACTGTCAAAGCAGTTCAACACCGCGTTCACCCACCATTGGGAACGCATTATCGAATTTCTCAAGCTTCATTATGTCCTCACCAAACGCAATGACACCGCCTTCTGGAGAGAGAACCGCGATCCGGACACCATCCCTGCTGGTCTGAAAGAGCGGCTTGAATTGTGGCGATACCATCCGCCAAGCGCTCAGGATTTTCCGTTCCAGAAGGAAATCTTTTCCTGGCCCAGCTATCAATATGTCATGCATGGTATGGGTTTTAAGGCCAATTACGCGGCCCGGCCCGATACTTTGATGGATGAGCAGTTTGCCCGGCGCTGCTTTGCCTCGGTTGCTCAGGCACGGCAACAGTCGCTAACGGAGATGCCCCTGCACCGCGACCTATTGGACAAGATTCAGCAATACGGATTGCAATCAGTTTGAAAGTCCAGACCTCGCTCTATCGATTCAGCGCTGAACGTCATTGCGATGTCCGGCTGATCCCCGGCATAGACATCGCCGCAGCGCTCCATCTCAACCATGCGAAGATCGGATTGGGCGAGATCAGCGCTGCAGCTGCTGATTATCCGCTGATGTTTCTAAAAGATGCCGATAGCGGGCAATTGCAGTTGGTGACGCTGTTCGGATTGAGGCCGAATGCCAATTCCTACGTGATCGAAGATCGCTGGCAAGCTACCTATCTGCCGCTGGCGATACTGGCCGCACCATTCAGTCTGGCAGGTCCGGAGCGAACATTGTGTATCAATGAGCTTAGCTCGCAGGTGACAACAGATACTGGCGAAGCGCTGTTTATGGAGGATGGCAGCGAAGCACCAGCATTGGCGAAGATCCGTTCGATGCTGGATTATCTCGATGGCGATCTAACAGCAGCCAATGGCTTGGTGACGGCCCTGCTTAGCTTGGATCTGGTCAGGCCGATTTCGATCACTGCGCAGTTCGGATCTGGCAAGGAAGAACTGATCGAGGGGCTTTACACGATCAGCCCCCCAAATCTGCGTGCAATAGCAGCCGCATCGCTGCTCGATCTTCACCGGCGCGATATGCTCGCGCCAGTCTATACGATCATCCAGTCGTTGGCGCAGATGAACCGGATTCAGCAATTGCACAATCTGGAGTCAGACCGGCCAATCTCCGCATTGAAGATGGAGATGGAAGCGCGGTAAAATCGGCTGGCTGGCTCAGCGAGTCTTGGCGGGCTGGCCGCTGCGCATCTCAAGCCCCAGCGCCCAGCGCCGTTGAAAGCCGCGCCAAAAGCCCGGTTCCTGGTCCGAAGCGGGCCGTCCGCCGACATTTTCGAGAGGTTTGAGCGGCCATTGCCCGTCTCCGGCAACGACCGGCGCAACGTTTAGATAGGCAGACTTTGCCTGATCGCCTTTGAGATTGAGATCAAAAAAGGCAGTGATAAAATGCTGGTTTATGGCATTTATCCGCTCCGTCCGCCAAACCGGCTCGGCAAAATATTCTCTGGTCGAGAAATCGCCATCGGCTTCAGGCGGGGGAGGATTGCCGCCAACATTGTGGCGGGCATTCTGGAATAACAGGAAGTGCCGATCATTGCTCGCCATCTGATCGAATATCCAGGTCACGCCCTGCTTCACATCAACAATGTCGTCTTCGCTGCCATCGATCATCAACACTGGCTTGCCGAAGTTGGCCACAGTCGCTCCCGTCCAGACCCGGCTGTCAGGCCGCCCTCCGAAAGGCGCCAGCGTGACAACCGCCTTCACACGGGCAGCAACAGCTCGGCCATTTTCCTGGTTTGCGAAAATTGCCGCGCGGGCCTCGGCCGGCAACTGGCTGAACACGCTGCTGGCCGGATCATAATCCATTCCTGCCGTCGCCAGCGCACCAAACCCGCCCATCGAAAATCCGACCACCCCGATGTGTTCGGCGTCAATCACACTGCCCAGTTGATCCTGCGAACCGGCAGCGCGAGTGGTGAAATAATCGATCACCGCGCGTTGATCCGCAGCGCGGTTGATCAACACATTGCCGAACGAGACGGCAAGCTCTGGTCCGCCAACCGCGCGCTGATCGTCATGGTCAATCGCGACCACGAAATAGCCTTTGGTTGCCAGATTCTCGGTCAACCAGGTCATGAAGGTGTCCCAGCCATTGTAGCCATGCGACACGATCACCAATGGATAGCGCTGGCCGGCCAATACCACGCCACCTTCGACGGCAAGGCTGGGTATCGTGAACGACAGCCCCTTGCCATCTGGCCGCGGAAGAATGTGGGAGAAGCTAGTTCGAACCGCACGCGGCGAGACTTTGGCAGGATACCAGATCCTCGCCTTGATCACGCGCCCCCCCCGGGAAACGCCCTTGGAACTCAGCATTACGCTGCCGGGAGAAGCAATCTCAATGCTGCGCGTTCCAATACCATATGCCCCGAGCGCGGCCAGCGACGGCGCATCCATCGGCGGAATGGCGTAAGCTTGCTGCGTTTTTGGACCGGCGATCGCCAGTCCCGGAACGAGCGCCACGAAGGCCATAAGGAAACGTGTCATTTTCATTTTGCCATGGCCCATGCTGATTTTGATATCATCGTTTCCACAAAAACAAACGCCCTCCCCCGAATAATAGTCGGGGGAGGGCGTCGGTATTCGGCAATCAAGGTGATTAGAAGTTGACGCGTACCCCAGCTCCGTAACGCGCGCCGGTATCGACATAATCGAGAACCTGATTATCAAATCGGCCGGTCGTAATGTTCTTCGCATTGAAGACATTGGTGCCTTCGACGAAGATCTGGGCAAATTTGGTTACGTCATAGCTGGCCCGCATATCAACCTGTTCATAAGCCCGGCGGAACACCGGATCCCCGCCCTGTCCAGGAGTGACCACTGCTTCCAGGAAGCGACCGCGGCGGTTCCAAGCAACACGCGCCCCGAAGCCGCCCTTCTCGAAGAAGGCCGTGGCATTGTAGCTGTTGCCAAGTCCTTCGACCGCAAAGGATGTGATCGTAGTGCCCGGATCGAATTGGGCATTGCTGCTCACGAAGGTAGCATTCAGCGCCACGCCAAACCCATCAAGCGGGGAAGGGAGGTAATCAAAGGTGTGGACCGCGTTCAGTTCAAGGCCGCGGACATTCGCTGATTCTGCGTTACGCGGACGCCGCACATTGAAGGTTGCTGTGTTTGCTCCGGTGATGCCGTTGCCGATTGGCAATCTGCCGGCATTGGCGATGGTGAAGTTTTCCGCAGACCGGGTCTGTACGATAAAGTCCTGAATGTTTTTGTAATAAGCCGCCACCGACAATGTTGTTGTCCGCGTTGGATACCATTCAAGCGACAGATCGAAGTTGTTTGAGGTGTAGGGCTTCAGATCTGGATTGCCGCCGCTTGCATCAAGGCTTGCCGGACGCAGCACGTCAAAATTGGTCCGCGGTGCCAGGTCACGCACCTGAGGACGGGTTACAGTCCTTGATGCAGAGAACCGTGCAACGATATCGTCAGTCAGATTGACCTTGATATTCAGGCTGGGCAGGAAATAATCGTAGCTCGATTTTTTTAGCGTTGGTTGAGGAACGCCGCCATTGGCAAACACGCCCTGATAGATCGTCGGATCGCCCAGCACGGGCAGCAGATCAAGCAATTGTTGCTGTTGCCCACTGGCGGCAAGTTCGGTGTGCATATAACGCGCGCCGATATTCACAACCCATGGCATCGATCCAAGGGTTCCCTTGAAATCGGCATCAAGATAGCCGGCGTAAACCTTCTCGTCGATTGAGAACGAGTTTGGCTGCACTGCTGCGTTAAAGCCGTTGGTTGCTGCCAGCGCCCGTGCTGTGGTGCCAGCGGGCAGGCCACGCGCAGCATCACGCGCAGCAGCTTGAGCCGGACTTTCCAGGAACGTAAAATAGGCGTTCGCATTGTAGGTCTGGAAAACGGTGGGTACCGAGCCGCTAGCGCCCAGGAAGCTGCCCAGATTAAGTGGGCTTAGCAAACCGGGTGAAGACAGCTCGTTATAGCCGCAATAGAGGCATAGCGTGTTGCCATTGGTTGCGATCGTCTGGCTGCTCTTCTTGCGGTTGGTGTTGACCAGGCCGAACCGCACCGCATCCAATACGCCGCCGTCCGACTTCCACTCTGTATCAAACTTGTACTCCATCACGCGCTCGGCTTCGTCATTGCCCGTCCGCAGGGCGATGTGGGTCCGGCCCAGCGCAGGATTGGTAAGGTTGCCCGTATAGTTGATTGTGGATGGGAAGCCGTTGCCGACTGCTTGCTGGAAAGTATACCGGCTGGGAATACCGATCACGGTAAAGTAGTTCTTGCCGCCGGCATCATCGGTTGCCCGCGACCATGAGGCATCAAGCTTCACGGTCAGATTGCTGTTGACGTCCCACTTCAGATTGCCGCCAACCGCACGCGTCTTGACAAAGCGGTTGTTGGAAGTCTGGATAAAATCGCCGACCCCGTTGGTAGTCAACGAAGTCACCGTGCGGTTGCCGTCAATTGTGGCTGCGGTATAGCTTGAAGGTTCGAACCAGCTGCCCAGCGATTCTACGCGGGAATTCACATCGAACTTGTTATAGAGGCCATCCAGAGTGAAGGTAACTTCATCACTGGGCCGGAACTGTGCGGTTGCGTTGAACCCAAGCCGTTCGCGCGTTTGCGTGTCGCGTCCAGCGTCCTGGTTGCGCGGCGCGAATACATTGGTGAACAGCGGTGCCAGGGTCGGGCCGACTGCCGAACCGGGCAGATAACCCCGGTTCTGGGTAAACCGCACTTCGGAATCGCGCTTCTGATAAGAAACCGATGCCAGGATCCCGATGGTGTCATCAGCAAAGCTGTCGCTGATCAGGCCGAACAGCTGCGGGGTTACGTTTCCGCTGTTGCGCTCGTACTGGCCCTTGGCTGAAAAGACCGCCTTGAAGCCGCCCAGATCAAGCGGGCGAGGAGTCTTGATATTGAGAGTTGCGCCGATGCCACCATCTTGCAGCTGCGCCTGCGAGCTCTTGTAAACCTCGGCGCCACTGATCAGCTCGGCCGCCAGAAGATCGAAGCTGAACTCGCGGCCCTGGTTGTCGCTGGCAAAGGTGCGGCCATTCACGAGCACGGTATTGAATGCCGGGCCAAAGCCGCGCACCGTTACAAAGCGGCCTTCGCCGGAGCTGCGGTCAATCGCGACACCGGGAATGCGCTGCAATGATTCTGCAACGTTTGAATCAGGGAATTTGCCCAGATCTTCGGTGCTGATGGCATCAACAATCGTGTTGGAATTGCGCTTGATGGCGGCCGAACTGCTCAAGCTGCCACGAATGCCGGTTACGATGATCTCTTCTGGAGCAGTGCCCGCGTCCGCAGCAGTCTGCGCATAGGCAGACGTGGACAGCAGCATGCCGAATGTGGCCCCCAGCAATAACCGTGATTTGGTGCGCATTGTTCTCTCCCTACTCGTATTTTTTTGGTTGTTGATTTCGGTATTGATCGTTGATCGAAAGCTGTGATTCTTGACGCAGGCTGTTTCGTAAGAAACGCCGAATTCAGCCATCGGGATGCTATAAATTTGCCTCCGCAACCCGTCTGGCCACACGTGATACCCGCGCCATTTGACCAGTTGATAGCGCGAGCGCAGCGCGGTGGCAAGATTAAATCATATTAATGGTGTTAATGCCTGGGTTCCGCTTTAAGTGCCGCGATAGCCGGGCGACAGGCCAACTCCGCGCTCGGCTTGCATTAGCCCGCAGGGGCCCGATATGTTGATTTTAGGCTGCGCCCGCAGCCCGTTACGAAGGCCGGTTCGATGCCGGTGGAAAAATTCAGCCCTTGTCTTTTCGCGAACAGTAGATAGCGTTCGGGCGAGTTTTCCGTATTAATATGATTATTCCGCGGGGATGGGGAAGTTATGCAGATGTTTGAAGCCGGATCGTCGGCCCTCCAGCTTGGCATATTTTTTGGGTTGACCACGTTGATTGCCGTCCTCACCTATTGGAAGGTGCACGGCAAGGGCGGCGGACGGACCAGTGAGTCAGGCACCACGCGCGAGGTGTTTCTGGCTGGTGGCGGGCTGACCTGGCTTTATGTGGCGGGGGCAATCACGCTTACCAATCTGTCCACCGAACAGCTGGTGGGCATGAACGGCAATCAGATGCTGCTGCTGGCTTGGTGGGAAATCTGTGGCTTTGTCGGCCTGATGATCCTGGCCTTCGTTTTTGTGCCCATTTATTACCGCAACAATTGCACCACAGTGACCGAGCTGCTTGAAAAGCGGTACCGGGGCAACAGCATCCGTACGGTGATTTCCGCTCTGTTCCTGCTGGGTAACGTGTTCATCTATCTTCCAGCGGCGCTTTACAGCGGCAGTCTGTTCCTGAAATCCATGTTCGGCGTGGATTGGTCGCTGATATGGTTTGCAGCGCCCATGGCGATCATTGCGGCGATCTATACGATCACGGGCGGTTTGCGGGCGGTTGCGGTGATGGATACATTTTCTGGTATCGGGGTTTTGGCGATCGCTTTTCTGGTGGTTGTCCTGGCAATGGCGGCGGTGGATTTCGATCTGTCTACGGTGCCCGAAGAACGACTTTCGATGATCGGCAGTATCACGTCGCCAATTCCTTTTCATACGCTGTTCACCGGGATGATTTTCATCCAGATATTCTACTGGTCCACCAACCAGAACATCACGCAGAAGGCGATGACCGCGCCGACGGTCCGCGAGGCACAGAAAGGTGTGATTGCCGCAGCAGCTGTCCGAATCCTGGTGATTCCGGTGATCGTGGTGGTGCCAGGCGTGGTTGCCTTCAAGCTTTACGGCAACATCGGGGACCAGGCATATGGCAGGCTGGTGGCCGACGTGCTGCCCGGATGGATGTCCGGCGCGTTTGCGGCGATGATGATGGCGGCGGTGATCGCCCACACGTCCGCCATACTGAACAGCACGGTCGCGCTTTATGCGATCGACTTTCATGAAAAGTTCATTGCCCGTGTTGGCAATCACTGGCGCCTGGCGGCGGTCGTAACCGGCATTCTGACCGTCAGTTCGATCGGGATGGTTCCGGCGTTCGAAAATGCCAAGAGCATCATCAACCTGCTACAGGAGCTTAACGGCCTGTTCTCCATGCCGATCCTGTCCGCGTTCATCGTGGGCCTGCTGTTCCGCAACGTGGATGCGCGGGCGGCGGTGGCGGGGCTGTTGTTCGGATTCGTGACCTATTCCGTTCACAATTTCGTGCTCTACAAGCCCGACATGCTGTACCCTGGTGAAACATTTTATCAGCATATCGGCCTGCCGTGGCTGCACTATATCGATGTGATGGTCATTGTGCTGGCCGGCTCGGTGCTGGTCGGGCTGACGATTAACCGGCTGATCTTTGGCAACCGGGCGACATTCATATGGAGCGCCGCAGGCCGCGCTGCGCGCGCGCAGGAGGCATGATGGCGGAGACAACGGGATTTCACGCGACCTTTGCCGACCGGTTGGCTGCCATGCCCGTGATCGCTATCCTGCGAGGCGTGCGTCCCGATGAGGCAGAGCAGGTGGCCGAGGCGATCATTGCAGCCGGCGTCACACTGATCGAGGTTCCGCTTAATTCGCCCGATCCGTTTGCATCGATCGAGTTGCTGGCAAAACGCTGTGGCGATCGGGCCATCATTGGTGCCGGTACAGTGCTATCGGTGGCCGATGTCGGGCGCTGCCATGCGGCAGGTGGTCAGCTGATCGTTTCGCCAAACATGCGCCCAGATGTGATTGGGGCAAGCGTGTCTGCGGGGATGATTTCGGCGCCGGGGTGCATGACCCCGACCGAGTGTTTCGCGGCACTTGACGCAGGTGCACATGCGATCAAGCTGTTCCCTGGCGAACTCGTCAGCCCTGCCAGCGTCAAGGCTTTGCGGGCGGTTTTGCCGCAGGCGGCGCGTGTGCTGGTGGTTGGCGGGGTGACACCGCAGAATGCCGTTAAGTTCCTCGAAGCCGGGGCGGACGGGTTTGGCGTGGGCGGATCGATCTATCGCGCCGGCTGTTCCGCTGCGCAAGCCGGCGCTAACGCCGCCGCATTTGCGCAGCTGTTGCGTGGCGATTCGCGCGCTACAGCGGTGTCGGCTCCCTGAGTAGCTGACGTGCCTCGATCAACAGGTTGAGCATTGCCTCCCGCGCGCCGTTCTCGTCCTTATCGCGGACGGCTTCGGCAACCTTGGCGTGATCCGCAGCGCTGGCGACTGCCACCGCCTTTTGCCGATTGGTAACCCGGATCGAGATCCGCAAAGCAACGTCGATGGTGTGACGCATATTATAAAACAGGCGATTGCCGCTCGCCTTGAGAATCGCAACATGAAATTCGACATCGGCATCGAGCGAGTCATCCTCGCCCCGTTCGGCGGCTCGCATCCGCTCCAGCGCAGTAAAGATCGCGGCAATGGCCTCTTCGTCATCGCTTGCCGCAGCCAGCGCGGCTGCGGTTGGTTCGATCGCAATCCGAAAGTCATTGAACTCTCGGATAAGTTTAAGTCGACTGCCGCGACCGTGCAGAAACCAGCTAAGCACGTCGGGATCGCTCAGGTTCCAATCAGCCTCGGCACGGACGATGCTGCCAACGCTGGCGCGCGACGTGACCATACCCTTGGCGGCAAGTGCTTTGACCGCCTCGCGCATTACGGTGCGACTGGCATTGAAGGTGATGCACAGCTCGTTGATCTGGAACACCGCACCGGCTTCATACTCGCCTGAAACAATCGAGCGGCCCAGCACTTCGGTGACGTGATCAGTCAGGTTGCTGGTTCGAATTTCCGCCATGTCGCGATATCCTCGTTGTCAATTCCGCAATCACTGCGTCGGCGGTGCGAGTGTTGCAGGCAAACGCGATGTCGTAAAGCACCGCAAGCCGCGTTAGCGCCTTTACATCGACGTCATGCGGCATCGATGATAGCGGATCGATGAAGAAAATCAGCCCGGATAAAAGTCCATCGGCTATCTGGGCGCCGATCTGTTGATCGCCGCCCAGCGGTCCGCTTTTGACGCAGTCCACATTGAGGAAGGGATAGGCAGCCATGATTCGCGTGCCGGTGGTCCCGGTCGCGACCAGCGAGATGCCCGACAATACGCCAAAATGACGACCAACCCAGTCCACCATCGCTGGTTTGCATGCGTCATGGGCGATAAGCGCGATCCGGATCATCGCAAATCGCTGGTGCAGATCGGTTCCGCCACCCCGGCAACGTCAACTGCACGGATCAGCAAAGATCCTGCCAGCGGCTGGGTTAGCAGCTGCGCAGCCGTCAGATCGATCCGTGCGGTCGTGATCAGAAGGTGATCGAGCTGTGCCCCGCCAAACGTTACACAGCTGGGCTGACTGACTGGTAAAGTAAGCCGCCGCTCCACACTGCCATCAGGTCGATAGCGAACGACTTCGCCGCCGCCCCACTGGGCATTCCACAGATGGTCCTCTGCATCGATGCAGCTCCCATCGGGGTGGACGCCGGGGGGCGTGGTAGCGAAGATTTCGGGAGTTCCCAGCGGTTCGCCGTCTGCGCCGATGAAGTATCTCCAGATCGTATTGCGCGGTGAATCGGCAAAATACATGATCCGTCCATCGATGCTCCAGCACAGGCTGTTGGGGATATGGACATGGCGGAGCATTTGCGTTGCATCCCCGCCGCCGTCGTACCGCCACAGTGCGCCCAAGCTGGAACCTTGCTGTTCGGCCATGCTGCCAGCCCAGAACTGGCCAGTGCGATCGACGCGTCCGTCATTCATCCGCAGATGCGGATCCTGTGCGGTCACCGGCGCAAGCAGGTTGAACGTCCCAGTTTCGGGCGTGAACCGCGCGAAACCTTGTTCGAAGGCTCCGATATAGGTTCCCGGCACCGCCGTAAGTCCGAAACTGCCCAGTCGCTGATCCAACGCAAAGCTTACTGGAGGGTTGCCTGGCTCCCATTGCCAGAACTTGGCGGCTTCGATGTCTGTCCACACAGCGGCCCGTATCCGCCCGTCCCACAAAACACCTTCGCCCAGCAGGTTCCCAACCTCTAACGACTGGGGCATCGTCATGCAAAGATCGCCTGATAGGCGCTGGTCAATCCGGCCAACGCCGCAGCCTTTCCGTCAATTTGCCGCGACATGACGCCCAAACTGGCCAGCGCAGTTGCATAGAGAGCCGTGAGCGGTGGCGCGCCGACCAATGTTATCGACCGCACGTCGGGATGAAGCGCCAGCGCCGAGCGAATGTCGCTGCCGATACACAGTCCCGCCAGATAATTATCGGCGGTTTGCGCGGTCAAGGTTCCGGCGGTCTGACGGCTTCTGACCGTGAACAGCATGGTTTCCAGGCCCAGAATACTGCGGTTGATGGCCGTCACCCCTTCCAGAAATTGTGGGCCAGGCCGGGCGAATGGAGTGTGTTTCGGATTAAGAAGAATTGTTCCGCGTCCAACCACGTCCATCAATTCACCCGACATGGCGGTGTGGAAGCACGCGATCTTTCCATCGACAACCTGTGCCCATTTGGAATGGGTGCCGGGCAAGCAGACCAATCCGGTGTCGTTGCTCATGCTCCCAAAAATTTGCGTTTCTTCACCGCGCATCACGTCTGAAAAGCCATCATCACGGATCGTCTTGACGCCAGGCAGCAATACAATCGAAACGCCGCGCGCTGCAAACTTTACTGCGGCGGCGTGAACAGCGCCAGCGGTTGCAGGCGAGGAGATATAGGGCGCGGGTCGCCAGCCGATATCCGATCCTGCCATCCCGGCGATGACCACGGGCAAGCCGGGCCAATTGCCAATCGCGGAAAAACAGGCGGCTTCAATTGCAGCGGCATCATCAAGCGCGGCAATGCCGGGGCCGACCTGTTCGTCAAGCGCGGTTCCGGCCGCGCTGGCAAGAGTGAACCGGGCGTTGGTTGTGCCCCAATCCACTGCAACAAAGGCTCCTGCGGCCATGGGTCTAGATCCGCCCTGCGTCGATGATGAACTGCTGGCCAGTGATCATGGCGCTGTCATCTGCGGCCAGAAACAGTGCCAGGCTGGCGACGTGCGACGGCTGAATCCGGTCCTTGATCGCAACCAGATCAGACCAGGCTGCTTCCGCCGCCGGGGTCAGCCATCGATCAAGCTGGCGATCAGTGACGACCCAGCCGGGCAGCACCGCATTGACGCGGATCCGGTCGACGCCATATTGCCGGGCCAAAGCCTTGGTCATCCCCAGAAGCCCGGCTTTCGCCGTGACGTAGCCTGGCATCTGCTCGGGCCCGAGCAGGGCGTTGATCGAGCTGAAGTTGATGATCGCGCCGCCCCCCGCCGCCTGCATCATGGGAATCACCGTTTGCGCGGCGAAGAACGCGGGGTCAAGGTTCACCGCCAAGCACTCGCGCCAGGACTGTCCGGTCACGGCCAGCGGATCATGGCGCGTATCGTTCGCCACATTGTTGATCAGAACGCTGACTGGTCCGGCACCAAGGATGGCGGTCTGCAGCGCGGCAATATCGGTAACATCAACGCATTCGAATTGCGCACTGACGCTCTCTGCGAGTTGTGTACCGGCGGCATGATCGATATCGATGAAATGCACGCGGGCGTGTTGCTCGGTAAAGGCGCGCACCAGTTCGGCACCAATCCCGGTTGCGCCGCCGGTGATGAATACAGTGCGATCTCGCAGACTGGGATAGGTTGCGCTGATCAATGCGATTCCCGTGTTACCGTTGATCCGCTACTACCCACCAGAAAGTCAAGATCACAGCCCTGATCTGCCTGAAGCACAGTTTTGACGTAAAGACTGGCATAGCCGCGCTCGCTATTCGGCGGCGGCGGCGGCGGCGGCAAGACCGACCGGCGGCGATCAAGCTCATCTGCATCGACCAGCAGCGAAAGTGTGCGCGCGGGGCCATTCAGCCGGATAAGGTCGCCATTGCGAACCAGCGCAATCGGCCCGCCAAGATGTGCTTCGGGCGATACATGCAGGATGACAGTGCCGTATGCGGTGCCGCTCATCCGTGCATCCGAAATCCGCACCATGTCACGGACCCCGCTTTCCAGTAGCTTTTTTGGCAGAATCATGTTGCCCACTTCGGGCATGCCGGGATAGCCGCGCGGTCCGCAGCCCCTGAGGACAAGAACCGACGCCGCTGTCACCACAAGCTCCGGATCATCGATCCGGGCCTTGAAATCCTCAATCGAATCGAACACTACTGCCGGTCCCTCATGCACCAGCAAATCGGGCGTGGCCGCGTTCGGCTTCACGATCGCACCGCCAGGCGCCAGATTGCCACGCAGGACCCACGTGCCCGATGCCGCGCTAACCGGATTGTCGACCAACCGAATGACATCATCATTGAAGCATTCACCCGCGGCCGCGATTTCACCAATCGTGGTCCCGCCAACCGTCGGCGCGTCACCGCGCAAATGATCTGCAATCCGGTTCATAATCGCGGGCATGCCGCCAGCGTAATCAAAATCTTCCATCAGATAGTGGCCCGATGGCGCAAGATTGGCCAGCAACGGCACATCGCGCGATAATATGTCAAAGTCTTCAAGCGAAAGCGGAACCCCGCAGCGCCCCGCCAACGCCAGCAGATGGATCACGGCGTTGGTCGATCCGCCAATTGCGGTATGCACCAGAATGGCATTTTCAAAGGCAGCGCGGGTTAGAAATGTCGAAAGCGGTTTGGCTTGCAGGACCAGATCAATGATCGTCCGACCGGCGTGATGGGCCATGGTCCGCCGCCGCGCATCGACCGCCGGGATAGAGGCATTGCCAGGCAGGGCGACGCCAAGCGCCTCACACAGGCTGCCCACCGTCGAAGCCGTTCCCATCGTGTTGCAGACCCCGGCGCTGCGCGACATGGCCGCCTCAGCACTGAAGAAGGTTTCTTCGCTGATCTTGCCGGCGCGCAGATCCTCACTCAATCGCCAGACGTCGGTGCCCGAGCCGATCGTTTCGCCTCGGAATCGGCCGTTTAGCATCGGACCTGATGAAACCACGATCGTCGGAAGATCAACCGATGCGGCGCCCATCAACTGGGCTGGCGTGGTCTTGTCACACCCGCCCAGCAGAACCACCCCGTCGATGGCATAGCCGCGCAGCGCCTCTTCCACGTCCATCGCCAACAGGTTGCGGAACAGCATCGCCGTGGGGCGGATCTGCGTTTCTCCCAAGGATGAAACCGGAAATTCAAGCGGAACGCCGCCTGCCTGCCATACGCCGCGCTTCACATGCTCTGCCAGAATCCGCAGATGCGCGTTGCATGGGGTCAGTTCCGACCACGTATTGCAGATGCCGATAATCGGACGGCCATCAAAACTATCATCCGGCAACCCCTGACTTTTCATCCAGCTGCGATGAATGAAACCGTCGCGGTCCCGCTTGCCATAGACAGCGGCACTACGCAGCCGAGGTTTGGTCACTCAACATTCCCCTTCATGAAAGCCCGCCAACTTCTTTTTGACGGTTCAGCGACCGGTGTCTAGACAATAGTAATTTAAATATGATAATTAGCTGTAGAAAGTCATGGAACGGCAGTGTTCCGGACTTTTCTGCAATGGCGCGCGCGCCCGGGCTGTGGCTTACAAGGAGCAAGGCTGACCCAGATGGTCAGATAAAACATATTTATGTCATAAGTTTAGGTTGTTCGAGTTGATCAAGCCATAGACCCGGCACCCAGCCGGTCGGTTTTGAGCAGGGCGTTTGCCGCGACGATGGGCTAATTGTATGACGGCTGTGATGGCGGCATGCGCGGGCTTGCGGATGCTGACGATAAAGGACTCCACTGTGCCGAATCCCTGCAGATTGGCGGCATAGATGCTTGATTTGCCGCATCTGTGTAGGCTGAGTGTGGATAGTTACGGATCGATTTATCGTTCTGTTGCGGCTACTTATCTAAATCATTTCATCCCGGTGGGGTTGGGGATAAATCAGGACTGGGTGGATGCACACAACACTCCCTAATCACGCGCGGATCGTCTTCTGGGTGGGCGCAGTGCATTCACTCACCACAATCCTGTGGTCGGAGCTGCGCGTACCGGAATTGCCGCTGACGCCTGCCGAGCGTAGCCATATCGAAGCCCAGCCAGAGGGGTGGGGTGCGACCTTTGCAGAAATCGGCAGCGCGATTCGTGAAATGCCCATGGAAATGCGCAAGCTTGGGGTGATAAGCCTGTTTCACTGGTTTGGCATGTCTGGCTTCTGGACCTATGCGGCCTATTCGATCGGACGTTCGGTTTATTACACCGCCGAGGCAAACAGTTCGGGATTTCATTCCGCTGTGATCACCAATGGACTGGTGGTGGCATTCTATAACTTCGTCGCGTTTGCCGCAGCATTTGAGATGGTACCGCTGGTTCGCCGCACCGGACCCGGGCCGCTCCACGCCGCGTGTCTGGCAGCCGGGGGGATGGGCATGCTTGCGCTGCCGCACATCACAAGCGTTGGATTGTTGTGTTTTCCCGCGATCGGCGTCGGATTGGCCTGGGGAAGCATCATGGGCAATCCCTACGCGATCCTGACAAACTCGATTCCGCCCGCTCGCACCGGGGTGTACATGGGGATCTTCAACATGATGATCGTCATGCCGATGCTGCTTTTTGTGATCGTCATGAGCACGCTCGATCTGGGCGTGGTCAAGCTCGGCTTCGGGGTTTACGCGCACGTGCTCCACAATGATCTGCGCAACATGCTCTCGGTCTGCGGGGTCTGCCTGATCTTCGCTGCGCTGTCGGTGATGTGGGTGCGCGAGGGCCGTGCCGGGGCCGTCGCGCCGGAGCTTGCGCTCGCCTGATGCCCGCCCCGCTCGCCTGCCTGCACAGCGCCGAGGCCAGCCTCGTGCTCGAATGCCGCGCGGAGGGGCCGCCGCTGTGGCGACACCTTGGCGCGCGAGCCGATCCGGCTGGACTGGGGTCGCTGGCCGATCATCGGGCGGCCGCCTCTTTCTCGCTCGACACCGATGTGCCGTTCTCCAGCGCGCCGTCTGCCGGGCTCGGCTGGTTCGGGCCGGGTGTCGTCGAGTTGCGCCGAGAGGGCAAGGCGCTGGTCGCGCAATTCGGCGCGAGCGAAGTCAAGGGCACAGGTACCGAACTGCTCATCCGGATGCGCGACGAAATTACCGGGCTTGAGCTGGAGCAGCGTATCGCTATGGTGCCGGGCGGGGCCTTCCTGCTTTCCGTACGGCTAACCAACGGCGGGTCCGATCACTTGACGGTCGACTGGCTGGCGAGCGCGCTGCTGCCGCTTGCCGCGACCAGCTCCGGGCTCATTTCGTGGCGCGGGCGGCACAATGCCGAACTGGTCGAACTAAGCGAACCCATGCCCGAACATGCATGGGTGCGTGAGACTCGGCGCGGCATTTCGGGGCACGGCGGCCCGCCGGGCGTGCTCGTCATGCATGAGGGTGCAACCCGTCACACCGGGCTGGTCATGGCCCTGCAACTGGCGTGGTCCGGCGACAGCCGACTGGCTGTCACGCGCGACGATGAAGGCGCGTGGCTGCTTGGCGCGGGTGCATTGGCGCAGGCGGGGGAGATCATGCTGGACCCCGGCGAAAGTTACGCAGCGCCCGAAGCGATCCTGGCTGTGTCGGTCCATGGGCGCAACGGCGCGATGGCTCAGCAGCATGCCGCCGTGCGCGCGCGCGCCGAATGGCCCGGCGGGACGATGCGCCCGCGCCCGGTGCACCTCAACAGCTGGGAAGCCTGCTACTTCGACCACGACGCACAGCGGATCGCCGAACTGGCCGAAGCGGCTGCAGCAATCGGCGTGGAGCGTTTTATCCTCGACGACGGCTGGTTTCGCGCGCGCGACAGCGATACCGCCGGACTGGGCGACTGGACCGCCGATCCGGCCAAGTATCCCGATGGATTGCGACCCCTAGCGGACCGTGTGATCGCACTGGGCATGGAATTCGGGCTGTGGGTCGAACCGGAAATGGTCAACCCCGACAGCGAACTCAACCGCGCGCATCCCGGTTGGGTTCTGGCGCTGCCGGGGCGCGATCGCCCGACCGCCCGTAATCAGCTGGTGCTCGATCTGGGCAAGCCCGAAGTGTGCGATTACCTGTTCGGCGCGATTGATACGCTGCTGGGCGAGCTGCCGATCTCTTATCTCAAGTGGGATCACAATCGCGACCTGGCCCCGGCCGGCGGGCAGGCGCAGGTGCGCGGCACCTATGACCTGCTGGCGCGGCTGCGCGCCGCGCACCCTGCGGTCGAAATCGAAAGCTGCGCCGGTGGTGGCGGGCGCAGCGATGCCGGGATCGCCGCCCATACGCACCGGTTCTGGACCAGCGACAATATCGATGCAGTCAGCCGGGTGCCGATCCAGCGAGGGTTCCTTGCCTTCTTGCCGCCCGAGATGATGGGCGCGCATATCGGCGCGAGCCCGGCCCATGCCACCGGACGGAGCCAGTCACTCGGCTTCCGTGCTGCGGTGGCTCTGCCGGGGCATTTCGGTGTCGAGCTCGACCCCAGCCGCCTCGATCAACGCGACCGCGAGGAATTGGCAGAATGGATCGTTTTCTACAAGCGCTGGCGTCATTTGCTCCACGGGCAGCAAACCTGGCTGGGTGAGGGCGCGGACGGGCTGGCCTGGCAGGCGGTTGGCAACGCAGAAGAGTTCCTGCTGTTCACAACCCGCAGCGCTGCGCCGCTTGACCGCCGGCCGCAACCCCTGCCGCTGCCGTTCCTTGCCGATCGCAGCGCCTGTACGGTCCAGCTGCTGCGCATTGCCGGCGGTGAACGCGGGCACCCCGCCGCCAGTGCAGCGTTGTTCGAGGCGATGCGCGCCCAACCGCAGGGCTTTGCCGGCAATTGGCTGGCGCAGGCCGGATTACCCTTGCCCCCGCTCAAGGCGGAGTGTGTCGCGATCTTTCATGGCAGGTGCACTGCGTGAGCGTGGCCGATCTTCCGCACCGACGGCGCAACCTGCTGACCGGGGAATGGCTGCTGGTCTCACCTCACCGGGCCAAGCGGCCGTGGCAGGGCGAAGCGGCACCCCCCCCGAGTCCGCGCCGGCCGGCCCATGATGCGGCCTGCCACCTCTGTCCGGGCAATGCCCGCGCAACCGGCGCGGTGAACCCTGATTATGCGGGGACCTTCGTCTTCACCAACGATTTTGCGGCGCTGCTGGGCGAGGGCGGTGTCGCGGACGGACCGCAAGACCTGTTCGAGACCATGCCGGCCACCGGTGAGGCGCGGGTGATCTGCTTTGCACCCGATCACGGCGCAACCCTAGCGCGGTTGGCGCAGGACGCGATCCGGCGCGTGGTCGATACCTGGTGCGACATCTCCGCCGAAATGGGCACACGCTGGGCACACGTCCAGCTGTTCGAGAATAAGGGCGCGATGATGGGGGCATCCTCGCCGCATCCGCACGGGCAAGTCTGGGCCGGCGATTTCGTGCCCGAACTGGTATCGCGCGAGGATGCGCGCCAGCGCGAATGGCTTGAGAACAAGGGCACTGCGCTGCTGGGCGATGTCGCCGAAGCGGAACTTGCCGTTGGCGTACGCGTGGTCGAGGTCAATGCCCACTGGCTGGTCGTTGTGCCGCACTGGGCCGACTGGCCGTTCGAGACGCTATTGATCGCCCGCGATCCGGTCGCGCGACTAGAAGACTTGTCTCCCGCCGCGCGCTCCGCGCTGGTGCAGATCCTGCCGTGCCTGCTGCGTCGTTACGATGGTCTGTTCGAGGTCGATTTTCCGTACTCGATGGGCTGGCACGGTGCGCCCCATGCACTCGGCGCGGACACCGCACACTGGCGGCTCCATGCGCATTTCCTGCCGCCGCTGCTGCGCTCGGCCATGGTGCGCAAGCACATGGTCGGGTTCGAGCTGCTCGCCGAAACCCAGCGCGACATTACTCCCGAAAGCGCGGCCGAGCGGCTGCGTGCGGTGGAAATCGCGGCATGACCCTGATCGAGCGGACCCGCGCCGGATTTGTGGCGGCATTCGGGCACGACCCGGCCGGATTGATCTTCGTCCCGGGGCGGGTCAACTTGATCGGCGAGCACGTCGATTACAATGACGGGTTGGTGCTGCCGATGCCGATTGCCGCCGGGACGGCGATCGCCTGGGCCCCGGCTGACGATGCCCATGTCGAAGTGGCAGCGCTCGAACTCGGTGCCGATCGCGATTACTTTGCGATCGGCGGAACAGAGCCGCACCAGCCGGGCGACTGGCGCTCGTATCTGCGCGGGATGACTGCATGCCTGACCGAGCGCGGCTTTCCGGCAAGCGGCGCGAAGCTCGCGATTGCCGGGTCGATCCCGCGCAGCTCGGGCCTGTCCTCATCAGCCTCGCTGTGCGTTGCGGTGGGGCGGGCCCTGGCCGCTGCGAAGGGAGAAGCGCCGCCGCCGCCGCGCGAACTGGCACTGGCTGCGCAGACTGCCGAACATCGCTGGGCCGGGGTGCATTGCGGGATCATGGATCAGATGGCTGTGGCTGCGGGCGAACCCGGCTATGCCCTGCTGCTCGATTGCCGCAGCCTCGAAACGCGCCAGGTGCCACTACCGGCAGACTGGGCGGTGATGATCGTCCAGTCAGGAGTGCGCCGCGAACTGGTCGGCGGGCACTACAATCGCCGCCGTGCCGATTGCGAAGCGGCCGCCAAGGCGCTGGGCGTGGCCGCGCTGCGCGATGTCACGCTCGATGAGGTTGAAACCTCCGAACTCGATCCCGTCGTTCGGCGGCGCGCCCGCCACGTAGTGAGCGAGATTGCCCGGGTCGGTGCCGCAGTCGAGTCTATTGACGCGCGCGATCTGACCGGGCTCGGTGCATTGCTGCGCGCGAGCCACAGATCGCTGCGCGACGATTTTGACGTCAGCATTGGTCCTGTCGATGATCTGGTGAATTGCCTCAACGCAGCGATCGGCAAGTCGGGTGGTGCGCGGATGACCGGTGGCGGTTTTGGCGGAGCGGTGGTCGCAGTACTGCCAGCGGAACGTGTGGCCGGTGTGCGTGTGGCGATCGAGCAAAGCTATCGCCCGCCGCACGGCCAGGGGCTTGAGATCATGATCGAAGGGGCCGCTGCGGTGCAGCGCAGGGGACAGTAATGAAGCATCCGGAAGCAACCACGGCGAGGCATCCGCCATGCCCGGTGTGCACCTGGCGTGACGTCGTGGCACCCTGAAGCACTGGCCGGGGCTGAAATCCAGTTGATTGGCCCGGCCGATGCCGCGCCGATCCTGCCCGACCTTGACCTGTGGGACAGCTGGCCGCTGGCGCATGAGGATGGGCGGACCACAGTCCATGACGGGCGGCAATACTGGTCTTTCTCAGCGCGCTGCGCTTTCCCGATCCTGGCATGCGCCAGGATGCCGCAAAGATACGCCTCGTCTCGCACGGCGGCGACGGTTGGCGCGATTACGGTGACGCCTTGCCCGATGTGCTGAGCCCCGGCTCTTGCGAATGGGCCGGTTCGGCCGTGCTCCACGACGATGGCTCGAAATTGGCCCAATGGATCGTTTTCTACAAGCGCGGGCGTCATTTGCTCCACGGGCAGCAAGCCTGGCGGGGTGAGTGTGCGGACGGGCTGGCCTGGCAGGCGGTTGGCAACGCAGAAGAGCTCCTGCTGTTGACAGCCCGCAGCGCAGCGCCGCTTGACTGGCCACAATTCACAGCGCAGTCCGCGAACCATTCGGGCAGCATGACGACCGGCAACGCGCCGATCTGCCAGCCTGCTCGCTGGCGGAGATGGGAGCCACATCATCCGTTCTGGCCCTCGCCCAATTGGACTGCGACTGACCAACGCACTGATGCCCCGTCCGGCATTGCCAGACGGGGCTTTGTGGCGCTTGTGATGCGGACAAGTGCGGGCGGCTTTCTCCACTCAACCACGATCCTCGCCACCGTGCGGTGGTCTTATCGGATCGTGCTCAAAGATAGCTGGTGCGGGCGGTGGGAATCGAACCCACACGGGCAAAAGCCCAACGGATTTTCATACCAGCTACGGCTTTCGCCGCCGCCCGCCACCCTTGATCGGGCTGGGGCGTTTGTGGTCTGGACTATCCCTTCACCGTGCTCCGACTGGGCCGAAGGTTAGGTGCTGCCCGTCTAGTCTCTACACCTTCCCCGGTGCTTTCGCGCCGGGGCTTGGCTCGGGATCGCCATCTGACAGGGTTCCCCGAATTTGAGCAGTTCTGCATCGCGGGTTTCCCCGCGAGCACTCAATTTGACTTAAGTCCGTTGCGTCTACCAGTTCCGCCACGCCCGCAGTGCCAATCACGCCCCTAACTGGTGTGATAGATGAAGCCAACTTTTAAGTCCCCGGCGTCTACCAATTAGCATGCTGTACTATAATGATTAAGTCTCCAATGCACCAAAACATGCGTTAGTCGAATGCGTTAAAAACGGTGCCGCGCATCCAGATATATGTCTCTTTCATAGGCTCTCAGCCTCTTCATGTTCAAATGCGGAGGCCATACGCGCCACGTCGCGGGCGTTGAGTCCGTGGGTCGCGGCACAGGCGCGCCACTGCGCGACGGCAGCTTGGACCTCATGGACAATCTCCCGGGCGGCAGGCTGCTTCAATCCACACTGGCGCGCCATCGCGAATGCCACATCGAGCGAGGCGGTATCGTCGGCCTCGTCGATGGCAAGGCTCAAGACGTGCGCCTTCACGTCTACCGGCGTCGGATTCATGTCGTAGGCCGGTGACAAGCGCCAGCCCCCGGCACCGTCATACAGGAAGCCGTGATTACGGAGGTGGTCGTCGGTGTTGGAAATCAGGATATTGAACACAATACGACGCCATAGCTGCGCACAATCCTGCTCGGGCTGCGAGCCGAACTGGCGGAGCGCATCGACAATCTCCAGATAGCTGTGATCCTCGTTGTCGGCTGCGCCTAGCATAGACATGGCGGACAGGAACGGAATGCGAATGTCCCCGTCACGGTCAAAGCGGCGCAACAGTAAGGCGGTGCGGTCGCCCACCTGCTCCAGTCGCCATGTCGGCACCTCGATGCCCGCGCGGCGGGCTAGGTCGAGCGCCACTGCTTCCCATTGCATGACAGGGTAGGCGTCATCGGCTTGCGGGAACTTGGCAATGGAAAGCTCGCCCTGTTGGTCGAGCACCGAGGCTTTGGCGCGCGCACCGCCCAACGATGATCCTGGCGCAAGGATAAGGCGTAGATCGCCGTCGTCGTCGCCATCGGCAGCAACGCGCATCGCTGCGTTCAACAATTCGCCCAAGCGAATGAGCGGCGGGACGTTCGCCCCGTCGCCGCTCGCCAGAAACGGGCCATCGGCAGCTTCCTTGAAACGCAGCGCGCCTTGGCGGGCAATGTCGCCGACGCCCAACAGGAAATCGACTTCGCCCAAACTGCGGGGTTGGCGCGCCTCTGCCTGCGCGCGGCGGCGTTCGTCGCGCTGGATCAGATTGCGGCCCCAGCGATCGGGCGCGGAATCGCCGAACGCACCGAACAACGCGCGGCCCTGCTGCGTATGCTGCGGGCCGCCGCCGAGCATCAATGCTGGCTCCAGCGCAAAGCGCGCCGGACTGGTAAGCCAGTCGGCGGCATATTCAAAGGTGGCGCTTTCCCGATTGCGCGCGCGGCGAGCCCAAAGCCGCCCCACGAGATGCGCAACGCCCGCCAGATCGACGTAGACCAGAAGTTCGCGGTCGCTCATGGTTGCCCTGCACTCCGCCGCTTGCTGGCCCGCACCCGCTGAGGCAAGCGATCCTCATCAAGCTGCAAGCCCACGCTGTCGGTGCCGACATCGGCAAGTTCCGCAATCCGCTCGCTCAAACCCAGGATGAAAAGCACAGTGGCATAGACTCCCAGCGATACGCCGGGATCGCCCTGCTCGACCTTCTGCAACGTGCTGCGCGCCACGAAAGCGCGCTCCGCCATCAGCGTCGTCGTGATACGGCGGCGAAGACGTGCGCTTTTGATGTCCGCGCCCAGCTTTGTCAGGGCGCGCTTGACGGGCAGCGGCATGGGCGGCGTGGTTCGCATATCAACCTCTCTGACCGTTACTATAGTCACAAAGCCATTTAGTGTCCATTAAAACGGTCAATTTATGTTTTATGCTGCCTCTTCGTTTGAGGAGGCGGAGTGCTGGCGCACAGATTTTCGATTTGGCATGTCCGTTTAGCGCCCAAATACCCGCCAAAACAATGCGTTGTCGGCGATCTCACTAGCGCCCATTCATCCACCGCAAACTCGACCAGAATGCTCATCGGCTCGCCATGGACGAGCGTGCCCGTTGATGGAGATGCGGCGTCTTACCGTTTGCAACTACGGGAATCAGAAGTATCTTCGAAGGTTACGGCGCAGACGTATTGCGTCCGGGGAGAGGGAAAAGTGGACGCGTTGCCGCAGTGGACGTCAAAGGTAGAGAAGCGCGGCCTAGATCCTTTGGGAATGCAGAATAGCGGAGTGGTACTGTATCAGGCGCTTTTGCCGGGCATCAGCAACATCACACTGCGCATGCGCTATTACGGCTTCTTCTGCTGGCTGAGCGATGTGTACGCCCGTCGCGGGGTGACGACCGACTTCGAGATCTGGCGCCAGTGGGTGCGCCGTGCGGAAGCACTCTATGCGCTGATTTGCGCAGACGCCACCGGAGATGGCGGCGTCGGCGGCATTGATTGGGCGCTCCGACGGCTCCAATTGGGCGAAGAAGTCATCGACTTCGCCGCTGCGGCATCGACCGACAAGAACATCACGCGATACCTGATCCAGAATCTCGGCGTGTTCGGTGCCGCGTATTATACGCAGATGAAGGAGATGGGGCTCTTCGAGGAGGGCCCGAACGGCATCCAGCGGGTGAGCGGCGATGCCGGGCTGGCGGCAGCAGGTGCATTCCGCGCATCGATCGGACCCGAAGTAGAGGCCCTGTTCACCGCAGCGGTCGATACTGCTCAGGTCGATCGGGCCACATTGGCGGCCTTGCACGCCATGGTGCCCTCGGCGATTCCGGACCCTTCGGACGAGCGAGCGATGTACGAGGACACGCTTTTCGCCGCCGGCCCGCAGAAGCTGGCGACCGACAAAAGCCGCCGCGCAAGCTTGAGCCTGATCCTGGACGTCGCCGCCCGCGACGGTGGCAAGCCGACTCCCGAAAGCGTGCGGTGGGCGCTATTCGATCCGCCTGAGTACGCGCTGGCACCAGAACTCGAGGGGCAGCGTTTGCTGTGGGAGGCATACCAGTGCCAGGACCTGTTCCAGGTCGCTGCTGCGGGACTGCTCGCGTGGGCCATCTCCATCATGGCCGAAACAGATGATGGTCGGACACTCGCTGAGATTCAGGGAGCGGTCGTAGACCGGCTGACCGATGCTGAGGAGGAACGGGCGGCGATGTCTTGGAGCGAGGTCCGTGATGGCATCGATCCTGCCGAGTTCGGCTGGCGCGAGGCCTGGACACGGTTGACCGGCAAGCGGGGTTCCCCCGAGGAGAAGGCATGGGATGCGGTTTCGCTGATCGCCGCTCTCAATCGCCGCGTGGTCGTGCGGGACGATCTTCGGCGCGCCATCACGACGGCGCTGCCTATCAATGGGCATGCAAGGTCGATCGTTACCGAACTCCGCTGGTTCGATCGTAATCCGGACATGGCGGTTGCAAACCTGATCGGCGATTATGTCGGTCAGCGCATCGTGCTCCGGCACAGCTGGGTCGCGATGCAGAAGCTGCGGCGCCAGCGGGACTACACCTTTCTGTTCGAGGTCCGCGACGGAAGGCTGATCTGCCTCAACGGTTATCAGCCGGTCGCTACAACGCCGCGTCTCGCCCCGGCCATCCAGTTCCTTGAGGACGTTCACCTTGTCACGAGCGACGGGCTTACCGCGCGCGGCCGCGCCCTGCAGGGCGCTAACCAGTGAAACTGCCCGAGCGTCTGGCTCGCCGCAAAGGACGCGGCTTTCATTCGGCATTCGCGACGAGCTTCGCGGTCGAGTTCGCCGCGTTCGAAGAAGTCATTCTACCGCAGTTATCGGCCGGCGGTGCGAGCAACGTGTTGCTGATCGCCGATGCGCGGATGGCGACGATGGCGTTGAGCGACGGTTCGGCCCTGCCAGAGATGCTGGGTCGCGAATACGTTCTGTTCTCGCCGCCGGCGGCGGATGGCATCTTCCATCCCAAGATCATCCTGCAAGTCGGCCGTGACGGCGGACGCTGCATCGTGAGTTCGGCGAACGTGACGGGCGCGGGTCTCGGCGGCAACGTCGAGGTCGCGGTCGAAGTGGAATGTGGCATCGAGCCGAGCGCCGAACGCGAGATCGTCCGATCTGCGTGGCGGTACGTGAACGCGCTTGTTTCGCCGGACGCCGGAGCGGCTCGGGAGGCCCTGAATTGGGCACGTGAACGTGCTCGCTGGCTGAACGAGCCGGGCGATGAACAGGAATTGCAGTTGCTCGAGGACGGAACGGCGATGGCGCTGATTGTCCGGCCGGGAGTCAGCGGCATCGGAGCCAGGTTCGCCGCGATGATTGGTGACGAGGCGGTCAAGCGGCTCGTCATCGTGAGTCCATACTGGGACAGCGAACTTGCCGCAGTAGTGGAGCTCGAGCGCACGTTGACGCCCGAACGCACGTCGCTGATGCTTGACGTCGATCGACACGAGTTTCCGGCGTCGGTGGCGATGCCGCCTCATCGCGAGATCATCGACATCTCGGAATGGCGTCCGAGCCGCTTCACCCATGCGAAGATATTGATCGCGGTGACAGCCAAGCACGATCACGTCCTAAGCGGCAGCGCGAACTGCACTGTGGCTGCGCTGGGTGCGGGCGCGTTCGTCGGCACAAATGCCGAGGCCTGCATTTACCGGCGGCTGCCGAGTGGCGCGGCGACAGCTGCGCTCGACCTCGACCGTTGGCTCGCGTCGGAACCGTTCCCGATCGGCGACCTTCCACAACCGGTCGAAACGACGGCTATTCCGTTGGAGGAGATGCACGCCGGCGGCGCCGGGTCGTTCGAGACCGAGGGCGGACGGCTGCATTGGCGCAGGCCTACCGGGCGCTGGGAGGATGGCATCGTCGTGCTCAGCGATGTGTCCGGCGATGTGTTCACGGAAGCGGAGATTGCAAATTTCGCGGTCGATGGCGACCGGCTGTCCCTGTGGATCGGCGAAGCGGCGCTTGACGAAGCGGCGTTCGCACATGTCCGGTCCGGAGCGGAGGAATCTCTGCGTGCCTTCATCACCCATCGCAGCGCGCTGCGGTCCCGGAGGCGCGAGGCGGCGGGTAGCAGCGTTACCAAGGCGCTGTCCGTCTTTGACGACGGGAGCGATCTGTTCTTGTTCGCGCATCAGGCTTTCGAAGAGCTGTGCCGGATCGACGTCGATGAAGAGGAAGATGTCGGCGGCAACCGTGCCGCACCGCGAGCCAAGACGACGGAAGAAGCCGTCCCAGACGTGCGTGTCATGACCTATGAAGAGTTCATGGCAGCGAGGTCCACTCGTCGGGGAAAGGGCGGACGCAGCGACAGCACGGTAGCAGGCACGCATTTCGACAGCGTCCGCGCGCTTCTCAATCGTTTGTCGGGTGCCAAAAAGACGGCGCTGGGTGGCTCTGGAGCCGAAGCCGCCGATGATTGGATGGACCTCGGCGACGAGACTGGCGAACTCAAGGATGCAGCGGACCGGGCGCAGCCCGTCGAGGACGATGAGATCCGTGAGCGGCCCGCACCGGACATGACCGCGTACGACCGTGCGGTGAAGACCTACATCGAAGGGCTGACAACGGGCGAACGGCCGATCGGTCCCCGCGACGTGCTCCGCCTGCGCCTTTGGATCATGCTGATCCTTCGGGAGGCAAGGTGTGCGGCGGCGCCCAAAGGAATGCCGGCCGTGATCGACGACAAGGGCTGGCCGCGCCTTGTCGTCCGTATCGTGTCGGCCTACTTCTGGGGCAAGCGGTCGCCGCTCAGCAGGCTGGTCGTTTCGGCTGACTATGACGAAATGCCGGTCGACTTCATGGAGTGCTGGTCGACCGTCCTTTGGGCGTTGGATGCAATTGTGGCGTCCGTCCCCGACCAACCGAGGACCCGGGACTTCCTACGGCGAATACCGGTGCTGCGCGCGCACATTGTTCTCGCCTTGGGCCTGACACCTGCAGACCTGGAGGCCGAGACGATGAAGATACGCAGCATGGGGCTCGACGTTGAAATTGGCGTTCGGCTGGGTATTAGACCGGCATCGGCGACGGTGGGATAGCCGCTATTCGCGCGGCGTTGCTCAAGGCCGCTTACACCTCGCTCATTCCGATCGATCACGCCCGCGCCCCGTCGTCGATCCGGATTCCGACCAGCGAGAGCATGTAGTAGCGACCGAGATTGGCCGCCGTCTCCGACAGCAGCTGTTGCACGTCCTCCGGCCAGGCAACGTCGGCATTTGCAACTCGCAGACTTTATACCTGCCTGTCGGCTTGCGGCCCATTTCCGGACATTATATCGGTATCTCGTCCAAGGCCCGCCCAAACGTCGGCTCCCGTCGTCACAAAGAACGAAGTGCAGGCATATGTTTAACTGACCTCAACGCCGCAATCTGAGGTGGAAACCTTATAATTTGGGAAGACGCGGAACGACTGGTGAGGACAAAATGATGGCCGTGTCGGCCGAAGCATATAGCTGGAAACGGTCAACCACACCTTGGAGTTCGCGTGCGTCGCTGACCACCACATTCGCCAGAAAGCAGTCTTCACCGGTCACGCGATATGCTTGGACGACCTCGGTCGACTCGTCGAGCACCTTCTCCAACTTTTTTACTTGGCCGGGCATGGCATTCATTCGCACAAAAGCCGAAGTGCAGAGACCGAAAACGTTTGGATCGATCATAACGGTATAGCCCCGAATTGCACCCGCATCTTCGAGCTTGAGTATTCGGGCCCTTACACTGGATGGTGTCCCAGGTGGTGGTGTAGCTGGGTGTTGAGGTGGTCACCGTGATTTCCGGATAGGTTTGGGTTGGAAGACTCGAACCTGACGGAAGGAACCAC
>Ga0073920_1000015_pt1 | contig 38588 bp, 34 predicted proteins | sample GWRWT4_2Sept14_2_FD_70953 | JGI IMG/M metagenome (GOLD analysis project Ga0073920, IMG submission 70953) | Sand microcosm microbial communities from a hyporheic zone in Columbia River, Washington, USA - GW-RW T4_23-Sept-14 | ecosystem: Engineered > Artificial ecosystem > Sand microcosm >...
GTCCTGGATGTGCAGCGCGGCCTGGACGGAGGGGCTAGTCGCCCCCAGGAACAGTTCGAGCACCGGCCGGTCGAACGGCACCAGCACGGCGATCAGCACCCCGGTCATGGCCAGGTTGGCGAGGCTGCCCGACAGGCTGATTGCATCGACCCGGTCCTCGCGCCCGGCACCGATGTGCTGGGCGATCATCGCGCTGACTGCCCCGCCAATCGCCATGGCCGGCATGCCGATGTAGTTCCAGATCTGCAGCAGCGCGCCATAAGCGGCGGCGGTGACCAGCCCCTCGCGGTTGACCAGCCCGATCATGATCACCCCGGCGCCCGAGATCACCAGCATCTGCGCCCCCATCGGCAGCCCGCGCGAGAGCAGATAGCGCGTCTCTTCCCAGCGCGGCCGCAACCAGGCCAGCTCTGCCCCGCGCAGCCGCAGCGGCAGGTCCTTGGCATAGATCCACACCAGCATCGACCCGAAGCCGATCGTGGTGGCGATCACCGTCGCCCAGGCCGATCCGGCAATGCCGAGCGCGGGGGCGGGGCCCAGCCCCAGGATCAGGATCGGATTGAGGATCACGTCGAGCACGGTCGCCAGGATCATGAAGCGCAGCGGCGTGGCCGCGTCGCCCGATCCGCGCAGCCCCATCGCGATCATCGTCGTGATCGTGGCAATCGGGTTGGCGATAAACACTACGCGCAGATAGGCGAGAGCCTGATCGTGGGCCGCGCCGGGGGTTGCCAGCAGGTCCAGCACCTTGTCGGCGAACAGGATGCCCAGCGTCGCCATGACCAGCGAGATCGCGCCCGTCAGCCCCAATGCCGCACCCAGCACGCGGCGGGCGGTGATAACATCATTCGCGCCCCAGGCCTGCCCGATCCGCACCGTCGCCGCCATGCCGAAGCCGAAGACCAGCGCGAAAAGTAGGAACATCAGGATGTTCGAACTGGCCGTGGCGGCCAGCGCCTCGTCGCCCAGCAATTGCCCGACCCAGACGGCATTGATCGAGCCGTTGAGGCTTTGCAGCACGTTGCCGATCAGCTGCGGCAGGGCAAAGACCAGCAGGGTCCGGGTCAGCGGCCCCTCAGTCAGGTTGCCTTTCAGCGGGCCGGTGCCGGGGGGAGCATCACTCATGTCCCGCGGGTATCACCATAGAGGTGGATATGCATCCGGTCCGAAAGGCGTAGCCCATGTTGCAGCGCCAATGGAGCCAGCCAGCGCTCGCGCGCGCGCAGGGTTTCGCTCTCGGTTCCCTCCGGCATGACGAAGGTCCGTTCGCGCGGCAGGCGGTGGGTTTCGATCAGCTCCACCACCTCGGAAACGTCATCGGGCGTTGCCACAACAAACTTAAACCAGGCTTGAGGTTTCCGACTCCACTCCGCGAGCCGCTCAGGAATCTGTGCAGAGTCAATGGGATTCCCCGAATGCTTCAGTTTCGGGCTGACATTGTACTGGCTGACCAGCGGGTCGAGCGCGGCATGCGGGGCGACTGTGCCATTGGTCTCGATCTCCACGCTCATGCCCTTCAGCAGGGCCACCATGCGTGCCAGCGCTGCCCCCTGGAGCAACGGCTCGCCCCCGGTGATCACCAACCGGTCCTGCCCCAGCGCCATGATCCGCGCGGCGACATCGGCCTCGTCCAGCACCACCTGGTTGGCCTTGCGCTCGAAGACAGTGCCATCGCGGTGCGGCCGGTTATCGCCCTCGAACCGCCAGGTATAGGCGGTGTCGCACCAGGTGCAGGCGAGGTTGCAGCGTGACAGCCGCACGAAGGCCACCGGGCGGCCCATGCTCGGCCCTTCGCCCTGGAGCGAAGCGAAGATCTCCGGTTCTCCCGGCGTGGTGGTGGCAAGGGTCAGCATGGCGCAGCGTCCTTGGCAGATTTGCGCCCGGTAGGACAGGGCGGGTTTGAACCACCGCGCCTCTCGAGTTCGTCACCCTGGGCTTGACCCGGGGCTAGGCTGCCTTGGCGACGTCTCGCTCGAACGCAACAACCGACAAGAAAAGCCCAGCCCCGGATCAAGTCCGGGGTGACGAGGTGGTTTGGATCACCCCAACCGCGCCAGCGCCGCGGCCAGTCGCTCGGCTTCGGCCTGGTGCATGGCATGGTCAGCGCGGGCCTTTTCGACCGCTTCGGGCTTGGCCTTTTCGACGAAGCTCGGGTTGGACAGGCGCCCCTCCAGGCTCTTGGCTTCCTTGGTCGAAACCTCGAGCGCCTTGGCCAGGCGGGCCTTTTCGGCGGCGATGTCGATCACGCCTTCGAGCGGGACGATGACATTGGCATCGCCCGCGCCCACCTGCATCGCCGCGCCGGCCGGAGCCGGTTCGAAGCGGATGCCGTTCAGCCGCGCCAGCCGCTCGATCGCCGCCGGGTTGCGCTCGATGATCCCGCGCGTGGCTGCACTGGGTTCGGGCAGATAGGCGTCGAGCTTGGCCCCCGGCGCGATGCCGAGTTCGTTCTTGGCGGTACGCAAGGATCCGATCAGCGCGATCAGCCAGTCAACCTCGGCCTTGGCCGCCGCATCAATGCTCGCGCTCGGTTCCGGCCACTTGGCGGTGATCAGCGGATAGTCCGGGCGATCGGCCAAGTTTGACCACAGCTCTTCGGTGACGAAGGGCATGAAGGGGTGGAGCATGACCAGGATCTGGTCGAGCACCCAGCCGGCGACGGCCTTGGTCTCGGCGTCGAAGCTCCCTTTGATCAGTTCGATGTACCAATCGCAGAACTGGTCCCGGACGAAGTGATAAACCGCATTGGCCGCCGCATCGAAGCGCAGGTCGGCCATGGCCTTGTCGAGCTCGGCCAGGGTTTCGACGACTTCGCCGATGATCCACTTGTTGACTGCTGAGGTCGCGGCGGGGGCAGCGATCGAGCTGCTGCCGCCGATGCCGTTCGACTGGCAGAACCGCGCCGCGTTCCACAGCTTGGTGGCGAAGTTGCGGTACCCTTCGACCCGCTTCTCATCCATCTTGATGTCGCGGCCCTGGCTTTCCATCGCCGCCATGAAGAAGCGCAGCGCATCGGCGCCATACTGGTCGATCAGGCCCAGCGGATCGACCACGTTGCCCTTGGACTTGGACATCTTCTGCCCGTCCGGCGCGCGGACCAGCCCGTGCAGGTACAGCCGCGGCCAGGGGTTCTGCCCCGTCATCGCCTGGCCCATCATCATCATCCGCGCATCCCAGAAGAACAGGATGTCGAAGCCGGAAATGAGCAGGTCATTGGGATAGTGGCGGGCTAAAAGCCCCTCCCGCTTGCGGGAGGGGTTTGGGGTGGGCCCACCCCCGGCCCCTCCCGCAAGCGGGAGGGGGGATTCTTCTTCCGGCCAGCCGAGCGTGGCGAAGGGCCAGAGCGCCGAGGAGAACCAGGTGTCGAGGACGTCTTCGTCGCGGGTCAGGGCCTTGCCACCAGCAAGGGCAAGCGCCGCTTCCTCGGTCTCGGCCACGAAGACATTGCCTCCAGCATCGAACCACGCCGGAATCCGGTGCCCCCACCACAGCTGGCGGCTGACGCACCACGGCTGGATGTTTTCCATCCAGTTGAAGAAGGTCTTTTCCCAGGTCTTGGGCACGATCTCGACCGCGCCGGAGCGGACTGCCTCGAGCGGCGCCTTGGCCAGTTCCTCGGCATTCACATACCACTGGTCGGTCAGCCACGGCTCGATCGGCACGCCGCCGCGGTCGCCATAGGGCTGCTGGATCACGCGCGGTTCGAAATCGGCTTCGACCGGTTCGCCGTCCTTGTCCTTGGTCACGTGCGGGATCAGGCAGCCTGCCGCCTTCATGCGGGCCACCACCAGTTCGCGCGCCACGAACCGGTCGAGGCCGAGAAATTCGTCCGGCACCAGTCCGTCAGCGGTCTGGACCACGCGGGCTTCGGCATCGAACATGTTGAGCATGTCGGCCGGCTTGATCCCGGCGCGCTTGCCCACTTCGAAGTCGTTGAAGTCATGCCCCGGGGTGATTTTGACCACGCCGCTGCCGAGTTCCGGATCGGCGTGCTCGTCGGCCACCACCTTGAAGCGGCGGCCGGTGATCGGCTGGAGGATTTCCTTGCCGATGACCGCTTGGTAGCGCGCATCTTCCGGGTTCACCGCCACGGCCATGTCGGCCAGCATCGTTTCGGGGCGCGTCGTGGCGACCTCGACATGGCCGGAGCCGTCGGCAAAGGGATAGCGGAAGCGCCAGAAGCCGCCTTTGACCTCGTGGGTCTCGACCTCAAGGTCGGAGATCGCGGTCTTGAGCTTGGGGTCCCAGTTGACCAGCCGCTTGTCGCGGTAGATCAGCCCGCGGTTGTAGAGATCGACGAAGACCTTCACCACGGCCTTGGTGAAGTGCGGGTCCATGGTGAACTGCTCGCGCGACCAGTCCATCGAGCAGCCCAGGCGGCGCAGCTGGCGGGTGATCGTGCCGCCGCTTTCGTGCTTCCATTCCCAGACCTTGGCGACGAAGTCCTCGCGGCTGTAATTGGTGCGCTTGTCCTGCCGCGCTTCGAGCTGGCGTTCGACCACCATCTGGGTCGCGATCCCGGCATGGTCGGTGCCGACCACCCACAGCGCATCCTTGCCGCGCAGCCGCTCGTACCGGATCACCACGTCCTGCAGCGTGTTGTCGAGCGCATGGCCGATATGCAGGCTGCCGGTGACGTTCGGCGGCGGGTTGACGATGGTATAGGGCTGCGCGTCCGGGCGTTCCGGGCGGAACAGGCCGTTCGTTTCCCAGTGTTCGTACCACTTCGCCTCGATCGCGGCGGGGTCGAAAGTCTTGGGCAATTCGCTATTGGGCATTGCTTCGGTCATGATGAAGCGGCCTTTGCCAGCGCCCGCCCCCATGCGCAAGGCGCGGAACGCCGCCAATCGGCCCGGCTTCCCTTGTCGGCACGGCATTTTTCCCGCAAACAGGAGGCAATGCGCGTCTGGGCCGACTTTACCCTGGAACAGGATGATGCCGGCCGGACAGTGCTCGCGCTGACCGGTCCGCTCACCGTATCCTCGATCGGCGTGGTCGACCACGCGCTGCGCGACCATGCGGGCGAGATTGCGCAGGTCGACATTTCCGCCGTGCCAGAGATCGACACGGTCGGGGCCTGGACGGTCTGGCGGCTGCTGCGCGAGCACGGTGCCCAGCTGACCGGCGCGAGCGACCAGGCCGAGCGGCTCATCGCGGCAGTCAGCAAGTCGAGCGGCGATGGCCACACCGCCGGGCCGCGCCTGCCGCCGGTGACGCGCACCTTCCAGGGCGTCGGCCACCAGGTCAGCAGCTGGGGCCAGGGCACGGTCCATATCGTCAGCTTCCTGGGCGCGGTGCTGACCGCCTGGTGGGGCATCCTGCGCAGTCCGGCGCGGATGCGCTGGCTCGCCGTGGTCCGCCAGGCCGAGCTGGTCGGCATCTCGGCGCTCGGCATCGTCGGGCTGATGAGCTTTCTGGTCGGCATCGTCATCGCCCAGCAGGGCGCGGTCCAGCTGGAGCAGTTCGGGGCGGAAATGCTTACCGTCAACCTGACCGGCCGGATCGCCTTGCGCGAGCTGGGCGTGCTGATGACCGCGATCATGGTGGCAGGCCGGTCCGGCTCGTCCTTCGCGGCGCAGGTCGGGACGATGAAGCTGACCGAGGAAATTGACGCGATGCGCACGATCGGCGTCTCCCCGGTCGAAGCGCTGGTGATCCCGCGGATCCTGGCGGCGGTGGTGATGATGCCGCTGCTGGGCTTCTATGCGGCGATGGCGGCGATTGTCGGCGGGGCGTTCATTTCCTCGTTCACACTGGGCATTCCGTTCATGACCTTCATCCTGCGGGTCCAGGAAGTGGTGCCGATCCACGATGTCTGGGTCGGGCTGGTCAAGGCGCCGTTCTTCGGCCTGATCATTGCCATGGCTGGCTGCTATCAGGGCATGCAGGTCAAGGCCAACGCCGAGGAAGTGGGCCTGCGCACGACCATGGCGGTGGTCCAGGCGATCTTCATGGTGATCGTGCTCGACGCGTTCTTTGCCGTGTTCTTCACCGAGGTGGGCTGGGGATGAGCGACGACCTTGAGGACATCCGCGAAGACGTCGCCGATGCCGCGCACAACCGGATGCCGGGGCCGTACAAGGGCGACTATCCGATCGTGGTCGAAGGTGTGCGCAACGCCTTTGGCGATTCGGTCATCCACGACAATCTCTCCCTGAAAGTGCGGCGCGGCGAGATCATCGGCGTGGTCGGCGGCTCGGGTACGGGCAAGTCAGTGCTGATGCGCTCGATCATCGGCCTGCAGGTGCCGACCGCGGGCCGGATCGAGGTGCTGGGCGAGGATATCACCGCCGCCCGCGACGATGCGGATATCGACATCCGCAGCCGCTGGGGCGTGCTGTTCCAGGGCGGAGCGCTGTTCTCCACCCTGACCGTGGCCGAGAATGTCGAAGTGCCCTTGCGCGAATTCTATCCCGAAATCAGCGACGAGCTGCGGCGCGAGATTGCGCGCTTTAAGGTGGTCCTCTCCGGCCTGCCCGAAGATGCCGCCAACAAGTATCCGGCCGAACTGTCCGGCGGCATGAAGAAGCGCGCCGGCCTGGCCCGCGCGTTGGCGCTCGATCCCGAGCTGCTGTTCCTGGATGAGCCGACCGCCGGGCTCGACCCGATCGGCGCAGCCGCCTTCGATGCCCTGACCCGGGAACTCCAGGATACCCTGGGGCTGACCGTGTTCCTGATCACCCACGATCTCGATACCCTGCACGAGATCTGCGACCGGGTGGCGGTGATCGCCGACCGTCAAGTGATCGCGGTCGATACGATCGACAACCTGCTCAAGCTCGATCACCCGTGGATCCAGGAATACTTCAACGGCCCGCGCGGCCGCGCTGCCCATGCGGCGCAGGAACGGATCGTGCGGCCGGACAAGAAGATGGACAATCCGGGCAAGGCGGGGGATTAGGCAGGCATGGAGACGAGAGCCAACTATGTCTGGGTCGGGGCGGTCACGCTGGGGCTGCTCGCCGTGCTTGCGGCCTTCATCATCTGGATCGCGCGCTGGAACGAGACCGACCAGAACACTTATGACATCTTTTTCAAGCAGTCGGTCGATGGCCTGTCAAAGGGGACATCGGTTTCCTTTCAGGGCGTTCCGATCGGTCAGATCGAACTGATCGAGCTGTGGCCCAAAGACCCCAGCTTTGTGCGGGTCAGGATCGCCGTCGATAAGCAGGTGCCCATTCTGCAAGGCACGACCGCGACGCTGCAGAGCAGCTTTACCGGAACGTCGAACGTGCTGCTCGAAGGGGCTGTGAAGGGCGCGCCGCCGATTGTCGAAAAGGGGCCGGAAGGCGTGCCGGTCATTCCGACCAAGCGCGGCGGGCTGGGCGCGCTGCTTAACACCGCGCCGGTCCTGCTCGATCGGCTGGCGACTGTGTCCGAACGGCTGAACATCGCCTTGTCGGACAAGAACCTCAAGGCGCTCGACAATATCGTCGCCAATACCGAGCGGATGACCGGCAGTCTGGCCGATGCCTCGCCGCAAGTGAAGACGACGCTGGCCGAGCTGCAAGTCACGCTGAAGCAGGCTTCCACGACCTTGGTAGAGTTCGAGAAGGTTGCCAACAACGCCAACGAATTCCTTGGCGGCGATGGCCAAGCCTTGGCCCGCGAACTGCGCGGCACGCTGAAATCGGCCAACAATGCAGCCAAGGAGCTGGAGGCGACGCTGGCCAGCGCACGGCCCGCCACCCAGCGCCTGAATGATCAGACCCTGCCCCAGGCCGAAGCAGCGATGCGTGATCTGCGCGCCACCAGCAAGGCGCTGCGCGACCTGACCGAAAAGATTGACGATGGCGGCGCCGGCGCGCTGCTGGGGGGCAACAAGCTGCCGGAGTACAAGCAATGACCATTCGTCTGCCCGGCGCATTTGCCGCTGCATCGCTGGCGCTGCTGCTGAGCGGCTGCCTGGGGCTGGGCGGCGGCAAGCAACCCGCCACGCTGATCGCGCTCAGCCCAGTCCAGGCACCCGCAGCGGGAACCGAGACCAGCGGCAAGCAGGGCGATGCACTGCTGGTGCTGGAGCCCGATGTCGATCGCAAGCTGGCCGTGCTGCGCGTGGCGGTGCGGGTCAACGGTTCCAGCATTGCCTACCTGGCCGATGCGGCCTGGGTTGAACGGCCGGCGCGCCAGTTCCGCAGCCTGCTCGCCGAAACGCTGCGCGCCTCGGGCAAGCGGCTGGTGCTGGAAGACGATGGGACCGCCAATCAGACCGCCCAGCGCATCGGTGGCCGCCTGATCGACATGGGCTATGACGCCGCCGAGCAGGCCGTGGTGGTGCGCTTTGAGGCCGTCCGCAGCGGCCCCGGCGGCATGGTCCAGACGCGCCGGTTTGAAAGCGTGGTGCGCGGCGTCTCGGCCAAGCCTGAGGCGATCGCTCCGGCGCTCAACCGCGCGGCCAATGCCGTGGCGGCCGATATTGCCGCCTGGATCGGCTGATCGGCTGGCGTTCAGCTTTGCCGCGCTAGACCCGTTCCCATGAAGCTTCACCTGATCTTGCTCGCCCTGCTGGCCGCACCGCTTTCGGCCCAGACTGCCACGCCCAAGCTGCCGCCCGAAGTGCAGACAGGGCTGCGCTGCGCCGCGCTGTTCTCGCTGGTCGCGGGCGAGCAAGCCCGCCAGGGCGCGCGCGACTGGCCGCCGATCACCCAGCGCGGCCGCGAGTTCTTCGTGCGGATCAGCGCCCGGGCGATGGATGTCGGCAAGCTTGACCGCCCAGCGCTGCAGGCGCTGATGCGGGGTGAAGTCGCAGCAGTCCGCAAGAGCGAGACGCGCGCCGCACTCAAGGCCCCGTGCCTCGCCATGCTCGATGCGAACATCCCTGTGGACCGCCGTCGTCAGCCGTAAGCGGTTGATCGACAAGGCTGAGCTGTTCATCGCCGGTTCTATGTCGCTGGTCGATGGTCCCTGTCAGTCGGGCGTGTTATCCAACTATATCACCCTGACAACTGATAACGGGATGGGGTGTTCCGATGCCGCTGTGGCACAAGGTTCGGCCAGCGCTGCTGGCTGGATCGGCAATCTTCGCAACGCTCTGTAGCCCGGCCTGGGCGCAGGAAGGGTCCGCCCCGCCATCGGCGCAAGAGAGCGCCGGTCCCAGCGGCGGGCAGACCTATCAGGCGGACTTCTTTGCCCGCTTTGCCCCGCGCACGGCGCTGGATATGCTCAACCAGGTTCCCAGCTTCGCCATCCGTGACGATGGCGGCCAGCGCGGGCTGGGCCAGGCCACCGCCAACGTCTTGGTCAATGGTCAGCGCCTGACTGGCAAGAGTGAGGACACCTTCACCCAGCTCGGCCGGATCGCCGCCAGGAACGTCGTGCGGGTCGAGATTGTCGATGCCGCGACGCTCAACGTGCCGGGGTTGACCGGGCAGGTCGCCAATCTGGTGGTCAAGGACGATGGCATCTCGGGCAACTTTGCCTATCGCTTCGAAGCGCGCGAGAAGTTCACCAAGCCGCTGCACAACCGGTTCGAGGCTTCGCTCAGCGGCAAGCTGGGCAAGATTGGCTATACATTGGGCCTGTCGCACCTGTCGCATCGCGGCGGGGCTGGCGGCTTGGCGCAAATCCGCGCTGCCAATGGTGCGCTGCTAGAAGAGCGCAGCGATGTGATCCTGTCCTATTACAACCCGCCCAAGGTTTCACTGGGGCTGAAGTATGCCGGAGCCGATGGACTGGCGGTCAATCTCAACGCCAGCCGGATGTGGGAGAACTTCCGCTTCACGATCGACGAGGCGCGAAAGCCGGTCGGCGGAGTCAGCCGCAACCGTGCGCTGGTCGAAACCGAGCGCGAGCGGAATTACGAAATTGGCGGCGATCTGGCCTTCAAGCTCGGCCCTGGCCAGTTGAAGGTCATCGGCCTGCTGCGCGGCGAGACAGAACCTTACCGCGTCGAATCGGTCTTCACTTATGCCGATGGCCGTCCTGACACGGGCGACCGCTTTGAGCAGGACGCCGACAAGACCGAGCGGATTGCACGGGCCGAATATGGCTGGAAAATGGGCGGGGCGGACTGGCAGCTTTCGACCGAGGCGGCCTTTAACCGGCTCGACAGCACGGCGCGGCTTTTTACTCTGACCCCCGGCGGCGAGTTTGATCCTGTGCCCTTCCCGGACGGGACCGGCGGGGTGCAGGAGGATCGCTATGAAACGATCCTGTCATGGTCGCGCAAGCTCGCGCCCGATCTTTCGCTGCAGGTCACTGGCGGGGCCGAATATTCGCGGCTCACCCAGACCGGCGCTGCGGCCGTCCAGCGCGCCTTCTGGCGGCCCAAGGGTTCGCTCTCGCTGGCCTGGGAGGTGGAGAAGGGCTTTGACCTGTCGTTCAAGGCGCGCCGCCGGGTCGGCCAGCTGTCCTTTGGCGACTTTTTGGCGCGGGTGTCGCTGCAGGATGACAATGCCAATGCCGGCAACGCCGAGCTGGTCCCCCCGCAAAGCTGGGAGTTCGAGCTGGAGGCCAAAAAGAGCCTGGGCAAATGGGGCAGCTCGACCCTGCGGCTCTATGATTACCGGATCTCCGATCTGGTCGATATCGTGCCGATCGGGCTGACGGGCGAGTCTCCCGGAAATCTCGATGGCGGTCGGCGCTATGGCCTGGAATGGTCGAACACGTTTGAATTCGCGCCGCTCGGCTTCAAAGGCGCCAAGATCGACCTGAAGCTGGCGCTGGAGAAGAGCCGGGTGACCGATCCGCTGACCGGCGCGCCGCGACCGATCAGCAACACCCGCGATATCGGCGTGGAGCTGGCGTTCCGCCACGACATCCCGCGCAGCGACTTCGCCTGGGGCGTGTTTGCCAACTATAACCAGTTCCAGAACTACTACCGCCTGGGTGAAGTGGGGCTGGGCTATGAGGGCCCGACCTTCGCCAGCGTGTTCGTCGAGCACAAGGATGTCTTCGGGCTGACGGTGCGCGCCTCGGTCAACAACATCTTTGGTGCGCGCAACCTGTTCGACCGGACGGTCTGGACCGGCCGCCGCAACAATTCGCCGGTGGCCTTCACCGAAAGCCGCAGCCGCGAGATCGGCCCGATCTTCTCCCTGCTGCTGCGCGGCAACATCTGATCGCGTTTTCACGTCAGCTTGCAGAATGTTGCACAGGACGTTCAGCCTGGTGAAAGCGGCTGCGCCCTAGTGGCCCCCAGCCCGGGTGTCCGGGTGCAGGAGCTTGAACGCCCATGGTTATTTCCCGTTTCGCCCTCGTCGCCGCGCTGCCGCTGGCCGCGCTGGCCCTCTCGCAGCCGGCCGCGGCCAAGCCCGCCGAAACCGGCCTGGGCGAAGTGTCGCGCACGCTCGGCAACCGCGAAACGCAGGAAGCCATGGCCGGCGTGCTGGCGAGCCTGGCCAAGGCCATGCTGCAGATGGACGTCTCGGCCTTTGGCCAGGCGGCCGAAGCCGTCGGTGACAAGCGCACCGCGCGCCAGCTGCGCAAGGGCACCACGCTGGCCGATGTCGCCGGCCGCGATGCGCGCCGCTTGCCGGATGACATTCGTCGCAAGGCGCCGGCCATGGTCGGCGCGATGGGGGCCATGGCCGGGGCGATGGATGCCATGCTGCCCGAACTGGCCAAGGTGGCCGAGCAGATGAAAGCGGCGCTGCCCGCCGGCCTGCCGGGCGATGCTCCGGTGGGTCCGGACGAGCCGCCCGCCGGCGAAGCCACCGAAGAATAGCTGCTCCCTTGCGGCAATTTCTGACGTGGGATTGCGCCCAGGCCGGCCAAACCTGTCTCGATTATGAGCTTCAGCCAATAGGTTGTTGCTTTAAGCGTGAATTTGCGCATGGTCCGGCCAACCGATAAATCGGGGGTCGCAATCCATGGCGGTGATCGCCGTTTTCAGCATCAAGGGCGGGGTTGGCAAGACCACGCTTGCCACTGAACTGGCCTGGCGCTGGGCGCAGGGCAGCGTTCACTCGACTCTCCTCTGGGACCTTGATCCGCAGGGCGGCGCTTCATTCCTTGCCGGAGTTGCGGAACCCCAACGCCACCGCGCTGCGGCGATCTTTCAGCGTGATGGCCGCCCCCGCGAAGCCATTGTACCTAGCGGCCATGCCGGTTTGGCGATGATCCCCGCCGATCCAAGCCTGCGCCAGTTGCCGCTGCTCTTGCCGCGGCTGGGCCCGCGCCGTTTGCAACAGATGACCGGCCTTTCTTCGGTCAGCGAGCAGGCCCTGGTTGCCGCCGATGCTATCATCGTGCCCTTGCCACCGTCGCCGCTGTCGCTGCGTGCGCTTGACCAGCTGCGCGAGGGGCTTGTGCGGCTCCACAGCCGCCACGCGCCGATTCTGCCGGTGCTGTCGATGTACAGCAGCCGTCGTCCACTCCATCGCGAGGTGCGGGTTGGTCGTGCCGCTGCCTGGCCGACGATCCCCCTGGCCACTCAGATTGAGCAGGTGGCGGTGCGCCGCGCTCCGCTTACCAGTTTTGCCGGCGGTTCGCAGGCTGACCGTGCGTTCGGCCGGCTTTGGCGAGGAATCGAGGCCAGAGTCAGCCAGGCGGATGTCGACCCAGATGCCGCAGCCATCCCGCTCAGGCTTGATCAAGCCGCCATCGCCTGAACCATCATTACCTGAGCGAAGCGGTCGAGATCTGGTCCCCCCCCCTGGCCAGACCTTTCCCCCGCTTTTTGCGCCCCGTCCCCCGTGTGCCGGTGGACGGGGCGTTTGTCCTTGGGCATGGCGAGTGGTCATGTGGCAGCTTTACCAATTCCCCCTCTGTCCGTTCAGCCGCAAGGTCCGCTTGCTGATGAGCGAGAAGGGCATCGCCTACGAATTGTGGCGCGAAAACCCGTGGGAAGGGCGCGATGAGTTCTTCGCGCTGAACCCGGCCGGCCGCACCCCGGTGCTGCACGATCCGGGCAAGGGCATCACGCTCTGCGACAGCCGCGCGATCTGCGAATATTTCGAGGAAACGGTCGACAAGCTGCCGCTGATCAACGGCACGGCGGCCAACCGGGCCGAGATCCGCCGCCTCGTCGCGCTGTTTGACGAGAATTTCTTCGGCGATGTCACCGCGCCATTGCTGCACGAGCGGATGAAGAAGCGGCTGGTCTATCGCCAGTCACCCGACAGCCGCGTCCTGCGCGAGGCGATGAAGCTGGCGCATGAGCATCTCTATTACATCGATCACCTGGTCGATCACCGCCCTTGGCTGGCCGGCGCGACGATGAGCCTGGCCGACCTGGCCGCTGCCGCGCAGATCTCGGTCGCCGATTACCTCGGCGGGCTCGACTGGTCAGGTCATGAGCAGGCGGCGGCCTGGTACGCCGTGTTCAAGAGCCGGCCGAGCTTCCGGCCGCTGCTCTCCGAGCGGATGGAAGTGATCCAGCCGCCCAGCCACTACGCGGATGTGAACGCCTAGGCTGCGGCTTTTCCGCCAAACCGCCCGTGCTTGCGATAGCGGACCATCCAGCGATCGAGGAACAGGCTGAGCGGGCGCGGCGCGATGCCCAGCGCCTTGCAGCCCTTCGCCTTGGCGGCGACGACGTTACCGGCCTTCAGCAGCAGCCACTGCTGGCGGCTCAGCGGGGCCAGCGGCAGCCAGCCGGTCAGCGTGGCAAAGCCGGCTGAAACGGCATCGGGCAGCGCCAGAAACAGCGGTGAACGGCCCTGGGCCTTGGCAACCCGCTGGTTGATTTCCAGCATGGTCAGCACTTCTGGCCCGCCCAGCTCATAGGTCTTGCCGCCGTGTGCGGCCGGATCACCCAGCGCCGCGACCACGGCCAGCGCCGCATCGTCGACAAACAGCGGCTGGAACGGCGCCTCGGGCCCGAACACCGGCATGACCGGCGCGGCCGCGATCAGCCCGGCAAACATGTTGATGAACTTGTCGTCCGGCCCGAACAGGACCGAGGGGCGGAGGATCGTCGCCTTGGGAAACGCGGACAGCACAGCCGCTTCACCCGCCGCCTTGCTCTGGGCATAGGCCGTCGCCCCTTCCGCATCAGCCCCAATCGCCGAGACATGGACGAAAGCGCCCGCCCCAGCTTCCTTGGCCAGCTTTGCGAGGGTGCCCACTCCGCTACCCTGAACGGCATCGAGATTGCCGTCGAAAGCGCCGACCAGGTTCACCACGGCATCAGCCCCGGCGACTACGCGGGCCAGCGATTCCGGCTTGGTCATGTCGCAGCGCGCAAACTGGACCTGGCCCAGGTTGGCCAGCGGCTTCAGCTTGAAGGCGCGCTCCGGATTGCGGCTGGCGATCCGCAGCCGCGCGCCGCTGCTCAGCAGTTCCTGCGCCAGGTGCGTACCGAAGAAGCCGCTACCGCCGACCAGGACGACCAGTTTGCCTTCAAGCGGGGTGCCATTGCGTGCCATGATTGCCAGTCCCTTGCCCCGGTACCTGCCGGGATCCACGCCGCCGCCCTTGGCACAAACCGGCCCCTTCCGGCAACTGCGGGGAAGCCCCGACCCAACCTTTTTGAAACCGCGCCCGCAAAAGCGCACAGGGCCGTTGACACCCGCCAAGCCCCCGGCTAGTGGCGCCCTCCTACCCGGCAGCGGCGCTTCGGCCTTCTGCCCCGTGCCCAGATGGCGGAATTGGTAGACGCACCAGCTTCAGGTGCTGGCGCTCGCAAGGGCGTGGAGGTTCGAGTCCTCTTCTGGGCACCATTTTCCTGTAGGCGATCAAAAAGTTGCGGCGCTGGCCGTGTGGCGCAGCTTGCTAATGCGCGGGCAGGTCGTCACATATTGGCCGATGAAGCTGGGCGTCTGCTATTACCCTGAACATTGGCCCGAGGAGTGGTGGGCCGACGATGCGCAGCGGATGGTCGAGATCGGGCTGTCGCACGTCCGGATCGGCGAATTTGCCTGGAGCCGGATCGAGCCGGAGCCGGGCTGGCTGGAGTGGGGCTGGCTTGACCGCGCGTTGAAGGTGCTGGGCGGGGCTGGGCTGAAAGTGATCCTTGGCACGCCGACCGCGACGCCGCCCAAGTGGCTGGTCGATTCGATGCCCGACATGATCGCGCTGGATGCCGATGGCCGCCCGCGCGGGTTCGGCTCGCGGCGGCACTATTGCTTCAGTCACGGCGGTTATGCCCGCGAGTGTGACCGGATCGTGGAACTGCTGGCCGAACGCTATGGTCAGCACCCGGCGGTTGCCGCCTGGCAGACCGATAACGAATATGGCTGCCACGATACGGCGGTGAGCTATTCGCCTGCTGCGCGCGCTGCCTTCCAAGGCTGGCTGCGGAACAAGTACGGGACCGCTGCGGCGCTTAACCAGGCCTGGGGCAATGTCTTCTGGTCGATGGAATACCGCGACTTTGCCGAGATCGAGCTGCCCAATCTGACCGTGACCCAGGCCAACCCGGCGCACGAGCTCGATTTCCGGCGGTTCTCTTCGGAACAGGTCGTGGCTTTTAACCGCCGCCAGGTCGAGATCCTGCGCCGCCATTCGTCTGGGCGCGACGTGGTCCATAATTTCATGGGCTTCTTCACCCAGTTCGATCACCACGCGGTCGGCGACGACCTCGATGTGGCGAGCTGGGACAGCTACCCGCTCGGCTTTCTCGAACAGTTCTGGTTCTCGCCCGAAGAGAAGCGGCGTTACCAGCGCCAAGGCCATCCCGATATCGCCGCCTTCCACCACGATCTCTATCGCGGCTGCCAGCGGGACGGGCGCTGGTGGGTGATGGAACAGCAGCCCGGCCCGGTGAACTGGGCGCGCTACAACCCGGCGCCGCTGCCGGGGATGGTGCGGCTGTGGACGCTGGAGGCGATGGCCCACGGGGCCGAACTGGTCAGTTATTTCCGCTGGCGCCAGGCCCCCTTCGCGCAGGAGCAGATGCACGCCGGGCTGCTGCGCCCGGACAGCGTCGACGATCTTGGCGCGCACGAAGCGCGGACTGCCGCGCGCGAGATTGCCGAACTGCCTGAGTGCGGCCCGCCGCCCCGGCGTGTGGCGTTGGTGTTTGACTATGCGGCGGCCTGGGTGACCGACATCCTGCCGCAGGGGCAGGGGTTCTCGGCGCTGCGGATCGCTTTCGAGTATTACAACGTGCTGCGGCGGCTGGGGCTCGACATCGACATCGTCCGGCCGGGGACGGACCTGTCCGGCTATGCGCTGGTGGTCGTGCCGTGCCTGCCGATCTGCAGCGAGGCGTTCGTCGCAAGTCTGGCCGGACTGACAGCGCCGATCGTGTTCGGGCCGCGCGCCGGCAGCAAGACCGTCGATTTCGCCATTCCGGCCGAGCTGCCGCCGGGGCCGCTCCAGGCGCTGCTGCCGCTCAAGGTGGTGCGGGTCGAAAGCCTGCGCGGCCAGCCGTGTGAGTGGTTGGAGCAAGTCGAGACGGACTTGGACGAGGTCAGCCCGGGAATCTTCCGCCAGGGCCGCCACCACTACGTTTCATACTACCCGATCGATGGCGCGCTCGAAGGCCTGCTGGTCAGGCTGGCGGCTGAGGCCGGACTGGATTGCATCGCGCTGCCTGAGGGAGTGCGCCTGCGCCGGACCGGCAATCTGGTTTTTGCCTTTAATTACGGGGCTGAAGCGGTCGACTTGCCAAGCGGCGCAATCGGCACCTTCCTGCTGGGCGAAGCCAGGCTGGCACCAGCCGGGGTGGCAATAGGGACTGCTCCCTAAATAGAGCACGCCGCGGCGGCCATTTTTCCTTGCATTCGGCCACGGTTTCGCGCCTTTTGCGCGGATAACAGGGGTTTTGCATGCCACCGGCCGAACCGGTCTCCAGCCAACTTGCAATCATCGCGGCGGCCTTTGGCTGCGGCGAAGCGCTGGCGCACACCATCGGCGGACTGGGGCGGGGCGGACGGCATGGGCGCGGGCAGGTGCTCTATCCGCTGCCTGACCGTGAGGAGACCGCGCTGCTGCTGGCCGGGCTGGCGCAGGAAGCAGCCTATGGGCGCGAGGGCGGGGTGCTGGTCTTGCATCAATTTGGCCCCGGCGAATTCTATGGCAGTCTTGTTGGCCAGGGCGGTGACGGCCAGGTTGAGGCGCTGAGCGATGGCCAGGCGCTGCATTACGGCGAAGATACGATGCTGCGGCTGATGGAAAGCTATGGCGGGGTGGCCATGGCGATTGCGCGGCAGCTTTCAGCGCGGCTGGCCAAATTGCGCCAGCGGATGGTAGAGGCGACACTGCTCTCCACCACCGGGCGGATTTGTGCCGAGCTGCTGCGCCTGTCGCGCCAGGCCGAGGACGGGGTTATCCGGCCGCTGCCGGTGCTGGCCGAGCTGGCGCAGCGGGTTCAGTCGACCCGCGAGACGGCCTCGCGCACGGTTTCGCAGCTTGAGCGGCGCGGGATCATCCAGCGCCGCGCCGACGGGTTGGCCGTGATCGCGCCGCACCGGCTGGAGGAAATGGTCTACTAGGCCTTGGGCAGCAACATGTGCACCGGGCCGCCGGTCTCGGCATCACCCAGATGGTATAGCTCGCTGCGCAAGGTTGCGGCGGGCGAAGCGGCCAGGACCACTGCCAGGGCATCCGAGGCCAGCGCCGTGCCGGCCGGGGCCATGGCCACCAGCTCGCTCGCGCGGTTGCTTTCAGGGCCATAGGCCAGGCTGGCACCGCTGGCCGGATCGGCAATCACCGTGACAATTGCCTGATGGACGCCGATTGCGGGCGTGCCGCCGGGCAGGGCGAGTAGCGCGGCGACGAGGGCGAGCGCCTGATCGCGGTCTTCCAGCAGCAGGTCCCAGCGGCCCTGGCCAGTCCGGACCGCGCCGGGCGGCAGAGCGGCGGCGGCGATGGTTTGCGCGGCCTGGTCAAGCATCGGCAGCAGCGTGGCCGAGGGGCCGGGCTGGGCCGGCAGGTCGATCCGGATCGCTACCTGGGTCATCAATTGCCGCGCCGGATCGGGCGCCTCGGGCGGGAATAGCGCCTCGACCGCCGCATCGCGGGCAATCCGCACGCGCTCCTGCCCCTGCGTCCCGGCGGGCCAGAGCGCCGCCTGGCGGGCCGTATTGGGGCCGCCGCCAGCCTCGTCCTCGACCAGCAGCTGCAGGCAGGCCGCGTTGAGCCGCCGGGCGTTTAGCAGGGTTCCGCCGATCGCCAGCACCCCGGCATGGGCTGTCGCCAGCGGATCGTGGACCGTCGCCGGGCTGAATCCGGCCACCCGCAGCGAGACAGCGCCTTCGAGCAGGCGCTCATAGCGGGCGAGCCAGTTGCCACCGGCCGGCGCGACCGACTGGGCGGCAAAGACTTCCGGCGGGCAGGGGAGCACGACGTGGAGCTCGGCCCCGGCCGCGACCAGCCGCTCGGCAATCACGATATCGGAGCCGGCGGCCAGCGCGCCCCAGCCGAACCCGACCCCGTGCCGCGCCAGCACGGCATCGGTCGCTGCGGCCAGGACCGTTTCGCCCGGCCCACCGTCGACGATCCCCATGTGGCCGGCAAAGTGCAGGCTGGCTGGCGGGGTAAAGCGGCTGAGCCAGGGCGCTTCGACCGCCTGGGCGCGCAGGATCTCGCGCAATTGGCCCAGCGTTACCGCGCGGTCATCCCAGCCATCGGGATCGGCGGCGACGGCTTCGGCCAGCGCCTGCTCCGCCCCCGGATGGTCATCCAGCAGCAGCAAGGCTTCGGCCCGGGTCGCGGCGAGGTAATAGGGTGTGTCAGTGGCCGGGCCAGCTTGACCAAGCAGCGCCAGCACATCGCTAGCGCCTTGCGCCGCGCCAGCTGGATCCCCCGCCAGTAACCGCCCGGTCGCGGCATTGATCCCCCGGTATGGAGCCGGGGACAGGGCGTGCGCGGCGGCATAGGCAGCGGCCGCTTCGGCAAACAGGGCGGTCCGCTCGGCCCCCCTGGTTGCCCGTGCCCGGTCCTTCAGCAGCCGTCCTTTCAGCGAAAGCGCGGCCGGATCGTCCGTCCGGCTATCCCAGCCGCTCGCCACGAACAGCGCCCAGGCCCGCGCGCCGGCTCCGGCGCGGGTCAGGGCGGCAATGGCAGGCAGGGACAGCCGGACCGGCTGCATCAGGGCTGGTTACCCATGCCGCCGCCGGTATCAGGATCGATCACGATCGGCAGCGGCTGCCGCCCGGACAGGGTAACGTGATAATTGAGCGCATACTTCACGGCCTTGCTGGGCTCATTGTTCGGGCGGGGGGTAAAGCTGCTGCCGTCAAAGATCGTGTTGTAGTTCTCGATCCGGATCAGCTTGCCCTTTAGTGGTCCGTCCAGCGCGCCATCAGCAACGCGCGACACAAAGAAGCTGTCATTGCCGGCCGCCGGGGTGCCATCGCTCAGCGTTGCACCAAAGGAAATCAGTTGATGGTTGTCCAGTGTCACATCGGCGCTGTCGTAATAGACGAAGATCTCGTGCTGGCTGTTGAAGCCCAGGTCGACGAAATCGTCGCGATCGAAGTTGCCGTCGGTGCGGCGATAGAGCCGCGCCTCGGCGTCGGGCTTACCTGGCTGAAGATCAGACAACTTGCGCCGACCCGGCACCACTTTTTTCAGGATGCGCAGCGCCTGGGCCAGGCGAGCGCTGGGCGTGTTGTCGGCCGGATTGTCGATGCCGAAGGAGGCATGGTTTGCTCCGATCCGCCATGCTCCGGCAGAATCGATCAAGATGATCGTCACATAGCTGGGCAAAAAGGCGACAGTTGTGGGACGTCGTGACAGATCGTGCGGATCAATGCCGAGGGAATTTTCGGAAAGGCTCATTGGTGGTCTCCTTGCCCAAGGTTTTTCATCATGCGGGTGAAACGCTCCAGTTCTTTTGGTGGAAAGCTACGGCGGAGCTGTTCGTAGAGCCGCCGCGCTTCTCGAATATAGGCTGTAGCCCCGGGTCGTCCGGCTTTCTTCGCCGCAATGGCGGCGAGCGTGGCCATGCGCCACTTCTCGGCTGTTAGCACGCGATCGTCCGGTCGTTCTGCCTCGAGCAGCGTATAGGCAGCCAGGATGCGATCGGCGCGCGCCAAACCGCTGTCGAGCCGGCCCAGGTTAAGCTCCTCTCGCGCGATGCCGATTTCAGGCCAGAGCCGACGTTGCCGCAGTTGGAAGTTTTCCGGTTCGCGCTGCAACATGGCCTCAACGAGTGCTGCTTCTTCAACCCGCAGGACGATACTCTGTTCAAACTGGCCAGCCTTGTTCAAAACATCGGCCTGCCAGCCCAAGCGGTTGGCCAGGTCGAGCCGGTTTTGCCGGGTTGCACCTGGCATGCCCACGGCCTTGCGCACGAAGCCGGTGGCCTGTTCGCACAAGGGCATCGCCCGCTGCGGATCCTTTGTTTGCCGCATAGTCCATTCGCACATGTTGCCATGCGCATAACCCAGTTCCATCAGCGAGCGCAGCGTGCCAGGCTCACGTGCGGCCAAAGCCTTTGCCCGATCGAGATAGGCCCGCCAATGCTGCCCGGCGCTTACCAGATTGTCCTGCTGCCACGCAGCGAAGCCAGTCCAGAATTGGCTCTGTGCGTCGGCAAAGATCGCTTCGGGGTCATCGGGCCGTTGCACGAGCACGGCGGCGGTGGTGCGGGCGGCTTCCTCGAACTTGTCCTCGGCTTCGGCAAAGCGACCACGCTGGGCCTCGTCCTCGCCCATCGCTTGCAGCAGGCGCGCGCGGCGGGTCAGGCTATCGGCCGGGAGCTTGGAGAGATCCTGATGCGAATAGTGGGCCATGGCGCGGGCGTTCACCGCATCCATCACCTTGAGGCCGGCTGCGCCCTTCAGATCGCTCCGCAGATCGGTCAGCATGAATTCGACCATTCCCTCTGCGCTGGCGCGCTGCCGCTCTGCCTCGGTCCGGGCGCGGATCGCCAGAACCAGCAGGGCCGCCAGCACTACACTCAACAGCACGGCTGCCGCCGTGACGGCCATCACGCGGCGCTGGCGGGCCTGGGCATCGCGCTGGACCAGCCGGTCAAGCGGCTGGCCGGTCAGCCCGGCGACGATCTTGAGCAGACCCAGCCGCTTGCCATCGGCCCGTTTGCGGAAATCGGCCGCCAGGGGCTCAATCCGCCGGCCCTGGTATTCGACCAGCGCCGGCGGAAAGGCCTCGTCTGGCTCGCCCGCGATCAGTGCCGCCAGGACCGGCCGGTCCGGGTGGCGGGCGCGAAACAGGGCGATCTCCTGATCGACCCAGCGGCTGGCCCGGGCCTGCGGACTGGCCACCACGATCAGCGCGGCCGAGGCGGCCAGCGCCTCGCGGACCTGATCGGTCAGGTCGGGCGCGGCGGCCAGCTCGGCCCGGTCGATGAACACCGGAGCCAGCGGCTCCGCAGCCCCGAAGGATCCAGCCGGCAGGCGGTAGCGTTCGATCCCGCGGTGCAGCCACGTGGCGAAGGAAGCGTCGGCATGGCTATAGCTGATGAAGGCGCGATATCGTGGCGCCCCAACCGGCGCTGCTTCCTGCTTCATCGCGACTCCCCGCCTGCTGCCGGCAAAACTACGGGCTTCCCCGCGGTTTGCAATGACGCTTTCGTGCAATTCTCCGATTCGGGCGCCGCCAAGGTGTGACACTTACGCTACGGTTTGCGGCCGTTCTAACCAATCGATTAAAACCTGTTGTAAAGCGCGGCAGTCAGTGATCTATTTGTATGCGCAACCGCCCGGAAAAGGGCCGGGCAAAAAAGGAGAGTGGGCTGATGAGGGGTAAGCTAACCCTGCTGGCTGGCGTTTGCGCCAGTGCAATTGCAATTCCTGCGTACGCGCAGGGCACGGATGCGAACGATGACGAAAACGTCATCATCGTTACCGCGCAGCGTTCCAACCAGCGACTGCAGGACGTGCCGATCGCGGTTTCGGCCTTCAACACCGAAGCGCTCGAAAAGCAGCAGATCAAGAACACGTCCGACCTGCAGCTCACCCTGCCCAACGTGACCTTCACCAAGGGTAACTTCACCGGTTCCAGCTTCACGATCCGCGGCATCGGCGACCTTTGCGTCGGCGTGACCTGCGACAGCGCGACCGCGATCCACATGAACGACGCGCCGCTCTATGCGACCCGCCTGTTCGAAAGCGAATTCTACGATCTGGCTCAGATCGAAGTGCTGCGCGGTCCGCAGGGCACCCTGTTCGGTCGCAACGCGACCTCGGGCGTGGTCAACTTCCGCACCGCCCGTCCCGACCTGTCGGGTATGTCGGGCAATGTGGAAGGCGAATACGGCAACTACAACAGCTTCAAGTTCAAGGGCATGATCAACGTGCCCGTGGGTGACACTGTCGGCGTCCGCCTGGCGGGTTTCTACCTGAACCGTGAAGGCTACACGACCAACCTGTTCGACAATTCCAAGATCGATGACCGCGATCTGTGGGGTGCGCGCGCCTCGATCCGCTTCGAGCCCAGCTCGTCGACCACGATCGACCTCATGGCCCAGTACTTCCATGAGCGTGACAACCGCATGCGCATCCAGAAGCAGCTCTGCCAGCGCGATCCGTCGGGCGTGATGGGCTGCTTGAACGGAACGCGTGACTATTCGACCACCAATGCCAACTCGACCTTCGTTGGCGTGCTGACCTCGCGCGAATTCCTCGCCGCGAACGGCATTCCTTCGGCCTTCGGCCTTGGCAGCCTCTATGGCGCCGATCCCTATGCCGGCGTGGTCAACCCGGCCGATCCGCGCGTGGTCAACACCGACTACACGCCGCAGTATTTCGCGGAAGAATGGATCGTCCAGGGCTCGCTCGAGCAGGATCTGGGCGGCGGCCTGAACCTCAAGGCCAGCGGCAACTGGCAGTCGACCAAGGTCGACTCTTCGCAGGACTACAACAACTCGGTGCAGAACCGCGCTGGCTTTGCTGGTGGTCTGAGCACGCTGGCCGCGGCCGCAGCCGGTCTCGTTCCCGGCCTGCCCGCGTCCTACTTCTCGCCGCTTGCCTCGGCGCTGATCCCGAACGGTCCGAACGGCCAGCTCTGCACTTCGCTGTCGGAAACCAGCGGCATGGGCGCCTTCGGTGCGAACCGCCAGCGGCTCTGCTCGCAGACCCCGCAGGACTTCGACCGTTCGAACCAGGATACGGAAAGCTGGTCGGCTGAATTGATCCTGTCGTCCGATTGGGACGGCATGTTCAACTTCCTGCTCGGCGGTATCTACGGCAAGGGGCAGATGAGCGAGAACAGCTACTATGTGAACTCGTTCGGCATCGACTACCTGACCGGCCTGCTCGGTTCGTTCAATGCCCTTGGCCGCGCTGGCCTGGGTGCGATCCCGGGTGCCCAGGTCCCGGCTCCGGGCTTCCTTGGCACGCCGTTCTATCGCAACAACAGCGATCAGCTCGACATCAAGACCTACGGGATCTTTGGTGAAGCCTACTTCAAGTTCAACGATCAGCTGAAGCTGACCCTGGGCCTGCGCTACAACAACGACGACAAGACCGTTAAGGCGCGCACCACCCTGGCCAACTTCCTGGTGCCTTACGGCTCGACCGATGCGTTCAGCTCGCCCTACGTCTACGGTTATGCCGTGACGGGCGCGCCGGCTGCTTCGCGTCTCCAGCCGTTCGATGCCGATCCGGCCACGGCCTGCACGATCAACAGCACGACCTCGACCGGTGTCCTCACCGCTGCCAATATCAGCGGCTGCGAGCTCTGGCAGGTCCGCAACGTGTCGTTCAGCGAGTGGACCGGTCGTGCGGTGCTGGATTACCAGATCACCCCGGACAACCTGGTCTATGCCTCGTTCTCGCGCGGCTACAAGTCGGGTGGTATCAACCCGCCGCTGTCGCCGGTCTTCTCGGTGCCGGAAGGCTTCGGTCCGGAAACGGTCTCGGCCTTCGAAGTGGGTTCGAAGAACACCTTCGGCAATGTCCAGCTGAACGTCACTGGCTTCTACTACAAGTACAACGACCTCCAGCTGTCGCGCATCGTTGCCCGGACCTCGGTCAACGACAACGTCAGCGCCAATGTCTGGGGTCTGGAAGCTGAAGCGATCTTCCGTCCGACCCGCGAGCTGACGATCAACATGAACGCCAGCTACCTGAACACCAAGGTTTCGCAGGACAAGCTCCTGTCCAACCCGCGTGACTTCGGGGCGGGCCGCGCGGATGCGGTGATCATCAAGGACATCACCAATGGTGCAAACTGCGCCGTGGCTTCGAACACCAACAGCGCCGCTGGCGTAAACGGGTTCGTCAACCAGGTGAACACCCTGATCAACGCTGGTGCGGTGACGGGCAATGCCGGGGCCGGCCTGCAGCCGACGGTCGCCTTTGCGCCGGGTAGCGGTCTCAACTCGACCGGTGCCTTCAGCATCTGCGCCGCGCTCAGTGGGCTCGCGCCGACTGTCGGGGCCGCGTTCGGTGGCGTGACCGTCTACTCGTCGGGTATTCCGGTGAACATCAAGGGCAACAAGCTGCCCGGCGCTCCGGACTACAAGTTCTCGGCTGGTGCCCAGTACGAGATCCCGGCTGGCGACCTGACGATCACCCCGCGTGCGGACTTCATCTACACCGGCAAGTCGTTCGGCAACATCTTCAATGGCACGATCAACGAGATCCCGAGCTACACCCAGATGAACGCTCAGATCCAGGTTGATGGCGCCGACAAGAAGTGGTTTGCCCGCCTCTGGGTGCAGAACCTGTTCGACAAGGACGCGATCACCGGTCTCTACGTGACCGACCAGTCCTCGGGTAACTACACCAACATCTTCACGCTTGAACCGCGTCGCTTCGGCTTCACCGCCGGGGTCAAGTTCTAAGCGCGATACGACCTAGTCCTGGGAGGGACGCCAGGGGCTCCGGACTTCGGTCCGGGGCCCCTTTTTCTTGGCCCATGGAGGGGCTCCGGACTTCGGTCCGGGGGCCCTTTTTCTTGGTCAATGCCCGGGGTCTGGATGGCCGCGCCACCCAGCACAAAAAGGATGGCCCCCTTGCCGGGCGGGCAAGGGGGCCAGTTCGTGGCCGACCGTCAGGTGGTCTTGGGGGGGCGGTCAGGCCACCAGGGACGCTTCGATGGCGATCCGGATCGCCTCGGAGGTGTGCTGCGCCCCCATCTTGGTCAGCATGTTGGCGCGGTGGATTTCGACCGTGCGCGGGCTGATTTCAAGCTGCTCGCCGATCAGGCGGTTCGAGAGGCCGACTGCCACGCCGGCCAGCACTTCGCGCTCGCGCCGGGTCAGGCGCTGGACCCGGCTACGGGCGCGGGCTTCGCGCAGCTTAAGGCTGCCCAGCGCGGCGCCGGTCGATTCAGCCCCGATCAGCGCGCCGATCACCTGGGCGGCATCGCAGGGCCAGCTCAGGTAATCGACCGCGCCGGCCAGCACCGCCTTGACGATCTGATCGGTGCCGGGCTCCTCGGCAAAGGCGATGATCGGCAGCCAGCGGCCATTCTCGGCCATCAGCATGACCAGATCGGCCACGGCCTCGCCGCTGTCCTCGACCATGATCGCTTCGGCGCGCGGCCAGGAATCGGCCAGTTCATCGATCGTCTCGAACGGCTCGACGTGGATTCCGCTGCCAGAGAAGGCATGCGTCATGGCGGCGCGGCGACGCGAATTGCAATCAATGACAGCGATCGTGCGGCGTCTGTCCATCGGTGTGCCCCCTTAGTGGTATGTGCCTAGGGATATTGACCCAAGCTGCGGCCGGCGGCGCGCCGGATTGCACCGGGATTCGAGGGGGATAGGCAGGGAAAATCCCTAATCGAGGCAGCTGGTGCCGCTGAAATCCGGGCGTCACGTTCCCTCCAGAATGGAGCGAACAGCCTGGCCGCCGAGTGCTGCGGCGACGTCCTCGACGTCCTTTTTGGCCGCCAGCAGCCGCGCCGGATCGAATTGCGGCACGCTGCCCAGCACCGTGCGGCGCAGGCCGGCGTAAAATGCCTGCAGCGCGGCTGCGGCCGCTGCGCCGCTGTCGATCCCCAGTTGCAGCGCGGTCAGCGCGGCCAGCGCGCGGGTCAGACCTTCGCTCCGGCGCTGGTTGTCGCCGCGCTCGTGCGCCCGCACCGCGCTGCCCAGGGCCATGGCCAGCTCCTGATAGCACAGCGTCACCAGTTGCTCGGGCCGGGCGCTGGCGATCCGGGCGTCGAATTCGACCCGGCGATAGGCCTCGTGCGGATTGCGCAGCGCCAGCATCAATCACGCCCCGCGTTCCAGGCATCGATCTGACCCTGGAGGAAGGAGAGCGTGGAGCGCGAAGTGCCGACCCGGCTGTCGGCCGCGGCAAAGCGCTTGGTCAGCTGGGCGCGCAGCGCTTCCTGCGCTTCGGCCAGCGCGCTGCGTTCCTCGGTCAGGTCGGTTTTCTTATTCGTGTAGCGGGCCAGCGACCCGCCGAGCGAGCCGGGATTGGTGCTGGTGCTGGCATTGCGGGCCAACCGGTCGATCGTGGCGAAGACGCCGTGGATCCCGGCGGTAAACATCGCCGTCACGCCAGTCGGCGAGGCCTTGGTCATGGCGGTCAGCCGGGCGGGATCGAACCGGAACGAGCCATCGCGATTGGTGGCCAGGCCCAGCTCGCCCAGCGTGCGCGGCTGGCCGGGGGCGGCGCTGGGCATGATCGTGGTGCTGGCCAGCTGGGCAAAGGCGCTGCGCATGGCGCGCGCGCCGCTGTCGCGGGCCAGATCGCCGCCCTGCGGATTGATCGCCGCGCCCAGCGTCGCCATCAGCTCGTTGAGTGCAGAAGTCAGGTCCTGCATGAAGGCGCTGACCGCGCTGCCAGGATCGCTGAAGCGGATCGTGGTCGGGGCGCCGGGGTTGGTCCCGCTCAGCTGGAGCGAGAGGCCGGGGACGACATTCTCGATCGTGTTTGACTTGGCGGTCATCGCCACCCCGTCGAGCCTGAAGGCCGCATCGGCGGCGGCGGCGATCTGCCGGGCTGGATCGGGCGTGCCATCCCAGGCCAGCGCCGCGAGGCCGGGATTGGCTGGATCTTCGCTGGCCTCCAGGATGAAGGCGTTGGCCGCGCCCTCGCTGCCCTTCAGCACCAGCTGCGCGCCGTTCGCGCCATTGGCGACATAGGCGGTGACCCCGGCATTGGCCGCGTTGATCGCGGCGGCGGCGTCGGTCAACGTGGCGCCGGGGGCAATGGTGACCGTCGGCGCGGTGCGGGCAGGATCGGCGGTAAAGATGCCGCCGCTCAGGCTGCCAAAGCGCAGCGTTAGCGTGCCCGCACCGATCGCGGTGCTGGCGCTGGCCACAGCGGGGCTCACCAGCGTCTGGCTGCTGGCCAGGGCCGTCACTTCCAGCCGGTAGCTGCCACTGCCGCTGACCACGCCGCGGCTGACCGAGGCGACGGCCGAATTGGCAATGCTTGGCTGGCTCGAGAGATCGCCCGTGCGGACCCGCTCGCCAATCGAGGCGGCCAGCTGGACGACCTGGTTCTTGAGCGTCGAGGCGGTTGAAATCTGGCGTTCGACCAGCTCGCTGTTGCTGTCGATCCGCGCCAGCCGCCCGGCGAACTGGGCTTCGGACAGGTTCCTGGCGAGCGCGGCCATGTCGATGCCGCTGCCGCCGCCAAGGGCGGATACGATCGAACTGGTGGCGCTGGTTGTGACCATGCCTTCGAGAACGGCAGGTCTGGACCCGGATTAAGTCAGCGCGGCGGGATCGAGCCGCCCTTCGGCGTCGAACCGCAGCGCCACTGGCACCTCGATCGCTGGCGGCTGCGGCTGCTCGCCGCGCTTGAGCGAAAGGACGAAGGCCAGCACTCCCGCGACCGCGGCATAGAGCTCCTCGCGGATCACCTGGTTCTCGCGTGTGGTGAAGTAGACCGAGCGGGCCAGCGCCGGATATTCCAGCGTCGGCACTTGCAGCTCGGCGGCCAGCTCGCGCATCGCCAGCGCCTTTTCGCCGCGGCCCTTGGCCAGCACGATCGGGGCGGAGGCCTTGGCCGGATCATAGGCCATCGCGACCGAGAAATGGCTCGGGTTGGTCAGCACGAACTGCGCCTCGCGCATTGCCTTGGCCACTCCGCCCAACGCGAGTTGGCGCTGCCGGTTGCGGATCGCCATCTTCCTTTCGGGCGAGCCTTCGGCTTCCTTGTGCTCGTCGCGCATTTCCTGGGCGGTCATCTTGAGCCGCAGGTTCCGGCGCAGCCACTGCACCGGCCAGTCGATCAGCGCGATCAGGACGAGGCCAGCCGACAGCGCGAAGAGCAGGCTGGTGATCGCCTCCCAGGCGAGCGCGAGTTGCGGCCAGATCGACGCACCGCGCCCCAGCGCGAAAAGGCGGGTAAACCAGTCCTGCCCCCAGTACCACGCAATCGCCCCCAGCAGGGCCAGCTTGAGCAAGCCCTTGACCGCCTCGATCCAGCCGGTGGGCCCGAACATCCGCTTGAGCCCGGCCATCGGATCGAGCCGGTTGGCCTTGGGCAAGGCGTTGGCCCCGACCCAGCGGCCATCGCCCCCGGCCAGCGAGCCCGCAATGGTCAGCACCAGCACCAGCACGGCCAGCGTAAGCACCGGCGGCATGATCGCCAGCATGGCTGCGAGCAGGGCCTGGCCCGGGGCAAAATCATCAATCGCCCGGCGGTCCCAGATGAACCCGGCGCGTAAAGTGGTCTGCATCGAGCCGAGCAGCCAAGGTCCGGCGAATTTGAGCCAGGCCGCGCCGACCAGCACCGCGATGGCCGTCGCCAGCTCGCGGCTGCGCAGGACGTCGCCTTTCTGGGCGGCATCTGCTTTGCGCTTCGGGGTTGGATCGAAGCTCTTCTCGCCGCTCTGCTCGCTCATCGCGCCAGCAGGCTCCCGACCTGTTCAAGCCCTTGTTCGGGCAGATCGCCGAACTGCTCGATCAGCAGCGGCACGGCCAGGATCAAGGCCGCAAGCCCCGCCAGCACCCCCAGCGGCAGGCCCAGGGCGAACAGGTTAAGCGACGGGGCCGAACGGCTGATCACCCCGGTCAGCACCTGGACCAGCAGCAGGACCAGCGTGACGGGCAGGGCAATCGCAAGTGCGGCCAGGAACATGGCGCTGCCGAACCCGGCGACCACCTCGAACCGTTCCGCCCCCAGCCAGGTCTGGCCCGGCGGGAAAGCGCTGTAGCTTTCGATCACCAGCGCGATGAATTGCAGGTGCCCGCCGAGGCCCAGAAACACCAGCGTCAGCAGCACGGTGAAGTATTGCCCCAGCGCGGGCGATTGCGCCCCGCTGACCGGATCGACTGCCGTCGCCAGGCTGAGGCCCATGGCCCCGCCGATCTGCTCGGCCGCCAGCACCGGCGCGGCGAAGCACAGTTGCAGGATGAAGCCGAGCGTCAGGCCGACCAGCACTTCGCCGCCGATCATCAGCAGGCCCTGAACCGAGAACAGCGCCGCGGGCACCTGTACCGGCACCCAGGCGCAGACCAGTACGGCCAGCGCCCCGGTAATTGCCACGCGCAGCTGCACTGGCACAGTCCCGGCGCCGAAGAACGGCGCGGCCAGCAGGGCGGCGCCGATCCGGGTCATCACGAAGACCAGCTTCCACAGCTCGGCCTCCAGCGCGCCGAAGCCGAAAGTCATGCCAATCATCGCGGTCCCCCGGCGATGGCGGCGAAGATTTCCTGCGTAAAATCGCTGACCAGCCCGATCATCGAGGCCCCGAACACGACCAGCACCAGCGCGGTGATGGCGAGCTTGGGGACGAAGGTCAGGGTCTGTTCGTTGACCGAGGTTGCGGCTTGCACGATCCCGATCACGATCCCGACTGCGAGACTGGCGAGCAGCACCGGCGCGGCGACCAGCGCGGTCACCCACAGCATCCGGTCAGCCAGCGAGAGCAGGGCGGCGGTGTCATCCATGGCTATGCTCCTCGAAAAGGTCCTCCCCATTTTTGGCGAAGGCCACAAATGGGGAGGTGGCAGACGCCGCAGGCGGCTGACGGAGGGGTGATGACGCAGCGCCGCAGACCCCTCCGACCTCCGCTTCGCTCCGGCCACCTCCCCATTTGCGCTCACGCGAAAATGGAGAGGACCAGTGGCGGATTTCCTCCGCCATCATCCGAAACTCGCCGCCAGGCTGCCCATCAACAGCGCCCAGCCATCGACCAGCACGAACAGCAGCAGCTTGAACGGCAGGCTGACGATGGTCGGGCTCATCATCATCATGCCAAGGCTCATCAGCACGGACGAGACCACCAGATCGATCACCAGGAAGGGCAGGAACAGCATGAAGCCGATCTGGAAGGCGGTCTTGAGCTCGCTGGTGACGAAGGCCGGCAGCAGGATTGAGAAGGGCACGTCCTCGCCCTTCGCAAACTTGGGCGCCTTGGCCATGTCGGCGAACATGGCGAGATCGCTCTTGCGGGTCTGGCGCAGCATGAAGGCGTGGAATTCCTTGCCGCCATTGGCAATCGCCTGCTCGGCATTGATCGTGCCGGCGCTGTAGGGCGCAATCGCGGTCGCGTTTACGCGCTCCAGCGTCGGGGCCATCACGAACAGGCTGAGGAACAGCGCCAGGCCGATCAGCACCTGATTGGGTGGGCTCTGCTGTAGGCCGAGCGCCTGGCGCAGGATCGAGAGCACGACCAGGATCCGGGTGAAGCTGGTCATCATCAGCAGCAGCCCAGGCAGGATTGTCAGCAGCCCCATCAGCAGCAGCAGCTGGAGCGAAAGCGACAGGCCCGAGCCCTGCGCCCCGCCAACGGCGCCAAACGCGCGATCGAGCGCGCCCGGCACGGCGGCTCCGGCGCTCACCTGGGCATGGGCGACGGTGGACAGGAACAGCGCAGGGAGCGCGATCAGCCACCTCACGCCTGCACCTCGCGCGCCGGAGCCTCGGCCAGCCGGGTCAGGCCCGAGCGCGAGGCGGAGACGAGGATCTCGCGGCCGTGAAACTCGATCACCGCCAGCTTGAGCGTGGGGGAGAGCATGGTGGTTTCGATCACCCGCACTGCCTTGCCGCCCTGCGGGGTCGGGGCAAAGCGGGCCTGAGCCTTGGCCGCCAGCTTGAGCGAGCCCCAGGCGAGGCCAGCGATCAGCGGCAGCAGCAGGACCAGCTTGAGGATGTACCAGCCCATCAGGCCTCTCCCTCGGCAGAGGTGCCGCCTGCCATCTCGACAATCCGCAGGCCAAAGCGGTTGCCCTCAGCGACGATCTCGCCGCGCGCGATCAGCTTGCCGTTGACGAGGACGTCGAGCAGCTCGTCTGTCAGCCGGTCGAGCATGACGACCGATTCCTCGCCGAGCGCGAGGACGTCTTTCAGCTTCATGTCGGTCTTGCCGAGTTCGACCGAGAGGCGGACGTCGACTTCCTTGAGCAGGTCGAAGCCGCGGGTGTGAATGGTCATGGGTATCGGTTCCTGTCAGGCGATCTGAGTGAGTTTGAGGGCGATCCGGTCATCCTGGTGACCGACGCTGCCGCGCGCGATCACGCTGCCCCCGGCGCTGAGCGGCACGGCGCGGGCGACGGCGACGGGCAGGACCATGCCGGGTTCGAGCGAGGCCGCGACCGCCAGCGGCAGGCGCATGTCGACCAGCGTGGCGCGGAGCGGCAATGGCACTTCGGCAAAGGGCGCGGCGGCCGGATCGGCAGAGCCAGCCAGCTTGCGGCCGGTCCGGCCATGGCCGCCAAGCCAGCCGGCCAGCGCGGTAACCGGCAGGGCCAGGGTCAGCGGCCACTGGTTCCCGCCCGCTTCGCTGATGGTCAGCGTCAGGATCGCGGTTTCTTCGGTGCTGGCGGGGAAGGCCGTGGCGCGCTTGGCGCTGTGATAGACGGCCAGGCTATCCGCCGCGCAGGGCAGGGCTTCGGTCAGGGCGGCACAGGCAATCGCCTCGATCCGCTGGGCTAGCAGCAGCGCCGAGGCCGGTAGCTTTTCGGGTAGCGGCTGGGGCACCGCGCCAATGCCGCCAAAGGTGCGATCGACGATCCGCAGCAGCGCGGTGCCATCCACGATCAGGTGCAGCAGGCCGGGGCAGCCTTCACGCGCGATCAGGGCATGGGCGGCCAGTGAAGTCGGCAGGCGCTCGGCCACTTCGGCCTCGATCTGCGGGTCCTTGCCGCTCAGCAGCGGGGCCAGGCGCGGGGTAAGCGCCTTGGCCAGATCGGGGCCCAGCGCGGCCCAGCGGGCGCGCAGCTCGGCGGGGCCAGGGCCGCGTGCGGTCAGCTCCGGGCAATGCTGCGCGGCCCGGCCGACGGCGACAAAGCAGTGATGCGGCTGGCTCATCACTGCACCAGGAACGACTTGAAATAGACCGCGTCGACCCCGCCGAAGCCCTCGGTCTGGGTCAGCACCTGGTTGATCGCGCCGGTCAGCCGCCGCTGCATCCGCAGCTTGCCGGCGGGCGTATAGACATCCTCCTCGGGGGTATCGGCCAGCACCACCAGGATTTCGCTGCGGATCGCCAGCTCGTGCTTCTTGAGCCACATCAGCACCCGGCCATCGCGGCGGGTCGAGCAGGCGAGGTTGATCTGAACCAGCGCGGCCGAGTTCTTCAGATTCGAGGTGAAGTCCTCGGTGAAATTGTAATAGCTGGTGCGATATTCGCTGCCGCCTTCGCCTTCGACATCGGCCGGCGCCTCGCCCTCCTTGGCCTCGGCCTTGGGGGCATAGGGGTCTTCCTCGCCCTTGCGTACCAGCTTGGGTTCGTTGGTTTCTTTCTTGGCCGGCTCGTGGCTGCCGCCAATCATCCCGGCTTGGACCAGCGCGAAAGTGCCGCCGCCGCCCGCGCCGATCAACACCACCGCGCTGATCAACTTGACCAGCAGGCCCTTGCCTTTCTTCCTTTCGGCCGGCGGCGTCTCAGTCTTGTCTTTCATTGTCAGGTCCTGTGGCTAAACTACGGAAAGTCAGGCGAAGATACCCGCTTCGGCGCCGCTGCTATCGGCCTTGCGCGGCGCGGGATTGGCGGCAACGAAGCGGTCTTGCGGCTCGCGCCGGGCGGTCTGCTGGCCGTGCTGCTGGCCGGCAAAGCTCTCGGCCTGCGCACCGGGCTGGCCCTGCTGGCGGCCCTGTGCGGCGCTGCTGTCGGCGCTGGCCTGGACCGGCGGAACGGCGGCCTGGACGGCGCGGGCAAAGTCCGGATCGGCGCTGGCCAGCGCGACCGACAGGCCGGCGCCATCGCTGGCAAAGCGCAGCTCGACCTTGCCGAACTCGGCATGGGCCAGGGCCAGGGTGGCGGCCTGCGGCTGGGTGCTTTCGCGCGCGGCGACCAGCCGGTCGATCAGCTGGGCGAAGTCATGTCCGGCCGGCATGGCGGCGGGCGCGGTGACCGGGGCATTGGTCGGCGCGGCGACCGGAACCGAGACGAACGGCAGTGACTGGCTCTGCGTGGCCGGGGTCGGGGCAAGGCCCAGATCGCTCGCGGCCACGGCGGCCTTGTCGGGCACCGCCTCGGCCAACAGCCGCAAGGTTGCCGCCACCCGCGGCGGCGGGGCCTGGCGCGGTCCGTCGCGCTGCAGCGTGACCGGCGGCAAGGCGGTCGCGGCCATCGGCGGCACTGGCGGCAGCGGGGCTGGCGGCGCCGAAGCGTCGGCGGCCTTGCCCGGCGCGAGGCGCGGCAGGGGCTGGCCAGGGACCAGGCTGACCGGCGGCGTGGCAGGCGGCTGGGGCCGATCGAGCGCCGGTTGCAGCGGCGGCGCCCCGCCCTCTGCCGCCACCGGCAGCGGCAGGAGCGCGAGGATGGCGACGGTCGGCACCGCGTCGCTTGCCGGTTCTGCCGCTACCGGCAAATTGTTGCCGCTTTCCGGCAATTCGCTGTCCCCCGCCATTGCCGCGTCGGGATCGAGCGTCAGCTCCAGCAGGGTGGCGGCGGGCGTGGCCGTGGCAGCGGCGCTGCTGGCCAGGATTGCTTCAAACTCGCCGGTTTCTGCGGGCTGTGGGCCGTTGGGTAGGGCGGTCTCGACCGGCGTGGCACCGGTCATCAGCGCAGTCAGGGGGGCAGTGGGCAGCATCGGTCCGGATCCTCTCGCGGGTTCGCAGACTTACTGTTCAAGACCCGTGCCAAGTGCCTTGCGCGGGGCCAGGGCGGGCGTCCGGCCGCGCTGGGCGAGGGCGCGGGCTTCGCTGCTGACGCGTTGTTCGACCGCTGCACGGCTGCGTTCGGCGCGGGCCAGGTCCTGCTGGCGCTGGTCGGCCAGACTGCGGGCGGTGACGGCATCGCGGGTGGTCGCCGTGCCGATCGCGGCGATGCCTTCGACAAAGCCGGTCAGCCGCTGCAGGTCCGCCCCGGTCTGGCAATCGCGGCGCGCGCGGTAATCCTCGGCGATGCGCGCGGTCCGCTCAGCCAGGGCGTTTAACTGAGCCAGGTGCCCTTCGGCTTCGGCTGCTGCGCGCAGGGCATCCTGTTTGGCGAGCGCGCGGACCCGTTCGAGCCGGGTCAGCCGCCGCAATCGCGCCGCTTCAGGCGGCATTGCTCAGCAGCTCGGTCAGCGCCGCCTGGCTCGCGCCCAGCGTGACCGAGCTGCGCGCCGGCTGCGATAGGAAGGCGGTGAGCTGGTCGTGCATGGCGATCGCCCGGTCGAGCTGAGGGTCGGCGCCGGGGCGGTAGGCGCCCATCAGAACCAGGTCGCGGTTTGCCTCGTAAGTTGCGATCAAAGCGCGAAATTCACGTGCCAGCGCGAGATGGTCGGCGGGGGCGATATCGGCCATCACCCGGCTCAGCGAGGCGGCGATGTCAATTGCCGGATACTGCCCGCGCTGGGCCAGGTCGCGGCTCAGCACGATATGGCCATCCAGGATCGCGCGGGCGGTGTCGACCACCGGATCGTCCTGCGCATCGCCGTCGGCCAGCACGGTGTAGAGCCCCGTGATCGACCCGCCCGAGGTTGCCGAATTACCCGCGCGCTCGACCAGCTTGGTCAGCGTGGCCAGCGCCGAAGGCGGATAGCCGCGCGCCGCACCGGGTTCGCCGAGCAGCAGCGCAATCTCGCGCCCGGCGTGGGCCACGCGGGTCAGGCTGTCCATGATCAGCAGGACCTGGCGCCCCTGCGCGCGGAAGTGTTCGGCCAGGCTGGTGGCCAGCATCGCCCCGCGCAGCCGCAGGTTGGGGGCATGGTCGGCAGGGACGGCGATCACCGCGGTGCGGGCGCGCTTGGCGCCCTGCATGTGCCGCTCGACAAAATCCGACACCTCGCGGGCGCGCTCGCCGATCAGGCCGACGATCACGATCTCGGCCTCGGCCCTGGTGGCGATCATGTCGAGCAGGACCGATTTGCCGACGCCTGACCCAGCCATGATCCCGATCCGCTGGCCAATCCCGAAGGTGGTCAGGGCATTGAGCGCCCGCACCCCGGTATCGAATGGCAAGCGCACCGGGCTGCGATCGAGCGCCCCGGCGCGCTTGCCCCCGGCCGGCCACAACGCGCGGGCATGGAGCGGCGGTCCGCCATCGATTGGCTGGCCGGAGCCATCGACCGCGCGGCCGAGGTAAGCCTCGCCAACATGGAGCATCCCCGGTTGGCCGTGCGTCCGCACCCGGGCGCCGGGGCGGAGCATGACCGTATCGCCAAGCAGCATCAACAGCGAGCGGCCGTTGCGGAAGCCGATCACTTCGGCAGTCAGCGGCGAGACCCCGTGAGAAACTTCGCACAGCGCGCCGACTGGCGCGTTGAGCCCGCTGACTTCAAGCAGGCCGCCGTCGCAGGTCGCGACTAAACCGTAACGCGCCGGAGCGAGGTCCAGCGGTGCTTCGGCCAGTTCATCGAGCAGGCTGGCGCAGGCGTTCAGCACGGCCCCAGCGCCTCGGCCAGTGCGCGGCGCCACTGCACCGGGCCATCCTCAATGCCTCCGGCCTGGCCTTCAAGCCGCAGGTTGCCGCGCTCCAGCGCCGGATCAAGCTCGGTCGCCAGGCCGGTCGGCAGGCGTTCGGCGATCAGCGCGAGATCGTCGGGGTGGAGCCGCAACACGGCGGCATCGTCAGCCCGCGCCAGCATCGCGGCAGCGCGGGTCGCGCGCTCGGCGAGGGCAACGGGATCGATCGCCAGCGGAGCCAGCGCGGCGTCGCACAGTGCGGTGACGGTCTCGACCAGCCGCTGGCGCAGGGCTTCCTGCTGAGCGGTATCGAGCCGGGCGAGGGCGAGCTCGATCTGCTGACGGGCGGCCGCTTCCTCCGCCCGGCGCAGTTCGGCTTCGGCCTGGGCTTCGGCAATTCCGGCGGCATGGCCATCGGCCCAGGCATCGGCGACGGGGTCAGCCGATTGGTCACGCGGGCGCGCGGGTGCCGCACTGAAGCGCAGGTCAGCGGCAAAGCCCGAGCCGCCGCCCAGCGCGGCGAAAGGCAGGCTAGACATACTCGTCGTCCCCGCTGCCCGCGCCGAACTGGATCACGCCATCGGCCGCCAGCCGCCGGGCCGCAGCCACGACCGCGCGCTGCGCTTCCTGCACCTCGGCCAGCTTGAGCCGGCCGCGCGCGGCAATCTCGTCGCGAACGCCGTCCGCGGCGCGGCTCGACATGGCGCGGAAGAACACCTCGCGCTGGTCTTCCTCGATGCCCTTCAGCGCATCGATCAGCACCTCGCTCTCCACTTCGCGCAGCAGCGCGCCCATGGCTTGCGGATCGAGCACGAACAGGTGCTCGAATTTGAACATCTCGCCCTCGATTGTCCGGGCCAGCGCCTTGTCGATCCGGCCCAGCTCCGGCATGATCCGCTTTTCCGCGGCCTTGCCGGCATTGTTGATGATGTCGGCCGCCTCGCGCGGGCCGCCCATGGTCAGGGCCGCCGCACCGTGGCTGGCGGTGATCCGGCTCTGGAGCAGACTGTCGAGCATCGCGATCGCTTCGGCCGAGACCGGGCCCATCGTTGCCACGCGGTGCATCACCTGCGGCTGGACAGCGGCGGGCAGGGTACGCAGCACGTCGGCGGCAATCTCGGGCTGCAGTTGCAGCAGCAGCACCGCAATCGCCTGCGGGTGTTCGTGCTCGACCAGCGGGATCAAGGCATCGGGGTTGAGCCAACGGGCCAGTTCGAGCGCCGGGCCAGCCGCGGGCTCTTCCGGCATGATCCGCTGCATCATGCTTTGCGCCTTGGCCGGGCCGACCGCCTCGCTCAGCAGGCTGCGCACGCGCCAGGGGCGGTCCTCGGCGCCGATCCCCGGTCGGTCGGCCTGGTTGACGAAGCCGGCGATCGAATCGCGGATCAGCTCGGGCCCGATCTCGCCCAGCGCGCACATCTTCTCGCCCAGCACCTGCAATTCCTGCGGGTCGAGCCGGCCGAGGATGGTCGCGGCCTTGCTCTCATCGAGCAGCATGACCATCACGGCGGCGCGTTCGGCATCGGAGAGGGTGGCGGCGGCCATGATCAGGCTCCGGCCGCCGGCTTGAGCATCCGCCGCAGTGCGACGATCGTTTCCTCAGGCTTTTCATCGACCATGCGCTGCGCCAGCTCGACCTGCTTGCCGAGTAATGCTTGATCTTGCCCGGCCTCGGCCGCCAGGCTGGGCGGGGCCAGGCCGGGCAAGCGCGGGGCAGGCTCGCCGTCCTTAGCGCCGGTTTGCGGATCGCGCTTCAACAGGCGCAGCAGCGGGCGGATCACCAAGAAGACCACCAGCAGCACCGCCAGCAGGCCCAGGCCGCTGCGCAGGGCAAGCGAGAACCACGGTGCTTCGTAGATCGGCGGCTCGACCACTTCGGCGACATCGAACGGGCGGGCCACCACGGCAACCTGATCGCCGCGCGCCGGATCGGCGCCGACGGCAGCGCTGACCAGCGCCTTGATCGCCTCGATATCGGTCGGGCGGCCCTGCTTCTTCATCGCCTCCTGGCTGACGGCAACTGCGACCGAGAGCCGCTTGATCTTGCCCGGCGCGGCATTGCTGACCGCCACTTCGCGGCCGAGTTCATAAGTGCGGTTGCTGGTCGATTCCGTGGTCGGCGCGGCTCCGGCAATCGCCCCCGGCACAGTCGGCTGCGGCGCACCAGGCTGGAGCGTGGTGGCGGGCGGGGGCGTGTTCGCGAGAACGCCCGGAACGCCGCCGGTGGTGGTCATGCCGCCCTGGGTCTGGGCCTGGCTCTCCGAGCGGACCACGCCTTCCTTGTCATAGCTTTCGCGGGCCGAGGTCACCTCGTCCATGTCGAGCTCGATCTGGATTTCGCTGGAGAACTGGCCGGGCCCGAGGATCGGGGTGAGGAGCTGATCGAGCTGGCCGCGCAGCTTGGTTTCAAGCCGGCTCTGCAGCTCGATCCGGTCATTGTCCTTGCCGCTCTCGGGATCGGACAGCAGGCGGCCCGCCTGATCGACCACCCGCACTGCATCGGGGCTCATCCCCGGGGCCGAGGCGGCGACCAGATTGACGATTGCCGCGACCTGGCTGGCGCCAAGCTGCCGCCCGCGCGCCATGCGGACCATGACCGAGGCGGTCGGCGGGGCGTCGTCGCGCACGAAGACCGACTTGTTGCCCTCGGCCAGATGGACGCGGACAGACTCGACCCCGTCGATCTCCTTGATCGTCAGCATCAGCTCGTGCTCACGCGCGGCGCGCAGGCGCTCGCCTTCGAGCGTGCGGCTGGCGCCCATCGGCAGGCTGTCAAGCGAGGTTGCGGCATCGGGCACGGCCAGCGCGCCATCGGCGGCCACGGCCATGCGAGCGCGGTAGAGCTGGTCCTCCGGCACGGTCAGTGCGCCGGTCGAATTGTCGATCGCATAGGCGATCCCCGCACCGTCGAGCGCAGTGACCACCCCGGCGCGCTGGGCATCGTCGAGCTGGGCATAGAGCTGGCGCTGCGGCGGGGCCGAAACCACTGCCCAGGCCAGCGCGGCCACGCCGATTGCCCCAGCCCCGACGAACCATGGCACGGCGCGGCGCAGCGCGGGCTGGGCGGTCAGGCCGCGCAGCCGCTCAAGCGGGGCGCCTCCA
>Ga0073920_1000016_pt1 | contig 38105 bp, 33 predicted proteins | sample GWRWT4_2Sept14_2_FD_70953 | JGI IMG/M metagenome (GOLD analysis project Ga0073920, IMG submission 70953) | Sand microcosm microbial communities from a hyporheic zone in Columbia River, Washington, USA - GW-RW T4_23-Sept-14 | ecosystem: Engineered > Artificial ecosystem > Sand microcosm >...
TATTCGTTGACCTTGTGATAGGCGACCACCATCACGATCGAAAGGAACAGCCCCAGCGCCGAGGTCGAGCGCTTGGGCGGGATCGCCAGTGCCACGGCCAGCAGCGGCAGCAGCAGCATCATTGCAACTTCAACCAGGCGGAAGTTCAGGCTGGCGCTGCTCTCGTTGCGCAGCTGCTCGCTGGCCCGGTCGCTCCAGGTGATCCGCAGCAGCTCTGGCAGGAAGTATTCGCGCTCCTTGCCGCCGCGCTGGCGGAATTCCTCGACCGCCGGCAGGTCGATCGGCAGGTCGTGGCGGGTAAAGCTCAGCACGCGGGGCGCCTGGCCCGGCGCATCCTGCACGATCTGGCCGTCGGTCAGCCGCAGGATGATCGTATCCGGGCTGTCCTTCAGCGCCAGGAACCGCCCCTCGCGCGCCGAGATCGAGAGGACCTGGCCTTGCGGCGAGGCAACGCGGGCGAAGATCCCGATCAGCTGGCGGCCTTCTTCGCGGCTCTGTTCGATCCGCAGCGCTATCTTGTCCTGCAGGGTGGTGAATTCCCCGACCTTGATCGAGGCGCCCAGTGCGCCTGAGCGCAGCTCGAACTGGAGCTGCTCATAGTAATAGCGCGAGAGCGGCTGAAGGTAGCTGACGATCACCAGGTTGAGCGCGGCCAGCACCAGCGTGATCATGTAGGGCACGCGCAGCAGCCGGGTATAGCTGAGGCCGACCGCGCGCATCGTATCCAGCTCGCTGGTGGTCGCCAGCTTGCGGAAGGCCAGCAGGATGCCCAGCAGCAGCCCCAGCGGAATTGCCAGGCTGGCATATTCGGGCAGCAGGTTGGCCAGCATCCGGAACACCACCGAAACCGGCCCGCCCTCGGTCGCCACGAAGTCGAACAGCTTGAGCATCTTGTCGAGCACGAGCAGCGAGGCGGCGATCACGAAGACGCCGCACATCGGCATCAGCACGAGCCGGAAGATATAACGGTCAATGGCGGGAAGTGACTTCACGAAGCGGCCAGCACGGTTCCTTTGGCGGGTCCGGGGCCGCCTTGTTGCTGAATCCATAGCCGGGGTGCGCGATGCGCGGAAGCGGGAATTGCTTTGCGGCACGAAGCGGGACAGGGTGAGAGATAGCTAATCAGGAGAACGGCTTTATGGCGATGCTCTCACACCACCCCGAACGGCATACGGTAGCGCGGATCGGCTGGTTGCGCGCCGCTGTGCTCGGCGCAAACGATGGGATCGTCTCAACCGCCAGCCTGATTGTCGGCGTGGCGGCGAGCACGGCCGACAAGGGCCCGATCCTGGTCGCCGGGATGGCGGGATTGGTGGCCGGCGCGATGTCGATGGCGGCGGGCGAATATGTCTCGGTCTCAAGTCAGGCCGATACCGAAAGCGCCGACCTTGCGCGCGAAACCCGCGAACTGGCCGAAGACCCGGAGCACGAGCACGAGGAACTGGCGGCGATCTACCGCACCCGCGGGCTGGATGCCGGCCTCGCCGACCAGGTCTCGACCGCGCTGATGGCGCATGATGCGCTGGGCGCCCACGCCCGCGACGAACTCGGCCTCGCTGAAATCACCCGCGCCCGCCCGGTCCAGGCCGCGCTGACCTCGGCCGCGACCTTTGCCATCGGTGCCGCCCTGCCGCTCGTTGCGGCCACGGTCTTGCCGCTATCGCAGCTGGTGATCGGGGTGTCGGTCTCCGCCCTGCTGTTCCTGATGCTGCTCGGTGCAGTCGGTGCCCGGGCCGGCGGCGCGCCAATCGGGCGCGGTGTGCTGCGCGTGGCGTTCTGGGGCGCGGCGGCGATGGCCGCGACCTGGGCGATCGGGCGGCTGTTCGGGACGGCGGTGGCTTAGAGCCTCACGCCTTCTCCAGTGTGCACTGCAGCGGGTGTTGGTTCTGTTTGGCGAAGTCCATCACCTGGTTCACCTTGGTCTCGGCGATCTCGTAGGGGAAGATGCCGCAGACGCCGACGCCCTTCTGGTGGACGTGGAGCATCACCCGAGTCGCCTGTTCCAGATCCATGTTGAAGAAGCGCTTGAGGACCATCACGACGAATTCCATCGGCGTGTAATCATCGTTCAGCAGCAGCACTTTGAACTGGCTGGGTTTCTTCGGTTTTGCGCGGGTCTTGGTCGCGACGCCGATCTGGTTTTGCCCGCCCGATTCGCCATCGCCGTCATCCGCGGCAGCGCGGACGGCAAAGGCGGTGAAGGGCATGGGCTGGACCATCGGACAAATATCGCACTGTGGGTGAGGCAGGACAAGCCTCCTGCGGGGCAAGCGCTTACCAAAAAGCGAACGGTTGCGCAAAAGCAGAAACTTGGCGCCGCAAAGCAGACAGGCCGGACAGCAAATACGCTGCCCGGCCTGTAATTAAGCTCACGGTCCGGTGGGGAGAGGGATCACCGCACCGTGAGGAACGGCTGCCCTTAGGCGGCCTGCTTGACCTTTTCGACCGCGATGCTGACGCGGTTCTGAACCGGCGCGAAAGCTTCGTTGGCCAGCTTGACCAGGGCTTCCGAGCGCTTCGAACCAGTCGCCATGGCGGTGTCGAAGTTGCGGCGCAGGATCTCGCCCTGCAGCTTGAAGAAGTCAGCCGGCGACTTGACGGCGGCCAGTTCCTTGACGTCGGCGGTCATGGTTTCGAAGCCGGTCTTGGCGTCTTCGACATAGACCTTGCCAAGGTCCTGCAGGCCAGCGGCCAGCACCTTGCCCGATTCGACCAGGGCTTCGACATTGCCCTTGGTGAATTCACCGGCATCGGCGAACACGGCAGTGCTCTTGTCCATGGCGGTCTTGGCGCGATCCTGGAGATCGGCAACGGCGTCCTTCACCTTGGCGGTGAAATCTTCGGCGGCTTGCTGGGTCTTGGCCATGATCGTGGTGTCCTTCGACTTGAGGGGAGCAGCCTTCGCGACCTTCTTGGCGGCGGGCTTGGCAGCAATCTTCTTCGCGACGACCTTCTTGGCCGGGGCGGGCTTGGCAATCTTCTTGGCGACCGGCTTCTTCGGCGCGGCAACCTTCTTGGCGACCGGCGCGTCCTTCACGGGGGCGGCAGTAGCAGCGGCGTAAGCCTTCTCGGCCAGAACTTCGGCCTTGGCTTCGTCAATCTTGTTCACGGTGGCATCGGCCATCGGTCTAATCCTTCGCAGTTCGCGCCGGACACCTGCGTCCGGGCTCATGTTGCAGTGCACAAAATAGATATTGCACCTGCGAAGTCAAGAGTGTTTTGTTGCAGTGCAGCAAAAAACTGCGAAGAGGCCGGAAACGGTGCTTTACCGGGCTTTTACATAGCTGCCGGGGGCGTCTTCCACCACCGTGTCGCCTTTTGCGCCCGGCACGCGCTTGCCCGTGGCAGGCACTTCGGCGCTATCCTGGCTGCGCAGCCACGCGATCCAGTGCGGCCACCACGAACCCGGCGTTTCGGTTGCCCCGGCGATAAACGCCTCTAGGCTTTCGGCTTCGGCTGGCCCCGTCCAGTACTGGTACTTCTTGGCGGCCGGCGGATTGACCACCCCGGCTATATGTCCGGAGCCGGCGAGTAGGAAAGTCTTTTCGCCGCGGAGATGGTGCATGATCTGCCAGACGCTGGCGGCCGGCGCGATGTGATCCTCGCGCCCCGCCTGGATATAGGCCGGGGTCTGGATCCGGGTCAGGTCGATCGGGGTGCCATCGGCGCTGAGCGCATCGGGCACCACCAGCTTGTTGTCGCGGTAGAGCTCGGTCAGGTACTGGCGGTGCCACTTGGCCGGCAGGTTGGTGACATCGCCGTTCCAGTGCAGCAGATCGAAGGCCGGATAGTCGTCGCCCAAGAGGTAGTTCTTGACGACATAATTCCAGATCAGGTCGTTGCCGCGCAGCAGGTTGAAGGTGGTCGCCATATAGCGCCCATCAAGATAGCCATGCTCCTGGCCCAACTGCTCGACCACTTTGAGCTGCTGGTCGTCGATGAAGATCTTGAGTTCGCCGGCCTGTTCGAAATCCACCTGAGCGGTGAAGAAGGTCGCGCTCTTGACCTTGTCCGCTAGCTTGCGGCGGGCCAGCACGGCCAGGGTCGCGGCGAGTGTCGTGCCCGCGACGCAGTAACCGATCGTGTGGACCGCCTTGACGCCCAGCCGCTCGCGCACCGTGTCGATCGCCTCGATCTGGGCGCGGATGTAATCGTCCCAGGTGAGGTCCACCATGGTCTCGTCCGCGCTCTTCCACGAGACGACGAAGACCGTGACTCCCTGCTCCACCGCCCAGCGGATGAAGCTTTTCTCAGGCGTCAGGTCGAGGATGTAGAAGCGGTTGATCCACGGCGGGAAGATCACCAGCGGGGTTTCGAGCACCTTGCCGGTGGTCGGGCTGTACTGGATCAGCTGGAACAACTTCGTCTGGTAGACCACCTTGCCCGGCGTGATCGCCAGGTTCTCACCCAGCCGGAAAGCCTCTGGATCGACGTGGGTCAGCTGGCCCTTCTTGAGGTCGGCCAGCAGGTGCTGCATCCCCTTGGCCAGGCTTTGCCCCTTGGTCGCGATCGCCCGTTCCAGCACCAGCGGGTTGGTTACCGGGAAGTGCGCCGGGCTGAGCGCCTCGACCAAGGTGCGGGCGGCAAAGCGGAGCTGCTCCTGCTGGTGCGGATCGACGCCCGGGGCGCTGTCGGCCAAGGCCAGGACCTGCTCGGCCAGCATCAGGTAGGTCTGGTGGACCAGGGCAAAGAACGGCTGCTCGCGCCATTTGGGATCGGCAAAGCGGCGGTCCTTGCGCGGCAGTTCGGGGGTTTCGCCGGCCGGCTTGCCGTCGATGCCGTACTGGCCCAGCACGGTCTGCCACAGCGCCATGCCATCGGCCCACAGCTTCTGCTGCACTTCGGGGCGGGTCAGCGGCAGGCTGCGGACCCAGCCTTCGTAGATGCCCAGCCAGTTGCCCGGATCGGCCAGTGTCGCCGGGGCCTTGCCCGCCAGCGTTGCCGCCTGATCCTGCGCGAATTCGAGCCACAAGGCCTGCATGGTCTGCAACGCGACTGCCCATTCGCCCAGCTCGCCCTGCTTGACCCCGGCCGGGACTAGTTGGTCCCACAGCTTGAGCGGCTCGGCGAACATCGCGTCGAAGGCACTGGTCAGATCGTCGTCGCGCATCCTGGGTTCCCGATTCACCGGCTGGCAGCTTGCACCCTAACCGATTTGCAGTCAGGGCTTAAGCGTCTTACAGACGAATGCAGCCCTTTTGGCCAATTCGCGGCAATTCCGCCGCATTCAAATGAAGTCGAGGTCATGGAAGAAGAGTTCTACCGCATCAAGCGCCTGCCGCCCTACGTCATCGCCGAAGTCAACGGCATGCGGGCTGCAGCACGCGCCGCCGGTAGGGATATCATCGACCTTGGCATGGGCAATCCGGACCTGCCGCCGCCGGCCCACGTGATCGACAAGCTGTGCGAAGTTGCCCAGAAGGCTGACGCTCACGGCTATTCGGCCTCGTCCGGCATTCCCGGCCTGCGCAAGGCCCAGGCCAATTACTATGGCCGCCGCTTCGGCGTTGAGCTTGATCCCGAGACCGAGGTCGTGATGACCATGGGTTCGAAGGAGGGCCTCGCCAGCCTCGCCACCGCGATCACCGCGCCGGGCGATGTCGTGCTGGCGCCCAACCCCAGCTACCCGATCCACACCTTCGGCTTCATCATTGCCGGGGCGACGATCCGCTCGGTTCCGACCACGCCGGACGAGCGTTATTGGGAATCGCTGGAGCGAGCGATGGCCTTCACCGTGCCGCGCCCGTCGATCCTGATCGTCAACTATCCGTCGAACCCGACGGCCGAGACGGTTGATCTGGCGTTCTATGAGCGGCTGGTGGCCTGGGCGAAGGAAAACAAGGTCTGGATCCTCTCGGACCTGGCCTATTCCGAACTCTATTACGACGCCAACCCGACCCCTTCGATCCTGCAGGTGCCCGGCGCCAAGGACGTGGCGGTGGAGTTCACATCGATGTCCAAGACCTTCAGCATGGCTGGCTGGCGGGTCGGCTTCGCGGTCGGCAACCCGCGGCTGATCGCAGCGCTCAAGCGCGTGAAGAGCTATCTTGATTACGGGGCTTTCACTCCGATCCAGGCGGCAGCCTGCGCGGCGCTCAACGGCCCGCAGGACATCGTCGAGATGAACCGCAACCTTTACCAGAAGCGCCGTGATGTGCTGGTGGAAAGCTTTGGCCGCGCCGGGTGGGAAATCCCCAGCCCCAAGGCCTCGATGTTCGCCTGGGCCCCGCTGCCGCCGGCGCTGAAGGACATGGGCAGCCTGGAGTTTTCCAAGCAGCTGTTGACCCACGCCGAAGTCGCGGTCGCACCGGGCGTCGGCTATGGCGAAGAGGGTGAGGGCTTTGTCCGCATCGCCATGGTCGAGAACGAGCAGCGGCTGCGCCAGGCCGCGCGCAACATCAAGCGCTACCTGGCCAGCATGGGGGTCAACTCCACCGCCGCCTGACCGCGACGCGGCCCGGCGATCAATCGGACTTGCAGCACAGGTCGCAGTGCTGTCAGTCTGCCCCGAAGGGTTTGTTTTCGGGAGCAACTCTTGCGACAGTTCCAGTGGTTTGCGATGGGTCCGGTCCCGGACGGGTGCGATTTGCGCCGTCTGGGCTGGACCCTCGTCGAACCCGGGATCGAACCGCCCCAGGCCGAGGCGCCGCCGCTGATCGCCATGCCGCTCCGCGCCGTGGTGAGCGACTGGGTCATGCTGGTTGGCGCCAGCCCCAAACGCCGCCAGCGGGTCCTGGCTGTCGGGGTTGAGGATGCCGGCGAACGCGCCCGGCTGCTGCGGCTGGGCTTTGGCGATGCAATTGGCGGGACGCTTGACCTCGAAGAGATCGAGAGCCGCGCCTTGCGGATTGACGCAGCGATGCGCTCGCTGCCGCGCGAGCGGGCGCTGGGGCCGCTCAAGCTGGACCTGCTGCTGCGCGATGCCTTCGCGGCCGGACGCGGGGCGGGGCTGCACCCGCGCGAGTTCCTGCTGCTGTGGCGGCTGGCCGAGGAGCCGGGGGCGACTGTGCCGCCGAGCGAGCTGCGCAGCGATGTCTGGCGGCTGGCGTTCCGGCCGGAAACCAACAGCCTGGCGGTTCATGTCAGCCGCCTGCGCGCCAAGCTGCGCACCGCCGGGCTCGACGGGCTGGTCGAAACCCGGCCCGACGGTGGTTACCGGCTGGCCGAGGAGATGCTCCGGCCGGCGCTGGCCTTTGCCGACGAGCTGGGGCTGGCAAATGGGGGACTGGACGCGCACCTGCGTTTGGGCAAGGAAGCGGCCAAGACCAACCAGCAGGACAATGAGCAATGCGCGAGCTGAAGCCCAACGATCGAGTCAGCATTTCGATGGACGCAGATGGTGTGGCCCAGGTGCGGATGATCCGGACCGACAAGATGAATGCACTCGATCCGGCGATGTTCGACACGCTGATCGAGGCGGGCGAAGTGCTCTATAATATGCCGGGCCTGCGCGTCGTGGTCCTCTCGGGCGAGGGACGCAGCTTCTGCGCCGGGCTTGACCTGACCTCGATGGCCCAGACCGATCGCCACGATGCCGTGCCGCTGACCGAGCGGACCCACGGCAATGCCAACCGGCCGCAGCAGGTGGCGATGCAGTGGCGCAAGCTGCCGGTGCCGGTGATCGCCGCCGTCCACGGCGTCTGCTTTGGCGGCGGGCTGCAGCTGGCGAGCGGCGCAGACATCCGGGTGATCGCGCCCGATGCGCGGCTGGCGGTGATGGAAATGAAGTGGGGCCTGGTGCCCGACATGGCCGGCTATGCGCTGTGGAAGGGCATGATCCGCGACGACGTGCTGCGTGAGCTGACCTATACCAACCGCGAGTTCACCGGTGAGCAGGCCGGCGAATACGGCTTTGCGACAATCGTCGATGACAACCCGGTGGCCCGCGCCACGGCCATCGCGGCCGAGATTGCCAACCGCAACCCGCATGCCCAGCGCGCTGCCAAGCGGCTGTTCAACCGCTATCTCGAAAGCTCGAATGACGAGATACTGATGGCCGAAAGCGTCGAGCAGCACGCGCTGATCGGCAGCCGGAACCAGATCGAGGCGGTCCGCAGCCAGATGGAAAAGCGCAAGGGCCTCTTCGTCGACCCCTAAGGCGGATAAGCTTGTGGCGAAAGCACCACAGGCTTCGACGAATGGCCATCGGTCCGTATTGTAGAACCGCATAGGTATGCGTATTGGGCGCCCAGCAGACGGCGCCCCCCTTGCCGGACTGTCATTCACAGGGAGTGGATAACCATGAAGACTTTCCGCCGCTCGTTCGGCCGTACCTTGCTGCGCTCTTCGGCCCTTGGCGTTTCGCTCGCCATCGTCGCCTCGGCGGCTCCGGCTTTTGCCCAGGATGCCCCGCAGGCCGATGAAGCCGTAGACGAAGCCGAAATCATCGTCACTGCCACCCGCCGCAGCGAAGCGCTGTCCGACGTGCCGATCGCGGTTTCGGCCGTCTCGGGTGAGACCCTGGCCAAGACCGGCGCGACAGACGTGCGCCAGCTTAACCAGGTCGCGCCTTCGCTGCTCGTTTCGGGTGCCACCAGCGAAGTGAACTTCACCGCGCGCATCCGCGGCATCGGCACGGTCGGTGAAAACGCCGGCCTCGAAAGCTCGGTCGGCCTGTTCATCGACGGCGTCTATCGCAGCCGCACCGGTGTCGGCCTGTCCGAACTGGGCGAGATCGAGCGCGTCGAAGTGCTGCGTGGGCCCCAGGGCACACTGTTCGGCCGCAATTCGACCGCCGGCCTGATCAACATCGTCACCAAAGGCCCGAGCCTGTCGGACGGGTTCTCGGGCAATGCCTCGGCCACCTATGGCAATTACAACTTCTGGCGCCTCGATGGCGCGGTCAATGTGCCGCTCGGCTCTACCGCCGCCGCCCGCATCGATGCCGTCTGGCAGCAGCGCGATGGCTTCATCGAGAACGCCACCCCCGGTGAGCCCGACATCAACGACCGCGACCGCTGGCTGGTGCGCGGCCAGATCGCCTGGGAACCCAGCGATGACATCAAGCTGCGCCTGATCGCCGACTATTCAAAGAAGGCTGAAAACTGCTGCGGCGGTGTGCTGCTCAACCCGGTGCGCAACCTGTCACGCGGGGCTGACGGCTTCCCGGTCGCCAGCGCCAACACGCTGCTGCCACTGCTCCAGGCCTTTGGCGCCAACTTCCAGGTCGCTCCGGCCGGCGAAAGCTTTGTCCGCGCCCAGTCGACCACCCCGGGCGTAACCTACCGCACCGACAGCAAGGACTGGGGCGTCTCGAACGAGCTGACCTGGGACCTGGGCGGCGCCACCCTGACCGCGATCACCGCGTATCGCGACTACCTCAACGAACAGGGCCAGGACGGCGATTTCCAGGCGATGGACATCCTGAAGCGGTTCGATCTTGATCGCCACTTCAAGCTGTTCACGCAGGAAGTCCGCTTCCAGGGCGAAGCACTTGACGGGCGGCTCGACTGGTTGGTCGGCGGCTACTACGCCAACGAAAAGCTCTTCGTTGATGACGACATCGTCTATGGTGCCGACTACGAGCGTTATGCCAACTGCCTGGCCGCGACGGCGATTTCGGCCGCCAACGTCAACCCGGCCTCGGCGACCTGCTCGAACCTGCCGACCACCATTTTCCCGGGCTTCCAGGGCCTGGCCCTGGCGACCGGTTCGGCCCGGCTTAACGGCACCGGCAACAATGGCGCCAGCTTCGATCAGCGCAGCAACAACTGGGCGCTGTTCACCCACAACACTTTCGACATCGTCGAAGACAAGCTGAACCTGACCCTGGGTGCGCGCTACACGCATGAAAGCAAGACGCTGGCCGCCGACGCCCGCTTCACCAACACGCTGTGCCCGGCGATCCTCAACACGCCGCTCCAGTCGCTCGCCTCGCGGGCCTGCGTCATCAACGGATCGGCGCCTTCGTTCGCGCGCGGCGCTCCCGGCACCGAGTTCAGCGAAGGCCAGTGGACGGGTACGGCCGTGCTCAGCTTCAAGCCGATCGAAGACCTGATGGTCTATGCCTCGGCTTCGAAGGGCTACAAGGCGGGCGGCTTCAACCTCGACTTCTCGGCGCTGGACCGCACCTGCAACACCACCTTCGATGAGGCTTGCGCGGCCCGTCTGGCCCGCCCGGCCTTCACCCCGGGCAACGGCCGCCCGGAAGCGACTGACCTGCAGTTCGCCAGCGAGAAGGTCGACGCCTTCGAAGTGGGCTTCAAGTACGATGGCAACGGGATCGACGTGAATTTCGCGGCGTTCTACCAGCGCTACTCGAACTACCAGCTCAACACCTTCAACGGGGTGAACTTCGAAGTTACCAACATCCAGGCCTGCCAGGACAGCCTGGGCGGCGCGGACAAGGATGGCTCGGCCGTCACTGGTACCTGCGCCGCGGATCGCCTGAAGCCGGGCGTGACCTCGAAGGGCTTCGAGCTGGAGGCGTTCCTGCGTCCGGCCCGGCACTTCACGGTCAATGCCGGCCTCACCTATGTCGATACCAAGTACGCCAACGACCTGGTCGGCACGGGCGGTCGTCCGCTCTCGCCGGTGCTGTTCCAGCTGCCGGGTAACACCATGTCGAACGCCCCGCAGTATGCCGTTACTGCCGGGATGAGCTGGAGCCCGCCGATCGGTGACAGCGGCATGTCGGCGCTGTTCTACCTCGACACCCGCCTGCAGGGCGATACCAACACCGGTTCGGACCTTGACCTTGAAAAGGTCCAGGACAGCTTCGTGACGGTCAACGGCCGGATCGGGCTCTATGGTGCCGATCGCAAGTGGGGCATCGAAGTCTGGGCCCAAAACCTGCTCAACAAGAAGTACTACATGATCGGTGCGGACATGCCGCTGCAGGGTGGCGGGACCTTCCGCTCGACCGCCTCGCCGGCTTCGACCGGGCTGGCTGGCACGGCCAACCAGCTGTTCGTCGGCTTCCCCGGCGAACCGCGCACCTTCGGCGTGACGCTGCGCGGCAAGTTCTAAGCCCCGCGCGCTTAGACAGAATGACAGAAGACCTCTCCGGGAAACCGGGGAGGCCTTTTGCTTTGCCGGCGCAAGCCGTCTAGCCTGAGCGGATGAGAATACTGCGCGATCCCGATTGCCTGCTGGCCGAAGGCCTGGCCACCCTGCGGGTCCAGTTCCAGGTGCCCGCCACTTTCCCCGAACCGGTGCTGGCGGCGGCGCAGGTGTCAGCGCAGCGCCAGCCAACCCAGCATGCCGACTGGACCCAGCGCCCGTTTGTGACGCTCGATCCAGCGGGGTCGACCGACCTAGACCAGGCCTTTGCGATCGAGGCGGCCGGCAGTGACTGGCTGCTCCACTATGCCATCGCCGATGTCGGCTGGTTCGTCGAACCGGGCGGGGCGCTCGATGCCGAGGCCTGGGCGCGCGGGGTCACCACCTATCTCCCGGATGGCAAGGCCGGGCTCTATCCGCCGGTCCTGGCCGAGGGCGCGGCCAGCCTGCTGCCCGATGGCCCGCGCCCGGCGGTGGTCTTCACCGTAAGAGTCCGCCCCGATGGCGAGACGGTGCTGGACGCCGTGACTCGCGCCGTAATCCGCAGCCGGGCCAAGCTGGCTTACGAGACGGTCCGCGATGCCGATCTGCCCGATGGCTTCATGGCAATCGCCGAGCGGATCGAACTGGCCGAGGCCCGGCGCGGCGCGGCCCGGGTCGATCCGCCCGAGCAGCAGGTGGAGCGCAATGGCGACGGCAAGTACCAGCTGCAATTCCGCCCACTGCTGCCCTCCGAAACGCGCAATGCCGCCCTGTCGCTGGCCTGCAACCTGGCCGTGGCGAAACTGCTGCTGGAGCATCAGACCGGGCTGTTCCGGGTGATGGCCGGACCCGATCCAGCCGCCGAAGCGCGGCTGCGGCAGACTGCCAAGGCCTTTGGCTTGACCTGGCCTGATGCCGCGCCGCTGGCGCAGTTCGAAAAGCTGCTCGATCCCGCCGATCCGCGCCATGGTGCCTTCATGCTCGCTGTCCGCCGGGCCGGGCGCGGGGCGAGTTATGCGCCTTATGCAGAGGGCAATCTCCCTTGGCACGCCGCGATCGCCGCGCCCTATGCCCATGCCACGGCCCCGCTGCGGCGGCTGGCCGATCGCTATGTGATCGAGGCCGCGCTAGCGCTGGCGAATGGCCGGCCGGTGCCTGAGCCGGTCAGCGCCGCCTTCCCGCTGCTGCCCGCCGCGATGCAGCGCGGCGATGCCCGCGCCGGGCAGATCGAGCGCGCCGTGGTCGATCTGGCCGAAGCCGCGTTGCTTGCCGACCGGACCGGCGAACTGTTCGATGCGGTGGTCACGGACCTCGGCGAACAGGGCGCGCGGATCCAGCTGTGCGACCTGCCAGTGGTCGCCCGCACCACTGCGCGCGAGGTCGTTCCGGGTGACCGGGTGCGGGTGCGGCTGGACAGCGCCGACCCGGTAACGCGCCGTCTGGCCTTCCAGCGGGTGCAGTAAACCGCCGCCGATGAATCGGTTGCACTGCTCCGCCCGCTCGGCTAGTGGCGCGGCTCCCGGAGGGTTCGCCCAAGGGGATGGATGGCCCGATGGCGGAGTGGTTACGCACCGGACTGCAAATCCGTTTACGCCGGTTCGATTCCGGCTCGGGCCTCCACAGACCACAAGGTGCAGCGCCGCTTTAGCTCAGTTGGTAGAGCACATCATTCGTAATGATGGGGTCACGTGTTCGAGTCACGTAAGCGGCACCACTTTTCCGCCCTCGCGCTGCTGGCCCTGGCTGGCCCGGCGCTGGCGGACACGCCCGATCCGAAAGAGATTATCGTCACCGGCAAGGCGCTGGAGCCACCGGCTGGTCAGCGCGCGTTTGCCGGCGATCTGCTGAGTGCGGAAGATGTCCGCACGCTCGCCTCAGGGCGGATCGAGGACCTGCTCAGCCGCGCGCCGGGGATCCAGCAGTTCCGCCGTTCGGATAGCCGCTCAAGCAACCCTTCGGCCCAGGGGATCACCCTGCGCGGACTGGGCGGCAATGCCTCCAGCCGCACACTGGTGCTGCTCGATGGGGTGCCGCTGGTCGATCCGTTTTTCGGCTATGTCCCGCTCTCCGCTCTGCCGCCCGAACGGCTGGATTCGGTCCGCGTGTTGCGCGGCGGCGGGTCCGGAGCTTTTGCCGCCGGGGCGGTGGCGGGGACGATCGACCTTGCCTCGGCCGGGCCGGACACCCTTGGGCTGCTGTCGGCCTCGGCGCTGGTCAATGACCGGGGCGAAAGCGAGCTGTCCGCCTCGCTCGCGCCGCGCCTCGGCAGCGGCTTTGCCGCGGTCTCGGGCCGCTGGGACCGGGGCCGGGGGTTCTGGACCACGCCGGAAAACCAGCGGGCACCAGCCTCGGTTCGCGCGCGGTTCGAATCCTGGTCGACCGGCCTGCGCGCCGTCGCGCCGTTGACTTCTGATATCGAGCTTCAGGCCCGCGCGCTGCTGTTCGATGACCAGCGCACGCTGCGCTTTGCCGGGGCCGATACCGGGGCGAGCGGGCAGGATGCCAGCCTGCGCCTGGTCGGGCGCGGGGCCTGGCAGTTCGAGGCGCTCGGCTATGTCCAGGCGCGCGATTTCTCCAACGTGGTCATTTCCGCGACCTCGTTCCGCAAGACACTCGACCAGCGCCGCACCCCGGCGACCGGGCTCGGCGCCAAGTTCGAGCTGCGCCCGCCGCTGGGTGAGGGGCAGACGCTGCGGCTCGGCGTCGATTGGCGCCGCCAGCGCGGTGAGATGCAGGAAGAGGCCTATAGCGCGGTCACTGGCCTGGTCACCGCGCGGCGCAAGGCGGGCGGGGTCAATTCCGACCTCGGGCTCTTTGCCGAGCATGACTGGCGCTTCGGCCCGGCCTTGCTGACGCTGAGCGCGCGGGCGGATCGCTGGCAAGTGGCTGAGGGCTTCTTCCGCGAGTCCACGGCCGCCGGAACCGTCACCACCGACCGCCGCTTTGTCGATCGCTCCGGCTGGCAGGAAAGTCTGCGCGGCGGGCTGCTGGTTGAAGCGGCGCCGGGGCTGGCCTTGCGCGCCGCTGCCTATACCGGGCTGCGCCAGCCGACGCTCAATGAACTCTACCGGCCCTTCACGGTCTTCCCCGTCACCACCCGCGCCAATGCCGCACTGGAGAACGAGCGGCTGGAAGGGTTCGAAGGCGGGCTCGACTGGACGCCGCTTCCGGATCTGACCCTGCGCCTGACCGGGTTCGACAACCGGGTGAAGGGCGCCATTGCCAATGTCACCATCGGCCCCAACCTGCGCGAGCGCCGCAATGTCGATGCGGTCCATTCGCGCGGGATCGAGGCTTCGCTCGATGCGAAGCTCGGTGACTTCACCCTCGATGCCGCGCTGTCCTGGCTCTCGGCGAGGGTCGAGGCGAGCGGGGCTTCGGCTGCACTCGATGGCAAGCGCCCGGCCCAGGTTCCACGCCTCAGCGCGAGCGCCTCACTGGCATGGCGTCCAGTCGACCGCTGGCTCATCGCCGCCACGCTGCGCCACACAGGCGCACAGTGGGAGGACGACCTCGAGACTGATCGCCTGCCCGCTGCGACCACGCTTGATGCCGTGGCCGAAGTGCCCTTGACCGAGCGCCTGCTGCTGGTGCTGCGGGCCGAGAACCTGACCGACGCGCAGGTCATCACCCGCAACCAGGCGGGCAGCATCGATCTTGGCGCGCCGCGCACGGTCTGGGCCGGTTTCCGCATTTCCATGTGAGGCCGCTTGGCTTAGGAAAGCCCGCAAAGCACAACCGGAGGGATCAGATGGCTACCTCGATCAAGAACGCCCACGCCCGCAACCTCGATTGCAGCGAGGCCGAATGGGCGGCGCGGCAGGAACTTGCGGCCTGCTACCGGGTGTTCGATCACCTGGGTTGGAGCGAGTCGATCTACAATCACATCTCGCTGAAGGTGCCGGGTGAGGACGGGGCCTTCCTGATCAACCCCTATGGCCTGCACTATTCCGAAGTCTGCGCCAGCAACCTGGTCAAGATCGACATCGACGGCAACACGCTCGATGGCAGCCCCTTCCCGGTCAACAAGGCCGGCTTCACCCAGCACGCCTATTTCCACCGTCACGTCGATTGGGCCCACGCGATCTGCCACACGCATACCACCGCGACGATGGCGGTCTGCAGCATGGAAGGCGGGCTCCAGCCGGTGAACTTCTATGCCTGCAACTTCATCGGCAAGCTGAGCTATCACGATTTCGAAGGCGTCACAGTGCGCGAGGAAGAGGGGGAACGCCTGCTCGCCAACCTGGGCAGCAACCGCATCCTCATGCTGCGCAACCACGGTCCCGTGATCCTGGGCCGCTCGATCGGTGAGATCTTCATCCAGCACTGGTCGCTGCAGCGCGCCTGCGAGATCCAGCTGGCGACCATGGCCGCCGGCAAGCCAGTGGTGATCCCGGACGAGGTCGTCGCCGTGCACCAGCGCGACGTGGGTCAGGTCCGCTTGCCGGGCGGGCCGGGCAAGGCCGATTTTGACGCCTGGGTGCGGATCATCGACCGGACCGACCGCAGCTGGCGCGACTGATCCCTTCCGCACGATGTCCAGCCTGACCGTCAACGAGCGCCCGCTGGCGTTCGACATGGATCCCCAGACCCCGCTGCTGTGGGCGCTGCGCGATGGTGCGAACCTGACCGGCACCAAGTACGGTTGCGGCGTCGGCGATTGCGGCGCCTGCATGGTGCTGATCGATGGCGAGGCCAAGCTGTCGTGCCAGATGACCCTGGCCGAGGCTGAGGGGCGGGTGGTGACGACGATCGAGGGGCTCTCGGCCGACCGCTCGCACCCCGTACAGCAGGCGCTGGTGGCCGAGCAGGCGATCCAGTGCGGATTCTGCACGCCCGGCATCGCGATGGCCGCCGCGGCGTTGTTGGCGCGCAATGCCGATCCGACGCCGGAGGATATCAAGGCTGCCGTGCCCAACCTGTGCCGCTGCGGGGTCTATCCGCGCCTGATCCGCGCGATCCAGCGCGCCGGGCGGGTGATGCGGCGGCTGGAGACGATCGACCCGGTGCCGGCCCCCGGCACATCGCCGGAAGATGCGGCGCGGACCGTGCCGGCGATCAAGGCTCCCTGAGAAGGACACCCCCATGCTTGACCAGCCGCTGACCCTGCCCTGCGGGGCCGTGCTCCCCAACCGCCTCGCCAAGGCGGCGATGACCGAGGGGCTGGCCGATCCGCTGGGCCGCCCGACCGCCGAGCTGGAGCAGCTCTACCGGGTCTGGGGTGCGGGCGGCTGCGGTATGCTGCTGTCGGGCAATGTCCAGGTCGATGGCGATCATCTCGAGCGGCCGGGCAATGTCATTCTCGATCGGCCCGCCGATGGGGCGATGGTCGATGCCCTGCGGCGCTGGACCGGCGTGGCCAAGGCGGGCGGCTCGGCCTTCTGGGCGCAGCTCAGCCATGCCGGGCGCCAGACGATGAAGCCGGTCAACCCGCATCCCAAGGCGCCCTCGGCGGTCAAGTTGGGCCTGCCGGGCGGGCAGTTTGGTGAGCCAGTCGCGTTGACCGAGACCGAGATCACGGACTTAATCGCTCGCTTCGCCAGCGCGGCCCATTCCTGCCGCGAAGGCGGGTTCGATGGGGCGCAGATCCACGCCGCCCATGGCTACCTGATCTCGCAGTTCCTCAGCCCGCGCTCCAACCAGCGTAGCGACCAGTGGGGCGGCAGTCTGGAAAATCGCGCGCGGTTCCTGCGCGCAGTGGTCAAGGCGACGCGGGCTGCGGTGGGGCCGAAGTTCGCCTTGTCCGTAAAGCTCAACAGCGCCGATTTTCAGAAGGGCGGCTTTGCCTTTGAAGACAGCCAGACCGTTGTCGGCTGGCTGGCCGAGGACGGCGTCGACCTGATCGAGATTTCCGGCGGGACCTATGAGCAGCCCAAGCTGCTGGGGATCGAGGGGCTGGAGCCGGTCGAGCAGCCGGGCGTCAAGCCCTCGACCCTGGCGCGCGAGGCCTATTTCGTCGATTTCGCGCTGGCCATGAAGGAGGCGGTCAAGGTGCCCTTGATGGTCACCGGGGGCTTTCGCAGCCGTGCGGCGATGGAGGAGGCTTTGGCCCGCGGCGCGGCGGATGTGATCGGGCTGGGCCGGCCGCTCTGCGTTGAGCCCGATGGCGCGGCGCGGATTCTCGCCGGGGCGGAGAGCCTGCTGCGCGCTGAGGCCGGGCTGGGGCTGTTTCCGGCCTGGCTTTCGTTCCTGAAGTCGGTGCCGGCACTGCGCGCGATTGACAGTTTTGCCGGGCAGTACTGGTTCTACGCCCAGATCTCTGCCCTGGGCCAGACGGGTCTGACCGCGCCTGAGCGTTCGGTCCTGGCGGCGCTGCGCGAGGTAGAAGGCGGCAACAAGCGCTGGCTGGGTGAGCGGGCGGCTGCGATTGGGCAGCGCTAACCCCATTCGTCATCCCATTCACCCAACCCCGCTCGTCCTGAGCTTGTCGAAGGACCGCCCTTGTTCTTGCGGCCAGTGCTTGTCCGCGAAATGAAGGACGATGCTTCGACAAGCTCAGCATGAGCGGGCTTAGGTGGTTGGTGATAGTGATGGGCGCAACTTCGCGCCCGCCGCTGAGCAGCGGCAGGTTGCGGGAACTGTTGAAGCGACGGATGCGGCCGGCGCGCTGATACCCGTGAAGCCGATCGGGCGGGGCTGGCGTGGTTTGGTTGCGAACGGCCTGCCGGATCCACACGAACCGGACAGACGCGGCCCTGCGGTCAGTGGCGCTGGCGGGACGGGCTCGCTCCCCTGCCGCCTGGCGTTGAATTCCACGATCCGGGATCGGTGCCTGCGCACCGGCCTTTGCACGGAAGTCAGGCGGCACGCGTAACCCGTCCGGCATCCGTCAGGTGAGCTTATGAACCAAAATGGTTCATTTGTCAAATGAAACCAACCAACTGACGCGCGTCATCCCCGGGGAATCAGAGATGTTGCTTTGGCAACAAAGCGGGGACCCAGTGGTAGTAGGCTCTGGATCCCCGCGTTCGCGGGGATGACGGAGTGAGTGCGGGGATGACGGGTGTGGGGGCTCGGTTCAAAACCGCAGCTTCACGCCCAGCCGCGCATTCAGCGGCGCGCCTGGACTGATGCTGTTGTCGGTATGGGCCGCCGGGAAGTAATCCGTGTCGGTGAGGTTCTCGACATTGACCTGGATCTGCACCGCGTCCGAGACCTTGTAGAACAACGCGGCGTCGATCCGGGTGAAGCCGGGCAGGCGCACGGCGTTGCTGATCGTGGCGAACTGCTGGCTCTGGTGCACCGCGCCAAGCGCAATGCCAAGCCGGTCGGTCACGTCATAGCGGCCCCAGGCCGAGAATTGGTGGCGCGGCACCTGGGCCAGGGTCCGCCCGGCCGGAGCAGCGGCGGTGGCCTTCGTGATCTCGCCGTCCTGCAAGGTATAGCCCAGCGTGACCTGCAGGCCCTGCGTAACCTGGCCGATGACGGCCAGTTCCAGACCCTTGGTGCGGCTTTCGCCGGAGAGCACGGCCACGCCTGTAACCGGATCGTTGGCGCGGCTATTGGTGCGGTCGATCTGGAAGGCGGCGGCGGTAAAGGCCAGTCGCTCGGTCAGGTCCCACTTCACCCCGGCTTCAAGGTTGCGGAACTCTTCGGGCGCAAGGCTGGCCGTGGTCGCGTCGAGCACGGTGAACTGGTCGCCTGACTGCGGCAGGAAGCTTTTGGCGTAGCTGGCGTAGAGCGAGATATTCTCGCGCGGCTTGATGATCAGGCCGGCGCGCGGGCTCCACTTGCCGTCGCTGCGGGTGGCGCCGAAGCCGTTGACGCGGTTGGTCGAGGTGATCCGGAAATCGTCATACCGCAGCCCGAGCACGACCTTGACGATATCGCCGAGGTCAATCTGGTCCTGGACATAGGCTGAGAGCGCGCGGACCTTCGAGAGGCTCGAGCGGCTGCTCGCGCCGAACGTGACAGTGGGGAGCGTCAGCCGCTGGGCCAGCGGGACGGTGACACGGCTGGCGGCCGTCGCACCAAAGGCGGCTTCGCTGCGCTTGGCATCGGTCAGCTGGTCGCTCGCCTCGAAGCCTAGCAGCAACTGGTGTTTCAGGCCGCCAGTCTCGCCCTGCCAGACTAGGTTGCCCTGGACGGTCCAGTTCTCGCGGATCGTATCGCTGTTATAGCCTTCCAGCTCGACCGTGGTCGCGGTGGCGGCGGAGCGGGCGTACACGTTGCCATAGTACTTGTCGTAATAGGCGTACTGCCCGGTCAGGTTGACGCTCAGCGCGTCGCTCAAATCATGATCGAGCCGGGCGCGGGCGATATGGGCTTGGACCGAGCTCTCATTCGCGGTCGGGCTGCCGAACAGCGTCTCATCATAGCCGAGCAGCGGGGTGCCGGCGAAGGATGGCACGCCGCGATCGGTCAGGCGCTGATCGTCGGCATATTCGTAAGCCAGGACCACGCGGGTCGCCTCGCCCAGCTTCCAGCCGAGCGTCGGGGCCAGGCCGACAAAGTGGCCGTCGTAGAAGTCGCGGTGGTTGGCGAAGTCCTCGTAAGTGGCGTTGACGCGCACGGCCATCATTTCACCCAGCGGCTGATCCAGATCGGCAGCGATTGACCAACCGCCGAAACTGTCGACCCCGCCAGCAAAGTCGGTGCGGGACTTGTCGAACTCGGGGGCCTTGGACACGCGGTTGATCACCCCGCCGCCACCGCCGCGCCCGAAGATCAGCGCATTGGCGCCCTTCAGCACTTCGATCCGGTCGATGTTGTAAAGCGAGCGATAGTACTGCGCATCGTCGCGCAGGCCGTCGAGGAAGAAGTCCGCCGTGGTGCTCTGGCCGCGCAGGGTGATCTGGTCGCGGTGGCCTTCGCCCTGGCCCAGAACCACGCCGGGGACATAGCGCAGTGCGTCGTTGAGGGACTCAACGCCCTGGTCGTCGAGCTGTTCGCGGCTGAGCACGGAGACGGTCTGGGGGACGTCGATCAGCGGGGTCTCGGTCTTGGTGGCCGAGCGGGTCTTTTCGATGTCGTAGCCGTCCGGGCGGCCATAGACGATGATCGCGGGGGCATCGGTTGCTTCGGCTGCCAGCTCCGCTTGCACCGGGGCTCCCACGAACAAGGCGGGCAGGGCGGTGGAAGCGAGCAGGGCAAGGCGCGCAGCAGTATTCATCAGATCCCCATCTTGCGAATGATTTGCAATAACGAGAATGCCGCTAATGCGAATCGATCGCATTGACAAGGATCAAATTGCCCGCCGCGTCGATTTCGCTATGGGCTTGCGGCGAATGGAAAGGACCCGCTGATGAAGGCAACGATCTGGCACAACCCGGCCTGCGGCACCTCGCGCAAGACCCTGGCGATCCTGCAGGAGACGCCCGGCGCGGAGGTTGCCGTGGTCGAATACCTGGTGAACCCGCCGAGCGCCGCGAAGCTGGCCCAGCTTTACCGCGATGCCGGCATGACCCCACAGCAGGGCCTGCGGCTGCGCGGTACCGATGCCGAAGAGCGCGGGCTGCCCAGCGCTGATGCCGCAACCGTGCTGGCGGCGATGACTGCTGAACCGAAACTTATCGAGCGGCCGCTGGTCGAGACCGACAAGGGCGTGCGGCTGTGCCGCCCGCAGGACAAGGTGCTGGAGATTCTCTAGCGCCGTTCCAGTAGGTCCTCGTCACGGCCCATGCTCTTGAGGCCCAGGATCAGCACGGCGAGGCACAGCAGCTCGATCACGGCAAAGCCGATCCACGAGGAATGGCCATAGAGCCAGACGCCGACCGCCGGGGCCACGATATAAGCCGCGCCATTGACCGAGGCGACAATCCCGGCGGACTGGCCCTGTTCGGCGCGGCTGACCGCCAGTGACGCGCCCGCCGTGAAGCCCGGGCGGAACAGGCCGAAACCCAGGCAGGCAATCGCCGTGCCGATGGTGATGGCGTGGAGGTCCTGCGCCACGGCCAGCAGGGCCACACCCATGGCGGCGAGGCTGACTCCCCACAACGCCGAGGCGCGCGGTCCGAGCTTCCACAACGGGATGATCCCCCACTGCGCCAGCAAGGTGGCAATCGCGCCGGACATCAGCACCAGGCCAGTCGGCCCGGCCCCGGCCATCGGCGTGGCGCGCAGGCCCAGCCGATCAAGAATAAGGAAGCCAACGATCCCCATGACCATGGCCTGGGCGTGGCCGCCGAGCAGCCCGGCGACCAGCCAGGGACGGATTCGGGCGTCAGTCCACTTCAGGTCCGGCATTTCGGGCGGCAGGGCGCCATCGTCCGGCTCTTCACCTTCGCCGCGCATCCGCGAATCGGAGTTGGCGCTGAACGGGGCGGCCAGCACTTCGCCGCGGGCGGCATAGGCCGGGGCATCATCGGGCAGCCGCAGCCGCAGCGTGATCAGCACCACCACCGCAATCAGGGTAAAAGCGAAGAACGGGCTGACCAGACCAAGGCCCGGCAGGATGAGCAGCGGGGCCAGCGCCGGCCCCAGCACCGTGCCCAGCCCGAAGCTGGACGAAATCAGCGAGAGCGCCTGGGTCCGCTCGGCCCGGCTGGTGCGGCTGGCGACATAGGCCTGGACCGCCGGCGGCGCGGCCGAACCAAACCCGCCGTAAAGCGAGCGGCAGGCGGCAAACAGCAGCAGCGTGCCAATCGCGCCGAGATAGCCATGCAGCCCCAGCCACAGCGCCATGCCGCACAGGCCGAAGCTGGAAATGAAGCCCATCAGCCCCAGCGCCATCATCGCCTTGCGCCCGCGCCGGTCGCTGCGCCGGGCCCAGAACGGGGCGCAAAGCATCCACAGCAGCGCCGACCAGGTATAGGCCAGGCTGATCCAGAAATCCTCGACCTGCAGTGCCGTGCCGATCGAGGGCATGACCGACTGCATCGCCGTATTGCCCGCCGCCGTGACCAGCATGACCGTGAACAGCAGGGCCACGCGGGCGCGCGGCAAGGTGGCGGTTACGCCTCCGGTGCCGCCCGGCGGGGTTGGTTCAGGCTGAGTCATTACCTGTGTCCCTATGTCCGTCGCATCCGCCTTGCAATGGCCGGACAAATTTGTGACAGCGGCGCTATAGCTGCGTAATACAGGAACCGGCCCCCCGCATGACTTCCACCCAGCTTGCCCGCAAGCCGCTCACAGCCCGCATCAAGCAACGCCTCAAGCGGGCGATGGGCCCGTGGGGCGTCTTCCTGCAGGGCTTTATCGAGCATCCGGTGATGGTCGGCTCGATCATTCCCTCCTCGCGCTTCACGATTGCCCGGATGCTCGGGCCGGTGAAGTGGGATGAGTGCAAGCTGTTCGTCGAATATGGCCCGGGCGTCGGCACCTTCTGCCGCCCGGTGCTGGAACGGTTGCCGCGCGACGGGCGGGTGATCGTGATCGACACCAACCCGCTCTATATCGATTACCTTAAGGCAACGATTGCCGACAGCCGCTTCATCCCCGTGTTGGGATCGGCAGCAGATGTGGAAGATATCGTCCACGCCCACGGCTTCGATCATGCCGACTATGTCCTGTCGGGCCTGCCGTTCTCGACCCTGCCCGACGGCGTCGGCCCGGCGATTGCCGCCGCCACCCACCGCGTGCTGCGGCCGGGCGGGGCCTTCCTGGTCTATCAGTTCAGCGCCAAGGCCCGCGATTTCATGGCCCGGCACTTCACCCGGATCGATGCCGATTTCGAGCCGCTGAACGTCCTGCCGTGCAAGCTGTTCTGGGGCTGGAAGGACTAGGCGCTATTCGATCGGGATGACCGCTGCGGGCGCTTCCGGACGGGCGAGCTGACGGTGGGTCGCGGCGTAGACCGCCATGAAGAAAATCGCCATCACCGCCTGCAATGCCGCTGAAACCAGCGTGCCCAGCGCAGTGCCCAGCTCCATCCCCAGCACCAGCCGCAGCAGCAGGTCGACCAGACCGCCGACCAGCAGGATCACGATTCCGAAGCCGATCAGCAGCAGGGCATAGAACAGCAGCAACCGTCCGGCATTGCCGCGGGTGAGCGCCCATGAGCGCTTGAGCGCAGCAATCGGGTTGCGCTCACCATCGACCATCACCACCGGGGCGACCAACGAGATCCGGACCACCAGATAGATCAGCGCGACCAGGCACACCGCCATCACCAGCGTGACGAAAGCCTGCGATCCGGTCACCGCCGCGATGGCAATCAGAACCATCGCCACCAAGGCCAGCGCCATCCCGGCCAGAATTTGCGCCAGGATAACCGGCAGCGCCCCGCGCAGGGCCAGTTGCAGCGCCTCGGCCACGGTCGGACGGGTGCGGTCGGTATAGAGCGCCAGCATCGCCAGCGTGCCGATCACCTGGCACACCGCCATGCCCAGCAGCCACGGCCAGGCGCTGTTGTAATAGTTGGTGAGCAGCGCCAACAGCGCATCGCTATCGGCCCCGGCCGGCGGCTGGGGCGGCGGGGCGAGCACGCCCACGGCAAAACCGGGCAGGACCAGGAATACCCCGGCCAGGGCCCAGAGCACATCGCGGTTGGCGGAAACAAGCGCAGTAGCCTCTTGCCAGGCCCGGTTGCTGTCAAACCGCATGGGTCACTCTCCTTGGATTGTTGCCCCTTGATAACAGCAGCGATTGCCGCCACGCAACGCGCGATGATTCAGGACCTGCCTTCATCGATCGAATGGCGCCGCGATACTGCGCAGGTGCCCTATCGCCATGCGCTCGATTTCATGACTGCGCGCAATGCCGAAATCGCCGAAGGGGCGGCGCAGGAACTGATCTGGCTGCTGGAACATCCGCCCGTCTACACCGCCGGGACCAGCGCGGCGGCGGACGAGCTGCTCGACCCGCGCTTCGAAGTGGTCGAGGCCGGGCGCGGCGGGCGTTATACCTATCACGGGCCAGGGCAGCGGGTCGGCTATGTCCTGCTCGATCTCAAGCGCCGGGCGCGCGACGTGCGCGGCTTTGTCCACGCACTGGAAGGCTGGGTGATCGCGACCCTCGGTGATTTCGGGGTGGAAAGCTGGCGCAGCGAAGGCCGCGTCGGCATCTGGACCCGCGATATCGACGGGCGCGAGGCCAAGATCGGCGCGATCGGCGTGCGGATCCGCCGCTGGGTGACGATGCATGGTTTCTCGGTCAACCTGAACCCGGACCTCTCACACTTCGGCGGGATCGTGCCCTGCGGGATCGAGGAGTTCGGCGTGACCAGCCTTGCGCGGCTGGGCCATGATGTGGATATGCCGACCTGGGACGCGGCGCTGCTGGCCCGCGCGGGCGAATTCCTCGCCGCGCTCGAACGGCCCTGCCCGCAGGAGTGACAAGCCATGCGTAACCTGACGATCGTGATCCTGACTCTGGCGCTTACCGCCTGCGGAGCGGACAAGAAGGACCAAGGCGCCGGCAAGGCCGCGGGCGAGATCCTGCCGGCTTCGGCCAGCGATGCGATGCTGCCGCTCGATACGGTCCGCAGCCAGGCCCCGCTCGCGCCCAAGGTTGAGTCGACGGCCAAGGCTGGCGGCGCGGCGGAAGCTGCGGCGACTGAAGCGGCTGAGACGCCTGCAGCCGAGGCACCGGCTGCGGCGCCTGAACCTGCTGCAGCGCCAGAGGGCTAGGGCCGCTCCTCAGCCTTCAGTGGCGCGGCGGCGGGGCGTTCCGGCACGCTTACCAGCACCAGCCCGGCGGCGACCAGCGCCATGCCGAGCAGGTCAAGCGGACCCAACACCTCGTTGAACCAGATCCACCCGAACACCACCGACACGACCGGTTGAGTGAGCAGCGCCAGCCCGATCACGAGCGGCGGGAAGTGGCGCAGGGCAAAGACCAGCAGGCCTTGCCCGATCAGCTGGCTGGTGATCGACAGTGCAATTATCGGCGCCCAGTTGGTCGGCCAGAACGGTTCGCCCAGCAGCAGTCCAATTCCGGCCATGACAGGCAGGCCGATCAGACTGGACCAGAACAATAGCGCCCAGCTGCCCAGCACCTCTCGCCCGCGCTGAGCGAGCAGGATGAAGAAGGTATAGAGAAAGCCTGCCAGCAGGCAGAGCAAGTCACCGATCAGGGTGGCGCGGTCGATCTGCAGGCTGCGTCCCAGCAATACCGCCGATCCCGCAATCGCCGCAGCGAAGGCCAGCCATTCAGCCGTGCGCGGCATTCGGCGCAGGGCCACCAGGCCCCAGGCCGCAATCAGGATCGATCCGGAATTGCCGAACAGCGTGGCATTGCCCAGCCGAGTCAGCTCGATCCCCAGGTTCCAGCTTGCCAGGTCAAGCGCGAAGAACACCCCGCCAGCCAGCACACCCCACAGCACCACGCGCGGCGCGCCGGTCAGCGGCTGGCGATTGATGCGGGCCAGCAGGACGAAGAACGGCACGGCCAGCGCCAGACGCCAGAAACCGGCTGAAACCGGACCGCTGTCGGCCAGCCGCACCCAGATCGCCCCCGATGCCAGCGCGACATTGCCGCCCAGCAGGGCCGCAAAATGCCACGGTGTCGCTGCCCCCATTGCCTTGCTCATCATGATGCCTTAGCCGCTCGGTTAAGAATGCAAAATCGAAATGGTGCCAAATTCCCGCGGAGGATCTTAATGCACGACGCCCTGTTCCAGCCGGTTTCGCTCGGCGCGATTCAATGCCCCAATCGCATTCTGATGGCCCCGCTGACCCGCGGCCGCTCGGACCCGGGCTCGGTCCCCAATGCGCTGATCGCCGAATATTACCGCCAGCGCGCCGGCTCGGGCCTGATCATTTCCGAAGCGACCGGGATTTCGGTTGAAGGACTGGGCTGGCCCGCTGCGCCGGGCGTTTGGAGCGATGCCCAGACCGAAGGTTGGAAGCTGACGACCGAGGCCGTCCATAAGGCCGGCGGGCGGATCATCCTGCAGCTCTGGCACATGGGCCGGCTGGTTCACCCTGATTTCCTCGGCGGGAATGCGCCGGTTTCGGCCTCGGCCACCACGGCACCGGACCACGCGCACACGCCTACGGGCCGCAAGCCCTATGAGCAGGCCCGCGCCGCAACGCTGGATGACATCGCCCGGATCGTCGACGATTATGGCAAGGCGGCCGCCAATGCCAAGGCTGCCGGGTTTGACGGGGTCCAGCTCCACGGGGCCAATGGCTATCTGATCGACCAGTTCATCCGCAGCTCGTCCAACCTGCGCGACGATGATTACGGCGGCTCGCCCGAAAACCGCGTGCGGCTGATGCGCGAAGTGCTGGAACGGCTGATCGATGTCTGGGGTGCAGGCCGCGTCTCGATCCGCCTTTCGCCCAATGGCGAAACGCAGGGGTGTGACGATGCCACGCCGGCCGAAACCTTTGGCGCGGCGGCCAAGGTGCTGCAGGAGCTGGGCGTCGGCTTCCTCGAGCTGCGCCAGCCTGGGCCGGACGGCACCTTCGGCGCGACCGAAGTGCCCAAGCAGGGCGCGCACCTGCGCACGATCTACACGGGCCCGATGGTGCTCAACAGCGATTACACTGCGGAAAGCGCCGCCGCCGAAGTGGCGAGCGGGGCCTGCGATGCGATCAGCTTTGGCCGCCCCTATATCTCCAACCCGGACCTCGCTGAGCGGATCCGGGTCGGGGCCGAATGGGCGCCGAATGTCGATGTGCCGAAGTCGTGGTACCTGCCGGGTCCGGCGGGCTACACCGACTATCCGACGCTGGCCGAAGCCACCGCCTGAACTGCGAAAGGGTCGTACTGATGCAGCAAAGGTCATGGCTGTTCGTTCCGGGTGACAGCGAAAAGAAGCTGGGCAAGGCCGCCGAAACCGGGGCCGACGTGATCATCGTCGACCTCGAGGATTCGGTCGCCTTCTCCAACAAGGAGCAGGCCCGCGAACTGTCGCGCACCTGGCTTGCCAGCCAGCGCGGCATGGCCCAGTTCGGCCGCTGGGTGCGGATCAACGCGCTCGACAGCCGGCTGTGGCGCGATGACCTCGCCGCCGTCATGCCCGGCGCGCCCGACGGGATCATGCTGCCCAAGTCGGCCGGGCCGGAATCGGTCCAGACCGTCGCGGCGGAGCTTTACGAGCTGGAGGGCCGCTGCGGCATCGCCACCGGCTCGACGAAGATCCTCGCGCTGGTCAGCGAGACGGCCGAAGCGGCGATTGCGATCCCCAGCTATGCCAGCGCCCCGCTGCCGCGGCTGCACGGGCTGGTCTGGGGCGGGGAGGACCTTTCCGCCGCGATCGGCGCCGCGCGCAAGTACGATGCGCAGGGCCGCTGGACCGATGCCTTCCGCTATGTCCGCGTCCAGACCCTGCTGACCGCCCATGCCAAGGGCGTGCTGCCGCTCGACACGCTCCACGCCGATTTCGCGGATATGGAAGGTCTCAAGCGCATTGCCGAGGAAGCCCGCGCCGATGGCTTTGGCGGGATGCTGGCGATCCACCCGGCACAGGTGCCGGTGATCAACGCCGCCTTCACGCCGAGCGAGGAAGAACTGGCCCACGCCCGCGCGGTCGTCGCCGCCTTCGCCGCCCAGCCCAACGCCGGGACGCTACAGATCGACCGCCGCATGATCGACCGCCCACACCTGGTGCTGGCCAAGCGGCTGCTGGGGATTGCGGATTAGCGCCGAACTGGACCGGTCTCGCCTTGTCTGCTATGTGTGATTCACATAGTTTGGCGCCGTGGAGTTTGAATTCGATCCAGCCAAGGATGAAGCCAACCGGTTCAAGCACGGATTGCCGCTGGCGTTTGGCTTAAGGGTGTTCACTGACCGGAACCATCTAGTGCTTGCGTCGGAGCGGCCAATCGACGGTGAGGACAGGTTTAAGGCGATCGGTCTTGGTGATGGAAAGCTCTATACCGTCGTCCATGTCTGGCGCGGCGATGTGATCCGCCTGATCTCGGTGCGCAGGAGTAATCAAGGTGAACAAAGAGACTACTATCGCAATTCCGGCTGATCCCGACGATCCCGAAGATTTTCCGGTTTCGGTTGCCGGTTTGGAACGTGGCCTGATGGGCCGACGCTTTCGAATTTTGCGCCATCGGCTGGGGATGAGCCAGACCGAATTTGCCGCAGCCTTCGGCATTCCGGTGGCCAACCTGCGCCAATACGAAATGGCCCGGCACATGCCGCCCCCGGCCGTACGAGCCTATCTCAAGGTGATTGAGGCGGAGCCCGATGTGGTACGGCGGGTGATTGCTGGTTAGCTACTCAAAGAAATCATCATCGACGCGCTTGACGATAAAGGTCTGATGGTCGCGACATCCAACGTTGTGTTTAACCATCAACTCGCCCAACCGAGAGCCATTGATCAGCACGATGCGCGTACTCAGGTCGCGCGCAGTCTTGAGAGCATCTGACGAAAAGTCGGAGGTCGTTACGAAAATGCCCTTTTGCGCCTTTTTGATATTCAGTGAGCCAAAAAAGTCACGGATCGCTCCTGATCCAACGTTGTTGCCGGGGGCATAGCGTTTCGCCTGAATGTAGATCTGATCGACTCCAAGTGGGTCTTGATCAATTACGCCATCGACTCCGCCGTCACCGGACCGTCCAATCACGCTGCCTGAGCTGTCATCGACCCCGTAACCCATCGCCAGCAGCAATGTCACAATAGCTCGTTCGAAAAACACCGGACTACCGGTTTGTAGTCGCTCAATGATATCGTCCGCTACTGAAGCATTTATGTTTAGATAAGACGATTGGATTTGTTCTTCTGGTGTGCCTCTAGCCTCTTCGGGTTCTTCGCCGGAATTTGAGCTGGTGTTCCGTGCTTTGGGGACATGGTTGATATAAGCCGGAATTGTTCGTAGGAACTTTACATCAAGTCGCGCTGGAGGGTTTTTCAGCACCTCTCGGCCCGCGTCTGTGATTTCAAAGTAGCCCCATTTGGGCGATTCAATAAACGCCGCCTGCTTCAGGTAGGCTCTGGCCCAGCCGATCCGGTTTCGGAACAAGCCGTCTTTTTGGTCTGGAGTAAGGATCTCAAATTCTGCAGGCGACAGTCCGAATTCGATGCCAAGTGGTTGAACTAGATCCGTCACTTTCACAGGGCCATTCGCTGCCAGACGAAGGACTGGTAGCAATAGTGTTTGAAAATCTGGGATCATCACCGCCCTCCCAAATCCCCCTTGCCCACGGTCCCGCTGGCCATCGCCAGCATGGCATCAAGGCTCTTCTTCGCGGCGAGGCGGAGGCCTTCCTCGATCTCGATCCGCGGCTGCAGGTCGCGCAGGGCGACGTAGAGCTTTTCGAGCGTGTTGAGCGCCATGTAGGGGCAGATATTGCAGTTGCAGTTGCCGTCAGCTCCGGGCGCGCCGATGAAGGTTTTGTCCGGGATCGCCAGCTGCATCTGGTGGATGATATGCGGCTCGGTCGCGACGATCAGGGTATCGCCGGGGAAGGTCTTGGCGAATTGCAGGATGCCGCTGGTGCTGCCGACATAGTCGGCATGGTCGACAATCGTCGGTGGGCATTCCGGGTGGGCCGCGACGGGCGCGCCGGGGTGCTGGGCCTTCAGCTTGATGAGCTCGGTCTCGCTGAAGGCTTCGTGGACGATGCAGACGCCCGGCCAGAGCAGCATGTCGCGCCCGAACTTGCGGTTGAGATAACCGCCCAGGTGCCGGTCCGGCCCGAAGATGATCTTCTGCTCAGGGGGAATCTGGGCGAGGATCGTTTCGGCGCTGGAGCTGGTGACGATGACGTCGGACAGCGCCTTCACCTCGGTCGAGCAGTTGATGTAGGTCAGCGCGATGTGATCGGGATGCGCCTCGCGGAAGGCCTTGAACTTTTCGGGCGGACAGGAATCCTCAAGGGAGCACCCGGCGTCGAGATCAGGCAGGATTACGATCTTCTGCGGGCTTAGGATCTTGGCCGTATCGGCCATGAACTTGACCCCGCAGAATGCGATCACATCGGCGTCGGTGGCCGCAGCCTTCTTCGACAGCTCCAGGCTGTCACCCACGAAGTCCGCCAGGTCCTGGATTTCCGGCTTCTGGTAATAGTGCGCCAGGATCACGGCGTTGCGCTCCTTGCGGAGGCGTTCGATTTCGGCCCGGACGTCGATTCCGGAAAGGTTCGTGGGCTGAGCTGTCATACCCGCCTAAGTGGCGGTTTAGAGCGCGGCGATCAAGGGGCTTGCGGCGGAGCTGCAAACGCCATGCCGGGGATCGCTTCGCCGGGATGCCCTGCAACGGTGGTCTGATAGAGCCAGTCACCGAACGCAGTCGGCGCCAGCAGCCAGGCGAGCAGCAGCAGGCCGAACAGCGTGGCGAGACCCCAGTACCAGGCCGGATGAACCTTGCCCATGACGCGCTTGTCGCGGATCATGCCGGCGAAGATGAAGAGCGAGGCAGCCACCCCGGCGGCTTCGAAGGCAAAGGGGATCAGCAGCGGCATCGGCAGCAGCCGGCCGAAGGCTGGACCCATGATCATGGTCATCCCGCACATGTGGAGCCGTGCGTGCCAGTCGGTCTGGCGCCGCATCCGGATTGCCGCGCCCGTCAGCCCTACGAACGCGAACAGCGAGAGCGGGTTGGCGATCAGGAAGTGCTGCGGCTGGAAGAAAAACGGGGCGGTCCCGCCGCGGACGTTGGTGATGATCACGATCATCGCCGCGATCACCATCAGCGCCATCCAAGCAGCGCCGATCCAGCCGAGCGTGCGGTGCAGGGCCATTGGCCCGCGCGTCGCCAGCCAGCTCTGCGCCACGAAGATCGCGACCCAGCCCATAAAGGCGATCGCGTGGAAATGGACCCGCAGCGGTGAGGCAAAGCTCGACCGGCCCATCAGGAACTGGTTGGAAAAGCCGATCACCACGGTCATTGCCATGATGATCGCCATTGTGCTGAAGAAACGCTCGCCCTTGGCGGGCTCGTCGTAAGACGCGGCAACGGTAGCCATGGAATTCTCCCCATCCATGTCGCGCGACCAACTGCGGGCAAATTGCCACGGAATGGCGGGAGTGGGAAGGGGGCTGCTACTGCGCGGCGGCCGGCTCGTCTGCGAACTTGACCACGACTGTCGCCTGCGGGTGACCGCTGACCTGCAAGGGTGCCGAAAGGTTTTGCCGCACCGCATCCTTCGCCGCCGCGCGGGCCAGGTTCAGCAGTACCGGATTGGCGGCCTGCTGCACCGCCTGCTGCTCGGCCAGCTTGGTGTTGGCGCGAGTCAGCTCGTCCTGCGCGGTGCGCGTGATCCACACCCCTTCGCGCAGGTACTGGGCGCGGCCCTCGTCAAGGTTGGGGCGCGAGACGGTGAGCGGGGGCAGCGTGACTGTCAGCCGCTCGGCCTCCTTGTCCCAGTCCATTTGGGCGCGGGTCATCTTCGAAAGGTCAAGCGTGTAATCGACCCGCGCCGGAATCACCGCGATCTGGCGGCTGGTCAGCAGGCCGAGCAGTCGCTCATCGTCCGAGGCGACGACGGGCGCGAGCTGGGCCGAGAACACCGTCAGCCGGTTGGCCTTTTCGAAGGCGGTCAGGCTGGTGGCCAGCGGGTCGCCATAGGATGCGGGACCGAAGGCGCGCCACAGCGCCCAGGTCGCCAGCGCCAGGGCCGCAGCAAAAAGATACCACGGCAGCGCAAATTGCCGCGCGATGGCGCGCGCATTGCTGCGCTCAGCGGAATCTAGGCGGCGCTGATCCATGTCTCACCCTCGCACTGGACGCGGCCCTGCTGCTGCAGATCGACCAGATGGGCCAGGACCGAGCGGCCGGCCGCCCCGGTCAGCCGCGGATCGAGCCCCTTGTACATCACCGCGACCATCGCCGGGATTTCTTGCGGCGCTTCGCCCAGCAGCCGCAGGATCTGCGCCTCGCGGCTGCGGCGGTGGCCCAGCATCCCGCGCACCAGCTGGCGCGGCTTGTCGACCGCCGGACCATGCGCCGGGTAAAGCCGCTTGTCATCGCGGTCATAAAGCTTCTGCAGGCTGGTCATATAGGCGCTCATGTCGCCATCGGGGGGTGAGACGACGCTGGTTGACCAGGCCATCACGTGATCGCCAGTGAACAGCGCGCCGCTCTCGACCAGGCTGTAGCACAGGTGGTTGCTGGTGTGCCCCGGAGTGGCGACCGCCTCGATCGTCCAGTCCGGGCCGCTGATCCGCTCGCCATCGGTGAGGATGCGGTCGGGGGCATAGCTGTGATCGAAAGCCGAATCGGCGCGCGGGCCGTCATCGCTGAGGCTCAGCGGTGCGCAGCCGATGATCGGCGCCCCGGTCGCAGCCTTCAGCGGCGCGGCGGCAGGGGAGTGATCGCGGTGGGTGTGGGTGCACAGGATTGCAGTGATCTTCGCATCGCCAACCGCCGCCAGGATCGCTGCGACATGGCCCACGCCGTTGGTGTCCGCGCCCTTGAACGGGCTCGGCTCGCTATCGGCCCCGCCATCGGCCGGACCCGGATCGATCACCGCCACCTCGCTCCCGGCGCCGACGATGTAGGTCTGCGTGCCGGTGAAGGTATAGGGCGAGGCATTGGGCGCGAGCACGCGCCGCACCAGCGGTTCGCACAGTTCGGACAGGCCGGTCGGCCAGGGCTTGGCGGGGATATCCATCACCGAGGGATATGGGAATGCAACTAAGGTTAGTCGAGGATTTTTCTCCCCTCCCGCTTGCAGGAGGGGCTGGGCGTGGGCCAATGAATGCGCAAGGGCCCACCCCTAACCCCTCCTGCAAGCGGGAGGGGGACTTAGTGCGAGATTGCCATGACTGACCTGATCCTTGTCCTCGATGCCGGCACCACCTCGACCCGCGCGATGCTGTTTACCCCCGTTGGCGCGCTCAAGGGCGTCGCCCAGCAAGAGCTGACCCAGCACTATCCGCAGCCGGGCTGGGTCGAACACGACGCAGCCGAGATCTGGGACAAGACCCTGGCCTGCGCACGGCAGGTGGTCGAGGCAGCGGGCGGGGCCAGCCAGGTTGCCGCGATCGGCATTACCAACCAGCGCGAGACCGTGGTCGCCTGGGACAAGGTGACCGGCCAGCCGCTCCACCATGCCCTCGTCTGGCAGGACCGCCGCACCGCTGATTTCTGCGCGAGCTTGCGCGAAGGCGGGCAGGAGCCGGTGGTTCAGGCGTCGACCGGCCTGCTGCTCGATCCCTATTTCTCCGGCACCAAGATGCGTTGGCTGATGCAGAACGTGCCCGCCGTCGCGGAAGCGGCCGCCGCCGGGCGACTGGCGCTGGGCACGGTCGAATCCTGGCTGACCTGGAAGCTGTCGGGCGGGGCGCACGTGACTGATGCCAGCAATGCCAGCCGCACGCTGCTGCTGCCGCTGGCCGGGGCCAGCTGGGACGAAGGCCTGTGCGAACTGTTCGGCGTGCCGCTCGCCGCCTTGCCAGAAGTTACCGACAACGCTGGCCGCTTTGCCGCGACCACGCGCGATCTGTTCGGCGCGGCGATCCCGATCGCGGGGCTGGTCGGCGATCAGCAGAGCGCCACGATCGGCCAGGGCTGTCTCAGCCCCGGCGAGACCAAGGCAACCTATGGCACCGGGGCCTTCGTCCTGGCCAATATGGGACAGGAAGTGCCGCGCTCAGGCCACCGCCTGCTCGGCACGGTGCTGTGCCAGCTGGGCGGCACGCGGACTTATGCGCTGGAAGGCTCGGTCTTCGTCGCCGGCAGCCTGGTCCAGTGGTTGCGCGACAGTCTGGGGATCATCGCCTCGGCGCCCGAGACCGAGGCACTGGCGCGTTCGGTGCCGGATAGCGGCGGGGTGACGATCGTCCCCGCGCTCTCGGGCCTCGGCGCACCGCATTGGCGGCCCGATGCCCGCGCGGCGATCACCGGCATGAGCTTTTCGACCACGCGCGCCCACGTCGCCCGCGCCGCGCTGGAGGCGATGGCGATGCAGACGGCCGATCTGGCCGCCGCCTTCGCCGCCGATGGTGCCGGTTGGACCGCGCTCAGGATCGATGGCGGGATGAGCGCCAATGACTGGATGGCGCAGGACCTGGCCGACGTGCTGCGGGTGCCGGTCGAGCGGCCGGAGTTCGTCGAGACCACTGCGCTCGGTGCAGCCATGCTGGCGGCGGTCGGGGTCGGGCTCCACGGTTCGCTGGGCGGTGCGGCAGGTGCCATGCGCGGCGCGGTTCAGCGGTTCATGCCGGGGGCAGAGCCTGGGGCGGAGCGGCGGGCCAATTGGGACCGCGCTCTGGCGGCAACCTAACCCCGCGCGCTGCGGGCGAGGCGTTCGCGCAGCGCGGCGACCGCGCTGGGGGCTTCGGGATCGCGTTCGCGCCAGCTGGCGTCGATCCGCTTCAGGCGCGCATGGAACCGCACGGTCGCCGCGATCAGGTCGCGGGTTTCGTCATCGAGCAGCGCGAGGCGATCAGGATCGCTGCCCGGAAATTCGGCCAGCTTGCCATAGCGGTGCAGCTGGAACTCCGAGAGCTCGCCATTGAAGAAGGCGCGGTGGTTAAGCAGCCAGGCGACCGAGTGCATCATCCGCGTGGTGGTGCGCAGTGCCTCGCACGACAGGGCGATCGAGCCGGCGTCTTCCTCACCCACCACGGCTTCCATCCGGCCGGACAAGGCAAAGGCCTGGCGCACTTCATCCGAGAGAACGAGTGCCTCGCAATAAAGGCCTTCCACGATCCGTGGATTGATATTCGCAGGCGATCCCATCACCCCGGCCTAACGTTCATGACACTTGTTTGTCACCGCCGGTTAACGTCGTTTTCCCGGCCAATTTTACACTGTCCCGGCGGGGGACGCTTTTGGCGCGTTGGCAGCCTCAGGCGATGATGTCGGGGATCAGGTAATCCTCAAGCAGTGCGATCTGGTCCTTGAGGCGCAGCTTGCGTTTCTTGAGGCGGGCGACCTGAAGCTGGTCCTTGCTGCCGGCGCTGCTCAACGCATCGATCGCCGCGTCCAGGTCGCGATGTTCGATCCGCAGCATATCCAGCCGCTTTTTCAGCTCCTCTTCGCTCACCAATTCCTCCCACTACCCGGCCAGACGCGGCGTGGATGCGACCCACCGCAAGTTCCTCAACTGAGTGCTTCGCAAGATAGGCTTAATATGCTTCCATGACAATCGCAGTGACCCCCGCCGCATGCCGAGTCGGGAACGCGATCTCGGCCTGGGCCTCGGTCCTGCCCCCTGGGGGCATACGGAGGAGTATCGCCAATGGAAACGTCGCATGTCAGTGCCTTGCAGCTCAAGCACGCCGGCCTCGAACGGCAGATTCAGGATGAGCTGAACCGACCCCTGCCTGACCTTGCGATGATCCAGCACCTCAAGCGCCGCAAGCTGCGCATCAAGGAAGAGCTGGCGCACATCTAGCCTGCTTCCGCCCCTCGCATGCGGCTGGTGGCGGGCATTCCTGCCACAAGTTTGCGGTGCCTATTTGCGGCTGAAAAATCAGAATATGCAATGTAGTCGCACGAACTGATAGAAGGCACGCGCTGCCTTAGTTGAAAGCGGCGCGTGCCCTAAGTTGATCTAGCTAGCGCTATTTCGACCTCGAAGCCAAGCCTCGATCAGAGTCTTCGCAAGGCCTAGGATGCTGACAGCTAAGAATTCGTATTTGTGCTGGGTTTCATAAAACGAGAGAATGCCGACAATCAGAAATAGGGTTATTTGAAAGACTGTAGACATGACTTAACTCGCTTATCGCGGGGGCAGATTGTCGTGAAAATACGAAATTCCCCAGCCAGCTACAAACAACATCTGACCGATTGCAGAGATCAAACCCCCGGCACCCAAGCTCCCGCCGAGAATGTTCACAAGATCCCTTAGGACCCCAGCCCAGTCAATGTCAGCGCCCTCTGAGTAGCGCTGATATCCAAGCTCGGAGAAGTAGACCTTATTGTCAAGGGTGTCCCGAACGAAGTAATTTCGGGAGTCACCTGCCGGCACACAAATGTGCCCGACGGGACAGACAGCTTCGCTGTGTGAAAGCTGATCAAGCAGCCAAGGCTGACTTTGGTCTTCGATGATATTCATTCCAGGAATCGCAAGGTCTGCGTATGCCTGCGTTGCCTCGTAAAAGGCGCGGCAAGTTGAATTCATGCCATCAATATCGAGATTCTTTGGTTCGTAGTAGGTCACGTTGCCTCCATTGGTTTGTCCGCGCTGTTTGGCCCAACAAGCAGCTTAATGATAACCAAACTGGTTAAAAATGTCAACTCATTTTGCGATTATTGGCACCTAACGCTTGGCGCGTTTGCTTGGCGCGCAGTTTGGGCTAGCAGTAGGCAATGCCCGCTTCCGCCGCCTCGGCCGCCCGCACGATCCTGACGCGCCTGCATGATGTCATGGCCTCGCGCAGCCATGCCCAGCAGAAGCTCAACACCGTGGTCGAGGTGATCGGCGAGGGTCTCGATAGCGAGGTCTGCTCGGTCTACCTGCTGCGTGAAGGGATGCTGGAACTCTTCGCTACCCGCGGCCTGGCGCAAGAGGCGGTCCACGTCACCCGCATGGCGGTGGGCGAAGGGCTGGTCGGCACGATCGCCCAGAACACCGAGATGCTCAACCTGGCCGAGGCGACGGCCCACCCGGACTTCTCCTATCGGCCCGAAACCGGCGAGGAAAAGTTCCACTCCTTCGCCGGGGTGCCGATCGTCCGGCGCGAGCGGGCCGTGGGTGTGCTCTGCGTCCAGCACGTCGAATCCCGCCGCTATGAAGAGGTCGAGATCGAGGCGCTGCAGACCGTCGCCATGGTGCTGTCGGAACTGATCGCCAATGCCGATCTGGTCGACGAGGAAGAGGCCCTGCTCAGTCCGGCGATGACCGGACCGCAGCGGCTCCCCGGGCTGGCGCTGGTCAAGGGCCTGGCGATCGGCTCGGCGGTGTTCCACCAGCCGCGGATCACCATTGAGCACGTCATGGCCGAGGACCGCGATGCGGAGCTGAGCCGCGTCTACCTCGCCTTTGACAAGATGCGCGAGCAGATCGACCGGATGGCCAGCCAGGCCGAATTCGGCGTGGGCGGCGAGCACGAGGAAGTGCTCGAGACCTACAAGATGTTCGCTTACGACGAAGGCTGGAGCCGCCGGATCATCGAGGCGATCGATAGCGGGCTGACTGCCGAGGCCGCGATCGAGCGGGTCCAGCAGCGCACCCGGATGCGGATGCGGCAGATCGACGATCCGCTGCTGGCCGATCGGATGCACGACCTGGAGGACCTCTCCAACCGGCTGCTGCGGATCGTTTCGGGCCAGCTGGGCACGGCGGCGACCATGGGGCTCAAGCAGGACGCAATCCTGATCGCCCGCAACCTTGGCCCGGCCGAATTGCTGGAATACGACAAGCGCCGGCTCAAGGGCGTGGTGCTGGAAGAAGGCTCGCTCACAGCTCACGTGGTGATCGTGGCGCGGGCCATGGGCATTCCGGTGCTGGGCCGGGTGCGGTCCTTGCGCGGCGCGATCCGTGATGGCGATCTGCTGCTGCTCGATGCCGATGGCGGGCATGTCACCGCGCGGCCATTGCCGGCCGTGGTTGATGCCTTCGAAGCGCGCTTTGCCAAAAGCAAGGAGCGCCAGGCGGCCTATGCCAAGCTGCGCGATGTCGAACCCTTCACGCGTTGCGGCACCCGCATCACGGTGATGATGAACGCCGGCCTGCGCGATGACATGCCCAGCCTGGGGCTGACCGGGGCGGATGGGGTCGGGCTGTTTCGCACCGAATTCCAGTTCCTGGTTTCCGCGACGTTGCCCGCGCGCGAACGCCAGACCCGGCTCTACCGCGATGTGCTTGATGCCGCCGGCGACAAGCCGGTGGTGTTCCGCACGGTCGATATCGGCGGGGACAAGGTCCTGCCTTACCTGCGCCACAACGATGGCGAGACCGAGGAAAACCCGGCAATGGGCTGGCGCGCGCTGCGCGTCGCGCTGGAACGCGGGGGGCTGCTCAAGGTTCAGGCGCGCTCGCTGCTTGAGGCGGCGGCGGGGCGGACGCTCAACGTGATGTTCCCGATGGTGACCGAGCCATGGGAATTCGATGCCGCGCGCGACGTGTTCGAAAGCCAGCTAGCCTACCTCAAGACCCAGAAGAAGCTTCTGCCCGAAGCGATCCGCTATGGCGCCATGCTTGAAGTGCCGGCCCTGGCCGAACAGCTCGACGTGCTGGCGCCGAAACTCTCGTTCCTGTCGATCGGCACTAACGACCTGACTCAGTTCCTGTTCGCTGCCGATCGTGCCAACCCCAAGCTGGCCGAGCGTTACGACTGGCTTTCGCCATCGATCATGCGGTTTCTCAAGCGAGTGATGCAGGGGGTGGCGGGGCACAACGTCGACGTCACGGTCTGCGGCGAAATGGGCGGACGCCGGCTCGAGGCG
>Ga0073920_1000017_pt1 | contig 37386 bp, 35 predicted proteins | sample GWRWT4_2Sept14_2_FD_70953 | JGI IMG/M metagenome (GOLD analysis project Ga0073920, IMG submission 70953) | Sand microcosm microbial communities from a hyporheic zone in Columbia River, Washington, USA - GW-RW T4_23-Sept-14 | ecosystem: Engineered > Artificial ecosystem > Sand microcosm >...
GATCCGCCGCATTGTCCGCCGCATGTGATCGAGCACGTCGCGATACCAGACCCGCGCGCTGACATCGATCACCGGCAGATCGGTGGTGGAAAGCCGCTCGCACACTTCCTCCATCGGCCCGACAATCCGGACGAAGCGGCGCAGCTGGCGGCGCAGGCGGAAGATTCGGCGGATCGTCGAGGGCTCGGGGAAGGCATCGATCGCCCGCTCCTCGATCGCCTGGACCGCTTCCTCCAGCCGTTCCATGATCGGGTGATAGCCATCGACCACGAAATCGAGGATCGCGTGGGCAACATAGTCCGGCCCTTCGACCAGGTGCTCGGCCGCAGCTTCCACCCGGCTGCGGACCGTGCTGTGATCGCGCTCCGAACCAAACCGCACCGAGGCAATGAAATCGCGGCCCAGGAACAGCGCGGTCTGGCCATAGGCGATCTTGTCGCCCTCTTCGATCGCGGCGGTCCGGGCGACGATAAACAACTGCTGCCCATAGGCATCGACCTTGGGCATCTGCATTGGGTTGAGCGCGTCTTCCACCGCCAGCGGGTGGAGCCCGAACTGGGCCTGGAGCAGCGCCATTTCCTCCGCGCTGGGCGCATAAAGCCCGACCCAGTCAAACGTCCCGGCCGGCAGCTCACCCCGCGGCTTGCCGTCGAGCGGCAGATCGGAGAGGGCGACCCGGCCCCCGGCGTAACGGCGCGATGCAATGATCATTGTCCAGCTCTGCCAAAGCGGCATGATGCTGGCAATCCCGGCTTGCTTGGGTTAAGCGGGCGGTTAATACTGACAAACATGTCAATTGCTGGTGGGAGACCAGACCGATGAATGCCTTTTCGCCAATTGGGTCGCCGGTTGAAGAAATGCTTGATTTCCTGATCGTCGGGGCCGGGATTTCCGGCATCGGCATGGCTGTGCACCTGGCCAAGGACTGCCCGGGCAAGCGCTATGCGATTCTTGACCGGCGCGACCAGCTTGGCGGCACATGGGACCTGTTCCGCTATCCCGGCATCCGTTCGGACAGCGACATGCACACGCTGGGCTTCTCCTTCGCCCCGTGGAAGCACGAAAAGTCGATCGCCGACGCCCCGGTGATCCTGGAATACCTAAGCGAGATCAGCGACGAATATGGCCTGCGCGCCAACATGCGCTTTGGCCAGAAAGTGGTCAGCGCCGATTGGGATAGCGAAACCGCCCGCTGGACCGTGGTGACCGAAGGCAAGGACGGCCAGCAGGGTCGTGTCCTCACGCGCTTCCTGTTCCTGGGCGCGGGCTATTATGATTACGACGAGCCCTTTGATGCCAATTTCCCGGGCCGGAAGGACTTCAAGGGGCAGATCCTGCACCCGCAGTTCTGGCCGGATGATCTCGATTACCAGGGCAAGAAGGTGGTGGTGATCGGTTCGGGCGCGACGGCCGTGACGATCGTTCCGGCAATGGCAAAGTCCGGCGCCGGCCATGTCACCATGTTGCAGCGCACGCCGACCTGGATGGTCAGCCGCCCGGCCAAGGACCGTTTTGCCAACACCCTGCGCAAGTTCCTGCCCGAGAAGGTCGCCTATGCGATCACCCGCGCCAAGAACATCTTCATGCAGGACCTGGTGTTCAAGCGGGCCCGCACCCAACCTGAAAGGGTCAAGGGGTTCATCGAGAAGCAGCTCAAGGAGCATCTCGGCTCCAGCTACAATGCGGCCGATTTCACGCCGCCCTACAATCCTTGGGAGCAGCGGCTGTGCCTGGTCCCCGATGCTGATTTCTTCGAGGCGATCAAGGCCGGCAAGGCCAGCATTGTGACCGACCAGATCGAGACGTTTGACAAGGCCGGGGTGAAGCTCAAGTCGGGCGAGCATCTCGATGCCGATATCATCGTCACTGCCACTGGGCTGAAGCTGGCAATGGCCGGCAAGATCGCGGTTGCAGTCGATGGTGCACCGGTCGATTTCTCGGAGCATTTCTACTACCGCAACTGCATGTTCTCGAACGTGCCGAACCTCATTTCGGTGTTTGGCTACGTCAACGCAAGCTGGACCTTGCGGGTCGATATCGTTGGTGAATTCGTGACCCGGCTGGTCAAGCAGCTGGATGCCATTCAGGCCCAGGTCGCCGTGCCGGTCCTCGCCAAGGAAGACCAACCCGAAGCGGAAGATATCTTCGCCGAGTTCTCCTCGGGCTATTTCCAGCGCAGCAAGCACATCCTACCCAAGAACGCACCCAGCCTGCCGTGGCGGCTCAACCAGGAATACCGCAAGGACAAGATCGACATGCGGCAGGCGCCGCTTGATGACGGGATCCTGCAGTTCCGCCGCGTGCGCGAAACGGTTGACGCCTAACCCGCCGGGGGCTTCGACGAGCTCAGCCTGAGCGGGATCAGAGGGATATTGCCTAAGTCCCGCTCGGCCTGAGCCTGTCGAAGGCCCAGACCGGTGCCTGGCCCAAAAGCCCCGATTGCGCGGCGGACCGCTTTCGCCTAACCCGCCGCCATGGCTGACACTTCGCGTACCTGGACCGCCGCCCTGCTGGTAATCGGCGACGAAATTCTCTCTGGCCGCACCCAGGACAAGAACGTGGCGCAGGTCGCCGCCTGGCTGAATGTTCAGGGCATCCGCCTCAAGGAAGTGCGGATCGTCGCCGACGATGAAGGCGCGATCGTCGAGGCGGTCAACATCCTGCGCACCCGCAACGATTACCTGTTCACCACCGGCGGGATCGGCCCGACGCACGATGACATCACCGTCGATGCGATCGCCGCCGCGCTGGGCGTGGCGGTGGAGATCCACCCCGATGCCCGCGCGATCCTGGAACGCTATTACGAGACGCGCGGCGGGCTCAATGAAGCGCGGCTGCGCATGGCGCGCGTGCCGGCCGGGGCCGATCTGATCCCCAACCGGATGTCGGGCGCGCCGGGGATCAAGATCGACAACGTGTTCATCATGGCCGGAGTTCCCTCGATCACCGCCGGCATGCTCGATGCGCTGACCGGGACGCTCGAAGGCGGACTGCCGGTGCTTTCGGCCACTGTCGGTTGCTGGGTCCCTGAAAGCGAGATTGCCGACCTGCTGCGCCAGACCGAGAAGGACCATGAGGGCGTCGCCATCGGTTCCTACCCGTTCTTCCGCGAGGGCCGGGTCGGCGCCAATTTCGTGATCCGCAGCACCGATGCGGCCCTGCTCGAAACCTGCTCGGCCGCGCTGGCGGCGGGCCTGGCAGCGACGGGCCGCGAGGCCGTGCCCGGCGGGATCTGAGCCACCCATGAAGCGCATTCTTCCATCAGCGGCGCTGGCCGGGCTGAGCGCCTGCGCGGTCCAGCCGGCCGCTCCGGTCGAGGGGCTGGAGCGGATGCTGGCCAGCCATGACAGCGCGACCGCTGCGCTTGAGCAATGGTGCGAGCAGCAGGGTCTGGCCAATCCGGCGCGGGTGATTGCCGAGCAGGCTCCGGGGCAACTGGTGAGCGAACCGGCCGACCTGCGGGAACTGCTCGGTATTGCTGCCGCCGAACAGCTAGGCAGCCGTCATGTCCGCCTGACCTGCGGCGGCCGCCTGCTGAGCCAGGCGCAGAACTGGTATGTCCCTGCTCGCCTGACGCCGGAGATGAACGCAGTGCTGGCCAGCACCACCACACCCTTTGGCAAGGTCGCCGCGCCGCTGCAGTTCCGACGCGAGCTGATCGAGACGCGGCGCGAAGCCGGCCCCGATTGCCCGGCTGGGACCGTGCTGTTCCAGCGCGCCGTGCTGCGCCTGCCCGATGGTCGGGCCCTGGCCCACGTGCTGGAATGCTATGCCGCCTCTGCGCTTCCGCTTTCACGTTAACTTAACCACGCTCCTTAACCCCACGATGGGACAGCGCCGAATGCGCCGTTGAGCTGCTGTGCGCAGGTGATAACCGGTAACTCGTTCGGGGTCGCACCTGTTTCGCCTGAGCAAGGAGCTTTCACCGTGACCATCAATTTCGCTCGCAACTCCGGTATCGTCGAAAAGCGCCGCGCGCCACGCGCCCCCCTGGGTATCGACGCTTCAATGCGCGAGCGAGGCCGCACGGCCTTCGAAGTTAAGGTCCTGACCTTCTCGGCCTTCGGTTGCCAGGTTTCGGGTTTTCTCCCGACCACCGCCGATGGCCAGGCCTGGCTCAAGCTCCCCGGCCTTGAAAGCCAGGCGGTGACCCTGATCTGGAACAACGGCCAGTGCATCGGCGTCGAGTTTGAACGGCCGCTGCACCCCAGCGTCGCTGCGCGCTACCTGCCCGCCGCGGGCAGCCATGCCGCCAACTATGCCGCCAGCCATCCGGCTGCGAACGATCGCCTGATGTCGCGCCGCGAGCAGATCATGGGCGGGATCGCCGCATCGGACTTCTCGCCGCTCCAGCGCCGCAAGCAGCCGAGCGGTCTTGGCATGTTCGGCAAGATCAACCGCGCCACGATCCGCAAGGCCGACCATCGCAACGAGCCGCGCTATGGCGACAACCTGCATCAGGGGCCGAGCAAGGTGGTCATCGAAAGCGAGTCTGGCTCGGTCCGCAATGTCTCGGCCAGCGGGATCTGCGCCTTCATGCCGCATTCCCTTGACCGCGAGATCGGCGACAAGGTTGCGGTCGAGTTCGAAGGCTTCGAGCCGATCAAGGGCCGGATCGTCTGGATGAACCAGACCGAGCTGGGCATCAGCTTGCCCCCGCAAACGATCGAGCTGTTCGACGCCGAGTAAGCAGCGTCAGGGCGCCGCCACGCTCTGGCGCGGCGACACGCCCTTGTCGACCACCAGGGTGATGACCACGTGCGCGGGCTCCGCGCCGTGGTTTGCGCCGTTATGGGGCACCCCGCGCGGCATGGTGAAGCTGTCACCCGGCTCCAGCACCGTAGTCTTGCCCTTGATCCGCAGCTCGAGCCGCCCGGCAGTGACATAGGCCACCTCGGTCCCCGGGTGGATATGCCAGCCGCTCTCCCCGCCAGCCGGAAAGGTACGGCTCTGGACGATCACCTGCTGGGCGCGGGCGCGCGGCACGTCGATCTGGGCGTGAGTCTGCGGGGCCGAAGCGGGCGGGGCAGCAGCCGGGCCGGCGGCCAGGGCCAGTATCATCGCAAGTCGCATCGCATCCTCCCCATCGCGCGGCAGGATGGCACAAAGCAAAAGGGCCGGGAAGGTTTCCCCTCCCGGCCCCTTGAATTGCTAGCTCAGGTTCGGCTCAGGCGCCGTGAACCTGCGCCACGTCGAGCTTCAGGCCCGGGCCCATCGACGAGGACAGACCGGCCTTGCGCAAGTACTTGCCCTTGGCGCCCGACGGCTTGGCCTTGACCACTGCATCGACGAAAGCTTCGAAGTTGGCCTTCAGCGCATCATCGCTGAAGCTCATCTTGCCGATGCCGCCGTGGATGATCCCGGCCTTTTCGACGCGGAATTCGATCTGGCCGCCCTTGGCAGCCTTGACCGCTTCGGCGACGTTCGGGGTGACAGTGCCCAGCTTCGGGTTCGGCATCAGGCCCTTGGGACCCAGCACCTTGCCGAGACGGCCGACCAGACCCATCAGGTCAGGCGTGGCGATCACGCGGCCATAGTCGAGATTGCCGGCCTGCATGTCTTCGAGCAAGTCTTCGGCGCCAACCTTGTCAGCCCCGGCAGCCAGAGCGGCTTCGGCCTTGTCGCCGCGGGCGAACACCGCAACCTTGACGTCCTTGCCGGTGCCCGAAGGCAACGTCACCATGCCGCGGACCATCTGGTCGGCGTGGCGCGGATCAACGCCGAGGTTGAGCGAAACTTCGAGCGTTTCGTCGAACTTGGTGGTCTTGAGCTCGCGCAGCAGCTTCAGCGCATCGTCAAAACCGTGAACGGACTGGTTGTCGCCCAGCTTTTCGGCCAGCATCTTGGCCTTCTTGGTCTGTGCCATGATCTTAGCCCTCCACAACCTGCAGGCCCATCGCGCGAGCGGAGCCTTCGATGATCTTCGTTGCTGCTTCGATGTCGTTGGCGTTGAGATCGACCATCTTGGTTTGGGCAATCTCGGCCAGCTGCGAGCGCAGAATCGTTCCGGCGGAAACCTTGCCCGGCTCCTTCGAGCCCGACTTCAGTCCCAGCGCCTTCTTGATCAGGAAGGTGGCAGGTGGGGTCTTGGTGACAAAGGTGAAGCTGCGATCGGCATAGACCGTGATGATGGTCGGGATCGGCATGGCGGGCTCAAGGTCCTGCGTGGCGGCGTTGAACGCCTTGCAGAATTCCATGATGTTTACGCCGCGCTGGCCCAGAGCCGGACCGATCGGCGGCGACGGGGTCGCCTTGCCTGCAGGAACCTGCAGCTTGATATAGCCTTCAATCTTCTTGGCCACGATGGGCCTCCTTTCTTCCTGTCAGCCCTGCCCAACTTCGTTGGACGCGCAGGCTTCAGAGTAAGCGGTCAAACGAAGGGCCAGGCCCTTCTCCCGCACGGAATCACTCAGGGAACCCAAGCGAAGGCGCGCGCCTAGGCGAAAGTCGGCACAAATGCAACCTTCGTCGAAGCTGGCTGGCCTTGGCGACGGAGATGCCCGATGAGGGTCAGGTCCATGCCCAAGCTGCCCGCCCGGTCGATTCCCTTTGCGCTCGCACTTGGCGCGGCGCTGCTGCTGGTTCCGGCCAGCGCCGCACCCAAGCGCAAGCCGATCGATCCGGCCTTCAAGATGCCCCCGCTGACTCCGGCCGTGATCGACGATAGCCTGGCGATCGGCGGCGAGGAACTAGCCGCGCGCAAGCTGCGTTCGCGCCTGACGGTCGAAGTCGGCGTCAACGGCACCGGGCCCTATCGCTTCGTGGTCGATAGCGGGGCCGATACTTCGGTGATCGGCTCACGCCTCGCCTCGGCCTTGCGGCTGCCGCCGGGGCGGCCGGCCCTGCTTAACGGCATTACCGAAAGCCGCCGGGTCGAACGGGTGCTGGTCGATACGCTGCAGCTTGGCCCCTCGGCTTTCCGCGACCTGGAACTACCGCGGCTGGATGAGCGCGACATTGGCGCAACCGGGATGATCGGGCTCGATGCCCTGGTCGAACAGCGGCTAATGCTCGATTTTGAGAAGCGCCGGATCAGCGTCGACGATGCCAAGAAGCCAGCCCCGCGGCTGGATGGCGAGATCGTGGTGACAGCGCGGCTCAAGCGCGGCCAGCTGATACTGACGCAGGTCAGCGCCAACCGCCTGCCGCTCGATGCCGTGGTCGATACCGGCTCGGAAATCACCATCGGCAACATGGCGCTGCGCAACCAGATCGTCCGGCGCCATCAGGCCACGCTTGAGCCGATCGAGGTGATCGGGGTGACCGGCAAGGCGGTGAAGCTGGAGCTGGCGATAGTCCGCGAACTGCGCGTCGGCGGTGTGATCATGAACAACGTGCCGGTGGCCTTTGCCGACGTGCCGCCGTTCGAAGTGTTCGGGCTGGATACCAAGCCGGCGCTGCTGCTCGGCACCGATCTGATGGAGAACTTCCGCAAAGTCAGCCTAGACTTCAAGGCCCGCAAGGTCCGCTTCCAGCTGCGCAGCTGCGCCGCGCAAGGCATTACGATCAACACCCAGCGCGCCAGCAGCCGAATCGGCGCCGACAAGGGCAACACGGCCGTCTGCAGCCGCTAGCTGGCGCCGAATCGGCGGAGCTTACTTGACCAGTTCGACGTGCTCGAAGTCGAGCTCGACCGGGGTGGCGCGGCCGAAGATCGAAACCGAGACCTTGACCCGACTCTTGTCGAAATCGAGCTCTTCCACGATGCCGGTGAACGAGTTGAACGGGCCGTCGAGCACCTTGACCGAATCGCCGATCTCGTAATCGACGCTGATGTGCTTCTTGGGTTCGGCCGCGGCGGCATCGCGGGCGCCGAAATAGCGGGCGGCTTCGCGGTCAGAGATCGGCTGTGGCTTGCTGTTGTTGCCCAGGAAGCCGGTGACCTTCGCAGTGTTCTTGACGAGGTGATAGACGTCGTCGTTCATCGCCAGCTTGGCCAGGACATAGCCCGGCATGGTCTTGCGTTCGACCTGGACCTTCTTGCCGCGCTTCACTTCGGTCACGGTTTCGGCCGGAACCTCGACCGCTTCGACCAGCGCCGACAGGCCCAGGCGTTCAGCCTCGGACAGGATCGATTCGCGCACCTTGTTCTCGAAACCCGAGTAGGCGTGGATGATGTACCAGCGAGCCATGTTGAAATTCCGTATCTGGGTTAGCTTCGGATCAGGCCAGCGACAGCAGCCAGCTGACGATCGCACCGAAGACCGTGTCCACGCCGAGGAAGAACAGCGCCAGGATCAGCATCATGATTCCCACGAAGATCGCGGTGGTCGTGGTTTCCTGGCGGGTCGGCCACACAACCTTGCGTGCTTCCGCCTGAACCTGACGCATGAATTCGCCGGGATTGATCTTGGCCATGGCTTCCTAGCCTGTCACTTGAGTTTCGTTCCTGTCTTCCGCCAAGGGCTCATCGCCGCCCCGATCGTGGTGACCGGGAGGGGCGATGTGTTCTCCTATGTCGGAAGACATCGCCGCACTTAGCTATCGCCCGGAACTTTTGCAAGTCGCGCCACAAGGGTGCCAGGCGCGCGGTAGACCACCACGGCTCCGGCCGGCAGGGCATCGGGTTCGCGCGGGCCAATGTACCACAGCCAGTCCGTGCCCTTGGCCGGGCCCCAGTTCGCCAGGTCGATCGGCCGGCCCGGCCGCCACAGCAGCCGCTGGCTGGGATCGCGGAAGTTCGGTCCGCCTTCCTTCAGCCGGATCATGTGGATCCCCGGCACGGCGAAGTGGGCGTTGATCAGCACATTGCGGTGCAGCACAGCATAGCCGCCGATGTGCTCCTGCGTGTTATAGCCCCAGACGGCGCTGTTGGTGACGACCAGGTTGGCCACGCGCGCGCCTTGCGGCAGGTGATCCAGCGCGGCCAGCAGTCGTTCGGTCTCGGCCGAGCCGCGCTGCCAGTTTTCGGTCGTGACGCTGATCCGGGCGAGGAACAGCGCCGGGGCCAGCCACAGCAGCCAGCGCGGGACCTGCCAGCTCAAGGCCAGGCAGCCGACCAGCAAGCCGGAATAGATCATCCGCGCATCGGCCAGGTCGCCGCCGAAAATGTGACGCGGGATGGCGATCGAGCCGATCAGCAGGATCGCCGCCGCCCAGCCGAGCCGCCCGTCGATCCGGCGCAGCAGCAGCGAACAGAACAGCGCCGCGCCGACCAGCATGAGGCTGGCATGATCGAGCCAGACGATCCCGTCGCGCATCGCCTGCTTCCAGATCGCCCATTTGAAGACCCACATGTTGGGGCCATAGCTCGGCAGGCCGCTGGGATTGTCGCCCATGACCAGCGAGGCGAAGGGCAGGAACAGCGGCCAGGGCGCGAGGAAGGCGGACAGGCCCTTATGGCGGCTCCATTCGTAGCCGAAGACCAGGATGCCGAGCATCCCCCAGCCCGAAACGTGCATGATCCACACCGCCACGCCGACCGGCATGAACAGCAGCGGCCGCCAGGCCTTGCCCTCCAGCCGCACCCAGGCGGCAAAGGCGAACAGCGCGGCGGCCTGGGCCAGCCCGAAGTTGAGGAAACCCAGGATCAGGCCCGGTGACCAGACGAAGCACAGCGCCAGCAGCGCGCCGATGCCGATCCGGCGGCGCAGGCTCCATTCGACTGCGACGATGCCTAGCGCAGTCAGCAACGGGACCAGACCGGCGATGATTCGCCCGGCTGTCTCCAGCCCGAACAGCGCGCTCAGTGGCTGGACCAGCAGGTCTGCGCCGAGATTGCCCGACCACTTCCAGTCGAACTCGTAATAGCGCTGCAGGAAGCCGTTATCGCCGCGCTCCAGCATCACGTAATAGCGGGCCAGGTGCGCGGGATAGTCCACCATCTGCGGATACTTCGCGACCAGCACCGGCAAACAGGTCAGCAGCGCCAGGGCTAGGCCGAGCAGCAACCCTTCACGCGCAGTCGGACGCGCGCCCAGCCAGGCGGCAAGCCCGGTGCGGCGCGGAGCGGATTGCGCGAAGGTCAGTTCGGCGGGCATCGACAAGCTATCAGCGGCTCAGTTTGATGGCGGAAGAGGCTGGCAGGAGCGGAGGGACTCGAACCCACGGCCCTCGGTTTTGGAGACCGATGCTCTACCAACTGAGCTACGCTCCTGCAGGCGCGCTGGCCCTTAGGTCAGGCGAAGCCGGTTGGCAAGGAACTTGTCCCCGCCGGCCGCGCTATCTGTTATAACGCACACCATGCACGCACCCGTGGCCCAGATCATCGAGCCGGACCTGCTGATGATGGCCTATCGCAGCGGGATCTTCCCGATGGCCGATGCACGCGACGATCCGGAGATCTTCTGGGTCGAACCGCGCCGCCGGGCGATCCTGCCGCTGGGTGGCTTCAACTGCTCGCACTCACTGGCGCGGACCTTGCGCCGCGGGCGTTTTAGCGTGACCTGCAATGCCGATTTCGGCGCGGTCATGCTGGCCTGTGCCGCGCCGCGCCGCGAAACGGGTGAGACCTGGATCAGCGCCCGGATCGAGGCGAGCTATCACCGCTTGCACGAACTTGGCCGGGCCCACTCGATCGAGTGCTGGCAAGACGGGGCGCTGGTTGGCGGGCTCTATGGGGTCGGGTTTGACCGGGTGTTCTGCGGCGAATCGATGTTCAGCCGGGTGCCCGATGCCTCAAAAGTGGCGCTGGCCTGGTTGGTCGCGGCGCTGCGGCGCGGCGGGGCAGAGCTGCTCGACTGCCAGTTCATGACCGATCACCTCGCCTCACTGGGCGCGATCGAGATCAGCCAGGCCCGCTATCTGGCCCTGCTGCAGGCCGCTCAGAGATCGACCGAAGGCGCGGCCGCCTTGGGCGCCGGCGACGGAGTCGCAGCTGGAGACGCGGGTGGCGACGGCGCAGGACTGGCGCTACCTGCGGCCTTCGGCGCGCTGCTGGGCGATGCCGCGGCGGCCGGGCTGTCTTCCTCGCCCGGGAACTTCATTGCGCAGTCCTTGACCCAGACGTCATAGACGGGGTGCTCGACCACGTTGAGCGACGGCGCGTTCTTGAACAGCCAGCCGGAGAAGACCTTGCGCCAGGCCAGCTGGCTGTCGGCATCGGCCCGTTCCTCGACGAACACCTGAACGAAGGCCCCGGTTTCGGCCGGGCGTTCCCACGGCAGGGTCCGCTCGCAGGTGGCGAGCCGCACCACGACGTTGCCGATCCGGCGGGCTTCACCGGACTTGAGCACGATGTCCTGGGTGATGTTGTTGCGCTTGTTGAGCAGGCCGAGCGTCGCAACGCGGTCCTTGACCGGGGTGCCATATTCGCTTTCGACCGCCGGCACGCTGGCCTGGGCGGCGACAGCGTCGGGAATGTCGGTCGCCGCGGCATCTGGCTCATCACTGCTGCCGCAGGCGGCCAGCAAGAGGACCAGGCCGGGCGCAAGCAGGCGCCGCATGGTCAGGCGTCCGGGCTCCACGCCTCATAATCGCCGGTCGCGGCGGCGCGCTTGCCGCCCCGCTCCAGCGCGCCTTGCGGGCGATAGGCCTGGGCCGTGCCGGTGGCGTTGGGGGTGTATTCAACCTCCCAGATCCGCGGCGGCGGCAGGTGGCTTTCCGGCACGCCATCATAGGAATGATGTAGCCAGCCATGCCATTCAGCCGGCACGCGGCTGGCATCGTTGGCACCGTTGTAGATCACCCAGCGGCGCTCGGTCCCCGCGAAGGGCCCGTTCGTGCGGACCTTCTTCGCGCGGTAATACTTGTTGCCCTGCGCATCGGTACCGACCTGTTCGCCGGTCAGCGCGGAATTGAACAGCGTCCCGATCGTCGCGCCGTCCCACCAGGTGAAGATCTTGCCAAGGATTCCCATGGGCGCGCGTTAGCCTTGGTTGGCAGGGCGGGCAAGTACTACCATGCCACCTTGTCCCCCGGAGCGATGCCAAGTTCGGCGGCGCGGCCACCCGGGATTTCAAGCACGCCCTTGACCGGGCCGATCGAGGTCAGCGGCGCCAGGTTGTAGGGCACGGCATTGGCGGCGATATTGCTGATCCGCCCGTCTGGCGCGACGAAGATCAGGTCGAGCGAGATGACCGTGTTCTTCATCCAGAACGAGGCCCCGCGCGGGGGGCTCATCGGGAAGATCATGCCTTCATCCGGCCCCAGCTTGGTGCGGAACATCAGCCCCTTGGCCTGGTCCATGGCCGACCCCGCCACTTCGACCTTGAAGCGATGGACGCCGCTGGCGCTGGTCACGGTCAGCGGAATGACTTCCAGCCCGGATTCGGGATGAGCCGCCTTGCTGGCAGCGGGGGCTGCTCCGCCCGCCCCGGGCGAACAGGCAACCAGTGTGGCGGCCAACAGGGCGAACAGCAGGTGACGCATCAATCTTCCTCCTCGGCCCAGGCCTCCAGCCCGGCAATCGTCCCAGCTTCCACCACCTGCCGGGCGATGTCCAGCCGGTGCCCGGCGCGCAGCAGCACGGCGATCTGCTTTTCCCGCGCCTGGCGATCAGCTGGCGGCGCACCGTATGGACCTAGCCGCCGCTTGCGCGCCAGCGCCACTGCGGCCTGCCGGGCTTCCTGCGCCGAGCCCCGGACATCCTCGCGCAGGTCGGCGGCGATCCCGGCGGCGCTAAGCGACTGGTCGACCCGCCGCTCGCCATAGCCGCGGCGGCGCAGGCTGCCGGCTTTCGAGCGGGCATAGGCGGCATCGTCGACATAGCCGGCCGCGACGCAGCGTTCGACCACGGCGGCCACCGGCGGCTCGCCTTCACCCTCCCAGCCGCGTTCGCGCAGCTTGCGCCGCAGGTAGGCCTCGAGCTTGGCCGCCGAGGTTGCGAACCGCGCGAGATAGGACAGCGCCAGCTCGTTTAGCCGCACGTTATCGAACGGGCGCGGCACGCGGCGTTCGCGTGGTCCGCGGGCCGATTTCGAGGCGGGCTGAAACGACATTGCCCTATTCGTGCCACACTGTCGGGCGATTGGGAACGAGTGCGGGTGGGCTATCAGGGAACCACCCAGACAATAGGGGACGCGTTTGACGCCGGAAAACGGCGCAACCGGTTGGAAAGACGGGTTATTTTGAATGACTGATACCGCCATCCTGGCGAGTGCCGCGACGGCTGAGGGCCTTGTGCCGACGCCCAATTATGACGCGCACCCGCGCCGCTATTCGAACTTTGCCACCTTTGGTGATGCGATCGACTATGCTGCCCAAGGCGCGCGCGGTCTGAACTTCCACGATCCGCGCGGCACGCTGATCCGGGTCTATCCGTTCAGCGAACTGCGCCGCGACGCGATCGATATGGCCTACCGTCTGATCGCGATGGGCATCGGCAAGGGTGACCGCGTCGCTCTGGTGGCCGAAACCGGGCCGGACTTTGCCGCGCTGTTCTGCGGCGCGGTCTATGCCGGAGCCTGGCCGGTGCCGCTGCCCCTGCCGACCAGCTTCGGCGGCAAGGAAGGCTATATCGAACAGCTGGCGATCCAGCTGCAAAGCTCGGACCCCATGGTGCTGTTCTACCCGGCCGAAATCGCTGCGATGGCCGGGGCCGCCGCCAAGCGGCAGGAAGCCCGCACCGGACGCTGCGACGGCATCGCCTGGGAAGACTTTGCCCAGCAGCCCGCCGTGCCGTGCGAGCTGACGAAGGCCAGCCCGGACGACATCTGCTACCTGCAGTATTCCAGCGGCTCGACCCGCTTCCCGCATGGCGTGGCGGTGACGCACGAGGCGCTGCTCAACAACCTCGGCGGCCATGCCCACGGCATGCAGTTCAACCAGGACGATCGCTGCATCAGCTGGTTGCCATGGTACCACGATATGGGCCTGGTCGGCTGCTTCCTGTCGATGATCGCCAACCAAGTTTCGGCTGACTACCTCAAGACCGAGGATTTCGCCCGCCGTCCGCTGGCCTGGCTGGACCTGATCACCCGCAACCCGGGCAATTCGTGCAGCTTCTCGCCAACGTTCGGCTACGATATCTGCGCCCGCCGCATCTCCAGCCAGAGCAATGTGACCGAACGCTTCGACCTGACGCGCTGGCGCATCGCCGGCAACGGCGCCGACATGATCCGGCCCGACGTGATGCAAAACTTCGTCAACGCCTTTGCCCCCGCCGGGTTCAAGGCCGGCGCGTTCCTGCCCTCTTACGGCCTCGCCGAGGCGACCCTGGCCGTCACGATCATGCCACCGGGCGAAGGGATTCGGGTCGAGCTGGTCGAGGAAGAACGCTTGTCTGGCACGCCGCGCGATCTCAGCCGCCCGGCCCGGTACCGTGCTATCGTCAACTGCGGCAAGGCGGTGAAGGACATGTCGCTGGCGATCCGTAACGAGCGCGGCGAGGCTCTGCCCGATCACCACATCGGCAAGGTCTGGTGCAAGGGTCTGTCGGTGATGCATTCCTACTTCCGCGATCCCGAATCGACTGCCGCGTGCCTGGTCGACGGCTGGCTCGACACCGGTGACATGGGCTACATGGTCGATGGCTACCTGTTCATCGTCGGCCGGGCGAAGGACATGATCATCATCAACGGCAAGAATCACTGGCCCCAGGATATCGAATGGGCCGTGGAACAGCTGCCTGGCTTCAACCATGGCGACATCGCCGCCTTCTCGGTCGAGAGCGAGACTGGTGAAGAGGAAGTGGCCGTGCTGGTCCACTGCCGCGTTTCCGATCCGGTCGAGCGCCAGAAGCTGCACGACACGATCCGCGACAAGGTCCGCGCGATCCTGGGCCACCCGGCGATCGTCGAGCTGGTCCCGCCCCGCACCCTGCCGCGCACCAGCTCGGGCAAGCTCAGCCGCGCCAAGGCCAAGAAGCAGTACCTGTCGGGCGAAATCGCGCCGATCCAGTTGGCGGCCTGACCCTTCACGCATGCCAGCGCCGCGCTGTCCCGTTTCGGGGCGGCGCGGCGCTTTGCATTTCGCGGTTAGCTGATTAGGCTAAGGCAAGGTCGCATGAGGGGGAACAGGGGAACGCCGCGATGAATCGCGATCCGGACGATCGGAATGATTATGGTATCCTGGTGGGCTGGTCGCATGCCAGCTTTGCCGACAAGCTCGATCTCAAGCTTCAGACTGTGCAATCGACCCGCCAGCTCAAGAGCGATGAGCTCGACAACCATCATATCGTGATGACCGCCAGCCAGGCCGTGCTGCTGGCAAATTACCTGTTCCAGATCACCGGCCAGACCCCACCGACCAAGAAGCCCAGCCGATTGGCGCGTCTGCTGGGTGGCTGATCGCCCCCAAACGGTTGCCGGTTGGCGGAAATCGGCGCTTCTGTATTAGCGTCACAACACAGCTTGAACTGTGCGGCAATCCGCCCCATGTTGGCCATAGCTTTTGCAAACACGGGATTAGCCCCATGGCCACCACGCCGACCACGACCGAGACTGCTGCCCCCACGATCACCCTGACTCCGCCCGATCCGGTGCCGGTGGTCTTGCCCGAACAGGCGGTCGGGCTGGTGCCGGTGGCCGAGGACGCCAAGTCCAAGCTGGACCAGCGGGTCGATGCCTTCGTGAACGATCTGCTCGCGTCCGACGCCAATTCGCCCGAATTCGGCAAGAAGGTCGATCAGATCACCAACATGGGCCGCAAGGAAATCATGACCGCATCGGGGATGAGCAACCGCTTCCTCGATCGTCCGTTGCGCGCAATGGACAAGGATTCGGGCGTCGGCGCGAACCTGGCTGAACTGCGCCGCACGGTCGAACAGCTCGATCCCGGCAAGCAGGGCAAGCTGTCCAAGGGCCGCAAGATCCTGGGCATCATCCCCTTCGGCAATTCTATGAAGCGCTATTTCCAGTCCTATGAGAGCGCACAAGGCCACATCCAGGCGGTGCTGGGCCACCTTTCGTCCGGCAAGGACGAGCTGCTGATGGACAATGCCGCGATCGACGTGGAGCGCCAGAAGCTGTGGGAGGCGATGGGCGCGCTGGAGCAGATGATTCACATCAGCCGCGCGCTCGACAGCAAGCTGGAGGAAAAGGCCGCCGATCTCGACGCGACCGATCCCACCAAGGCCAAGGCGATCCGCGAATCCGCGCTGTTCTATGTCCGCCAGCGCACGCAGGATCTGCTGACGCAAATGGCCGTGACCGTGCAGGGCTACCTCGCGCTCGATCTGGTCAAGAAGAACAACGTCGAACTGGTCAAGGGCGTGGACCGGGCCAGCACCACCACCGTCGCCGCGCTGCGCACTGCGGTAACCGTCGCCCAGGCCATGGCCAACCAGCGGCTGGTGCTGCAGCAGGTTACCGCGCTCAACGAGACGACCGCGGGCCTGATCGATTCGACCGGCACGCTGCTGCGCGACCAGACCGGCAAGATCCACGAGATGGCGGCATCGAGCACGATCCCGCTCGAAACGCTGCAGCGCGCCTTCCAGAACATCTACGATACGATGGACAACATCGACACCTTCAAGGTGAAGGCGCTCGAAAACATGAAGCAGACGGTCACCACGCTGACTGCCGAGGTCGAAAAGTCCAAGGGCTATATCGCCCGCGCCGAAGGGGCCGCCCAGGCCGCCAAGGCGGCGGATGCCCCCAGCCTCTTGACCCTGGAGGGCTGACTTGCCCGGCGAGGCCAAGAATTCGGATCTGATCCTGCGTCAGGCCAATCAATCGCTGGTCAACAACCGCGATTATGGCGGGCGGCGCAATTCGATCGGCCGCCGATCAGCCGCGCTGAAGCGTGAGCATGCCATTCGCCAGACCAAGCGGGCCATGGCGATCGTCGGAGCGATTGTGTTCGCCGCAGCAACCGCAGGTTTGATTCTGGACGGGATCGGGGTTGGCGGCGTGATCCTGACCATGTTGGCAATTTTCGCAACCATGTCGGCATTCATCGCCTTCTCGCGGGTCAAGGTCCCGACCCGCGATGTGCTGCGCGGCAGTGACGTGAAGTCGCTGGTCGGACGGACCGAGCTGTGGCTGGAGAGCCAGCGCCAGTCTTTGCCCGCCCCGGCGGTCCAGCTGGTCGATACGATCGGGCTGCAACTTGATGCCCTGGGCAGCCAGCTTGACGGGCTGACCGACAATGCCCCGGCCGCGCTGGAAGTGCGCAAGCTGGTGGGCGATCACCTGCCCGAGCTGATCTCAAGCTACACGTCGATCCCGCGTCACTTGCGCGGCGAGGCCCAGAGCGGCGGCAGCCCGGATCAACACCTGGTCGACAGCCTGGGCAAGATCAGCACCGAGATTGACAGCGTCACCCGTCAGCTCGCCAGCGGCGCGATCGACAACCTGGCGATCAAGACCCGCTACCTCGATTACAAGTACGGCGCGGGCCCTGAAGGGGAGAGTTCCCAGTGAGGATCGCGATCCCGCATTCGATCGGCAAGGACGAAGCCCGCCGCCGGGTGCGCGAACGCTCGGGTGAGATCGCCAACTTCGTCCCCGGCTTCGCCTCGGTCAGCACCGCCTGGGCGAGCGATGACAAGATGAACCTCACGGTTGGCGCAATGGGTCAGGAAATGACCGGCGCAATCGAGGTTGGGGAAAGCGAAGTGGCCTTCACCGTCGAACTGCCGGCCGCGCTCAGCTTTATCGAACCGATGATCCGGAGCCAGATCGAGGCCAAGGGCCGCAAGCTGCTGAGCTAGAGCCTGTCCTGATTAGGTGGAAGCATCGTCATCGCGTCAGGAAGTCTGCTGGCAAGGAATGACGCGCAGCCAGGGGCTGGCCCGCCCCTGCAAGCGGCATGACGCGGCGAGCGGGCTTCCTGACGCGACCCCGCAGGGCGGGCCGATTTTGGCCCAGCGCAGCGTTGCTCGTCGGTCACTATACGATGGCATAGCTCCCTCCTCGCGCCTCGCGCTGAGCCAAAATCGGCTCCGTGCCGACGCATCCACCTAATCAGGACAGGCTCTATAGCTCGCGTTCCAGTTCCAGCAGGCTTTTCGGGATGCGCAGCTGCGCCGAGGCCACTCGGGTTTCGCGCAGGAACAGCAGCAGGCCCCACATCAAGAGGCCAATGGCGACGAGGAACAGCGCCGCCGCGACGAATTGCAGGCGCACGGCCACCATCTCTTCGAGGAACAGCACGGCGACCGTTACCCCGATGGTCAGGCCGCTCAGCACCATCACGAAGATCGCCCGGGTGATCAGGTGGATCCGTTGGGCAATCGCCCGCATTTCGACCACTACGGCATCGTGATCCGCGCCGCTGGTGGCGGTGTGGCGTTCCTGCAAGTGGCGTGAGCGGTCGACAATCCGGCCGAGCCGGGTTGATAGCAGGTTCAAGATGTTGCCGATCGCCACCAGCACAAAGACTGGCGCAAGAGCGAGCTGGATGGTCTGGGCGATCATCCCCGGCCCGATGTCAGCAGGCTGTCGACCACGCCAGGATCGGCCAGGGTGGACGTATCGCCCAGGTTGGAGACGTCCCCTTCAGCGATCTTGCGCAGGATCCGGCGCATGATCTTGCCGCTGCGGGTCTTGGGCAGGGCCGGCGCGAAGTGGATCACGTCGGGCGTGGCGATCGGGCCGATTTCGTGGCGGACCCACTGCACCAGCTCCTTGCGCACCGCATCGTCCGGCTCTTCCCCGGCGTTGAGCGTGACATAGGCATAGATGCCCTGGCCTTTGATCTCGTGCGGCATCCCCACCACCGCGGCTTCAGCCACCTTGGCATGGGCGACCAGCGCGGACTCGACTTCGGCCGTGCCCATGCGGTGGCCCGAGACGTTGATCACGTCATCGACCCGGCCGGTGATCCAGTAATAGCCATCGGCATCGCGCTTGCAGCCATCGCCAGTGAAGTACTTGCCGCGATAGGTGGTGAAATAGGTCTGGAAGAACCGCTCGTGATCGCCCCAGACGGTCCGCATTTGCCCCGGCCAGGACTTGGTGATGCAGAGGTTGCCTTCCGTGGCCCCTTCCAGCACCGCGCCCTCGCCATCGACGATCTGCGGGACGACGCCGAACATCGGGAAGCTGGCGGCACCGGGCTTCAGGGCATGAGCGCCGGGCAGCGGCGTCATCATGCAGGCCCCGGTTTCAGTCTGCCAATAGGTATCGACGATCGGGCAGCTTCCATCGCCAACCACCCGCCAGTACCATTCCCAGGCCTCGGGATTGATCGGCTCACCCACCGAGCCGAGCAGGCGCAGCGTCTGGCGGCTGGTCGCCTTCACCCAGTCATCGCCTTCACGCATCAGCGCACGCAACGCGGTCGGCGCACCGTAGAAGATCTCGACCTTGTGACGGTCAACGATTTCCCAGAAGCGGCTATGCGTCGGGTAGTTCGGCACGCCTTCGAACATCACCGTGGTCGCACCATTGGCGAGCGGGCCGTAGACCACATAGGAATGGCCCGTGACCCAGCCCACATCCGCCGCGCACCAGTAGATCTCGCCAGGGCGGTAGTCGAACACGTACTGGTGCGTCATCGCCGCCCAGGTCAGGTAGCCGCCAGTGGTGTGCAGCACGCCCTTGGGCTTGCCGGTCGAGCCCGAGGTATAGAGAATGAACAGCGGGTCTTCCGCGCCCATTTCCTCATAGGGGCAATCGGCCGAGACCGCCGCGCGCTGCTCGTGCCACCAGTGATCGCGGCCATCCGCCATCGTGATCGCATTGCCGACATGCCGGACGACCAACACCGCCTCGACCCCCGGGCACTGGTTCAACGCCTCATCGACATTGGCCTTGAGCGGCACCAGCTTGCCGCCGCGCATCCCGGCATCGGCGGTGATGACCACGTTGCTGTCGCAGTCCTGGATCCGGCCGGCCAGCGCCTCGGGACTGAAGCCGCCGAACACCACCGAATGGATCGCGCCGATCCGGCTGCAGGCCAGCATCGCCATGGCCGCTTCGGGGATCATCGGCATGTAGATGGTGATCCGGTCGCCCTTGCTGGCCCCCAGCGCCTTCAGCGCATTGGCCATGCGGCAGACTTCTTCGTGGAGTTCACGGTAGGTCAGCCGGCGCTGCTGGCTAGCGTCGTCACCCTCCCAGATGATTGCGGTGACATCGCCGCGCTCCGCCAGGTGGCGATCAAGGCAGTTGGCCGAGACGTTGAGCGTGCCGTCAGAGAACCATTCGATCCCGAAGTCGGCTTCGTCATAGGAACACTGGCTGAGCTTAGACCACGGCTTGATCCAGTCGATCCGGGCCGATTCCTCGCGCCAGAAGGCCTCAGGCGCTTCGAGCGACTTGCGATACTTCTCGGCATAGACCTCCGCCGTGATCTGCGCGCGGGCGGCCCATTCGGCGGGGACGGGGTGGACGGTTGCCATCGGTAATCTCCCTTTGCCCTATCCCTTGCCGCCCCAGCGGTTCGCGATCAAGCGGGTCAGAAGAAGAATTTCTGCTGCCAGTAAAAGGTCCCGGTCACCGGCTCGCCGGCGGCGTTGAGCGCAGGCTTGAAGCGCAGCCGCTCCTTGGCGAGGCGGCAGGTCACCTCATCCGTATCCGGCAGGCCGCTCGACTTGTAGATCCGGCAGGCGGAGGCACGCCCTTCCGGGCTGATCGTCAACGCCAGGATCACGGCCTTGCCGATCCGCGCCTCGCGCCCACCCGCAGGAACCGGAAAGTCCGCGGCCTTGTCGATCCGGCCGGAGATATGGACCGGCTTGCTCGCTCCGCCGCCCTGCCCGCTGCCCCCGGCGCCGCTGCCGGTGCCTGATCCGGCCCCGCCCGCGCCGGTGCCGCTGCCGACATCGCGCGCGCCGGAGGTGTCGGCGCTGCCGCTGCTGGAGGCCTTCGGCGCGGGGGCTTTGGCGATCTCCACCTTGGGCTTCTCGACTTTGACTTCGCGCGGCACGGCCTTCTTGCCTGCTTCACCCGCGGCACCGGCCGGTTCGGGTTCCGGCTTTGGCTCTGGCGGGGGCGGTGCGGTGATCGTGACGGTCAGGGTGCGGGCGATTGTCTGGGTCACCTGCGCCGTGAAGTCCGGCGCGAAGGCGCGGATCAGCGCGAGGATCGCCAGCACATGCAGCAGCGCGACCAGCACGATCACGCCCAGCTTGACCCGGCGCGGCGGGGTAAGGTCCAGCTCGTCCTCATCCATCGCGCCACTATGGCAGGCCGGCGCGCCAATTCAAAGGGTTAGGACGGCGGGGCCACATCGAAGGCAAAGGTTAGCCGCTCGCCTGCGGCAAACGGTTCGGTCGCGTGCCACAGGGTTGAACCGAACAAAGCCAGCCGGCCCGGCGTCGGCTCGATCTGCCGCAGCGGCGACAGGTCCAGCCCAAGCTCCGGCGGCGGGCAGCCGAGCGAGAGCCAGCCGGCGGGCGATGCGCCCAGCTCATCCGGTTCGGGCAGGCTGACATAGCAGGCCGAGCTGATCCACCCGCGCACATGGGTGTGGCTGGCATGGAAGCCCGCGCCCGCCAGCCGCACCGACCAGCTGCCGGCAAAGCGCAGCGGCCCGGTGCCGCGCTCCAGCAGCGGATGGCCCGCCTGGTGCGGCAGGGCGCCGGCAAAAGTGGCCACCGCTGCCAGCACCTTGTCGCGGGCGAGGCGGATCGCCGGATCGGGGTGGAAGAACAGCTGCCGGTCAGTCTGCGTGCCGCCGCGCACCGATTGCTCCGGATAGGGCGCCTTCATCCGGTGTAATCGGCGCAAGGCGGCGGCGAGGTCGGCCAGTTCCTGCGGCGTAAATTCCAAGTCGATTGCTGCGGCGTGGAGCGGATCGCCATCGAGCCAGCGCGCCTGCGGATCATCCAGCAAGCGCCAGCACAGCCCGGCATAGGGCCAGAACATCCGCGCCTGCGGTCCCTTGAGATGGCGCTGGGCAATCGCCAGCGCGGCTTCCGGCTGGCCGGTCCGCAGCAGGGTGCGGACATGGCAGAGATCAGTCCCGGGGTCGGCCAGAGCGGTAAAGGGCGCGAAGTCGGGCCTGCCCTCGCCGCTCTCGGCGGACAGGAACAGTTCGGACAAGGCGAGACCCTGTGACGGCGGGCAAGCCAGCTTCGCCGCCGCCAGCACGGCCCGCGCTGCCGCCCAGTCCTTGCGCGTGGCATGCTGCTGGAACCAGCCGAGCCATAGCGCAGTGCTGGCCGGTTCGCGCGCCGTGGCCTCTGCGAAGGAGCGGTCCCAACCTTGCGCCTCGCCACCGGTGATCCGCATCGCGCTAAGCGTGCGGTGCCCGTCGAGCCAGCCGGGATACTGGGCCAGCACGCTCTCAAGCAAGGCCTCGGCCGCTGCCCCCTCACCCTCCGCTGCCAGCGCCAGCGCGCGGTTGCGGATCAGGTCGGGCTGGCCGGGGATCAGCGCGGCGGCGCGTTCAAACAGCGCGGCGGCGGGTTGCCAGGCCTCGAAGGCGATCTGGGCATGGCCGAAGGCGGCTTGCGGGCTGGCGGGATCAAGCCGCGCCGCCTCGGCAATCGTCTCCAGCGCGGCGTCGATATTCTGCTCGGCCAGCAGCGCGGCCGCCCGGCTGACGCGCTGGGCTGTCTCGGTCATGCCTTGCAGTGCTGGTCAATAAAGGCCTGGTGGCTCGGCTGGCGCGCCGCTTCATTGGCCATGGCGCTGCGCAGCTTGCCGAGCCATTCGCGCCCGCTTGGCCGGTATGCGCCAAGCGGATCGGTGCCTTCGGGCAAGTTGAACTGGCCGATGTGGACCGCGTGCCAGCTCGGCGGCGCGAACAGGTCCATGTCGCGCGGGATATGGCGGCCATAGCGGCGGAAATGATCGATCTTGAAGGCCAGGCTATCCGGAATATCCATCGCGGCAGTGTGCCGCCACATCGGCTCGTCGCGGTCCATCAGCTTGTAGTGGAGCACGATGAAGTCGCGGATCCGCTCCATCTCGGTGGTCGCAATGTGATTGTATTCGGCGATCACGGCCGGATCGAAGCTGGTATCCGGGAACAGCGCCAGCAGCTTGGAAATCCCGGCCTGGATCAGGTGCAGGCTGGTCGATTCGAGCGGCTCGAGAAACCCGCTGGAAAGGCCCACCGCGACCACGTTCCTGTCCCAGAACTTGCGGCGCATGCCGGTGGTGAAGCGCAGCTTGTTGGGATCGGCGAGCGGCTTGCCGTCAAGGTTGGACAGCAGCGCATCGAGCGCGGCTTCGTCAGTGGTGAACTGGCTGGAATAGACGTGGCCGTTACCGGTGCGGTGCTGGAGCGGGATGCGCCACTGCCAGCCGGCTTCGCGCGCGGTCGAGCGAGTGTAGGGGGTGAAATCACCCTCCTTCTCGCAGGGGATCGCCACCGCCCGGTCGCAGGGCAGCCAGTGCGTCCAGTCGATATAACCAGTCTGCAGCGCGCCCTCGATCAGCAGCCCGCGAAAGCCCGAGCAATCGATGAACAGCTCGGCCTCCAGGCTGCGCCCGTCTTCCAGCGTGACCCCGCTGACGAAGCCGGTCTCGCCATGCTGCTGGACCGAGCCGATCTTGCCTTCATGCCGCACCACCCCGCGCTGCCCCGAATAGGCGCGCAGGAAGCGGGCATAGAGCCCGGCATCGAAGTGATAGGCATAGTCAAAGGTCGAGAGCACCGAATGCGGATCGCCGCTGGGCCGGACGAAGCGGTTCCCCTGGGCGAGGTGCCAGGCCATCGAATGCTCGTCGAATTCGGCGGTTTCCCCGGCAGCCTTGGCCAGCAGCCAGTGCTGGTGGACCGGCACCACGTCGAACGCGCGGCCGTGCGGGCCGAAGGGGTGGAAATAGCTGTGGCCCTGGCGGCCCCAGTTCACGAACTCGATCCCCAGCTTGAAGCTCGCCTGGGTGCGCTTCATGAATTCGGCTTCGTCGATCCCCAGCATCTGGTTGAAGGTGCGGATCGGCGGGATCGTCGCCTCGCCCACACCGACCGTGCCGATTTCCTCGCTTTCGATCAGCGCGATCTCGCAGCCCTGGGCGAGGTTGGCAGAGAGCGCCGCCGCCGTCATCCAGCCAGCCGAGCCGCCGCCGACGATCAGGATCTTGCGGATGGGTTGCGCGGGTGAAGCCATTGCCTGCTCGCTTGCCATGAAAGAACACGGGCGGGAAGCGGCCTTGGCCGTTCCCGCCCGGTAAGTGTCGGGGTCCGTCCAGGGAGATGGCGGCCCCCGAGGAGAACCAGCTTAGAAGCTGTAACGCACCGAAGCGGTAAAGGTGCGGCCCAGCGCCGGAGCACCGCTCAGCGCGGCCGGGTTGGTCGAGCTGTCGAACACGCCGCCGTTGCCACGGAAGTCGAAGGTGTCGAACAGGTTGTAGACCTGCAGACCCAGCTCGAGGTTGCTAACCGGACGGACCCGCAGCACGCCGTTGAACACGGCCTTGCCCGGATATTCCAGCCCGGCACCGTCGATCGCGGCAGTCTGTCCGGTGGTCGACAGGCCAATCGTGGCGATGTCGTTGATGTCGTAGTTGGCCGAGACCGTGTACGACAGATCCGGGATACCATCGGCGCGGTTGTAGACGGTCGAAGCCGCCGCAGCGCGCTTGGCCTTGGTGTAGGTGGCCGTACCGACGAGGTTGAACCCGCCGTTCTGGTAGGTCACGAACAGTTCGGCACCCGACGACTTGTACTTGGTGTCGATGATGCAGCCGCCAGTCGGGCACTGCGCCGTCACGGTGGGCTCATAGTCGCTGCGGCTGAAGCTGCCCTTGAGCAGGGTCAGTTCCACCGAGTAGCGCCCGCCAGCCAGGCCGCCGCGGTTCTTCAGGCCGAGTTCGTACTGCTTCACGAAGTCGACCGAAGGCACCAGACCGCTCTGGTTGAGCTGGCCCGAGGCGGTGAACTTGCCCGAAACCGTCTGGCGGTCCGAGTTGAAGCGGCCGCCGCGCGAGGCACGGATGAAGAGCGAGGTATCCGGATTGACCTTCCACAGCGCACCGGCAGTCCAGCTGGTGTAGTTGCGGCCATAGTCCAGCACTTCGCGGGCACCGTTGGCGGTGATCGTCGGGATCTGGGTGGTGATCCCGTTGAAGGTAACCGGCGTGTTGAACTCCACCGCGCTGCCGGCAATCGTCCAGCCCGAAGCGCGCAGCATCTCGAAGCGAACCGAGCCGTCGATCGCGAAGGTGTCATTATCGAGGTCGAGCCCGACGTAGGGCGCGTTGTCGGTATAGGACAGTTCGTAATCGCGGGCGCAGCAGTTGCCCCAGTTGTTGTTGAACCCGGCAATGCCTTCGGCAGTCAGGCGCGCACCGGCAGCAGTGAACAGGTCAAGCTGCGCGGGGTTGTCGCCGCTGACTTCGCGATAGGACTTGTTGGTGTGCCAATCCATGTTGATCTTCTGGTTCATGTAGAACCAGCCGGCGCGGGCCGTGATCGTCGCGAAGCCGCCTTCGAACTTGCCGGACAGGGCCAGGTCGTTGGCGAAGCTGCCGATGTCGCGGATGTTGGTGCGGACATTGGTGTTCGTATCGATGTAGGTGCCGGTATAGACCTGGCCGGCCTTCGGACCGCTGGCATAGCGGGCCTGGGCCACGACGCCGCCATTGACGGTCGAGCCGATCACCGCTGAGGTGCGCCCGATGCCGAGGAACGGCGCAGTGAAGGCACCGCTCATGTCGGTCCAGCGCATGTTGTTGTCGACCGTGATGGCGTCCGAGAACTCGTAGTGGAACTGGTTCTGGATCGCCTTCGAATTGGTCGTGATGCCGGACATCGAGACCCGCTCGAGATCGCCGTCGCGGTTGTAGATCAGGAACGACTGGTTGAGCGTCGAATAGTTCGACTGGTCACGCCCGTCGAAGCCCGGGAAAGGCGTCAGGTTCGAGACCTTGCCGCCAGCCACGGTGCCCAGCGCCGGGGCGCCGGTGTAGTTCGGCTCACGCGTGTCGGCATACTTGAACAGGAAGCGGATGTAGCCCTTGCCTTCGTCAAATTCCTTGGTGACGTTGGCTTTGATCTGGACCGAGTCCGAGACGTTGAAACCAGCGCGCAGCGGACCCTTGCCGACCTTGTAGAAGCCGCCGACGTGGAAATAGGTCGTCTCGTTCAGCGAACCGCCATAGCGGAAATCGACCTTGGTTTCGTTGTAACCCAGGCCCTTGTTGAGCTGGATGAAGCCACCTTCCTGCTTGCCGGTGTGGCTGATGTAGTTGATGACCGCACCCGGTGCCTGCGAGGCGAAGGTGGCAGCGGTACCACCGCGCACGGCTTCGACCTTCTGGGTCGAGGCATCGAAGCGGGTCCAGTAGTCGTTGTTGCCGAACTGGATGTCGCCGAACAGCACGGTCGGCAGGCCATCTTCCTGCAGCTGGACGAAGGGCGCACCGCCGGTCGCAACCGGCAGACCGCGCACCGCGATGTTCGAGTTACCGCCCGGACCCGAGGTCCCGGCCACCTGGATCCCCGGCAGCATGCGGAACAGTTCGGCTTCCGAGCTCGGCTTGAAATCCTGGATCAGGTCGGCGCTGACCGAGGTGACCGAGATCGAGCTGTCGATCTGGGTCTTGTCGCGGCCAGATGCCGTAACAACGATTTCATCAAGCCCGCTCGCCTCTTCCGCCGGGGCGTCCTGGGCCAGGGCGGGGGCGGCGAAGCTGGCACCGGCGACAATGGCCAGGACCGAGGCAACGCTACGCAACTGCGACTTCTTCATGGGTATCCTCCCCTCGAACACCCCTTTGCGGGGCACATTTGCCGCGGGCAAGCTATAGCTCTACCCCGACAATCGATTGCAGTCATAAGGCAATCGATTGCAATTGCAAGTGCAAATAGCAGTGGTTCGCGCTCGACTACCTATTCAGCATTGCCTTTGCGGCGGTTTGCAGGAAGATGGCGCAATGACCGACCGGCCCCGCGTTCGTAATATTGCCGATCTCGCCAAGATTGCTGGTGTTTCCCCGGGCACCGTTTCGCGCGCCCTGTCGGGTGCCGGGCTGATCAGCCAGAAAACCCGCGACCGGATCCAGGCCCTGGCCCGCGAGCACGATTTCCGTCCCAACATCATGGCCCGCAACCTGCGGATCCAGCGCACCGGCGCGATCGGCGTGCTGATTCCGCTGGGGCATGAGACCGGGCAGCACATTTCCGATCCCTTCTTCATCACCATGCTGGGTCTGCTGGCCGATGCCCTGACCGAGCGCGGCTATGACCTGGTGCTGAGCCGGGTAATCCCGACCACCGACGACTGGCTGGAACGTTATGCCGATTCGGGCCGGGTCGACGGAATCATCGTGATCGGCCAGTCCGACCAGTCGGCCGTGCTTGACCGGGTGGCCCAGCGCTATCGCCCGCTGGTGGTCTGGGGCGGCCATTCGCGCGGACAGGTCCATTGCTCGGTCGGGTCGGACAATGTCGCCGGCGGTGATCTGGCTACCACGCACCTGATCGAGCGCGGCTGCAAGCAGATCACTTTCTTCGGCGATCCGACCCCGCTCGAAATCGCCCAGCGGCTCGAAGGCTGTCGTCAGGCGCTGGCCCGGGCGGGCCTGGCCGATGCGCTGACCGTCTTCCCGGCGCATCTCGCGGCGAGCCTCGATGACAGCGACATCACCGCCTACCTTGCCAATGCTCAGCAGCGCCCCGACGGGATCTTCGCCGCCTCCGACGTGATCGCGATGTCTGCGCTGCGCGCCCTGTCCGAGCTGGGCCTGGCGGTGCCGGGCGAGGTCAAGGTGATCGGCTATGACGGCCTGGCGCTGGGCGAGCACACCGTGCCCCGGCTCTCGACCGTCCGGCAGGACCTAACCACCGGTGCGCGCAATCTGGTCGATCTGCTGCTGCGGCGGATCGCCGGGGAAGACACCAGCTCGGTCGTGATGATGCCCGAACTGGTGGTGCGGCTCTCTACCTGAGCGCGGCCTCGGCCAGCGCCATCGCGCCGAGCAGGCCGGAGCGGTCACCCAGACCCGGGCGGACCACGATCTCGGCCGCCTTGCCCCGGAAATAGCCATTGCCCAGCCGTTCGGCCTCGGCCCGGACGCGCTCGAGCAGCCCGGGCGTGCCCATCACCCCGCCGCCCAGCACGATCCGGCCCGGCTCGAACATCGCCTGCGCGGTGACCGCGGCGTTGGCGATATACCAGGCGATCACCGCATGGCCTTCATGGTCGGCCGGCAGGTCCGACAGCGAGGCACCATAGCGCGCCAGCACTGCCGGGCCGCTCGCCAGACCTTCCAGGCATGTGCCGTGGAACGGGCAGACCCCGGCAAAGCCGGCATCGGCCGGATGGAGCGGCGGACGCAGGTGGCCCATCTCCGGATGCGAGATTCCGGCCAGCGGCTTGCCGCCGATCACCGCCCCGCCGCCAATCCCGGTGCCGATGGTGAAATAGAGCACCGAAGGCTGCCCTTGCCCCGCCCCCCAGCGGTATTCGGCAAGGGCAGCCGCGGTGACATCGGTGTCCAACCCCACTGGACAACCGAGCCGCGTAGCCAGTGGCCCGACCAGGTCGGTATGCGACCAGCCAGCCTTGGGCGTATTGAGGATATGGCCCCATTGCGGGGAGCCACGGTCGATCTCGATCGGGCCGAAGGTGGCAATGCCAACCGCGGCGAGCGGGCCGTGCTGGGCCAGCCAATCGACCATGGCGGAAATGGTTTTGTCTGGCGTTGTGGTCGGGATGCGCGTGGTCGCCAACACTTCGTCCGGACCATGCGCGACACCGAGCACAAACTTGGTGCCCCCAGCCTCGACCAGTCCGTACAGCGGCTTGCTCATTCCGAAGCGATCTGCGCCGTTTCCCCCTCGAGCGCAATCTTGAAGCGCGGCGCCGGCACCCCGCCAAACTGCTTGAGCGCCAGTTCGGGGTGCAAGGCCGGATCAAGTCCGCCCAACCCCCAGAAATCGATGAACCCGGCCACTTCCAGCTCCTCGGTCACCCACCAGCTATAGGTCTGAACCGGCTCTTCCGCCGGATTGGGCGCAACCAGGCCAGTGCCGTTGAGCGGCCGCCAGGGGCCGGTCAGCCGCTCGGCCACCATGCCGTAGAGCCCATTGGGACCGGTCGGACCGGCCGGATCGAAGGTGCGGCGCTGGGTTGACCAGAACAGGTAATAGCGCCCGCCGTGGACGCGCAATACCGGGCGTTCCATCTCGTTGTTGACGCCGGCCGCGCTGACCAGCGGCGGCAGCAGGGTCCAGCCGCTAAATCCCGGCCCAGCGGCGCGGGCCAGTCCGACCACGCCGTTGAAGCTCGAAGTCGAGGTCGGGTCCGATGCGGTGAACAGCAGATAGTCCACGCCGTCCGCCGGATCGCGGAAATGGAAGGGATCGCGGAAGCCCTTGATGAAGCCGGGCTCACCTACCGTCTTGTTGACGATCACATAGGTCCGGCCATCGGCGGCCACGCTTTCGACTGGCTCGCTCCAGCCGGTCACGCGGATGGTATCGCCAGTGCGCTCCAGCTTGCCGCTGGTCTGGAACAGGCGCTGCTCAAAGCTGCGGCCGCTATCGCCGCGCCGGCCCGTAACCGTGTAGAACAGCGTCACCCGTCCGCTCGCCGCGTCATAGACGGTCGACCCGGCCCATTCGCGCGAACCAGGGTTGAGCTCGTCGGGCAGGAGATAGCCACAATCGCGCCAGGTGCCGTCCCGCTCCAGCATCAGCCGCAACCGGGCGACATCGTGGCGCAGGTCGGGGTGCAGATCGCGCGGGGCACACATTATCATCCACGGCGTCCAGCCATCCAGCACCACGGTCGCGCCCTGCGGCGTCTCGATCGTCCAGCAATCCCACAGTTGGAAGCCGGGCAGCGCATCGTGCAGATCGGCGGCGCCGATCAGGGGAATGGCGCGGACCTGCTGCCCGGCAATCGCCGCGACAGCCGCGCGCGTCCAGACCGTGGTCCCGTGCGTCATGGTCGTAGAATCTGGCACCCGTTACCCCGGCAAATGCATCCCGACAGGACCAGCCTGTCTCCCTCCGAAGGCGTGCTAAGCGAAATTGTAATCGATTGCAAAGCCAAATTTACACGGTTTCGGGTTTGGCCTCATTTCGCGCTCACATCAGGCTGGCCCCGGCCGCCGGGGTTTCGATCATGATCAGCGGAGGCTCGCCCACTGGGGTGCGGTAACCGGCCAGCACGGCGGCGCGAACCCGCTCGACCTCGGCCACCGGCAACAGCGCGACCACCGCGCCACCAAAGCCGCCACCGGTCATCCGTGCGCCCCCGGCTGAGCCGATCGCCTGCTGCAGCAGTTCCACCAGCGCGTCGATCGCCGGCAGGGTGATCTGGAAATCATCGCGCATCGCCGCGTGGCTTGCGGCCATCAGCGCGCCAAGGCTGGCAAGGTCGCCCGTCCGCAAGGCCTCGGCCGCGGCCAGTGTCCGGGCGTTCTCCCCCACCACATGCCGCGCGCGGACATAGGCGACGGGATCGAGCCCGCCAGCCGCTGGCAGCACGGCGAGATCGCGCAGCGCCGCCACGCCGAAATGGCGCGCAGCGGCCTCGCATTGCTGGCGGCGCAGGTTGTATTCGCCATCGACCAGCCCGCGCTCGATTCCCGAGTGGACGATCATCACCGCCAGATCGTCGGGCAGGGACACCGGCGTGCATTCAAGGCTGCGGCAGTCGATCAACAGCGCCGCGCCGGCAACCGCGCGGGCGCTGACCAGCTGGTCCATGATCCCGCACTGGCACCCGGCAAAGCGGTGCTCGGCGCGCTGGCCGATCAGCGCGAGGCGGCTGCGGTCAAAGTCTGGCTGACCGGCCAATGCCGCCAGCGCCAGCCCAGCGGCATTCTCGAGCGCGGCGGACGATGAGAGCCCGGCACCTTGCGGCATGTCGCCGATGATCGCCAGGTCTGCGCCCGGCAGGTCGACTCCGGCCTCCAGCAGACCGTCGGCCACCCCGCGCACGTAATTGCTCCAAGGTGCGGCACTGTCTGGCTGAATCGGTTCGCTGAGCGAGAACGCCGTGGTTGCCCCGCCAAGATCGCCCGCAACGATCCGCACCTGCCCGTCATCGCGCCGCCGCGCCGCGACCAGCGTCTGGCGGGAAATGGCGCAAGGCAGCACGAAACCGTCGTTGTAATCGGTATGCTCGCCGATCAGGTTGACCCGGCCCGGCGCACGCGCGACCAGCTCCGGGCCGGCGCCGAAGTGCTCGTCAAACAACTTGTGCAGTGCGTCGATCATTAGCCCTGCCGGTAGTGGACACCGCCCGCTGCGCGCAGGCGTTCAGCGGCCTGCTCGGGCGTCAGGTCACGCTGGGCTTCGGCCAGCAGCTCATAGCCGACCATGAACTTGCGGACCGAGGCCGAGCGCAGCAGCGGCGGATAGAAATGCGCGTGGAGCTGCCAGCGCGGATGCTCGTCCCCCTGCCCCGGGGCGCCGTGCCAGCCCATCGAATAGGGGAAGCTGCACTGGAACAGGTTGTCATAGCAGGTGGTCAGCGCCTTGAGCGTGGCGGCCAGATCGTCGCGCTGGGCCGCGCTCAGCTCCGGCAGGCGGCGCACGGCAAAGCGCGGCAGCAGCAGGACCTCGAATGGCCAGGCCGCCCAGAACGGGACGATGGCGAGCCAGTGGTCGGTCTGCACCACCACCCGCGGCCCATCGGCCTCGCGCTCCGCCAGTTCGAGCAGCAGCGGCGCATCGCCCGCCCACTCGGCCTGGGTCCGCGCTTCGGTTGCCAGCTCCTGCGGGACATAGCTGGTTGCCCAGACCTGGCCGTGCGGGTGCGGGTTGGAACAACCCATCATCGCGCCCTTGTTCTCGAACACCTGGACATGGGCATAGCGGGCCGACAGCTCGGCCACCTGCGCCGCCCAGCAATCGACCACGCCGCGGATCGCCGGGACCGGCAGCTCGGGCAGGGTCAGCGCGTGATCGGGCGAGAAGCAGATCACCCGGCTCTCACCCTGCGCGCCCTCGATCGCGAACAGCGGATCGGTATCGAGCGGCGCGGGGCTATCGGGTTGCAGCGCCGCAAAGTCGTTCTGGAAGACGTAGGTGCCGGTGTAACCCGGATTGCGTTCCCCCGTGACGCGGGCATTACCGGGGCAGAGGAAGCAGTCCGGATCGTGGTGCGGGCGCTTGGCCAGATCGGGCTCGTCGACTTGCCCCTGCCACGGCCGTCGCGCGCGGTGCGGGGAGACCAGCAGCCATTCGCCCGAGAGCGGGTTGTAGCGGCGGTGCGGGTGCTCGGCTGGATCGAAGCTCATAGCGCGGTTACCTCCAGCACCAGCCCGTCCTCGCCGCGCAGCGGCGGCAGGCTGAGGCCCTGCTGCACCAGCCAGGCCCCGGCATATTCGGTATCGCCCACGCGGTAGCGCCGGGTGGTATCGAGCATCGGCAAGCGCAGGCCGGGGGCATGACGCTGGGTCTGCGGATCGATCCGCGTGACCATCAGGATCAGATCGGTGGCGGTACCGTGCGCCTGCCACAGCAGGCCGTCCGCGCCCTCACCCTGCCAGACCTGCCCGCCATGCAGCCGGTCCCGCAGCGCCTTGTAGCGGGCAATCCCCTCGCCCAGCCGCTCCAGGTCGCGCTCATTGAGCTTGCGCAGGTCCAGCTCTACCCCGAAGTGACCGGGCAGGGCGACGTGATTGCGGAACCGCATGGTCTGGATCCGCCCCGTAGCGTGCGCAGGGGCGGCGCCGACATGGCTGCCCATCAACTCGGGCGGAAAGAATTGTAGGTAACCGCGCTGGATGCCAACCCGGCTGACCGCATCGATATTGTCGCTGGTCCAGAAGCGGTGCGTGAAGCGCGCGATCCCCGCATCAATCCGCCCGCCACCGCCAGCGCAGGCTTCGATCTCGACCAAGGGGAAAGCCGCGCGCAGGCGGGCCAGCAGATCATAGGCCCCCAGCACCTGATTGCGGAACGATGGCCGTTCGCCTGCCGCCGTCAGGTCGCGGTTGTGATCCCACTTGAGGTAGCCGATCGGCAATTCGGTGAGGAGGCCGGCCAGCCGCTCGTAGAGGTAATCGCGCACCTCGGTCCGGCCCATATCGAGCACCAGTTGGTTGCGCGCGGTGATCAGCGGGCGGCCCGCAACCTGCAGCGCCCAGTCCGGGTGGGCGCGGTAAAGCTCGCTGTCCGGATTGATCATCTCCGGCTCAACCCACAGACCGAATTCCATGCCCAGGCCGGTCAGATGGTCCGCCAGCGGGCCCAGCCCGTTCGGATACTTCACGTCATCCGGCCACCAGTCACCCAGGCTGGTGGTGTCGTCGCCCCGGCGGTGGAACCAGCCGTCGTCGAGCACGAAACGTTCGATCCCGGCCTTGGCGGCGGCATCGGCGAGGTCTTTCAGCGCCGCCTCGTCGTGATCGAAGTAGAAGCCTTCCCAGGTGTTGAGATGAACCGGGCGCGGGCGCATCGTGCCGCCGGGCCAGTCCATCCGCGCGCGGATCGCCGCATGGAAGTTCTGCGCTACGCCATTGGCATCGGCGGCACATGTCGCCAGCACTTCGGGCGTGGTCAGGCTCTCACCCGGCGCCAGTCGCACTTCGCTGGGCATGAGCGCTTCGCCCAGCTGCCACTGCCAGCGGCCATCATCGACCCAGTCGATCAGTTGGAGGTGATTGCCCGACCAGGCGAGCTGCGCGCCAAAGGCGCAGCCATCGGCCTGGACGACAGCCCCGGGGACGCAATCGTGCGAGGTCAGCCCGCGCCGGTTTTCACGCCGCCACTGGCTGCGGGTTAGCGCGTCGTCGACGCGCACGAACTCGGTATTGTGGCGGCCCGAGAACGAGCAGACCGAGCGGGCATAATCCGGCAGCGGCAGCACGGCTGCGGCGAGCCACTGAACCTCGAGCGCGGCGTCACCCAGGTTGGTAAGGGTGGTCGAGGCAGTCAGGACATCGCTGGCGGGATCAAGCGACAGGCTGACCGCCACAGCAAGCTTTGCCACGTCATCGGTCAGCGTGATGTGCGCGCGCCGCCCGTCTTGTTCCACGGCGCAAGCCGTCGCCTGAAAGGTCCAATCGCGCCCTTCGCGGTGTGCCTTCAGCCCTGGCTCACCAAACCAGCCTTGACCGAGGCCCGGTACCAGGCTGAGCGGCTGATCGAATTCCGGCGAGAAGCTGGGCGTCGGCCGGTCACCACGCAGCGCACCAGACGGCAGCGCACCATCCGGCAAACGCGGACCCCAATAGCGCCACAGGAGCGCCTCACCCGGCGCTGCTTCAAGCACCAGACTGGAGGCACGGCCATGCAAAACAATCCAGCTATCCGGCTGCGGCAACTGCGCTTCCCCGCCCTTCCTTGATCCGCCAGACTGCAATCGCGGCCAGCAGCATGCAGACGCCCGACACGCGCAGCACATTGCGCGCATCGCCGCCCAGCAGCGGTTCATAGGCGAAGGTCATCGTGCCCGCAAAGATCAGCATCGGCACGCAGATGAACATGTTGAAGATGCCCATATAGACCCCGGTCCGCTCGGGCGGGATCGTATCGGCCAGGATGATGTAGGGATTGCCCATGATTGAGCCCCAGCCAAGGCCAATCCCGATCGCGGCGACGAACAGCAGTTCCTTCTGCCCGACCAGCGGCATGGCCAGCATCGCGCAGCCTGACAACACCAGACAGAAGGCGTGGAGGCGCCCGGCCCCGACCCGCCGCGCCATCGGCGCCATGGCCAGCGCGGCCACGAAGGCGATCAGGTTGAAGAAGGCCCCGACCTGGCCATTGGTCAGCACCGCCTCGCGGTAAGCCGCCGTCCCGGCATCGGCCGTGCCATAGACCGAGCGGCTGATCGAATTGGTGACATAGCCCCAGTAGCCGGACATCGCATACCACTGGAACAGGCTCATCCAGGCCATCGCCTTCATCGCCTTGGGCATTTCGCGCATCGCGCTGACAATCTCACCGAGCGTCGCCGCCGGGTTCTTGGGCAGGGCGGCGAGCCGGGCGCGTTCGGCCTCGGGCAGCTTCAGTTCGGGCACGCGTGTGATCGACCAGAGGATCGTGCCAAGCGAGAGCACCGCCCCGATCCAGAACGAGACCAGGGTGAAAGTCGGGATACCGCCGCCTTCGGTCGCGTCCTTGCTCAGCCCGAACCAGGTCACCAGTAGCGTTGGGCTGAGATAGGCGAGGCATTGGGCAAGGCCGGTAAAGGCGCTCTGGCTGAGGAAGCCGAAGCTGCGCTGGTTTGCCTCGAGCCGGTCATTCACATAGGCCCGGTAGGGCTCCATCGTCACGTTGTTGCCGACATCGAGCAGGAACAGCAGCGAGAAGGCCATTAGCACCGAGGCCGACAGCGGCATGAAGAACAGCCCAATCGAACACATCAAGGCCCCAATCAGGAAATAGGGTGTGCGGCGGCCAAGCGGCGAGGCGGTCCGATCACTGAGCGAGCCGATGATCGGCTGGACGATCAGTCCGGTCAGCGGGCCGGCGATGCCGAGCCAGGCGAAGTTCTTTTCCTCCGCCCCCAGGTAGCCCCAGATCGGCGACATGTTGGCCTGCTGCAGGCCAAAGCTGAACTGCAGCCCCAGGAACCCGAGGTTCATCTGCAGGATCTGCGATACGCTGAGCTGCGGACGCGGTCCGGCGGCGGCGCTTACTCCGGCGGGCATGGTGGCTGCGGTCATCGCTTGTGTCCTCTCGAACGGCGCCTTTGGCACCTGTTGCAGCACAGCCTAGGCGTTGCGGGTCAAGACCGCAACAATCGATTGCAACAACGCCTTACAGCCGCCCTTCCGCCCGGGCCCGCCGCCCGTAGAACGCTTCGAACAAGGGCGCGGCCATCAGCGTGGTGACAATCGCCATGACCACCATCATCGAGAACAGCGCCGGGGTGATGATCCCCTGCTGCAGGCCGATGTTGATGACGATCAGCTCCATCAGCCCGCGCGCATTCATCAGCGCGCCGATGCCTGACGCGGTGGCGTGGTCCTGCCCTGATAGCCGCGCGGCGAGGTAGCAGGCTCCGCCCTTGGCCGCGATCGACAGCACCAGGATCATCGCCGCGACCGCCAGCAGTGCCGGATCGCCCAGCAGGGTGAGCTCAGTGTGGAGGCCCGAATAGGTGAAGAAGAACGGCAGCAGCAGCACGACAGTGACCGGCTCCAGCTTCTCGCGGATCGCCGCAGTCAGGCGCCCGCGCGGCATGGCGGTACCCAGCAGGAAGCCGCCGAACACGGCATGAATCCCGGCCACGTCCATCGCCCAGGCGCAGAGCAGGTAGAGGATAAGGACGATGCCCAGCAGCGTCTCGTCCATCCCCGTCACCGCGATCCGCCGGTCCAGCACCATTAGCAGGCGCGGGGCGATCAGGATCATGAACAGGGCAAAAGTGAAGCCCCCGCCGATCGCCAGCACGGCGATCTGCGGGCCATCGCCGAAGCTCGCCAACACCAGCGCGATCAGCACCCAGGCCCCGGCATCGTCGATCGCCCCGGCCGAGAGCGAGAGCGTGCCGAGCGGCGACTTGCTCAGCCCCCGCTCATGGATGATCCGCGCCAGCATCGGGAAGGCAGTGATCGCAATCGCTGCGCCCATGAACAGGGTCGCCTCGAACTGCGTGACCTTGGCCGTGAACAGCCCGCCATGGCTCAGCAACCAGGGGGCAATCGCCACGGCCACGGCGAAGGGCGCGGCCATACCGGCGAGCGACACCGCGGCCGCGCCTTTGGCACCCCTGCGGAAGTCATCGCGATCGAAGCCCAGCCCGACCAGGAACATGTACAGTCCGACCCCGAACTGCGCGATCACGAACAGGATCGGTTTCGATTCCTTGGGGAACAGGAATTCCTGCACCTCGGGCGCCAGCGCACCGAGCAGGCTGGGGCCCAGGATCACCCCGGCGATCATCTCGCCGACCACACGTGGCTGGCCGAACCAGCGCTGCGCCGCCGTGCCGACCAAGCGGCAGGTGACCAGGATCACCGCCACTTGCAGGAAGAAGGCGATCGAGAGCTGGGTCGGCGTCATGCCGAAACCTTATCCGTGCGCGCCAAACTGGTTGGCAATCGCGGTGGTGATGCGCAGGACCAGGGCATGGGCGGCAGCGATGGGTTCGATATTGTCACGATGGATCGCACCATAGCCGACTGCGCCCTCATCGGGATAGTCGCTCGGCTCGCTCACCGCGAAATCGTCCACACCTGGAGCAGAGGCGGGGAAGGCGCGGCGGAGCTGGGCCAATGCCTCGTCGATTCGCAGGGTGAAGACCATCTCCAGCACGTCATCGCGGCTGATGTCGTTGGCGCGGCTGAAGGCCGGAATCGAAACCGCGCGGATGAACATGTGCTGGAACAGCGCGAGGCGCAGCGCCTGCAGCACGCCCAGTTCGCGCCGCACCTGCTCGCGGCCCGCGAGTGGGGCCTCATCCGGGATCAGCGCCAGCAGCTTGTGCAGCTTGAGCGCATCAACCCTGAGGCGTGAAGCAAAGCGGCGATAGACCCCGGTGCGGTCATCCTTGGTCAGGTATTCGGCCAGCGCCAGGCAGGCATCGGCAATGCCCTCCTCATCCCCCCGATAGGGCCGGCTGGCCCAGTAGGCCGAATTGAACAGCTCGCCATAGGCCGCCACAGTCTTGATCGAGGCGAGCGAATTGGCGGAACGAACCAACCGCACCAGTTGCCGGCCGCGGTGGCTATCGCGCAGCAGTTCGGCAATCGCTTCGTAGTTGCCGTCCGCCGCCGTGCCGAACCCGGCGATCACGTTGACCGGATA
>Ga0073920_1000018_pt1 | contig 36981 bp, 31 predicted proteins | sample GWRWT4_2Sept14_2_FD_70953 | JGI IMG/M metagenome (GOLD analysis project Ga0073920, IMG submission 70953) | Sand microcosm microbial communities from a hyporheic zone in Columbia River, Washington, USA - GW-RW T4_23-Sept-14 | ecosystem: Engineered > Artificial ecosystem > Sand microcosm >...
TCGGCGGCGCGCTCAGCTTCGGCCATTCGGGCGATGGAGGGCGGATCTTCGTTTCGGCCGGCTATCAGCGCCGCTCCGAATTGCAGACGATTGACCGCGACTTCACGATCCAGCCCTATCCCAACAACCCGCAGGGCGGCTGGACTGGCGGCGGCAACCCCGGCAACTTCGATTTCAACGCCACGGTTGGCGGGCTCAGCTTCTCGACCGACCTTGGCTGTACCGCGCTGGGCGGCTTCCGCAGCCTGACCGGATCGACCACCGACCGCTGCTTCAACCAGTACGGCCTGTTCGGCAACCTGGTTGAGCCGGAACAGCGCTTCCAGGTGTTCATCGACGCCGAAGTCGACATCAGCGAGAGCACCAACCTGCGCGTTAATGCGCTGTGGGGCCATTCGGAAACCCGCATCACTACGTCGCCCAGCTACCTGCCGACCCTGCCGCCTTCGGCCAATGCCGCCGGTGGCGGTGGCGGGGTGTTCCAGATCCCGACCTGGGCTCCGGCGCTGCGCGACTATTGCCGCGTTTATGGTGCGGCCGCGGGCTGCTTGACCGATGCTGGCGGCACGCCGCTGGCCCCGGCGCTGGCCTTCCCGGTGCTGTTCCGTCCGGTCCTGCTGGGCGGCAACCCGCTGTTCCCGGGCCGCGGTTCGGCCACTTCGCCGCGTATCTCGGACCAGATGATGGTTTCGGCCGAGCTTAACACCAGCCTGTCGGACAAGCTCAACTTCACCACCAGCCTGACTTACAGCCGTTATGAACGTGCGTTTGAAGGCACCGATACTTTCGGCGACCTGTTCCAGAACGCGCTGGCCGGGTTCGGTGGGCCGAACTGCGCCTACTCGTCGACCGCTTCGCGCGCCGGGCTGACTTCGACCCAGCTGGCCGCGCTCGCCGGGACGAATGGCTGTACCTACTGGAACCCGTTCTCGACTGCGGTTCAGGCCAACCCGGTTACCGGCAACACCAACCCGAACTATGCCGGTTCGCGCAGCACCAATGGCCTGTCGACCGCGCCGGGGGCCGGCCTGATCAACGATCTGGCTACATTCGACTGGATGTTCCAGACGCCGCGCACCCAGGCCTTCACCACCCAGCTGGTGGCCGATGCGGTGATCTCTGGCCAGACCGGACTGACCCTTCCGGGCGGCGATGTCGGCTTCGCGCTGGGCGTGCAGTATCGCCGCAACACCTATAGCCGGCGCTACAACGACGTCTCGAACCTCGATCTTACGCCGTGCCCGGGCACGCCGCTCAACCCGGCCGCCACCTGTTCCCCGCAAACCGGCGCGCTCGGCTTCCTGGGCACCAACCGCAATGGCGATAGCACGGGCGATGTCGTCGCAACCTTCGCCGAATTGCAGCTACCGGTGACCGATGCCTTCAATGTCCAGCTGTCGGCCCGCTATGAAAGCTATGGCGGCAGCGTCGGCTCGACCTTCGATCCGCAGGCCCGTGCGAAGTTCCAGCTGACCGACTGGCTGGCGATTCGCGGCGGCATCGGCACGACCTTCCGTGGTCCGCCGTCGCAGAGCCTGGCAGGCAATCTGACCTCGCTGCAGATCATCGGCAGCTCGTTCCGGGCGATCGACATCAATGGCAACCCGAACCTGACGCCCGAAAGCGCGACCACCTACAGTGGCGGCGTGCTGATCAACACCGGCGGCTTCCGCGCCAGCGTCGATTACTTCAAGTATGACTTCTCTGGTCCGATCGAAGGGGAACCGGTAGCCGGGATCGTCGCGGCCATGTTCGGCGCGACCGGCGCCGCCAATTGCGGCAACCCGGCCTTTGCCGCACTGCAATCGCGCTTTACCTTCACCGGCGCAGGCTGCGGTGTCGGCAACGTGCAGCGGCTGCGCACGACTTACGTGAACTCGGCCGATGTCAGCACCTCGGGGATCGACTTCAATGCCAGCTACGAACTGCCGATTGGCACTGGTTCGGTAACCGCCGGCTTCGCCGGGACCTATGTGATCGACTACAAGACCTCGGACGTCACGGTCGAAGGCGTGGTGGTCCAACCGGCCTTCGACGGGGTTGGCCTGCTCAACTACCAGACCACCGCCTATCCGCTGCCGCAGTGGAAGGGCAACGCCTACCTTGAAGGCAATTTCGGCAATCACTCGCTGCGCCTGCAGGTCAACTACCTCGATGGCTATACCGACCAGCGCGGTGCGGCGATCTTTGGTCCCAATGCCGGCGCGCTGGCCGGGGCTTCGGTCACCACGGGCAAGAACATCGAAAGCTTCACCACCTTCGATGCGACCTATCGCCTGAAGCTGAAGACCGGCACGACGATAGCCCTGTCGGCGCTGAACATCCTCGACAAGGCTCCGCCGTTCGCGCGGCTCGATCAGAACTACGATCCGTTCACGGCCAGCCCGCTAGGCTTCACGGCCAAGATCTCGATCACGCAGGACTTCTGATCGGAACCGGTTGAAGGGGGCAGGGGCGCGGAAGGTTAAGGCCTTCCGGGCCCTTTTGCTTGGTCAGCTCAAATTGCGGGCCAGCGCCAGGCGTTCGGCCAGCCACTGCGTGGCTGGACCCAGGTGCCGGTCAGTGCGGCGGACCGCGAACAGCGGATAGCGTCCGCCAGGCGCTTCGGGCAGATCGAGCTGGACCAGCCGGCCCTCAGCCAGGTCATCCTCCACCATCCAGCGGGGCATGTTGCCCCAGCCGAGCGACTCGCGCAGCAGCTCGTGCTTGGCGCCCAAGTCCCCGAGCCGCCAGGTACGCGGGCTGATCACCGAGAATTCCTTGCCGGCGGACAGCGCCGAACGATCGGACAGCACAAGCTGGACCTGATCGCGGATCGCGGCGCCGTGGGCCAGCGGATGATCGGGGGCGGCGACGGGGATCAGCTCGACCTCGCCCAGGACATTCCGTTCTAGGCCGGCCTGCTCGGCCGCGAGCGGGCCAGCGACGCCGAGCATGGCTTCGCCCTTCAGCACCAGATCGGCCACCGCGCCCAGTGCCTCGACCCGCAGCGCCAAGGACACCGCCGGGAACTGCGCAGCGAACTCGCGCAGGGCGGCCGCCAGACAGGCTGAGGGAAACATCACGTCGATCACTACCGCCACGCGCGGCTCGAGGCCCGCGTTCAACGCCTCGGCCCGCGCGCCCAGGCTGGCCAGCGCAGCCTCGATCCGGCGCAGTTCTTCAACCACCGCCGCGCCTTGTGGCGTCAACCGCGGTTTGCGGGTTCCGGCGCGCTCAAACAGCGTCACGCCCAACTGCGCCTCGATATTGGCGATGGCGTAGCTGACCACCGAAGTGGCGCGGCGCAGGCGGCGACCCGCGGCGGCAAAGCTGCCTTCCTCAACCACGGCGAGGACGGTGCGGATCTGCTCGATCGAGGGGGTGCCAGGGCGCAACTTATCAATCCAGTAGAACAATTGAAGCGATATTATCCGACTTTTCGGAAAAGAACAAAAGTCTCATCTGGCGGTTATCCCATTCTTCCCAACCAGGAGCACCCCGATGAGCAAGGTCCTTGTCCTTTACTATTCCAGCTACGGCCACCTCGAGACCATGGCCAATGCTATTGCCGAAGGCGCGCGCGGTGCCGGGGCTGAAGTCGATGTGAAGCGCGTCCCCGAAACCGTGCCGGAAGAAATCGCCAAGGGCGCACACTTCAAGCTCGATCAGGCCGCCCCGGTTGCGTCTGTTGCCGAACTCGAAAACTACGATGCGATCATCGTCGGCACCGGCACGCGCTTTGGCCGGGTCTCCAGCCAGATGGCGGCCTTCCTCGACCAGGCCGGCAGCCTGTGGGCGCGCGGCGCGCTGAACGGCAAGGTTGGCGCGGCCTTCACTGCTAGCGCCACCCAGCATGGCGGTCAGGAAACCACGCTGTTCTCGATCATCACCAACCTGCTGCACTTCGGCATGACGATTGTCGGGCTGGACTATGGCTTTGCCGGGCAGATGCGGAACGACGAAGTGGTCGGCGGCGCACCCTATGGCGCCACCACGATCGCCGGCGGCGACGGCAGCCGCCAGCCGAGCGAAACCGAACTGGAAGGCGCGCGCTATCTCGGCAAGCGCGTCGCAGATACGGCCAACAAATTGTTCGGCTAAAGACCCCCCGTCGGGCCGGAGCCGCTTAGCTCCGGCCCGCAAACGGCGCTGACAAGGCCCGTGCAATCGGTTAGGTGCCTCGAACGAAGGAGACGCCACTGATGAGCCATACCGCCGCGCTTGCCCTGCTGGACCGCTATTACACCGCCTTCAACACGGGCGACTGGGAAGGCATGCTGGCCTGCCTGAGCGAGGACGTGGCCCACGACATCAACCAGGGCGCGCGGCAAGTGGGCAAGCAGGCCTTCCGCAGCTTTCTCGCCCACATGGAGCGCTGCTATGCCGAGCAGCTTCAGGATCTGGTGCTGATGGCGAGCGAAGACGGCACGCGCGGCGGCGCGGAGTTCGTCGTCCACGGCGAATATCTTGCGACGGATGAGGGCCTGCCGGAGGCGAACGGCCAGCGCTATGTCCTGCCGGCCGGGGCTTTCTTTGCCTTCGCGGATGGCCTGATCAGCCGCGTGACGGTCTACTACAACCTGGCCGACTGGGAAGCGCAGGTGATCGGTTGAGCCTGGCCGTCCGCCCGCTGACCGGGGCGGCATTGCAGGCCGCTCTGGGCGATCTGGCGCGGCTGCGGATCGCGGTGTTCGCCGCCTGGCCCTACCTCTATGCCGGCAGCGAGGATTACGAGCGCGAATATCTCGCCGAATTCACCGCCGCGCTCGATGCCGTGCTGGTTGCAGCCTATGATGGCGAGCGGATTGTCGGCGTAGCTACGGCCTCGCCGCTGATCGCGCAGGACGACTATATCCGCGCACCCTTCCTGGCCGCCGGTATCGACCCGGCCGGGGTGTTCTACTTCGGCGAGAGCGTGCTGCTGCCGGACTATCGCGGGCAGGGGATCGGCCATGCCTTTTTCGATCACCGCGAAGCCGCCGCCCGCGCCTGGGGCGCGCGCCACGCCAGTTTCTGCGCGGTGGTTCGCCCGGTCGATCATCCGGCCCGCCCAGCGGACTATATCCCGCTCGATGCCTTCTGGGGCAAACGCGGTTATGCGCCAGTGCCGGGGCTGGTCGGCAGCTTCGCATGGCAGGACCACGGCGAGGCCGAGGAATCCGCCAAGCCGATGCAATACTGGATGCGCGAACTATAGTTCCCCTCCCGCTTGCGGGAGGGGTTAGGGGTGGGCCCGCCAGCGCTGCGACAGAAAGCCCACCCCCGGCCCCTCCCGCAAGCGGGAGGGGGGAAGGACAACCGAATGACCAAGTTCACCATCGCCGCCGCGCAGTATCCGATCGAGGCCCTGGCCGATTGGGCCGCATACGAAGCCAAGTTGACCGGCTGGGTCGAGGCGGCGGCAGCGGGCGGTGCGGCGCTGGCGGTCTTTCCCGAATATGGGGCAATAGAACTGGCCTCGCTCGATCCGGCGACGATGGGTGACCTGGCCGGATCGCTGGCCTCGGTCTCGGCGCTGCTGCCGCGGGTCGATGCACTGCACGCGCGGCTGGCGGCGCAGTACGGCCTCCACATCCTCGCGGCTTCTGCGCCGTGCGAGGTGGGCGAGGGGCGTTTCGTCAACCGTGCGCGGCTGTTTGCGCCCAATGGCAAGATCGGGGTGCAGGACAAGCTGATCATGACCCGGTTCGAGCGCGAGGAATGGGGCGTCAGCGCCGGCGGCCCGCTGCGGCTGTTCGATACTGCGCTCGGCCAGATCGGCGTGAACATCTGCTACGACAGCGAGTTTCCGCTGCTGGCCCGCGCGCAGGTTGAAGCCGGCATGGAACTGCTGCTGGTGCCGAGCTGCACCGAGGCGCTGCACGGCTATTGGCGGGTGCGGATCGGCGCTCAGGCGCGGGCGCTGGAGGGGCAGTGCTACGCCATTCACAGCCCGACTGTGGGTCAGGCTGAATGGTCCCCGGCAGTCGACAGCAACCGCGGCGCGGCGGCGGTCTATGGCCCGCCCGATCGCGGCTTTCCAGACAGCGGCGTGGTGGCAATTGGCGAACTCGATCAGACGCAATGGCTCTTCGCCGAGGTCGATCTGGCGCGGGTGGCTGAGCTGCGCGCCGATGGCGGTGTGCTCAATGCGCAGCACTGGGCCGAGCAGCCAGGCGGGGAGGCGCTGCCTTCGGTGGAGATTGTGGACTTGCGCTAAACGCCTGACGCGGGCAGCTTTCAGCGATGCGTTCGTTAATCCTCGCCGCCTACCTGCTGATCGCCGCGCCCGCGCTCGCGGATGCTCCGCCAGCACAGCCAACTGCTCAGGCGGGCTTACAGCAACAGGTCGAAGCGATCCTTGCCGGGGCGCCGCAGGGCACGCGCTGGGGTGTGTTGGTGACCGACGCCAGCGGCCGCGAGGTCGTCAGCATCGATCCCGACAAGCGCTTCATCCCGGCATCGAATACCAAGCTGTTCACCACCGCGGTGGCGCTTTCGCAGCTCCCCTATGGGGTGCCGGGCACCCGGGTCCGGCTCGAGGCTGGAAAGAAGGGACGTCAGGATGTCGTGCTGATCGGGCGCGGCGATCCACGGCTATCCAGCGCACTGGATTGCAAGGACAATTGCCTGAGTATGCTGGCCGATGCAGTGGCAAAGGAGTCCCGCAGCGTCCGCAATGTCATCGGCGACGCCACTCTGTTCCCCGACCAGCGCTGGTCGCCCGGGATGAGCTGGAACAATATCGGTACCGATTCCGGCACCGCCATTTCGGCCTTGAGCCTTGATGACAACGAGCTGCCGATTGTGGTGGCGCCGACCAAGCCGGGTGAGCCACCCCTCATCACGGTTTCGTCCTATCTCACGCTGATCAATGAGGCTGAAACCGTCGCTACCGGCCCGCGTGAGCTGAACTTCGAGATCAAGGTCAATAGCCGGGTCTTGCGGGTCTACGGGCGGATCCCGATGGGCGACCCCTATCGCGACCGGCTCGGGATCGACGATCCGGCGCACTACGCCGCCTGGACGTTCAAGCGGATGCTGGCCGAGCGCGGGGTGCGGGTGAGGGGTGAGGCGATCTCGCGCAACCGCCCGGCCGGGATCGACGACGGACCGGAGCAGCGCCTTCCTGTGTTGGCGACTGTGCACCCCGACGATCTTGCCGCGATCATTCCGACATCGCTGTTGGAGGACATCACCATTATCAACAAGGTCAGCCAGAATCTGCACTCCGAGATATTGTTGCGCCGTGTCGGTCTGGAGAGCGGAGACGGATCGCTGGGAAATGGGGCCACGGCGATCCAGGTCATGCTGACTGCGATCGGCATCCCCCGCACCGGCTATGATTTCTCAGACGGCTCCGGCATGTCGACATACAACCGCGTCTCCCCGCGTGCAGCGGTTGGTTTGCTGCGCTGGGGTGCGACCCGGACCTGGGGCAAGCAGTGGCGCGAGAGTCTCCCGATCGGCGGGGTCGATGGCACGTTGCGCCGGCGATTTGTTGGAACAGCGCTGCAAGGGAAGATCTTTGCCAAGACCGGCACTCTCAATGCCACCAATACCCTGTCCGGCTGGTTGATCGCCGCCAGTGGCCGTGAGCTGACCTTCTCGATTCTGGCCAACGATGTTCCCGACGGGACGAGCGCACTGGCGGCGATGGACCAGGCCCTGCTGGCGATCGCTGCGCAAAACTGAACCGACTTTCATGTTGCAGCAGGGCAACATCCGGCAAACTTCCACCGTTTCGGCCAAACGTCCTCTTTCGCAACGCGATTCAGGCGTTAGTCTGGACAAGTTCTGCCACTGCGCAGCCGCCAAGGGGGTTATCATGATTGCACGGAATCTCACTCGCATCGTTCTGTCGAGCGGCGTGGCGCTGGGCGCGCTCGCAACCCCGGCGCTGGCGCAGGATGCTCCAGACATCACCAACACTGCGCAAGGCTCGGCCAGCGAAAGCGGCGCGATCGTGGTCACTGGTTCGCGCATCAAGCAGGACCCGGCCAAGAGCGCGCTGCCGCTGCAGATCATCACCAGCGATGACCTGAGCCGCGAAGGGATCAGCAACCCTGAACAGCTGATCTCGTTCCTGGCCGCGAACGGCAACGGGGCGGACAACCTGGCCTCGAACTCCGACGTGGTGACCGGTGCGGCGCGCGGCACCAACGGCCTGTCCTCGGCCAACCTGCGCGGGCAGGGTGCTTCCTCGACCCTGGTCCTGCTGAACGGCCGCCGCGTTGCGGCCCACGGCCTCTCGGGCTCGGCGGTTGACGTCAACCAGGTGCCGCTGGCCGCGATCGAACGGGTCGAAGTGCTCAAGGACGGCGCCTCGGCGATTTACGGCACCGATGCGATCGGCGGGGTGATCAACTTCATCACCAAGAAGAACTTCAAGGGCATCGTCGCCAACGGCTTTGTCGACATCACCGAGCAGGGCGACGCGCCAATCTATCGCGTGTCGGGTACCGCCGGCTGGGGTGACCTCGACGAGCAGGGCTTCAACGTGATGGCGGCCGTCAGCAAGAGCTGGAATGGCGCGCTGTTTGGCAAAGACCGCGATTTCGTCAACGGCAACCAGCCCAACCGCGGCCTGTCGATCGATACCCGCGGCACCCCGATCGCCACCGCTTTCCCGATCAACCCGACTGCGGCCGGGGTTGGTATCCAGCAAGGCGGGACCCTGCTGGGCAACACCACCGGCACGCTGACCAACCTGACGGTCGGCGGCGTGCGGATGAACGGCGGGGTCAACATCCTTGACCTGCCGGGCGGCGCTGGCTGCAGCACCATGGACGGCGGCATGGCCTATGACGAAGTGCTGTGGAACACGCCTGGCGCCGCCAATGCCTGCGCCTGGGACACCGGCCGAGCTGCGACGCTGCAGCAGCCGATCGAAACTTTCACCTTCTACGGCCGCGCCACGGCCAAGCTGGGCGATCATGAGCTTTACGCCGAAGTGACCGGCTCCAAGGCCCATTCGAAGAAGATCTTCTCGAGCAATCAGTACACCGGCAACAACACCTCGCTGCCGATCGCCTATCCGCTCAATTCGCTGACCGCGGCAACCTATAACACGGTCTACGATCAGTTGGCGGCTTACCTGCCCGGGATCGGCGCCGTGGGTGACCGGACAGTCGATGCGGTTGGCCGTTATGGCCTGCCGATCGCCTTCCGCTGGCGCTGCACCACCTGCGGCCCGCGCGAATATGAAACCGATACCAAGACTTTCCGCACCGCGGTTGGCCTGGAAGGTCCAATCGGCGGCAGCTGGGAATACCGCATCGGCGGGTCCTATGCCGAAAGCCAGGCCACCTCGGTCCTGGGCCAGGGCTACCACTTCCGCGGTGTCCACTCGACCAATGCCAACGCGATCGCTTCGGGCACTGGCGCGACGCTGGCCGGGCAAGTCGATACGCGCGCGCCGACCGCACCAGGGGCTAGCGCACCGGGCATCGTCGGACTTTTCAACAGCGGGATCATCAACCCGTTCTCGCTGGTCCAGACCCCTGCCGCGCTTGCCGCGCTCGAAGCGGTTTCGGCCAAGGGCACACGGCTTTATGGCGGCAAGTACACGCTGTGGCAGGCCGATGCCTCGATCAGCGGCGAACTGTTCGAGCTGCCGGGTGGCATGGTGCAGGTCGCCGCCGGGATCGACTATCGTCGTGAAGGCTATGCCTTCAATGGCTCAACCGCGGCCGATCCCACCAAGTCGCCCGACATCTTCAACGTTGCCTTTGACAACGTGAACCAGCTGAACGGCGTCCACCGCGATGTGAAGGCGGCCTATGCCGAAGTGCTGGTACCGGTGGTCGACATGTTCGAGCTGACCGGCGCGATCCGCGTTGACGATTACACCGGCTTTGGCAGCACGGTGAACCCCAAGTTCACCGCCAAGTTCCAGCCGACTGACTGGCTGATGGCCCGGGCTTCCTATGGCACCGGCTTCCGCGTGCCGACCTTCAACCAGATCTTCAATGGCGTGACGCAGTCGGTCAATCCGGGCAACTCGCTGACCGATCCCACCACATGTCCTTCGGGCGGGGTGGTCAACGTGACGCCCGGCTGTACCGCGATCACGCCGGATTCGCTCAGCGGGGGTAACCTCAACCTTGGGCCGGAAACGTCAAAGCAGTACAGCTTTGGCCTGGTCCTGCGCCCGACGCCGCGGATCAGCCTCTCGGCCGATTACTGGAACATCGCGGTCGATAACGTGATCGGCACGATCACCATTCCGCAGCTGTTCGCCAACATCGCCGCCTTCCCAGACCGGATCACCCGCACGGCTGGCGTAATCAGCCTGGTCGATCTGCGCACCGGTAACTTCGGTTCGCGCCGCACCAGCGGGATCGATTTCTCGGGTCGCGCCAGCTTCGATGCCATGGCCGGCACGCTGTCGGCCGGGTTCGACGGCACCCTGCTGATCGAAAAGAAGGAAAAGCTGCTTCCAAACCTGAACTACACCAACCTGCGCGGGATGTTCTCGCTCTCGGGTGACTTGGGCCTCAAGTGGAAGCACAACGCCTGGATCAGCTATGCGAAGGATGACTTCACGCTGACCTTCTCGCAGATCTTCCGTAACGGTTATCAGAACTTCGGCCTACCCAACTCGCTGACCGGACCGAACCTCAGCGCGACGCGGCCGGATTACAACCAGCAGGTCAAGGCCTACCAAATCTACAACCTGTCGATTTCGAAGAAGATCGAAGACCGGTTCATGATCACCCTGGGCGTCAAGAACATCTTCGATACCGACCCGCCGTTTGCGATCACCTATGACAGCAACACCGGTGCCGGCAGCTCGTGGGAACCGCGCGTGGCTGACCCGCGCGGGCGCTCGTTCACTCTGGCAGTCGAAACGAAGTTCTGATCCTGGGCTGATCCGAACCAACCGAGGGCGCGGTCGCAAGGCCGCGCCCTTGTCATATCAGAGCGGCACACTGTTTTTTGCGACGGCCGGTTATCGTTAACTGCCGCTTTACCCTCTCACGGCATGCTAATGCGGTCGAAAAGTCGCAACAGGCATGGATCATGGACATGAGTCCGACATCACAACCCAAGTTCGAGTCCACCGGCGGACGCCGGGCGGACCGGCGCAACTATGATGCGCAGATCCAGTTCCGCAAGGGCGTGAAGCGCGCCGTGGTCAAGCTGCAGGATATCTCGCAGCTGGGCGCGCGGGTCTCCGGGGTCTTCCTGGTGCACGAGGATGATCGCTTTTACCTGACCCTGCCGGGGCTCGCTCCGATCGAGGCGCGAGTGGCCTGGGTCAGCCAGTTCGAATTCGGCTGCGAATTCCTGAGGCCGCTTAATCCGGTCATTCCGGAATCGATTATCGCCCGCCGCTGAGCGGCAGGCGATTGCACTTTCAAACCATCGTTAGGTGAACCCCCGCCGGCCGGCACACGGAAGGGCCGTCGGGACTGTGCCAGCGGGCGAGGGCTCGGGGGGCTCGTTCGCCCCAGTCTCAGCAGACCGGGCGGAAGCTCGAATCGCCGCGCCAGCGGGTCAGGATGTTGTCGTGCACGATCGGCGAGAGCAGCTGTTCGAAGGCACAGCCGGTCAGGCTGTTGTCCCACCACACCACTTCGCCCTGCAAGGCTTCGAGACCCGGCAAGGTCAGCCAGCAGACGGTGCCCGGATGCAACCGGTTGATCGCGGCGGCGCAGAAGCCGCTCAGCGACAGGTCATTGACCACGGTCTGGAAACCGCGTCCGCCCGACACGCGCAGCATCGCTGGAATGGTGATGCGGGTGCGCGGCGCGCTGCGGTCTTCCTGGGCGGCGGCAAAATAGGGATCGCGCGTGTGCAGCAGATAATCGCTCATGGCCGGGTCCTTGCTCAAGACTGTGCTTGTCCGCAGCTTTCCGGACAGGCTTGGCAAAGTATGGACCGGCGGGGTTGCCTAGAGATTATGAGGGCTGGTTAACGCGTTCGCGGTGCGGGCTGGCAAATTGTTCACCAAGCAGGGCAATTATCCGGTCAGCAACGGCCGCCGGCTCCTTGTTGCGCTTCGGATCTTCGCCCGGATAGGCCTTGGCCCGCATCGCCGTGCGGGTCGCACCGGGATCGACGATGGCGACGCGGATTGGCGTGATATTCCGCACTTCCTGGGCGTAGCAATCGACCAGCACTTCGGCCGCAGCCTTGCTGGCGGCATAGGCCCCCCACCAGGCCCGCGGCGAGGTGGCAACCGAGGTGGTGAGATAGATCAGCCGTGGGTTCTTGGCCTTGCGCAGCAGCGGATCAAACCGGGCAATCAGCGCCTGAGTGGCCGAGGCGTTTATGGTCAGCGCATTGGCCAGGCTCTTGGCGTCGACATCGGTCACGCCGGTCAGCTGCGGCAGCACCGCAGCGGCATGCACCAGGATATCGAGTGTGGGCCAGCGTCCGCCGATTGCCTGAGCCAGGCGGGCAATGCCGTCGGCTTCGGCCAGATCGACCGGCGCAATCGTGGCCGAGCCGCCAGCAGCGAAGATCGCTTCCTCAACCGCTTCGAGCGCCTTGGTATCGCGCCCGGTCAGGATCACGTGCGCCCCGGCAGCCGCCAGCGCCTGGGCCGTCGCTGCACCAATGCCGCGGCTGGCGCCCGTAACGAGCGCGACCTGCCCGGAAAGGTCGGTCATGCGACTTTCCCGACCGGCAGGTTGAGTTGATCGGATTCGGCCGCGCGATCGGCCAGGTCGGTCAGCTTGGTCGGATAGTCACCAGTGAAGCAGGCATCACAATGCTGCGGGCAGGCGTTGTTGCGGCCATTCTCGCCCACCGCGCGATAGAGCCCGTCGATCGAGACAAAGGCCAGGCTGTCAGCGACGATGAACTTGGTCATCTCCTGTAGATCCATCCGCGCGGCGAGCAGCTTGTGCCGCTCGGGCGTATCGACGCCATAGAAGCAGGAATTGTTGGTCGGCGGGCTGGCAACGCGGAAGTGCACTTCCTTGGCCCCGGCATCGCGCATCATCTGCACGATCTTCATCGAGGTGGTGCCGCGCACGATCGAATCGTCGATCAGCACGATCCGCTTGCCCTCGACCAGCGCGCGGTTGGCATTGTGCTTGCGTTTCACGTCGGCATGGCGCGCGCCGTCCGATGGCTGGATGAACGTGCGCCCGACATAGTGCGAGCGGATGATGCCCAGACCAAACGGAATGCCGCTTTCCTGGGCATAGCCGATTGCCGCAGGCACACCGCTGTCCGGCACCGGCACGACCAGGTCGGCCTGGACCGGGGCTTCGCGCGCCAGTTCGATCCCGATCTTGCGGCGCACTTCATAGACCGATTGCCCGCCCGAGACAGAATCCGGCCGGCTGAAATAGACGTGCTCGAAAATGCAGGGGCGCTGCGGGTGATTGCCGAAGGGGCGGTGCGAAGTGACCCGGCCGTCCTGACGAACCTCGACGATTTCGCCCGGCTCGATCTCGCGCACGAACTGCGCGCCGACCACGTCAAGCGCCACCGTTTCGCTGGCGAAGACCGTGGCGTCGCCGATCTTGCCCATCACCAGCGGGCGGATGCCCAGCGGATCGCGGCAGGCAATCATCCGCTTGGGCGTCTGGCAGACCAGCGAATAGGCCCCTTCGACCATCCGCAGCGCATCGACAAACCGGTCGAGCAGAGTGGGATAGCGGCTGGTCGCAATCAGGTGGATGATTACTTCGGTGTCAGAGGTCGACTGGAAGATCGCCCCCTTGTCGACCAGCTCCTGCTTGAGGTGCATGGCGTTGGAAATATTACCGTTGTGCGCAATCGAGAATCCGCCGCGGGCCAGGTCGGCATGGAGCGGCTGCACATTGCGCAGGCCCTGGCCACCCGTGGTCGAGTAGCGCACGTGGCCCGAGGCCATATGGCCGGGCAGCTCATTGAGGATCGTCTGGTCGGCAAAGACCTGCGCGACATGGCCCAGGCCGCGGCGCGCGAAGAATTCGTGACCGTCCCAGCTGACAATGCCGCAGGCTTCCTGCCCGCGGTGCTGCAGGGCGTGAAGGCCGAGCGCAGTTATGGCCGCAGCTTCCGGGCTGCCGATAACGCCGAAGATGCCGCATTCCTCGCGCAGCTTGTCGCCGTCGACGTCCAGGAATGGGTGAGTGATGTTCATGATGGAATCGCCTGCCAGGTGCGCTCGCGCTTCGCCAGCGCCTTTGGCCGCTCTTGCGCGTCAAGGCAAGCATGGGTTCGCTGCCGTCCCCAAGGGCGGTCCAAAGGCCGGGTTGTGCCAGGGGCGGGGGAGGCCCAGTTCGGGACTCTCGGGGGCAGGAAGGATCGACGCGATGAACTACATGACCAGCCACCTCGATCATGACGAGGGTGAAACCAAGCTGTTCGTGCCGGACGAGGTTCAAAACGCGTTGCGCACCCTGCTGCGCTGGGCGGGTGAAGATCCATCGCGCGAAGGGCTGATCGACACGCCGGCGCGGGTCGCCCGGGCCTGGCGCGAATATTGCCAGGGGAACGAGGAAGATCCGGCGCTGCACCTCTCGCGCACCTTCGCGGAAGTCGGCGGCTATGATGAGGTTGTGCTGTTGAAGGACATTCCCTTCCAGTCGCACTGCGAGCACCACATGGCCCCGATCACCGGCAAGGCTTCGATCGCCTATTTGCCCAAGAACCGGGTGGTCGGCATTTCCAAGCTGGCCCGCGTGCTCCATGGCTTTGCCCGGCGCCTGCAGATCCAGGAACGGCTGACCGCCGAAGTTGCTCAGTGCATCTGGGACCACCTCCAGCCGCACGGCGTGGCCGTGGTGATTGAGGCGCAGCATGGCTGCATGACCGGGCGGGGCGTACGCACGCCGGGTGTGGGCATGGTCACCAGCCGGATGCTCGGCTGCTTCCTGGATGACGAGCGCAGCCGCAAGGAAGTGCTCAGCCTGATGGGCTATTGAGCCAGGCAGTCATCTTCGGGGCGAGTGGCGGGATCGGCGCGGCATTGGCCGAGGCCGTGGTGGCCAGCGGGCGGTATGAGCGGGTCTGGGCCGGTTCGCGTGCGGGGCGGGCGGCTCCGACAGGCGCCATCCCGTTCGCCTTCGACCTGACTGACGAGGCCAGCATTGCCGCTGCCGCCAGCCGGATTGGCACAGAGGTAACGCTTGCCTTGGTCGCAACGGGTGTTCTGTCGGATGGACCCAGCTTCCAGCCTGAGAAGAGCTACAAGGCGCAAGACCCTGCTGCCTATGCCCGCGCCTTTGCCACCAATGCCACGGGTCCGGCACTGATCGGCAAGCACTTCCTGCCGCTGCTGCCCCGTCGTGAACGGGCGGTCTTTGCCGCGCTTTCGGCCCGGGTCGGCTCGATCGGCGACAATCGCCTTGGCGGCTGGCACGCCTATCGTGCCAGCAAGGCCGCGCTCAACATGATCCTGCGCAACTTCGCGATCGAACTGGGGCGGACGCATCCGCAGGCGGTCGTCGCCGCGCTCCACCCTGGCACCGTGGCGACGGACTTGTCGGCTCCGTTTACCGGAACCCGCGACGGTCAGCGGCTGTTCACGCCAGCTGCGGCAGCAGGGCACCTGCTGGGCGTGATCGATGGCCTCACTCAAGCCGAAAGCGGCCAGGCCTTTGCCTGGGATGGCCAGCCGATCCCGTTCTGAACGCTTGCCCTGAACGCTCGCGCCCCCTAAGTCCGGCCACACGGAATTCTCCCCAGTCGAGGCCATCCTTGCTGCTCTCTCCCTTCGAAAAAGTGCTGGTGAAGCGCTACCTCCTCCCGGGGCGGAGCGAGGCGTTCATTGCGCTGGTCGCGGGGATCAGCCTCGTCGCCGTGGCGCTGGGCGTGGCCGCGCTGGTCATCGTGATGAGCGTGATGAACGGCTTCCGCGCCGAACTGTTCGACAAGACCGTCGGGCTCAATGGCCACGCCGTCGTCCAGGCCTATGGCGGGCGGTTGGATAACTGGCAGGCGGTGCTGAAGGATTTGCGGTCGACGCCTGGTGTCACGGACGCCTCGCCGCTGATCGAGCAGCCGCAGATGGGCAGTTTCAATGGCCGGGTCGATCTGATCTTCGCGCGTGGCAATACGGCCGAAGACATCCAGGGTTTTAAGTCCAAGCTGGTTGCCGGCTCGCTTGATACCTTGAAGCCGGGCGCGGGCGAAGTTGCGATCGGCTCACAGCTGGCCGCCAACCTCGGCATCAGGGTTGGCGATACGCTGACCATCATCAATCCGCAGGGCCGCTCCACGCCGTTCGGCACGGTCCCGCGCGAGATCGCTTACCGCGTCGCCGCGATCTTCGAAATCGGGGTGTTCGATTTCGACGAACGCTTCGTTATCATGCCGATCGAGGATGCGCAGACGCTGCTGCTGGCCGGGGATTCGATCGGGATGATCGAGGTAAAGGTCACCGATCCTGATGCCGTGACCGAGATCCTCAAGCCGGTTGCCCAGCGCCTGGCTGGACAGGCTGTGATTACGGATTGGCAGACGATGAACGCCACTCTGTTTGAGGCGCTGGCCGTGGAACGCGTGGCGATGTTCGTGATACTTTCGATCATCGTGTTGGTTGCCGTTTTCAACATCCTCTCTTCGCTGATCATGCTGGTCCGCGCCAAGACGCGGGACATCGCGATCCTGCGCACCATGGGGGCCAGCCGTCAGAGCCTGCTTAAGGTGTTCGTGGTGCTGGGCTTTGTGATCGGCACGATGGGCACTGTGACCGGCCTGATCCTAGGTGCCGTGTTTCTGTTCTTCCGCCAGTCGATCGTCCGCGGGATTGAGTTCGTCACCGGCCAGAACCTGTGGGATCCCAAGATCCGCTTCCTGACTGAGCTGCCGGCCCGGTCCGACCCGATCGAAATCGTGCTGATCGTGATCATGGCGCTGGTGTTCAGCTTCCTCGCGACGCTCTACCCGGCCTTTAAGGCGGCGAGCACCGACCCGGTCCAGGTGTTGCGCTATGAGTGAACCTGTCGTCCAGACCACTGGCCTGACCCGCAGTTTCGAACAGGGCGGAGTGCGGATCGACGTGCTGCGAGGGGTCGATCTGGCGATCCAGCCGGGCGAGATCGTCGCGCTGCTCGGTCCGTCGGGTTCGGGCAAATCGACGCTGCTGCAGGCGGTCGGGCTGCTGGAGGGCGGCTTTGGCGGCTCGCTGCGGATTGCCGGGGTTGAGGCCGCTTCGCTCTCGGCCGACGATCGCACCGGGCTGCGCCGCGACCGGATTGGTTTCGTCTATCAGTTCCATCACCTGTTGCCCGACTTCTCCGCGCAGGAAAACGTGATCCTGCCGCAGCTGGTCGCCGGGGTGAGCGAGGCCGCTGCCGCTGCCCGCGCAGTCGAACTGCTCTCCGCGCTGGGCCTTGGCGAACGGCTCGATCACCGGCCAAGCCAGCTGTCCGGCGGCGAGCAGCAGCGCGTCGCCGTCGCCCGCGCACTGGCGAACCGCCCGGCGCTGGTCCTGGCGGACGAGCCGACCGGCAATCTTGATGAGGCCACGGCCGACCGGGTGTTCGACGAATTCGTCAGCCTGGTTCGCGGCCAGACCAGCGCTGCGCTGGTTGCCACGCACAACGAGCGGCTGGCCGCGCGGATGGACCGGGTGCTGCGCCTGCATGAAGGGCATGTCGGCTAGGCCTTTGAGCCGGTTGACGGACCCGCGTCAGCCCCTAGTCTCCCCGACAAACAACGCGGGGAGTCCGACCACATGAAGACCATTGCCGATTTTACGGCCAAGCTGCCCGGCGGGGCCGAGATCAATCTGGCCGACAAGGCCGGCAAGGTCCTGCTGATCGTCAACACTGCCAGCAAGTGCGGCTTTACCCCGCAGTACGAAGGGCTTGAAGCGCTCTACAAGAAGTACGCCGACGACGGGTTCCAGGTGATTGCCTTCCCCTGCAACCAGTTCGGCGCCCAGGAACCCGGCAATGCCGAGGAAATCGCCAATTTCTGCAGCCTGAAGTACGACGTGACCTTCCCGCTGATGGCCAAGATCGATGTCAATGGTGACAATGCCGCGCCGCTCTATGACTGGCTGAAGAGCGAGGCTCCGGGCCTGATGGGCAGCAAGTCGGTCAAATGGAACTTCACCAAGTTCCTGATCGATCGCGATGGCAAGGTGGTCCGCCGCTACGCCCCGACCGACAAGCCCGAAGCGCTGGAGAAGGACATTAAGGCGCTGCTGTAATCCGGCGCCGCCCGGCGCGGTTCGGTCCTGTGGGTAAAGCCTGCCCAACCCTCTTCCGAATCGCGCCCGCTGCCCGCATCTAGCGAGGATGGCCCACGAACGTTTCGTCCCGCTGCGTGTCTTTTCGAGCTACACCATGCTCGACGGGACGATCGATCCCAAAGTGGCGGCCAAGCTAGCCAAGGACCGCGCGTTCCCGGCGATCGCCATCACCGATCGCAACGGGCTCTATGGAGCGATGTCGTTCGCCGGGTCCTGCAAAGATGCCGGCATCCAGCCGCTGATCGGCACCTTCCTGGCTGTGGCGCGAGCGGATACCCCAGCGGGCAAGGATCCGGTGATCGACTGGCTGGGCCTGATCGCGCAAGATGAGACCGGCTGGAACAACCTCTGCTACCTGGTCAGCCGCGCCCACCTGGGCCGGCCGATCGAGTTCGACCCCCATGTCACGATGGCAGATCTGGACGGCTACACCGCTGGCCTGATCGCGCTGACCGGGGCGGGCGAGGGCGCGCTGGTCCGCCTGCTGGCCGCCGGCAAGGGCGAGGCGGCGGTTGAGCTTTGCGCGCGGCTTGAAGCGCTGTTCCCGGGGCGGCTCTACCTTGAGGTCGCGCGCCGCAACGATCCGACCGAGGATGCGGCCGAAGACGCGCTAATTGACCTGGCCTATGCCCGCAATCTGCCGCTGGTTGCGACCAACCCGGCCAACTTCGCCGATCCTGGCGGCCACGCGGCGCATGATGCCATGCTCTGCATCGCCAATTCGACCCACATCGATGCGCCCGATCGGCCTCGGTCCCCCCGCGAATCCTGGATCAAGTCCGGGCCGATGATGCGCGAACTGTTTGCCGACCTGCCCGAGGCGCTGGCCAATACCCTGGTCATTGCCCAGCGCTGCGCCTTCTCTCCGCCCAAGCGCAAGCCGCTGCTTCCCAGTCTGGCGGGTGACAAGGAAGGCGAAGCGGCCATGCTGATCGAGCATGCCCGCGCCGGTCTGGAAAAGCGGCTGGCGCCCTATGGCGAGTTGCCGGAGGAGGAACGCCAGACCTATTTCGACCGGCTCGATTTCGAAACCGATGTGATCAACCGGATGGGTTTTGCCGGTTACTTCCTGATCGTGGCCGACTTTATCCAGTGGGCCAAATCGAGCGACATCCCGGTCGGGCCGGGGCGCGGTTCGGGCGCGGGCTCGGTGGTGGCCTGGGCGCTCACCATTACCGACCTCGATCCGCTGCGGCTGGGGCTGCTGTTCGAACGCTTCCTCAACCCGGAACGCGTCTCGATGCCGGACTTCGATATCGACTTCTGCGAAACCCGCCGCAGCGAGGTGATCCGCTATGTCCAGGCCAAGTACGGGGCCGATCATGTCGCTCAGATCATCACCTTCGGCAAGCTGAAGGCCCGCGCCGTGTTGCGCGATTGCGGCCGGATCCTGCAAATGAGCTATGGCCAGGTCGACCGGCTGTGCAAGATGGTACCCAACCACCCGACCGACCCGTGGAGCCTGCCGCGCGCGCTGAATGGCGTGGCCGAATTGAAGCGCGAATACGACAACGATCCCGAAGTGAAGCGGCTGGTCGACCTGGCCGTGCAGCTGGAAGGCCAGCCGCGCAACAGCTCGACTCACGCGGCCGGCGTGGTGATCGGTGATCGTCCGCTTGATCAGTTGGTGCCACTCTACCGCGATCCGCGCTCAGACATGCCGGTGACGCAGTTCGACATGAAATATGTCGAAGACACTGGCCTCATCAAGTTCGACTTCCTTGGCCTCAAGACGCTGTCGGTGCTCAAGAAGGCCGTGCAGCTGCTCCAGAAGCGTGAAATTACGATCGATCTTGATGCACTGCCCTGGGATGATGCCGAGGTCTATGAACTGCTCCAGCGCGGTGACACGGTTGGTGTGTTCCAGCTGGAATCGGAAGGGATGCGGCGCGCGCTGTCGGCGGTGAAGCCCAGCAACTTTGGCGACATCATCGCCATCGGCGCGCTTTATCGTCCGGGTCCGATGGACAACATTCCGATGTTCGGGCGGCGCAAGAACGGGGTGGAAGAAATCGTCTATCCGCACCCCAAGCTCGAAGCGATCCTGGCCGAGACTTACGGGATCATCGTCTATCAGGAACAGGTTATGCAGGCGGCGCAGGTGCTGGCCGGCTATTCACTCGGCGATGCCGACCTGCTGCGCCGCGCCATGGGCAAGAAGGTTCAGGCGGAAATGGACGCCCAGCGTCAGCGCTTCGTCGAAGGTTGCAAGACGCACAACGATATCGATCCCAAGAAGGCCAACGAACTGTTCGATTTGATCGACAAGTTTGCCGGCTATGGCTTCAACAAGAGCCACGCGGCGGCCTATGCCGTGCTGTCCTATCAGACGGCCTGGCTAAAGACGCACTACCCGCACGAATTCTATGCCGCTTCGATGTGCTTTGACATGCACCAGTCGGAAAAGCTGGCGATCTATGTCGATGACATGCGCCGCGGCGGGGTCACTCTCGAAGGACCCGACATCAACCGCAGCGAAGCCGAGTATTCGGTTGAACGAACCGACGAAGGCTATGCCGTGCGCTATGCCCTGGCCGGGATCCGCAACGTCGGCGAAAAGGCGATGGACGCGATCGTCGCCGAGCGTGAAGCCAATGGCCGGTTCGCCAGCCTGGAAGACCTGTTCCGCCGCGTGCCGCCGGGCAGCATGAACCGCCGCCAGCTCGAAGGACTGGCCGGGGCCGGGGCCTTTGACGGGCTGGAGCTCAACCGCGCCATGGTGCTGGCCAATGCCGACATGCTGCTTGCAGTGGCGGATGAGGCCGAACGCACCCGTTCGAGCGGGCAGGCCGGCCTGTTCGGCGGCGATGACCATGCCGCACCCTCGCTGCGCTTGGCCGACACGCCCGCCTGGCCCCGCGCCGAGCAGATGGCCAAGGAGCGCGAGAACTTCGGCTTCTATTTCGCCGCCCATCCGGTCGAGCAATGGCGCGCTGTCGCAACGGCCAATGGCGCGCGGACCTATGCTGCGCTGATGGAAACCGGCGTGCCCGGCGGCGGGCGGATGCAGGCGATGATGGCGGCGATGGTCGAAAGCGTTACCCGCGGCCGCACCCGCAAGGGCGGCGAATTCGTCCGGGCCGACTTCTCCGACAGCTCGGGCCAGTTCAGCGCCGCGTGCTTCGAAGAATCGCTGGTCGAACCGATGCAGGCCTGGGCCAAGGATGGCACCTGCCTGCTGCTGACGGTCGAACTCGATGCGCCGAGCCCGGATGAGCCGCCGCGCGTCACCGTGCGCGGGGCGCGGCCGTTGGAGGAAGTAAAGGGTTCGGCGCAGATGCAGCTCCGGCTCGATGTGCTCAACCCGCAAGCGCTGCATGATCTGTCGGTCCTGCTCGGGACCGATGGGGCCGGGACGGGTGAAGTGCTGGTGCGACTGCGCACCGGGCATGGGCAAGAACCGGTTCTGCGGCTTGGCCGCCAGTTCCATCTCGACAGCGAAGTCGCTGAACGCTTGGCAAGCGTGGAAGGACTTGCCAATGTGGCCTTAACCGCGCGGCGAAACACGGGGCATCTCCGGCTCGTCGCATAATCAAAGCGGATGGGGGTAACGGAGAGTTCAATGCTGGGAGCAATGCAAGATTTTGACCTGCGGGTCACGCACCTGATCGACCACGCCGCGCGCGAAACGAGATCGCGCGAAATCGTGACGCGCTGGGCCGATGGCAGCGAAAGCCGCACCAACTGGGCCGGGATCCGCCACGATGCGCTGCGGATGACCCAGGCGCTGCGCAAGCTGGGGGTCCAGCAGGGTGACCGGATCGCCACCCTGGCGATGAACCACAGCCGCCACCTGGTCTCATGGTACGGCGCGGTTGGCGTCGGCGGCGTGCTCCACACGATCAACCCGCGCCTGTTCGACGACCAGCTAGAATACATCGCCAACCACGCCGAAGATCTGGTGCTGCTCTACGATGCGGCCTTCACGCCGATCATCGAACGGATGAAGCCCAAGTGGACGACCATCAAGCACTACATCTGCTTCGATAATGGCGAGTTCGAGGCCTGGATCGGCGCCGAGGACGGCAATACCACCTGGGCCACCGGTGATGAGCGCGATCCCTGCATGCTGTGTTACACCAGCGGCACCACCGGCAACCCCAAGGGCGTGCTCTACGAGCACCGCTCGACCTTCCTCCACGCGATCACGGGCCTTCAGCCAGCGATCTTCGATTTCGATGCCCGCTCGGTCATGCTGCCGGTGGTACCGATGTTCCACGCGGCCAGCTGGGGCCTGCCCTGGGCCGGGGCAGCGGCGGGGATCAAGTTCGTCTTCTCGGCGGTCAACGATCCAGCCGTGCTTTGCGAGCTGATGAACCGCGAGAAGGTAACACACTCCGCTGGCGTGCCGACCGTCTGGCTCGCCACCTTCCAGCACATGGACGCGACCGGCACCGAACTCCCGACGCTGCGTCAGGCGATCATCGGCGGCTCGGCCGCACCGCGTTTCATGATCGAGCGGCTGATGAAGGCCGGGGTCAACGTTGCCCACGCCTGGGGCATGACCGAAACCAGCCCGATCGGCACGACCGGGGCCAAAACCTGGAATTGGGACGACCTGTCGTTCGACGAACAGGTCTCGATCAAGCAGATGCAGGGCCGGGTGCCCTTCGGCGTCGAGCTGCGCACGGTTGACCTTGGCGATCCGACCAAGGTCCTGCCGCGCGATGGCCAGACCAGCGGCGCGCTGCAGGTGCGCGGGCCCTGGATCATCAAGCGCTACTTCAAGGCCGAGGCCGATGCGGCCGATGCCGAACAGTGGTTCGACACCGGCGACGTTGCGATCCTCCATCCCGACGGCACGCTGCAGCTGACCGACCGGACCAAGGACGTCATCAAGTCGGGCGGCGAGTGGATCAGCTCGGTCGAGCTCGAGAATGCGGCGGTCGGCGTGTCCGGCGTGGCCGAAGCGGCGGCGATCGGCATCTACCACCCCAAGTGGGACGAGCGGCCGATCCTGGTCGTGGTCAAGAAGGCCGGCATGGACGTGACCAAAGAAGCGATTATGGCGCACCTGGCTGAAAAGGTCGCCAAATGGTGGCTGCCCGATGCGATCGAGTTCGTTGACGCGATCCCGCACGGCGCGACCGGCAAGATCAGCAAGAAGGACCTGCGCGACCAGTTCCGCGAATACAAGCTGGTGGAGGCCTGAGATGACGGGTTATGTGGATCCGAGTCGGGAGAACTGGCAGGCATTCAAGGACCTGCCGCGCGACCAGCCGATCCACATGCTCAATCTGATCAAGTTCCGCGATCTGGCCGAATACCCTGAAGGCCATCCCAACCATGGGACGGGCCTGACGGGGCGTGAGGCCTATGCGATCTACCTCGAAGGCTTCCAGCGCGTCGTGGCGAACGATGGCGCGGCGATGGTCTGGGAAGCCCCGATGGAATGCGTGGTGACCGGCCCGGCGGGAGAGTGGGACGAGGCCTTTGTCATGGGTTACCCCAACAGCGGGATCTTCATGGCGATGGTCAAGAACGAGGAATACATCCGCGATGTCGTTGCGCACCGCAGCGCGGCGGTGGCGGACAGCCGGCTGATCCGGTTTGGGGGCTGAACCAGCGGATCAGTTGCTCAATTCGCCCACCCGCTTGAGATAAGCATAGACCGCTTTCCGCTCAGCATCGGTCATCAGCGCAAAGCGGCGGCGGGCGACGCCGCTCATCATCGGCAGTTCGCGATTGCCGGCGGCCTTGCCGGTGATCATGAAATTGAGGAAATCCGCTTCGCTATAGGAGGCGACAATCCGCAGGTTCGGGTTGGCGGGCTCACCCGGATAGGCCGGTTCTCCGTCCAGCTCGATCCGATGGCATTCGGCGCAGGTCGCCCGTGCGATCTCCCGTCCGCGTTCGAATTGTGGTCCGGCATCGGGCCCGCGGTTGGCGAACTGCTGCTTCGCTTCGACCGCAGACGAGTGATAAATCCCCTTGGCCATTTCTGCGCGGGCGGCGGGGTAGAACACCGGATCGGGCGTGGCTTTGCCGATCGGCTTCAGCGTCTTCAGATAGCGAGCAATTGCATCCAGGTCCCCATCCGGCAGGCGCGTGAACAGGAACGAGGGCATATCCCACAGCTCGCGCCCGCCGGGGCGCTGGCCGTGGGCAATCATCGCCTTGAGGTCCTCGACTGAGTACTTCTGGGCCGAAACGGTCAGGTTGGCTGTTGTCATGTCGACGAAGTCGGGCGCGCTCCAGTCTTGTCCGGTCAGGTCCTTGCCATGACAACCTTTGCAGCCGAGCACTGTCGCCAGTCTCTCACCGTGCTCTACCGGGTCGACCGCAAGGCGATCGAAGGGAGACTTCTGGGCTGGGGCAGAACAAGCGGCCAGCGCGGCAAGGGTCAGGATGATCGGCAACCGCATGGCCCAGGCTCCAGACTGTGGTTGCAGCAGGCTATCAGCATGACGCTTCAAAGCAAGGACAGCTGCCCATCGCTACGCGGCGCGACGAACTGGCTGCAATCGAGCTGCGGCGCTTCGCGGTTGAGGCCTAGGCGCTGGCAGGCGATCCGGAAGCGGGTGCGGAAGACGTCGGCCCAGACGCCCTTGGGCTTCATGCGTTCGAAGAACTGGCTGTCGTAATCCTTGCCGCCGCGCACCGATTGAACGATGCCCATCACCTTGCCGGCGCGGTCGGGAAAATGAACTTCCAGCCATTCGCGCATCAGCGGCGCGACCTCGTGTGGCAGGCGCAGCATGATCCAGCTGGCGGTCTTGACCCCGCGCGCTGCGGCTTCCTCGAGGATGCGTTCGATGAATTCGTCAGTGATCGCCGGGACGACCGGGGCGATCGAGACATGGGCGGGGACGCCGGCAGCAGCGAGCTGGGCCAGAGCATCAAGCCGCTTGGCGGGCGAAGAGGCGCGCGGCTCAAGCAGGCCCGAGAGCTTGGGCTCGAGGCTGGTGACCGAAATCGACACCGCCGTAAGGTTGAGTTTCGCCAGTTCAGCCAGCAGGTCCAGATCGCGCACTACCCGCGCGCTCTTGGTCGTGATCGTCACGGGATGCCTCGTCTCAAGACAGACCTCCAGCACCTGCCGGGTCAGCCGGTAAGTCGCCTCGATCGGCTGGTAGGGATCAGTATTGGTCCCCATCGCAATCGGCGCCGGGCTGTAGCCGCGCTTGCCCAGTTCTGCGCGCAGCAGCGCAGCGGCATTTGGCTTTGCAAACAGTTTGGTCTCAAAATCGAGGCCAGGCGAGAGATCGTGAAAGGCATGGGTCGGCCGAGCATAGCAATAGACGCAGCCATGTTCGCAGCCGCGATAGGCGTTGATCGAACGGTCGAAGGGAATGTCCGGAGAGCTATTGCGGCTGATGATCGTCTTCGCGCGCTCTTCGGTCACCGTGGTCCGCAGCTTGGGTCCCGGTCCGTCGATTTCATCGCGCGCATCCAGCCAGTCCCCATCCGCCTCACGCGCGGCGAGGCCGAAGCGCTGCGGCACAATGGCGGATTGCGCGCCGCGACCGTGAATCTGCTTTTGCATTGGGAAGCAATAGCGCGGAACAAAAAAAGAACAACACTTCACCCTCTTGACAGATTTTCACTCAATGGCACTATAAGCCTTATAAGGCCATGATAGGAGACTTTGGTATGGTGGCGATAAGTCAGGTTTCGCGATTGATGGATGAACTTCAAACACCACTTGCGGCTTCATATCCGCATGTTTGGTGCGATGGCGAAACGCTTGTGGTGGGTATTTGGCCAAACGCGAAAGCAAAGTTCGATTTTGCAAGCGAGCGGCTAAAATTCGTGGACAACACTGAGCCGAATGCGAAAAAGCACATCTCATTCACATATCTAGCAAAGCGCCTAACAGGTTCGATTTTCGAAATCGAAACATCAGACACAATCTACGAATTTGCGTCCGCGGTCCAAGCTTTGCTTCGGGGTCTGGAAATCCTTGAGACAATTGCGCCAGGTACTCTTGATAAGATGTGCGAGTTGAAAGGGCGAAGTAAGCGCCCGGTGGGACACACCCGGGAATCATTGTACGACTTGGCGAGCCAGCGGCACTTCGCCGAGCAGATTAACACCGGCCATTTTGTCGCTACGAATAATAAAGCTCTCGAGGCACTTGGCGTATTGCGTCAAGGTGCTCGGCTGGCAGGCCTCTCGACCGATCAGTTCACCGTTCGTCGTCGCTAAACTTCCTTCAGCCGCGGCATCAGTTCAACGAAGTTGCAGGGCCGGTTGCGGCTGTCGAGTTGTTCGGCGAGGATTCCGTCCCAGCCGTCCTTCACCGCGCCGTTGGATCCTGGCAGGGCGAAGATATAGGTGCCGCGCGCGACCACGGCACAGGCGCGGCTCTGGATTGTGCTGGTGCCGATGGTCTGGAAGCTGAGCCAGCGGAACAGTTCGCCAAAGCCGGGGATCTCGCGCGCGCCGTCGATCCGGCCGAGCGCCTCTGGCGTCACGTCGCGGCCGGTCAGGCCGGTGCCGCCGGTCGAGACCACGGCGTCGATGCTGGAGTCATCGATCCAGTCATTGAGCTTGCTGACGATCAGGCCCGGATCGTCACGGACGATCGCCCGCGCGGCTAGCCGATGGCCAGACTGTTGGACCCGATCGACCAGGATGTCGCCCGAAGTATCGTCGGCCGCCGTTCGCGTGTCGGACACGGTCAGGACCGCGATGTTGATCGGCTTGAAGGTGCGGCCCAGATCAATTGGCATGATCAACGGCCACGCTGGATTACCCCGTTGGCGCTCATCCGCACGGCGCTGGCACCTGAAATGCCGGGGAAGGTCGGCCACAGGCCCTGGGTCAGCGCAATCCGGCTTTCCGAAGGGCCGCCAGCCTGGCGTTCATACATCCAGTAGTTGCGCATCACGATGTTCACATAGCCGCGCGTCTCCCAATAGGGAACGCTTTCGATCCACAGCAGCGGATCGCCCTGATCTTTGATCTCGTACTGCCAGCGCGCGATCGGGGTCAGGCCGGCGTTATAGGCCGCCATGACCTTGGGCAGCAGGCCCTGCGTGCCCGGCGCATCGCGCAGCATTTGCAGGTGGCGCTGCCCGAAAGCGAGGTTGACCTCTGGCTTGTTGAGATCGTTGGCGTTGCCGAAAACACCCAGCGTCCCGGCGTGGTCACGCGCAGCAGCCGGCATGATCTGCATCAATCCGCGTGCACCGGCCGGGCTGACGGCCTTGGTCCGAAACACCGATTCCTGCAGCGCGTGGGCATAGACCAGCGCCGGATCGACCTGCCAATTGTTGGCCGGGGTCCACTTCGGCGTCGGGAAGCGCGCGGCGGGTTCGGCGCGACCGCCGACCGGGGCGTTGTAGGCCATCCACAGCTGGGTTGAGGGCAGGCCGAGGTCGCGAGCGAGGCGGGTCAGCGGCTGATACTCGCCCGCGGGCCCCAGTCGGGCCTGATGGCGCAGCACTTCGTCAGCCAGACCATCGCGGCCGATCTCGGCCAGGCCGACAGCGGTGCGAATGTTGGTTTCGTCGCGCAGCTTCTGCCAGTCGTTCTGGGTGAAGTCGGGCGCGGTGTGGGTCTGGGGCAGGGCCAGACCAAGCTGCTCGGCGGCGAGCATGCCATAAAGCGTCTCGTCCATCCGCGCCGCTGCCTTGAGCGAGGCCGAGGCCTTCTCCGGTTGGCGGCAGCGCACGGCAGCGCGGCTTTGCCAGTAAAGCGCGGCGGCGGTCAACTCGCTGTTCTGCGAGGCGCCGGCAGTGCGGGCAAAGGCGTCGCCGGCGCCCATGCAATCGCCGATCCGCCAGGCGGCAAGGCCGGCCGTCCACCAGCCTTCAGCCACCCACGGCCCGGCGCTGTCCTGCACAGTCTGCGCCAGGGCATAGGCCGAGGCATCGTCATTCTCGATATAGAACGACCAGGCGATCTTGGCGCGCCATTCGGCCCGGGCGTTCAGCGAGAGCTGCGTGTCGATTCCGTCGAGCAGGGCCTTGGCCCCGGCCGGATTGTCATCCTTGATGCTGGAATTGATCGCGGCGGCGACGGCGGCGGGCATGGTGCCATCGTTGGTTTCGCGCGGGCGGATCCGCTTCGCCCGGTTCGGCTGGCTGACCAGCGATCCGGCTTGTGGCAGGGCGGGCAGGGCAGTCGCCCCGCGCTTCTGCGCCAAGAGGGCGATCTGTTCAGCCTGGGGCAGGTCGGTGCCCTTGCCTAACCAGGTGTTCAGTGCGTCCAGTTCGATCTTGGGCGAGGTGGGGGCGAGGTAGTATTCAGCCAGCGCCACCTGATGCAGTGGCCCGTCCTGTCGCTGGGCGAACAATTGCTGCACCTTGGCCCAGTCCGACCGGTCGATCGCGCCGAACAGGTCGCGGTAATAGGCCCGGTCATCCTGGCTCAGCAGGGTGGGAACATTGCTGCGATCGGCCCGGTTGCGGAAGTAATCGACTGCGGCGCTGTTGGCCTGCGCAGGCGTCGCCACGGCGGCAAAACTGCCCGCCAGGCCCAGGGCCAGCATCAGTTTAGCAGTGGTGCGCGTCACGCCAGTTTCTACCCCGTCCAGTCCAGCCAGGCTTGCCACAACCCGGCTTTGTTCCGCGGCCGGCCGGCCAGTGTGGCCAGGCCCGGCGCCATCAACAGCGGAATGCTTTGGCCCTCATGGTTAAAAATCTGCAAAGGTTCAGCGCTTTTCGCTGGATCGTGGCCAAGCAGCGGCGAGATGTGCCGTTCGAACACCAGCAGGCGCTGCGGACGGGCCAAAGCGATGTGGTGCCGCACCACTTGGCCGAGCCCGGCAGCATCCAGCGCCGCCCAGTCCGGCAGGGGCATATGGCGCGGTAGACAGGCAGCGATATAGGCCTGATCCGGTCCAACTCCCATGGCGGTGAACAGCGCCTGCAGCAGCCGCCCTTGTGGGCCTGAGAGCAGGACATCGCGGTCCTCGGCCTCGGGGTGATCGACCAGCACCATCAGCGCCGCGCCCTCGGCCCCGCGCGGCGGCACGCGGCCCGCAACCTGGCCGTCATCGAGCGACGGTTCAGCCAGCCACCAGGCCTGGAACTCGGCCAAGGTAACGGGGAGCGCATCAAGGCCAGCCAGCGGCGCGGCCGCCAGTGGACCCGGGGCAGGCTTGGCCGGGTCGGGCGGCGGGGTATAGCTCCGTTCCGGTTCCGGCTCGGGCACGGCCGGCGCGGCCAGCCAAGTGCGCGGATCGTCGGAGAAAGCATGGTCCACACCCGCCTCGCGCCACCAGTCAAGCACGGCGGCGAGGGCGGCTGCGGGATCGATTGCCGGGTCAGTTTGTGCGGGATTGCTCACATTTGCAGTCTTGACCTGCCGCAAGCCAGCTTTCAAGGCTCAAACGCACGATTAACTCGAACAGGTGGACCATGAGCGAACGCGAATCCATGCCCTATGACGTCGTTATCGTCGGCGGCGGCCCGGCCGGCCTTGCTGCGGCGATCCGGCTGAAACAGGTGAATGCAGAGCTTTCGGTCTGCATCCTGGAAAAGGGTTCGGAAGTCGGCGCCCACATCCTGTCGGGCGCGGTGGTCGATCCCAAGGCGCTTGACGAGCTGCTGCCGAACTGGCGTGAAGACGGCTGCCCGATGGCCGAGACCCCGGTGACCGACAACTGGCACTGGGTGATGTCGGCCACTGGCAAGACCTCAATCCCGCACTGGCCGATGCCACCGTTCATGTCGAACAACGGCAATTACACCGGCAGCCTCGGCAACCTGTGCCGCTGGCTGGCGGGCAAGGCGGAAGAGCTGGGCGTCGAGATCTTCCCCGGCTTCCCGGCTTCGGAAGTGCTTTATAACGAAGACGGCTCGGTCAAGGGTGTCGCCACCCAAGACATGGGCGTGGCCAAGGATGGCAGCCACAAGGGCGATTACCAGGCCGGGATGGAGCTCCACGCCAAGTACACCTTCTTTGCCGAAGGCGCGCGCGGCCACCTGACCAAGACGCTAAAGACCCAGTTCGATCTGGAAGCCAACTGCGCGCCGCAGGTCTATGGCCTTGGCATCAAGGAACTGTGGGACATCGATCCGGCCAAACACGTACCGGGCCGCGTGCTCCACACCCAGGGCTGGCCGCTGACCGAAAGCGACAGCTGGGGCGGCGGATTCCTCTACCACCAGGCCAATAACCAAGTCGCGCTCGGCTTCGTGACCGCGCTCGATTACAAGAATCCCTACGTCTATCCGTTCGAGGAATTCCAGCGCTGGAAGCAGCACCCGGAAATCCGCGCAATCCTGGAAGGCGGCCGCCGCGTGTCTTACGGCGCCCGCGCGATCAACGAAGGCGGCTGGCAGTCCGTGCCCAAGCTCGATTTCCCGGGCGGCGCGCTGATCGGGTGCTCGGCCGGCTTCGTCAATGTGCCGCGCATCAAGGGCAGCCACACCGCGATGAAGAGCGGGATGCTCGCCGCCGAAGCCGCCGCGGCCGCAATCGCTTCGGGCCGTGAGCACGATGCGATGGTCGAATACGATGCCGCCGTGCGCGAAAGCTGGATCGCCAAGGAACTCAAGCTCGTCCAGAACGCCGAACCGATGGTCGCCAAGTTCGGCGGCGATATCGGCACAGTCTTCGCCGGGATCGACATGTGGCTGCGTTATCTCAAGCTGCCGATCCTGCCCGTCATGGGCCACCACCGCGATTGCGATGAAACCGGGCGGGCCGATCTCTACAAGCCGATCGCTTATCCCAAGCCCGATGGCGTGATCACCTTCGATCGCCTGTCCAGCGTGGCGCTGTCCTTCACCAACCACGAGGAAGACCAGCCCTGCCACCTGCAGCTGAAGGACCCGGCGGTGCCGGTGGAGATCAACCTCAACCTCTATGCCGGGCCTGAGGCGCGTTACTGCCCGGCGGGCGTCTACGAGTTCCTCGGCATCGAGGAAGGCAATCCGCGCCTGCAGATCAACGCCCAGAACTGCGTCCACTGCAAGACCTGCGACATCAAGGACAAGACCCAGAACATCAACTGGGTCACACCCGAAGGTGGCGGCGGGCCGAACTATCCGAATATGTGATCTGCCTGCCCGGTGATCGAAACCGCCTTTGCCAAGATCAACCTCGCGCTGCACGTCCGGCGGCGGCGCGAGGATGGTTATCATGAGCTGGAAACGGTCTTCGCCTTCGTCGACGCGGGTGACCGGCTGAGCGTCTCGCCCGCCGAGCGCGATAGCCTGCGGGTGCTGGGCGAATTTGCCGGCACGCTGGACAATCCGTTCGACAATATCGTGATGCAGGCGCTGACCGCCCTGCCGCGCGCGCAGGGCTGGGCGGTGACGCTGGAAAAGAACCTGCCCGTCGCGGCTGGCCTCGGCGGTGGCTCGGCCGATGCTGGCGCGCTGTTCCGGCTGGTCGAGCGCAGCCAGGGCTTGCCCGGTGACTGGCCGGTCCGCGCGGCCAAGCTGGGGGCTGATGTGCCCGCCTGCGTCCTGTCGCGGGCCTGCATTGGCCGGGGGACTGGGACCGAGCTGACCGAAGTGTCCAATGATCTAGCGGGCATGGCTTGCCTCTTGGTCAACCCGCGCGTGCCGCTCAGCACCGGGCCGGTGTTCAAGGCCTGGGACGGGGTCGATCGCGGGCCGCTGCCGGACGGCAATCTGCGCGAAATCATGCTGGCCGGTCGCAACGATCTGGAGGCTCCGGCGTTGGGACTATGTCCGGTGATCGGCGAGGTGCTTGGGGCACTCAAGGCTACTGACCCGGTGCTGGCGCGGATGTCGGGTTCCGGCGCGACCTGTTTCGCGTTGTATGACGACAGGGCACGGCGCGATGCGGCGCAGGCAGCCATGCCGGCGAAATGGTGGACACTCGCCGGAGCGCTGCGGTGAGGGAGCACGAGGCCTACCGCCTGCTCGGCACGCCGCGGTTCGGCGGAATTCTGGTCGTATCGGATCACGCGTCGAACCGGGTGCCGGACGATATCGAGCTGGGCATCGACCCCGCGCTGCTGGGCCAGCACATCGCGGTCGATAAGGGCGTGGCCGAAGTCGGCGCGCTGCTGGCCGAGCGGCCCGGCATCGCGGCGTTCCAGGGCAATATCAGCCGGCTGGTCTGCGATCTCAACCGCGAGCCCCACGCCCCGGCAGTTATCCCGATCGCCAGCGACGGTCACGCCATTCCCGGCAATGCGCTGGACCATGCCGCCCACGAAGCGCGGCTAGAGCGGTTCCACGCACCCTATCACGCCGCGCTGGCCGCGCTGCTTGATGACATTCCGCCGGCGCTGGTCCTCTCGCTCCACAGCTTCACCCCGCAGCTGGCGTCCAGCGACGAGGCCCGCCCCTGGCAGGTCGGCGTGCTCTACAACGCGGACGACCGCGCCGCGCGCCTCGCCATCCCGCTGCTCGAGGCCGAAAGCCTCTGCGTTGGCGATCAGCTGCCCTATTCCGGCAAGCTGCTCAACTACACCATGAACCGCCACTGCGAGGCCGAGGGCCGACCCTACCTGGGCATCGAACTGCGCCAGGACGAGGTCGCGACGGCGGAGCAGCAGGCTAATTGGGCCGAACGGTTGGCTTGGCTGTGCAACAGGGTTGCGCTTTCGTTGTCCTGAAGGCAGGGCGAATTGCGCAAAGTGCCATTCGCAAGGACTGAAAATGACCCGCTTCGACAAGAGCCGCCTGCCCAGCCGTTATGTTTCGGTCGGGCCCGAGCGCGCCCCGCAACGTTCGTACTACTACGCGATGGGCATGACCGAAGAGGAAATCGCCCAGCCGTTCGTCGCCGTGGTCTCGGCCGGGAATGACTCAGCGCCGTGCAACACTGCGCTCGACTTCCAGGCCAACATCTGCCGCGATGGGGTGATTGCCGCGGGCGGTACGCCGCGCCGGTTCAATACGATTACTGTGACCGACGGGATCGCGATGGGCCATCAGGGCATGCGCAGCTCACTGGTCAGCCGCGAGGTGATCGCCGATTCGGTCGAGCTCTCGGTGCGGGGGCACTGCTATGATGCGATCGTCGGCTTTGCTGGCTGCGACAAGAGCCTGCCCGGCATGATGATGGCCATGCTGCGGCTCAATGTGCCGTCGATCTTCGTTTATGGCGGCTCGATCCTGCCGGGTCGCTATCAGGACCGCGACTTGACCGTGCAAGACGTGTTCGAGGTCGTCGGGCGCTATTCGGCCGGAGCCTGTCCCCTGTCAGAATTGACCGCGATCGAAAAGGCCGCCTGTCCGGGCCACGGTGCTTGCGGCGGGCAGTACACCGCCAACACCATGGCCTGCGTGGGTGAGGCAATCGGGCTGTCGTTGCCCAACAGCAACATGGCCCCGGCACCCTATAAGTCGCGCGAGGAAATCGCGATTGCGGCTGGCAAGCAGGTGATGAACCTGATCGAGCGCAACCTGCGCCCACGCACGATCTGCAGCCGCGCCGCCTTTGAAAACGCCGCCCGCGTCGTCGCGGCAACCGGCGGTTCGACCAACGCCGCCCTGCACCTGCCGGCCATGGCCAGCGAATGCGGGATCGATTTCGACCTGTTCGACGTGGCGGAGATCTTCAAATCGACGCCCTACATCGCCGATCTCAAGCCGGGCGGAAAGTATGTCGCCAAGGACATGTACGATGCCGGCGGGGTCTACATGGTGATGAAGACGCTGCTGGATGGCGGCTTCCTCGATCCCGAGCCGATCACCGTGACCGGCAAGACCCTGGGCGAGAATATCGAGGAGATCACCTGGAATCCTGACCAGAAGGTGATCTACGACGTGAAGAGCCCGCTGACCCCGACTGGCGGCGTCGTTGGCCTGCGCGGTTCGCTGGCACCCGAGGGCGCGATCGTGAAGGTGGCAGGCATGGCGCGGCTGCAGTTCCGCGGTCCGGCGCAGGTGTTTGAGTGCGAGGAAGACGCCTTTGCCGCTGTCGAGGCCAAGGCGATTCGCGAAGGCAGCGTGATCGTAATCCGCAACGAAGGCCCGCGCGGCGGCCCTGGCATGCGCGAGATGCTGGCCACTACAGCCGCGCTTTATGGCCAGGGCATGGGTGAGAAGGTGGCGTTGATCACCGATGGTCGCTTCTCCGGCGCAACGCGCGGTTTCTGCGTCGGCCATGTCGGCCCGGAAGCCGCCGAAGCTGGGCCGATCGCCTTCGTCCGCGATGGCGACATGATTGCGATCGACGCCGAGACCGGAACGATCGACCTGGAAGTTGATGAAGCTGTCTTGGCCGAGCGCCGCCAAGGCTGGGCGCCGCGCGGACACGATTACAACGCGGGTGCGCTTTGGCGCTATGCGCAGATCGTCGGTCCCGCCTACAAGGGGGCCGTTACACACCCCGGGGCCAAGGCCGAAACCCATGTTTACGCGGATATCTAGCCTCGCCATCACTTTACTGCTGACGGCCTGCGGGCCGGCAGCGGAAGATGCTGCGCCACAAGCCAAGGCCGAAACAATCTGGTGCGGCCTGGGCGGGGCGACCGAACTGGCGCAGGATTGCACGCTGGAGCGCGGCAGCGAGGAAGGCCGACAGGCCTTCGTGGTGCGGCATCCCGATGGCAAGTTCCGCCGGCTCGTCGCGAGCGCCGATGGCCAGAACCTGATGGCTGCCGATGGCGCGGAGCAGAGCCAGTCGGCGCTCAAACAGGATCGCTGGGAGGTGATCCTGGGCGACGATCGCTATGTTGTGCCGGTGAAGGCTGATGCGCCAAAGCCCTGACCAGGTCCTGACCGCTGCGCAGATGCGCGATGCGGAACAGGCGCTGATCGCGGATGGCATATCGGTCGACGAACTGATGCAGCGCGCCGGGCGCGGCGCAGCCGAATGGGTCTGGCGAGTGAGCGGCGGCCGCGCCGTGACCGTGCTCTGCGGCCCCGGCAACAATGGCGGTGACGGCTATGTCATTGCCGAGGCGATCCGCGAGCGCGGCGGTACTGTCGCGGTGATCGCCGCCAGTGAATCGAAGACCGAAGCGTCCCGCAACGCCCGCCAGCTCTACTGCGGCGAAGTGCTCGGTCGCGACGTTGTGCCGCAGGGCGAGGTGCTGGTCGATTGCCTGTTCGGCACCGGCCTGACCCGTCCGCTGGATGTGGACGACCACGCACTGCTCAACCGCCTGGCCGCCAGCCATCCGCGCCGGGTGGCGATCGACCTGCCGAGCGGGGTGCATGCCGACAATGGCTTGATGCTCAATGCCAGCCTGCCCGACTGGCACCTGACCCTGGCGCTGGGCGCATGGAAGCCTGCGCACTTTCTGCTGCCCGCCGCGCCGACGATGGGCGCGCTGCGGTTGGTGCCGATTGGCGTGGCGGACCTGCCCGAAGCTGGGCGGCTGATCGGTCGCCCGCAACTACAGGCGCCAGCGGTGGACGATCACAAGTACAAGCGCGGCCTGCTCGGCGTTATTGCCGGGGCCATGCCCGGCGCGGCGCTGCTGGCGGCGCGCACGGCACAAGGGGCCGGGGCCGGCTACGTCAAGCTGCTGGGCGGTGGCGAGGGCGCGCCACCCGATCTGGTGGTCGATCGCGAGCCGCTGGCCGAAGTGCTGACCGACAGCCGCTATGCCGCGCTGCTCGTCGGTCCAGGGTTAGGGCGAGACGCTGCGGCGCGCGAGCGGTTGGCCGTGGCGCTGTCAGAGCCGATCCCGGCGGTAGTCGATGCCGATGGCCTGGTCCTGCTCAGCCCGCGCAACCTGGCCGAGCGCGAAGCCCCGGTGATCGCCACGCCGCATGAGGGCGAACTCTTTGCGCTCGAACGGGCCTTCGGACTCGATGGCTCGGGCAGCAAGGTCGAGCGGGCCGAGGCGCTGGCGCGGATGAGCGGCATGGTCGTGGTGGCCAAGGGCGCCGATACCGTTGTGGCCGCGCCCGATGGACGCGTGGCCTTCGCCCGGCGCGCCTCGAGCTGGCTTTCAACTGCCGGGACCGGCGATGTCCTCGCTGGCGCCATTGCCAGCCGCCTCGCCAATGGGGCTGACGCTTTTGCCGCGGCCTGTGAGGGTGTGTGGCTCCACGGAGAGGCCGCGCGGCACACGCCCGCGCCCTTTACCGCCGGACAGCTTGCGGAGCAGGTGGCAAGGGCCTACGCGGCCTGCCTGTGACTGACATCGACGAACCCATCATCCGCATCGCCGCCAAGGGCGACGGCGTAACCCCCTCTGGCCGCTATGCCTGGGGCGCTGCGCCGGGCGACACTCTGCGCGCCGACGGCACGCTCGAGCCGGGTCCCCACCATGTCACGCCGTCGTGCCGCCACTTTGGCCAGTGCGGGGGCTGCCAGTTGCAGCAGCTTGATGAAGAGAGCCTGGCCGATTTCGTCGCCGCGCGGGTCAGCAATGCCTCGTCCTCGCAGGAACTGGGCGCGGAGCTGATCGCCCCGCCACACCTCTCACCCCCTGGCAGCCGCCGCCGCGCTTCGCTGCGCGCCGAGAGCAGCCAGGGCCGGGTGGTGATCGGTTTTCGCGAAGCCAAGTCGCACCGGCTGGTCGAGCTCAGCGAATGCCCGGTGCTGCGGCCCGAGATCGTTGCGGTGCTGCCGGCCTTGCGCAAGCTGCTGATCAAGCTGGGGCAAAGCCAGCCAAAAAAGGGCAAGGGTAAGCCCGGCAAGCACAATCACGCCAAGCTTGCTGCCGATATCGAAGCGACAGTCACCGATCAGGGGCTGGATCTCGGCATCAAGGGCCTGAGCGCCGAAGGGCTGATGCTGACCGAGCTGCTGCTCGATTTCGCCCGCGACCATGCTCTGGCGCGGCTGACGCTGGATGCCGGGTACGGCCCGGATACGGTGTGGGAGCCGGAACCGGTGACGATCACGCTCTCGGGCGTGGCCGCGCCGTTCCCGCCGGGGGCCTTCCTCCAGGCCACGGCCGACGGCGAGGCTGCGCTAGTCGCGGCGGCGCAGGAGTGGCTGGCGGGCAGCGCGACGGTCGCCGACCTGTTTTCCGGCCTTGGCACCTTCGCTTTCGCGCTGGCCGGGCCAGAGACCAAGGTGCTGGC